>Ga0247824_10001704_pt1 | contig 12105 bp, 10 predicted proteins | sample 13C_PalmiticAcid_FD_194412 | JGI IMG/M metagenome (GOLD analysis project Ga0247824, IMG submission 194412) | Soil microbial communities from agricultural site in Penn Yan, New York, United States - 13C_PalmiticAcid_Day48 | ecosystem: Environmental > Terrestrial > Soil > Agricultural land...
TGTCCCAGTCTCCAATGGTAGAGGCAGTCTATCACCAGCAGGTATGGCATGGTGCTAAAGACCCTCTTAGAGTACGTGCGCTGGCCAGAACAGATATACCACTCGGTGTTTTCCTTGGTTTCAGGATCATGGAGACATTGCTTTCGGAACACCTCACTCCCATGCTCATCGACTTCCTTGGGGTCTATCACCACAGAACATGGTGACTCTCCCGGGATGAGAGAAGCTTCAAGGCTCTCCTGGTCGATCTTATGAGGATTGACGGCAACCAGGCAGTCCATGATTCTTGCAAGGGAATTGCTACTTGCAGGGCACAGTGGATGATTGCACTTCGAGGATGTAGTCGAAGGGAATGTGATCAGCTCAGGAAGGTATTGATGGAAGACGTTCTGCGTGGAATCCCAAAGGTCGTGATTCCCGGTCTTCTTCAGGTTCATGACTTCGGTACACCACAACCATCTGGCTTTGTCGTACTTTTTGGCCGTTATCTCAGTCATAACGCGCTGCAACACTATTCCGGCCTTTCTTTTCTGGGCATGCTCTGGGAGCACAGCATCTGCGAACCGGTGCAACAGGTACCAAAGCATCAGACATGTGTCCAATGCACAAGTGTTGCTCGCTTGGAATGATCCATATCCGAAGGACCAAGGAATACCAAAGGTGACCCAGTCGACATCACCACCAAGCTTCGGGATCATGTTTCGGCTGCCTTGCGGTCTTCCGACTTGTACTTTCGACGCACCTCTACTGCCGACTTTCCGCGCGCTGGACATTGGAAGGAGTTTTTTTGAAGTATCTGGTGCCCGTCCGTCGTTAACATACCGTTTCTTTCGGGTCTTGCGGTCTCCGTAGCGTAACTGAAGGCCCTCCATGGCGAGCTTGTAGTCGCACTCGATCAACGTGGTGTAGCGGTACGTATGGTCCACGGTCCCAGGAATGTCAAGGGGACATTCTGGAGCGGTACGCTTGAAGTCATTACCCAAGCTCTCTTGGGCATTTGTGTCACTTGATAACGACGAGTTATCGACAGTGGACAACGCCGGGAAGATCAGCTTGCCTCTTGATGAATGGAGGTACCAATTTATCCATCTTTCGACGCCAGGGAACTCCTCGAGGATCCCATGAACGATCTTATAAAAGGATGCCTCGGTCTGACCATCAAGGAGCGTCAAACCAGTGGAATAGAACATCTTTTCTTTGTCGGGATCGACGATGGCCCCGTTGGTCGCGACTCTTAACAGCGAGCGTCGGAAGTGAACCTCACAACAGCGATAGAATCTCTCCAGTCCAATGTCATCGATATCTTCAAGGCGATACTTGGAACGTAGTGCTCTTTCGAATCCAACTCGCTCCGCATCAGAGAAATCACAGGTCATGCCTGGAAAATCAGCAACAAACTGATTCCAATCTTTGTAGGGCAAGGAGTCGAGAAGCACCATGAAATGCCTCTCGTAATGACCGGCGGACTTGCCAAACATTATTGAGATGACAAGCGGGATGGTTCTGTTGATCACGGTACAGAACGCAGACGTGAACGTCACGTTAACCTCGGATAAGGTGGGGCTCGCCACCAGAGAATGGACCGAGTCCGTCTGCATGCAATTCTCCATAGTGGCCGTCCTCTCCCTCATGAAGGGTGTCTGCATGGAAATGTGCCCATCCCGCTTGCTCAAGCTACATGTTCGGAACAAATCCTTCTGGACCTGATCTTCGAAGGTTACTAGGAACTCCAACGACGAGAGAACTGGCCTTGTGTTCTTCAGGACCTTGCGCCGATGATATGCCAAGCGATCGAGGTTTGCGAAGGAAGGGTGGATGTTCGTGATTGGAGCTCTTGTAGCGGTGCCAACTAGGAGGTTTTTCGGACGGATCTCAGGAGCAATCTTGACCATCTCTTCAAAATTCTCCAGCGAGGATAGGTCTGGACGGATAGAGTGCGGCCTCAGATGACTGTGAAAACCTCGGTGCTCGAATTTGGCAATATTGACCTCGTGGATGACCTTCAGTGTTGCGTGGCACGGTATGTGCGTTAAGATCGCACCATGAACCTTGCACATTGTTCTTGGTGGTAATGGAATTGCGTTCTTGGACTTGAGCGTTTTAGGAACTCTGGGGCGTTCGATAAAGTCACAATTGGGGCACTTGTAGATACCCAAGCACGCCTTGAGGTAGGTCTTGCGCGAGCCTGTGGTAGTGTGACCATAGACGACCATGGCCCATGAGACACCACGGACATTCATTGCTTTGGCACCATGACTAGCGTGACGAATGTAGGATACATCCCCGTTCGGATATTCAGGACACGTTGAGGACTCGTCTTGAATGTCACCGAGGTCTTCTGGCGCAGCTTCAGCATTGTCCACCCCACCATATTGAACACTAAACAATTGAAGAGGTTTGCAGGGAGTGTTATTCGGTGAATGCCTTTTTTTTTTCTCTCGTGGACATTTCATGATTTGTGTTAACACTTACGTTCTGTCTAAGACGTCTTGCGACTGATCAGGGGACTCTGTCGGGTCGCCGGGAGATGCGTTGGCATCTTGGTCTTCCAATCGATCCTCATGGCCTCTCTCGTTCTCGTGTGAGGACGTATGTTTGGGACGCTCTTCGATGTCGCGTGGGAGCGGATATTCAGGACCTCTCTCGTTGGGATGTAGATCTTCATGGTCTTGATCTTGACGGCGGCGTTTTGTACGCTCTGGTTGGGGGATGCCTCTCGAGTCAGACCCATGGTCCTCATTAGAGGGACTCATTCGTGACTCCATTCGGTAATAGTCGTAATGGCGACGCTTAGCGTACGGATGGTGACGGAGATCCTCAGATGGAAGATATTGAGACGGATCGTAGTAATCATGGGGCAGTGCTTCCGGAAGGTGCTCACGAGGCCTGCGGGCCGGATACTGCAGCTCCTGGACAATTCCAGGCGAATGAAGTTGATCAGGAAAGTCGGGAGAATGCAGGCGATAATCCTCACGGTATTGGCGCTCTGGATGAGGTTGAGGGAATCCTCGAGGCGGAAACTGCTCGTCAGGAACACGGTTGTCGCGCAAATACTCATCATAGCGGCCAGGAGGATGTTGACGACTGGAGCGGTAGAAGCTGGTTGCAGGGTAACCGTGACCAGGCATCTGCGCTCGATTTGCGCCAATCTGGTAGCGATCGGTAGCTCTCTGCGGCTTGTTGAGCGGCATTCTGGAAGAAAACTGTCGAGGAAAAAAAGGCTGCTAAGTATTGAGCATTAATCTCTTCCAATGAGAGAGGACCGTGGGATTTCATAGTTCACAACGATGCATGTACCTGCATACTACAAGGAAATCGCGACGCGTAGGTTTGGTAACGGTGCAATAAGGTGTAAGGAAGGACGCTGGTAAGAGTCTGAAGAAATGAATGGTAGAAACTGGCTGCTTAAATACCGATGATTCACAAGTGTGCTCAAGGCTTGTTGGCGACCTTGGACCGGTCAAAGGTGGTGTCCATTAGTGTTGCTATATTCTTTCGCCTTGCAATGTGTGTGCAAGTGAGAAGGTTGGTGTTCAACCCAAACAACCACCAAAACTATAATCAGTACACCAAAAAAAAATTTCGTGTACCATGCATGCATGCTTATTCTGTTGTCGGCACTCGAGCACCAGAATCCCTTGTCTTGGTTCGAACTACATATACCACGCCACGCCTGGCCGTAGAACATAGTCAGATACCATTTCCCCTCTCCTTCCTCTCTCTTGGAGCGCCCCATCTTGACTAGGCATTGAGTGTGTCTTTGAATAATGAATCGCTGAATCACTTGATCTCTTGGATCCGCCTTCAAATGAATGCTTCAAACTCTAACATCCAACTTTCTCTTCTTCTCACTCCACATCGAAGCATCGAGTACCCTCGATCTCTCGTTCCTGCGACATCATTCTCCCCCGGTTCCAAGTCCGTCAGCTTGATGGTGGTGGTAACGTTCTCTCCAGCTGATCCATCGACAAAGCATCATCAAACAACCGAGTACCCTTCGACGTCAACCTTGTGGTCGAGTCTCTTCATCATTCCCCCTCGGTTTCAAGTCCGTCAGCTTGATGGAGGTACCGTTCCCTCCGCCTGATCCATCGACAAAGCATCATCAAACAACCGAGTACCCTTCGACGTCAACCTTGTGGTCGAAGTCCCTTCATCATTCTCCCTCGGTTCCAAGTCCGTCAGCTTGATGTCGTCGTACATTTCTCTCAATCTAGACCCAACTAACTATCGTCAACCTACCGAGTGTTACTCTGCTAGATCTTTCTTGTCTTGCTTCCAAGTCCCAGGGCTTGAAGACTGTACCCTTCGATCTGGACCCGACTAACCATTGTCATTGACTTAAAGAGCGTCTTCGACGCAATGTTTGAACGTGATGAATCCTTTCATCTATGTTACGCCTCACCATCTAACCACAGGACACAGGACTCCTTACGATCGTGGACATGTAACTCTTTGAGTTGCTTGACTCAGAACACTGAAGACAAGGACTGGAGTTTGGCAAAAAGCTATAAAACCAACCCTTCAATCATAGAACCAGCAGCCATTACCATCATTTGACAACGTTCACTTTTCATCGCACCTCACCGCGCCGTCTTCTTCTCATCTGATTATCTTGCCTCACCTCCCTGGACCCATTTCAGTATGTCCGGGAACCCTGTGAAAACCAAGGTGGATCCCAGGGATCCCAGAGCCATTGGTCCCCATCCTCATCCGGACCCGGAGCCAATGCTTTTCACCCAAAGACGTATCGCAGGCTTTCGCCAGGGTCGTCACCTTACCCAAGATCATCAAGTTACTCAAGCCCTTCCCGTTCAAGTCCACCTCAATGATCGTCGATATGTTGCAGAGCCTACATCCACAAACGGCCGCGATGAACAGCACCATTGGCGTTCTCGTGGATATGCGAAGGATCGGTCCAGCGAACCTGAGAGCCTCGGTGAACCGGACTGTCCCTGGCCTCTTTCCTCCATCCACTCCTCAAGCGACAAGTTGGAAGAAAGCGTTTCGGATCCAAAGTCGTAAGTTGCCCGAAATTGTGATTTGTAAAGGATTTGAATACGGTATTGTTCGCCACTTCCAACACCGTCCTGTTGAAATATCCTCTAGGCTTCAGTCAGATCAAAGCCCAAAGGATCTTAACGCGGAAGGTCGAGAGGATGTCACCGATTTGAGATCGTAAGTTTACTCCATGTTCTGCCATTTGATTCCTCGTACTGTATCGTTCGCCACGACTAACACCATGAATTATATCCTTTAGCCCCCAATCGGATCCTCAAAATGCGAAATCGTCGCGGGTGCCTAAGCGAGCCCGTTCTCCTTCGGTGTCTTCGGTGTCTTCGACATCGTCTTGGATGACAGACGGCTGGGAAGGCGAGAGTCCCCTCTCACCCACGCCTTCAATGTTAGAAGACGTAGAAAACTGTCGTAGGCTTGCATGGAGCGCACGCCCAAAAAGAATGATCCCATCCCCAGATGAGCCTGACAAGACCTCGGATTCATACTGGCAACCGGACGACTGGGACTCACAGTCAGACGAAGGCGACTGCGAGTCGCAACCAGATCCTGACCAGACATCGCCTCTCAATCAACCTGAATCATCCCTGCCCAGGCATGCACCCTCACCGCTCCTGGACCAATTCGGGTCACCCATGCCGGTGGAGAATGACAGGAGCAAAAACCAAGCACCCAGAGCAGCAAGGCACGAGAAGGAATTTGATGGAATGACCGCAGCTTGAGGCGTTTTACATGCTTCTCGTGAAAAGTCATTTTATCTCAACTTTAAGTGTATCAAGGCGCTTCCAACAAGGGATTAAACGTCAACAATGAGGTCATGCATGTGGGAGTGTGGAGGGAGATGGCAAAGATCTGTAAATAAAGGCAATTGAGATCTTCCATTTAAAGAAAAGATGATGACAAAGGCACTGGGGTTGACCATTCCGTGGATGGCGCAAAAAGACAGACTGGTGCGTGTACGTAGAAGGAGGTGCTCAAGTTAAGGGCGGTACGTATGTCTTGAGTCGGCTGAGGGAGAGGAAAAAATCCTCCACCTTTCCTTCTCCCTTCATCAGCGTTCAGTTCTTGCTACCTCATGTTAGTGTATAAATGCGCTTCCCTCTGGACTCTTTTTTTTTCGTCTTCGTCGGTTCCCCCTCTCATGCACATTTGATCTTGCTCGGTTCTCTCCATCTCTCTGTACCAAGTATGTGTCTTTCTGGAAGCATAAAGTGGTGTGGCACGTCTTAGCTTTCTCATAGTTGTTCTCACTTGGATATAGGGATGTGGGCCATCAGGACAATTGCTGCTCCTGCCTTGAACGGTATGTTGACTTTGTGCATGTGTGTATCCAGCGTGAGAGTTGGCTACCTATCTTACCATATACCAGTCTGCTCTCCCATGATTTACCGTTGCCAAGACCTTCCCAGTGACCACACGAGAGAGCACGCACACGCAGACGCAGAGTCCCCTGGTCGTCCCTCATCATTCAATAAAACTCAATATTATACCATGCCAATTGAAGTTCACTGCAATGCATTTGTGAGAGGATGTGTGGGCCATCCACTCTTTTTTTCTTGTTCCCTATCTTTCCCAACACCACCATCACCTTGTACGCTACACCACTCTCACTATCATGAGCCTGACTCCAGGAGAAAAGAGAGAGATGTCGAGGACTCCATCTCCGGTAACTTGGGCAATTGATTCATGTTACTCCAGGTAAACTAAATCCAGGGCTCTAGCTGACCTACTTCCTGCCAGTCATCCCAGTCATCATCGTCGACAGCTCCCAGGGATCCCAGGGATCCCAGGGATCCCAAGAAATCTAGGCCGAATGTACCTACTACTACCTCTGACACCGCTGAGAACAGCAACGTTGTCATTGGGGTAGGGGTGCTGGTGCCGGTGCCGGTGGGTCTGGGAGGCGTGGTAGGTCTTTGGGGTGTGCCGGGGCCGGCGGAGCCAGAGGAGCAGGCGGCGGGTTCGGTGGAGCCAGAGGGGCAAGCGGGTTCGGTGGAGCTAGAGGAGCAGGCGGGTTCGGTGGAGCCAGAGGGGCAGGCGGGTTCGGTAGAGCCAGAGGGGCAGGCAGGCCTAGTGGGTCCGGAGAGTGTGGTGGATCCCGAGAGCGTGGTGGAAGGGACGGAGGAGCATGTCGGGCCGGTGGCACAAGTGCAACCAGAAGTACTAGTGCAACAGCCGGTGCCAGAACAGCCGGTGCCACAAGGGCAGCCGCAAGAGGAGCAAGGAGAGCATGAGAACGATCCAAAGTTGGTGTTCAGGAGGATGTCCTACCAAAGGATAAGGAACGATGACGATCGCATCCGCGAACTTCACAACGTTGAAGCGTGTGCGATTCAAGACTGCAACACTTGCTCGCTCATCAAATACCGCAAGATGTCCCTCGAAAAGTATGAGGATCATTTGGACAGGAATTCAGATATCAACGACATGATGTTAGTTCGCACGCTTGGTCCAATTCAATTCATGCATTGATGCATTTCAGTTCAGTTCACTCAGCCATTTTTCATTTTTCTACCAGTTGCTTGCTAGCAGTCTGGTGTCCTGATCTCAACACGATAATGATGAGGGGCTTCTTTAGCCAAGCTCAGTTGGACGGGCAGACCCCCGGCCCTATCCCATCTGTGGAAATTGCTGGTTTGAAAGTTGACTTGAAGGCTGCTATCCAGGTAAGTTTGGTAACAGGACGGTGCCAGACTCTCTCCATATAAATGATTAACCGACCATGGGTGAATGGATCCTGAATAGGCTGCCGATGCTATTGATAGTGTCGTAACTGGCGATGTTGAACATCTGGTGCCCCGGGAGTCACCACTGTTCACCGAATTGCCAGATTTCAGGTTTGCCCCCTTGGCCTGTAAGTAATACGACCTATGATTGATTGACATTTGCAAGAGAAGAAGAAGAGAAGAGTAACTGACTTGGATTGTCTGCCAGATTGTGTGACCTGAATAGTACCTGGACGATGTCTGAGGAAAGCAATCTGATTAACAAGCACATCATGCCCGTTTTCAAAGGAATCTTTCGTGGGTCCTCGCTGGAACCGACGGTGTAGGTGCTTTTGGGGGGGAGGAGAAGATGCACTATATACCCATTTGAAAAATTAACGCTGTGTATGCTGTGTGTAGGCTTGGTCATACAGACTGCCCAATACAAGCAGGATTGGGATGGATCCCAGACAAACCAGATATAATAGTATTCAAGGATAACGAGCCATACCTTTACTGCGAGGTAAAAGTACGTCAGAAAACCAACGAGATTGCCTGGGACCGCCAGCGTCTTGCCAGATTCGGTAGAGCTTTTCTCGCCAAGGGTCATAGAACTGCTTTCCTTATTCAGATTGCCAAGAATCGAGCCACATACATGACGATGAGGTTTGTGGACCATATATTCATCCTTCAGAAGATTGGCACTTTCCAAATACCTTTGAAGCGTGGGGATCTAGAGAAATTGCTTGACGAAGGAGGCATACTGCCTCACATACGGGTAAGTTTCGATTCCTTCGAACTCTGGTACCCGTTGACCTTTCAAACGTTCACCTATGACCACCTTCTCTACTATAGAGAGACGTCATGGCAGCAGTGAATGAAGAAGCCGGGCAGCCCTTGGAACGACTTCAGGGCATTGAAGATATCAAGATCGTCGTGGGCAATTACGGGACCTATTTAGGCGTCTAGGCCACTGTAACTCAAGGCTCCGTCTTGGTGCGTCAGCACCTTCATAATATATATATATATATTGCTGAAGGCCGGTAATAGGGTTGATGGCTCGTAAACAAGTGTCTATGGTACATTTCAAACAAGATTTGGGGTTCTCATGTTCACAACGACGCCGGTTCTCCACAGCAGAAAGAGGAAAAGGACACATACATCAGAGAGGCCAATGTCCACATGCGTGGGGTGAGAATCTAACAAGAGTCTGGGGAAGAGTTAAACAGATCAGTAATCGGGTTTCTGGGCGCAAGCCGCGGCGGTGTGTCAGTTAGAGTTTGAATAGTTGTTACAGCACCATTAAATCATGTAGGGATTATTGTAGCTCAACATGAACGCTTTTGCAAGGATGAATCGGTGCCCCGTCTGTTGCAATCTCGTTCCCAACCCCATTCTCCACCTGGATTCAATAGAGGGAACCAGGGCGGATCTAGCAAGGCCATGTAATCGGCAATTGCCCAAGTTTCCACTGAGAGAGGGTTTTCTGCCTGACGTACCTGAGACACAGATCACCACCCAAAGTTGCATAGCACCGTGGAACAACTTTGGACGTGCCCCCCATCCATTGCAATCTCTTTCCCAACTCCATTCTCCACCTGGATTCAATAGAGGGAACTGAGACGGATCTAGCAAGGCCATGTAATCGTCAATTGCTCAACCAACACAGATCAACACCCAAAGTTGCATAGCACCGTGGAACAACTTTGGACGTGCCCTCACCCATTGCAAGCTCGTTCCCAACCCCATTCTCCACCTGGATTCAATAGAGGGATCCGAGGCGGAGTATTTAAACACCATAATATAGGTACTCAAGTGAGAGTGGTCGAGTTTGCCGTGTTGCCTTCCTTCAGCAGCGTCCTAGAGGGGGAGCCATTGCAATTACTGTGACCCAATCCGTTTTGCAAGTGGCGGCTTTACTTCACCAAACGGCTACATGTACCTTCAACGTTCAAGGATCCACTAACTCTCTTTTTAGGAATCTTCTTGCCGTAGATCGAGCGAAAGCACCAAATTCAGGTCCGGAATAGCCTTCTTGCAATTTGGTGTGCCATTGGTGTGCTTGGGAAGGCACCAAAATCAAGTCAGGTAGATTGGTCATTTAAAATAGTGCTCCAGTTGGTGTGTCACACACCAAGGGCGCCACCAAAGTCTACGCTGGATGCGCATTTCTGCAATTTGGTGCTACTCTAGGTGTGCTGAAGCACCAAAGTACACACCAAAATCATACAATCAGAGACCCCCGAACAAAAAGGTGTGCCTTGGGTGTAGGTGTGTTGTGGGTGTGTCTTAGGTGGCATACACCTTTTTCGATACACCCAAAAAAAAAAAGCAGTAATTCTCGCGGTGAAATAACTCCATCCCTGCCGCAAAAAGAACAGTCAACAAAAGCAATGACAATGCCGGGACTCGAACCCGGTTCTCAGGCTTGGAAGGCCGGAATGATACCCATATACTACATTGTCGTGATTTTAATAAAGCTAGTTGCTGACCGATAGATGTTGTGGATCACAGAGCAGCAGAGGCTACCCAGACGATTTCTGAGCCCCAGACTGTGATTTATGGCCCGGGAAGCTACTTTCTTGGTCCAGGAGACTTTCTTGAAAAGTCCAGGAGTCATTTGGAGTCCTGGCTAAGGCTCCGGAAAGTGCTAGGGGGACAGGGTGGATTTTGTAGATGAGTGGAGGTCAGGCTGGCTAGAAAGTTGTCGTGGGTGGTTGGCTAGGAGAAGCCATTCCGCGGAATACGCGACGGGTTGACTGAAGGATGGTTCAACTCGCGAGGTAGGGAGTTGAGGGCTTTGCGACTATGGGACGGGATACGACTGACCGTAGCAGCTTGGCTATTTTTTTAGCCATTCTTACAAGAGTCCCGCTTCATTTTTGACAAAGAACGAAGTCTCCCATGGCGTGAGTGCATTGCTGACAGAGTTTGAACTCTCATGCCCTTGGGGGCTGTGTCATTAAAAAAAGGTTTGAATACATTGCGGTTACTGAAGCTTCAGGGCCTGGTAGAGATTGAAACGAGAATGTTCTGTTCATTATATCGACTCAACATGCATGGTGACAGTGGTGGTTGATAGACTAGGACAAAACAGACGCCATCCAATCCCTGATACCCTCCACATCCTTACCCCCAGCAGAGCATTCGATGAATTCGACCTCATTTTCAAGATCCTGGAAGCTGAAATCCTTTCCTTCGTATCCCAGGAACACGCTTTCGTTTCCTTCCGAGTCCTGTGTGTCCAATGCGGCGGTCCTCGTTTGACGCAGTCTGTTTCTGTAACACGATCGTCGTGGACAAGGAATGGAGGAGCGGTTAAACCCATGTCTGCAGACCCAATCTCAAGTTGGCAAGGGTACAAGGTGGAAAGGATCACATCTTACATCTCTTCTTCCAGAAGCGCCTGGATACGGTCTTTGTCAAAGGAAGTCAATAGGTCGGATTTGTTGCACGCAATCAACATGGGAATCCTTTCCTCTTGCGCAAACTTGTCAGCCAAGATATCATAGAGATATCTAGTGGATTGTTCAGTATGGATGGGAGGCAGGCCGTGATGTTAAAACACGGTCCAACATTCGCCCGGTGCATTTTTTTTTTTTTTTCCCGCCCAGACAATGAACCTACTCTGCCAAAAGACGTGTTTGACGCGACACTGTTGAACTATCAACGACAAAGATGATGGCGCGAGCGATCGGCATGAACTCTGAAAACTTGAAACGAAGACGCTCATGTCCAGGGATATCGACAATGTGGACCGGGTACTGTAGACAGAAAGGTATCGTTTTGTGAGAAAGTGAATAGAGGGTAGAGGGTGAGGTGTTCCTGTGCAAATTTGTGAAAAGGTCGGATCTAGCACGATGAATCGAGTCTAACCTTTCCCTCGGACAACACAATGTCGGCTTCATTTTCCTTGATCGATGTTACAGTTTCCACAACCTTGTCGTTGTTGATCTAAGGATGAAAACACGATGGTGAACGGAATGACTCCATGATGCGGCGAGCCTTACAGATCGTGGGACGAGCAATCTGATCGTACCATGTAATAGATGGCCGTCTTCCCGGCAAAAGGCAATCCAGTCAGGAGGAAGGTGTTCTTTGAGTTTCTCTTTGTGCCTATCGAGAGGCTGACTGAGAGATCAAAAGGAGGAGCGGGTCAACAGGATGGATCGATGTGTGCCCGTGTCTATGGATATGCAGACCCTTGACTCCTCCCCGTACCAATGATCCCAACGAGGACGACCATGGCCACCAAGGCAAGCAGAGTAAAGTACTCATTGTCTGCGATGAGAAACTGCTCAGGAATGAGACTCCTGAGTTGCAAAGACATGGTTGAAAGAGTTTGTTCTTCCTGTTCTCCGGGGGGTTAGCTGGAAGATGAGGG
>Ga0247824_10001705_pt1 | contig 12105 bp, 14 predicted proteins | sample 13C_PalmiticAcid_FD_194412 | JGI IMG/M metagenome (GOLD analysis project Ga0247824, IMG submission 194412) | Soil microbial communities from agricultural site in Penn Yan, New York, United States - 13C_PalmiticAcid_Day48 | ecosystem: Environmental > Terrestrial > Soil > Agricultural land...
CAGTTTCATCTTTGTTCTCATTTTCGATAGAATAGTGACAGGGTAGCGACGACTCTAGCGAAAAACTTAGTGACCAAGAGCAGCAATCTTCTCCTGAACAGTAGCCAACTGGGAGGCCTGGCCCTTGATGGCCTTGGCACGGAGGTTGACAATGGCCTTCTTGCGCTCGTAGAAAGCCTTGGACTTGACCTTGCGCTTCTCCTCGAGCTTGGCAACAACATCGTTGTACTTCCAGCCAACCTCGTGGGAGACACGCTTGAGGGTGCAGTACTTGCGACCTGGCTTGAGCTTGAGGACACGGAGGGCCGAGGGGACAACCAAGCGCTTCATGCGGTCGTATGGTGGGGGAACACCCTCGAACAGCTTGATGCGGTCAAGAGCAGCGGCACCACGAGCGGTCTTGTGGGGGACCATTCCGCGGATAGCACGGTAGAAGATGCGCGAGGGGGCGCGGAAGTGGAAAGCACCGCGGGCGGGGTTGACAACGCAACGCTTGCGGAGGAAAGCGTGGTACTTCACTGTAGTGTCCCATTGCAAAAGAGAGAGAGAGAGAGAGAGAGAGAGAGAGAGAGAGAGAGAAAAGGAAAGCAATTGGTTAGATTGTCATGATGACTGAAAGATGAATAAACCCTTGGGAAGGACCAGGCCGCTCCTCGCCTGGTCAACAAGTTCGTATCAAGAGCTCTCTCCTTGCCCACTGTCCTGGCTTCCATTGAACGTCGAATGGACCGTTGCATGACGTTTTGCGACGCTGAAGCCCTGATAATCAAGCTGTCTCCAGAACGTCGGGCTGTTCTCCAGTAAAGCAATATCCTAGTGTATCGCTTGTCCACTCTTCCTCCTTTTGTTCAATGCTGCTGCAACAAAAAAAAAATCCACTTACGCTTGTTACGGAAGAAGGAACCAGAGATGTTCAACTCCTCGCAGCGGACAACAACAACGCGCTGACCGTTGAGGGCCTGCTTGGCGACAATGGAGGCAAGGCGACCCAAAAGGTGGCCCTTACCGTCGATGACAACCACCTAATTCAATGACAGATAAGACGCTGTTAGCCACTGTAAAGCTGACTTGCCATCCCAGATCCCTAGTGCCGATGAGTAAGACCGCTCCATAGTGATAAAAGAGTCGCCCAGACTATTGCCACACAAGATTCGCGTTGGTTGATCCGCAAAAGTGGGAGTGATCCAGGGCTGAGGAATCAGTCGATTCGTCAGTTGGTCCCGCGGGGAATGATCATATGAAAGAGCGAATCCCTCCTACAACGTCGCCCTGACGATGATCAGAATCAGTATTCTGTTACGATTCTCTCCCAGTGTCCAGCACCTGAACACTGGTCGTCCATGGAACACCTGAGGAACAAAAGCTATTGTTGTAGAGATCCTCTTCTGTCATCCTATGAATCGAATCCCGCCTTGAACCCATGGTGCGAATTGATCCTGGCCTGAGATCCGATCATCCTTTGATTCACATTCCTTGTAGGTCGTCTCCCTCTTCCACACAGACAGTCGATCCTCTTCCAAACCCTCCCTCCGAATGGTGCTATATGTTCCGTCTCTTTACTTTCTCGAACGTGTTCATGTCGGAAGATATGCGGCAGAAAAGAGGAAGAAAAAATTGGATTCAGTGTTGGGGCAACACTTTTACAGCGGATTGAAAGAAAGCCACCCATCTGGATTCACACGTACACGACACGTTCAAAAACTTTATTTCCTAGGCCTTACTGGCCGCGAACTGAAGAATGCGACCAGCAATCTTGGCTCTGTCTAACGGCTCATCTACGAGCTTTGACGACGCCTCGGAGAGCTCCTTGCTGAACGTACCATTGGCAGTCCTGACCTCGATATACTTCTTCATGATTTCACCTGTGAACTCGGGATGACCCTGCACGGAGACAATCTGGTGGTCGTTCGAGATCATGGACTGGTTGGTTGTGTGCATTGTAGAGGCAAGAAGCGTGAAGTCCTCAGGGAGATCGTAAACGATATCTTGGTGGAGCTCTTGGATCCTCTGCAATTCGGAAGCAATAAGAAGGATTTTGAGGTAAGAAATATTGCAATCAGTCCAGATAAAGAGTGCACCATCCAAGAAGTAACTTACCATATGGGTATCCTGCCAGAACTCTTGACCAGCCTCGGTAAGCTCTGTATTGGTCCAGCCGAGCTATAGGAGAACGTTGGCAAGTTAGGACTTGATGTCTCTCGGTAGTTTTTCGTCATGGGCGGCAGAACTATTTCTCCATGCTCGAGTTGAAAAAAAAAAAGGTGCCATACCTCCCAGCCTTTGATATTCTTGCCAACCTTTGCATTATACGCTCGGCCGATGATCTGATGACCAAAGCAGATACCAACCACTTTGGGTGCCTTCTGGTCCCGAGGAATCTTTTTGACATACTCGACCAATTGGTTGATCCAGGGAATATCATCATAAGCATTGGACGCTAGTGAAGCAGTTAGAGCAGGGATCAATAGGTCAGGCGACCAAGGACATTGTGGGCTATCAGTGAAAACATCCAAGCTCGCTGTCTACTAAGCAATGGTGCAATAGAACAAAAGCAAATAGCGTACCACTGCCAGTGATCAAAACCGCATCCCAGGCTTCCAGGTTCTCAGGGTAGTTGAACTCGCGAACGTCAAAATCTTCCATAATCAGCTCCGTGTCTTGAGCAATTGCACTCTGTTGCTTGAGATGCTCTAGTCCAAGGAGCAAGAGATCCTTGAACATGTCGGGGTACTTTCCATGGGCTGTTGCCACTGGCGCTATAGGTATGTCACAGACCAATAGGGCCACGCGGATACTTGGCTCGTCGGTGGAGACCATCGCAAATGATATAATAGATAGACGAACAAACGAGAAGGTGGAGCAGTGGGTACAGCAACTGGAAGAGAGGGAGAAGGAATGAGAATGAAAGAATGGGGCTTCCTCCCCTGCTCTTTTTTTTGATCGGTCGAACTGCGTGATCAGACGAACCCAAAGTCGGCATGATTCTCAGTCAGCCGGATTGGTCACAGTCCAAGCTACGAGGCGCTCGCCGCATGAACGATTTCATTGCTTTGTATCGGTCCTTGTCAGGATGACTCCCTCAAGACTCCCAATATGATGGACCCTACCTCGTTGGAGCTCATATGCGGCCGTGATGGATCTCTACCCTCATCGAATGCCATTGCGCAGCCAGTTTGCGATTGAGAACCCTTCCTGACATACGAGTGTCCCTGAAGCGTTGATGTAACAAGAACAGCGAGATCATTGATTGACAGAGTGGCAGAACTGTCGTTTATTATTGGGAAGATGCAAAAGACAAATGTCAAGACTGGGTAGTAGATGGTACAGGTGTGCTACGTTATCATGAAGAGCAGCATGGAAGTAGCGGGATTTGATGTTGAGGGAGAGAGTCAGGTATAGAGGTTGAGGGAGACGTGGCGGATATCAAGGCGGCCCTTTACTCAGTCTTGACGTGATCGCTGCCATAGACAGGAACGGATGGGTTCTTCTTCTCGGCTTCGACCTCTCCACCATATTCGACGACAGCGACGCGCATCAAGCTCAACAAGTTGCGGGCAGCGTTGCTGTGGTCGTACATGCCACCGTTGAACGCGGCGGTCATGTCCTTGCCAATACCCATGTTGATGTACTTGGGACCACCAGGGTGCTCGTTGATAAAGTCGGAAACATCGTAGACAACACCTTCCAACAAGATCCACTTCTTGTTGTCGTTCTTGCAGGCATGCTGGAAGTCCTCGAAGCTCAAGACAGGGAGATCGGAAATAGGAGTGCCCCATTGAAGCTTGGTCTTCTTGACAAGAACCTTCTTCTCAATCATTCCAAGTTGACCCTTGCGAATCTCATTTTCAGGGAAGGTCTTCAGGTGTGTAGCAAGACCCAGCTTGGAGCAGACCCAAATAGCCCACTTGGTGGGGTCGTACTGGTAGAAGCGGATGGCGTTGCGGTAGTCCTGGGGGAACTGGTGATGGAAGTTGTGATAGCCCTCTCCCAAGGTGACGAAAGCAGTGATAAAGTGGTCGCGAGGAGAGTGGCGGTCATCAAAAGGTCCCTCGCCAAGCCAGTGGGCCAACGAGTTGACACAGAACGTAGCGTGGTGGACAAAGACGAGGCGAGCAATTGCAGCAAAGAAGTAGCCTCCGCGCCAGTCGCCCCAGCCGAGTCCTGCAACCACGGTGGGGAAGATAACACCCATGACAAGGATGAGAGCGGGGTAGTTCTTGTGCTGCCACTGCACCAGCTTGTTTTTGTTCAAGTCATCGACATCAGCATATCCAATCTTCCAGCCAGGTCGCTTGATCAACATCCAGCCAATGTGTGAAAAGAAAAGACCGCGGTGAGCGCTGTAGGGATCCTTCTCTGTGTCGGTCCAGCGATGGTGAGCACGGTGTCCTCGAGACCACCATTTGATGGAGCCCTCGACAGCTCCAGCACCAAGCAAAGCGAGCACAAAGCTCATGGCGGGTCCTGCATTGTATGCGCGATGGGCCCAGAGACGGTGGTATCCTGTGGTATCAATGATAGTTTAGATGGTTGGTGGGTTAGTAGCGAGTCTAACTGCCTTGGCACACAGCAATTCATGATTTGGTAATTGGATATCAAAAGCTTGGGCCCCAACAGATTAGATTGATCTGATTGAGCACACGCGTTTAAAGTAGAAATCATAGTTTGGGGGGGGGGGGGGGTGCGAAAAGGAATGGGAGACGTTCACTTGCCTGCTGTGATACCGAGTCCGGTAGCATAGTAATACACGATCGACCAGATCAGGGTCTTGGTCTGAATCTCAGTTGTGAGGAGGCCGTACAAGGCGATCAGAGGTGTCAAGCCCAGGGCGAGAACATGCTTCATGTCGAGATACTTCCAGATGTTAAAGACGGTGATCTTCTCGGGGAAGAGTGGGGGGAGTTCGTCGTGCTTGAGAGGATCCCTGCGTGTCTCTGTCTGGGTTGCAGGGACCACGAAGGATGGTGGAAGTGGTGTGGCCATGGCTACTGCGAGAGTACAGTATGCTGTTGTGTGTCGTGTGGGTGTTGTTGCAAAGGCAGAGAGCGAGCGAAGGGGGGAAGAGCAGACGAAGGGAGAGAGAGAGAGAGAAGAGAAAGAGGAGGGGGGCTACACCGCCAGAGACAGAATGCTGAAGCAAGAAGGAGTTGAGGAAAGAGGGGAGTTGTTGATCCACCTCGACCATTATATACGGGTCGATGAACCCCATAAAAAAGGCGTATCTGCCTAATGCAGTGTCTCGTCTGACAAATGGCTACTGCCCACACAGTCCACCCCATGGTCCCGACCACACCGATTGCCCACACTGATTGCCCACACTGATTGCCCACACTGATTGCCCACACCGATTACACCGCCCCTCCATCTGCCAAGCAACGGTCTACACACGACCTGCCCTGCTACGGTCCTCCTCATGTGCAAACGCTACCTCCGAGTCCTCCGAGTCCTTGACTGCAAGACCACAAATAGTACGTGCTCACACCCTCCAGGCTCCCACGCCCCACTTGCAACGTTCATGCTTGTTCATCATCATTGAGGCTGGGAGGACGAGGGCCTTGGCGAGATAAACGTCTTGGCTTGGCCTGTGCCTCCATGCACCTCCTTGATCTTTTTGTCTTTGCAATCATTGAAACATTGACACGCGCAAAAAACAACAACATGCCATGCTTTGCAGCCTTGAGAACTTGCATTTCGTCATCGGCCTTCATTGTCATACACACGTTGTCGTTGTGATCCTGGGCATCATGATCTACCGTCCTTGGCGGCCATACCCATTACTACTACCATTCTTGGGCCAACTCACGTCCACCGGTGTATACTGCTGCACGTTCATTGCGCTGATGCATGATCCATTCGCTGTATCTGAGAATTCAAGTCGCGCACAACCTTCATCTATGGGTATGGTGTCAGGCAAGTGTGGAGGATAGACGTCGCTCCGGATCCGGCAGAGTCCCAGGAGCTCCGATCCGCTCGGCTACCGTGTGCTCTTGGTGCCACTGCAGTGTGTACTTTAAGGCGATTGGTGTCCAGGTGCCCACCTCGACATCCATATTCATAGCTACAAAGACGCTTTGTCAAGGTTAAGCGTTGTGTCAATTTTGGGGGTGTAGCAAATATTTGTGCTGAATCAGCAACAATGTCTGTCCTCCCTCCCCCACAGCACAGACCAGTTTGCCGCCCTATCACGGCATGTTTATTACAACTTGACCTAGTTGTCGGACATACGTTCCTCACTGTCGATTGCATCCTGGACAACCTCCCGATGATCACTACCATCCTGAACATCCCCTGACGACTGATATGTACTGACATCCTCCATCTCTTCGTCCCTCACGGCTAGCCATGGATGTTGTGCCATTTCTTGAGCAGTAGCACGCTGTACAGGATCCAGGGCAAGCATCTTGCATAGAAAGTCTCCCAAGACATCTGCTTCAGCTCGAGGCATGAGGTACTTTTCGTGGAGCACATCCTGTAATGGCCACATGCGGAGCTTTTGGATATGTCTCATCTCACCCTTGCGGTTGAACACTTCTTGTGAGTACTTTCCGCTCAAAGCCAGTTTCTTGGGAAAGAGACCCATCAACTCGATGACTTGCGCTATGTGATCTGTTGTTAAGGTGGGATTCGGTCAGTCCTTACTATCACAACAACACTGCCGTGTGATCGTTATAAGCGTTATGAGGAGGGCAGTATCCTCCATAACACTTACCATCATCCTTGTTGTACGAATTTCCACTCTGGGGATCAAAGAGATAGTCGCTTGTGATCAGTTCAAAGGCCATGCATGCTACACTCCAGATGTCTGTGCTAGAGCCCCACTTGGCGCCAAGGATGACTTCCGGTGACCGGTACTGCCGTGTCTGAATATCATTGGTGAAGTGATGATCTTCCCAGCATGCATTCCCAAGGTCTGCAATTTTGACGGTGATGGACTTTGGTGTTATTATTTGTCCTGTAGTGCACTGGTCATTCGATGTACTTGCCGCCGGTTCTGTTCGCTCTGTGTTTGTGTCTAATTTAATATCACTCATCGTTCTTTCGAGAGTGGCCCTACAGACAAAACGGAAATATGGGCAACGTGTTAGTAAAAAAGGTGATGAGTTGAAATCTAATGCTTCCATTCTGACACGAAAAAAAAAAAAAAGATATCGCCATTGCATGTACGTTGTCATCGTCTTATCCGTGCTTTCAGTGTCTGGATCATCCATGGCACCACCCTGTTTCAACTGTTGACGCAGCTTCTTTTTTTGACTCTTGGTCAACGTATTGTTGGGTGTGAAAGGCTTTGTGGACGTGCTGCTACTAAGTCCATGTGTCAACGGTCGGCTTTCGATAACCTTGGCATCTTTGCTTGAGCGAGCTACTCCTGCGAGTGCAGCAGGATCAGAGTAATCCAAGTCGCCAATGAGTCCTTTGACGACCTCCTCGACATTTTCGACGCAGACAAGGACGTTTTCTGGCTTCAGGTCTGTATGAATGATGCCACACTCTCTGTGCATGTAGTCGAGACCCATCAAGACCTGATATATAATTTGTCGAACCAAATGAACTGGGATTCCACGGTGCCGATAGCGCTTGATCACGCTTAGTAGGTTTTCACCCAAGACTTCGAAAACCATGCAGACATGCGAACCATTGGGGCCACGATGCATAAAGTGGTCCAGGAGCTCGACGACATATTTCCTGCCAGGAGCCTCTGGATTGGCTTGAACAACGCGCTCCAGCAGCTTGATTTCATCAATCGCCGTTTCGGTATAGTGAGACGCGGATTTGACGACCTTGAGAGCTACATGGCGGTTCTTGCTATCGGATGAATCAATTCAACCCAAGCTTCTTGTCAGTGGGATGGGGAGTCTGACGGGTCCATTGCCACCAAACGCTACCCTTCTCGTGTGACTTACACCGTGTCTCTTGCCAGCCAAACAGTGGAGAAATGACCCCATCCAAGCTTGCGAAGGGTCACGTAGCGACCCTCATGGAAGACGTCTCCGACAGAAATGTAGTGGTATCCGCCACGCTTATAGTCCTCCATATCCTCTTCTTCATCGGAAAGTACGGCGTAACGTTCATCCATATCTTTGTCTTTGTCTTTGTCTTTGTTTTTGTCTTGAGTGGACGGTGGTTTCGGTGGTTGGGATCTAGTTGTGCAAAAGAACGTCGTCCTGGAGGTTAGATCTAAAGCTCCGGTACACGCCCAATACCAACATGATCCTGCATCCATTCCTGTATCGTTTTCCTGGTAACGTACGACGTAGAAGTGTCGCTCGTGGACACATTTCCATTTGCCAGGGTCTCAGTAGAAATGGGCGCTTCACTTGTCGATGCCACTTTGGCTGGAGCCTGAGTAGTGCTACTGGAGGTCTGGCTCCCGGTGGTCGTGGGAACCTTGCGCGGGGCGTTTTTCTTCTTCTGTGCAGCCATGGTTTTAGCCCTTAGTACAGCTAGAGGAAGAGTAGAGTACTAGTAAGAGTTGCTGTCTCAGGAGTCAAAGAGCACCCAATCGAGGGACAGCAAGCCCATACACCATCCGTCGAGGGTTGTACGTCCTGATGCCACGTTCATCAGAGCCATTACCTTGTTTCTGCCTGTCCATAGGGGCGCGGTGGATAGAGTCGAATGAAGGTTGGGGGAACAAGGTCAGTTGAGCGTGTCGAGAGAGCATGTTTACAATGACTGCTCTCCCACAACCTTAAGGGTTCATAGCCGCACCGGCATCCAGAAAGGACTGGAGGTCTGCAAGCCCTGAGCGATAGCTCTATGTGTGGTGCACCAGTGCCCGACTCCACCAATGTGGTAGTAGTGCTTGTGTTGCGGGAATACAAGTGTATATGTGGGGGAGTGTGGGGGTTGCTCTTCGAAACGGTCGAGAACTGTTGAGGGCTGGACACATAACGTGGTTGAGCATGACAAGGCACGCGCTTGATACTCTGCCACATCTTTCACGCCGTGCCACAGGGCTCTGATTAAGACCCACCGGTCGGTTTTGCCACCGCCTTCCTTCATCCCCTCGCCTTTCTTTTTTCCACAGTTCCAATCTCATTCCTCCCTATTCCTCCCTTCCCCTCTCGTTGATCTTCCAGTATGGGTCTCATCGGTGAATTCCGCTCAGGAAACTTCTCCCTCTACGGTCAATGGCAAGTGCAACGTATCTCGCCTATCTTCTTTCTCGTACTGTTCGACCCGTCAGCCGCAGCTGCTGTCGTCTTGGAAACACGGATGGTCTCGTACACAGGATTGTCTATAGCCTGGTGCTTGCCCACAGCAACGACATGGAAAGAAAGGCGGCAACACTCATCGATCGACAATCTGTCAGAGGAACGAACCTGTCAGGATCGTGTGGGAATTTGGGATACTCTTTCTTTGACTTTTGGACAAAAGGATCGATTTAAAACTGCCCATTGGCAACTAACAGAAGGCTCATTCGACACATAGGTTCGGTCTTTTCTCGGTAATAGGTAAGTACAGCGAATTGAGCCAGGACTCGCATCGACACACTCTGGTCAACTGAGGATGGAGAATATACGTTGGCGGTGTCCATCAAGCTGATGTTCTCCTACTTTTTAATCCTCATCTCTTCTACTTCACAGCGTTGGTGATTATTGCCGGTATTAGCTTCACCCCTCTTTGGTCCATCCTTGCATGGTAGGGAATGAGGGAGTCGATCTCCGAGTCATTGTATTTGCGTAATCAATTGATCAAGACCATGTCTGTTGTGCGCAGGAGTTGATTAAAGATGGAACTTTGTTCAATTGGTTGATTAGGATCATCGCCTTCCTCCTAGTTTTCGTCGAGATCCCACTCTGTCTCAAGGTTAGCTCACCGCCACGATGCGATGTTTACTCGACGTCTGCGTTCTTTATCACTCACACAAAGTTCATCACCTCGTATTTACACCACGCCGTTCTCACCATCAACAGTGCTGCCCTACCAGCGCTAAATTGTAAGTGGACCTGCCATTGGCGCCCAACGGGAGAAGCAAAAGAAACACTGTCTACTACGAGCCTGCGAGCAGGACCTTGCTAACAATGAATGCCAATAATGCCCTTTCTAGCGACAACTTTTTGATCAAGTTCCAGAATGCGATCGTCCGTGCTGTCGGCTATGTTGTGTAAGTGAAGGGGTGGAAGGGGGCTGGAACAATTGAACTTCCCAGAGTTCATCATGTAAGGACGCCTAGACCTAATGCCACTCGTCTTTCTTTGTTCATACACAGGTTTGCCGTCATCATGTGGCTCGCTGTCGCTAATGGCGTTGTCCTTCATGTCATCGGTGCTTTGCTGCTGACTGGTGCAGGTCTCTCTTATTCTGTATCCGCACTTCGCCACCAAACCTATGCTTCGAGCACCATCACTGGAGGAACTGGCGTCTCGACTATCGTGTAAACAAACAATCTTGTACTTTACCTGTACTCGTCTTTGAAGATAGCAGCCGTTTGGATCACATAAGAATCCCTGGAGGCTAAATAAATGCTTGAACCATCGTACCTGTGGACCATGGTTGCAGTGGACAAAAAAAAAAAAAAAAAAAAACCCTCATCTAACATTAAGGGGCAGTAGGGTTTATATCGGCTCTGAGCTCTAATCCACAATCCTCACCCCCTTCTTTCACTTGAACTTTTGCACAAAGTAAGTCTGGCGATGGAGTGAAAATTTTTCATGTATCCATCCATCCTTGCTTCTGCCCATCCATCCGTCGAGCAATGGTGCCTTGTGCACCTCTCTCTTGACACCCACCACCACTCTTCGTTGTTGCCTTGAGCGACAGAGCAGTTCTTCCACTCCCCAGTGACCGTATCGTTGTCGTACTGCGGCGTGCGCGATCCTGCTCTCCCAAGATACTCTAGCTTTCTGGCCTTGACAACGATGGCCGTTTTGAAAGCAAGCTGATTGTCTAACTCACTTTCTCGTTGATTCCTCTCAATAGAATGGGAAAAGAGAAGACTCACGTCAACGTCGTTGTCATCGGCCACGTCGATTCAGGCAAGTCCACCACCACTGGACACCTGATCTACAAGTGCGGTGGTATCGACAAGCGTACCATTGAGAAGTTCGAGAAGGAAGCCGCTGAACTTGGAAAGGGTTCGTTCAAGTACGCTTGGGTTCTCGACAAGCTCAAGGCCGAGCGTGAGCGTGGTATCACCATCGACATTGCCCTGTGGAAGTTCGAGACCCCCAAGTTCTACGTCACTGTCATTGATGCCCCCGGACACCGTGATTTCATCAAGAACATGATCACTGGTACCTCCCAGGCTGACTGCGCCATTCTCATTATTGCCGGTGGTACTGGTGAGTTCGAGGCTGGTATCTCCAAGGATGGTCAGACCCGTGAGCACGCCCTTCTCGCTTTCACCCTCGGTGTCAAGCAGCTCATCGTCGCCGTCAACAAGATGGACACCACCAAGTGGTCTCAGGAGCGTTTCGAGGAAATCGTCAAGGAAGTCTCCACCTTCGTCAAGAAGGTCGGTTACAACCCCAAGTCGGTTGCCTTCGTCCCCATCTCCGGCTGGCACGGTGACAACATGTTGGAGGAGTCCGTCAACATGCCCTGGTTCAAGGGATGGACCAAGGAGACCAAGGGAGGTTCCTACAAGGGCAAGACCCTTCTCGAGGCCATCGACTCGATCGAGCCCCCATCTCGTCCCACCGACAAGCCTCTCCGTCTTCCCCTCCAGGATGTCTACAAGATCGGTGGTATCGGAACAGTGCCCGTCGGACGTGTCGAGACTGGTGTCATCAAGGCTGGTATGGTCGTCACCTTCGCCCCCACCAACGTCACCACTGAAGTCAAGTCCGTCGAAATGCACCACGAAGTCCTCACTGAGGGTATTCCCGGTGACAACGTCGGATTCAACGTCAAGAACGTCTCTGTCAAGGATATTCGCCGTGGTAACGTCTGCTCTGACTCCAAGAACGACCCTGCCAAGGAGGCTGCTTCCTTCAACGCCCAGGTCATTGTCTTGAACCACCCTGGTCAGATCGGTAACGGATACGCACCCGTCTTGGATTGCCACACCGCCCACATTGCCTGCAAGTTCTCTGAGCTTCTCCAGAAGATTGATCGCCGTACCGGTCAGCCCCTCGAAGAGAACCCCAAGTTCATCAAGTC
>Ga0247824_10001706_pt1 | contig 12103 bp, 4 predicted proteins | sample 13C_PalmiticAcid_FD_194412 | JGI IMG/M metagenome (GOLD analysis project Ga0247824, IMG submission 194412) | Soil microbial communities from agricultural site in Penn Yan, New York, United States - 13C_PalmiticAcid_Day48 | ecosystem: Environmental > Terrestrial > Soil > Agricultural land...
CCCCATCCCCCATGCACCCCAGCGGCAAGTGAAGCAGCCCTGCCGCGCGCCGCGGTGCAGCGGCTGCCACTTATACGACACACACGTAGGGAAAATGGGGGCTATATCCCAAGACAACCCGTCCCTCAACACAATCCTCCCACTGCTTCTACGTGGGTGAGGTCATGAATTGTTCAAACGGCAGTGTTACACGATACCCATCCACCCACCCCTCATGGGGCAAGACAAGCCACGTGGATACTCACAGCCAAACAAACATGACAAGAAGCGAAAGAAAGAATACAGCGCACAAGAGCAGCAGAAGACATCTCAGTTCCATTCACACTCAGGCATCTGACAACACCCCAGTCCTAGCTATGTAAACTGAATCATCTCTTCCCGCCTCTCTGGTATCTCAGCACCACTACTTCCCGCCTGTCAGCAAAGGACAAGGCAAAGGTAGGTAAGGCAGGTAGGTAATATCTCATTCCGTAACTCAATCCCCCGTTGCACGAAAGACAAAAAGTCGATCGACAGATCGCCGTATCCAAAAAGAAAACCCCGCAGTCCGACTATCAAGTAGTAGTTGTTGTTGTAAACGCCAGTTGTAAAAAAGAAAATGGAAGATCCCTTTTCGAGACTCGAAGGCTTGCTTGCCTGGTCGCACCCAACAAAGAAAACAAAAGGAGGGGCGGGAAACCCGCAGCAAAAAACACCGTGCCCTCTCCTTTCGGCGAGCGGGCAAATCTAACCAAAACCAAAGTAGATAACAAGAAGGGTAGTAGCAGTATGTAAGCTAGTCACATCGCGTCATGTGGGCCAAAACCGGGCCAGTCCAAAAATCAACCCAAAAGAATCCGCTGAGAAGTGAGGTAGGTATGTGGCGGGCGAACAAGCAAAAGATATCAACACCGTCGTCTATCATGATGTCGCATGCTCATCGCCGAACGGACTCCTTTCCCTGTCTTTCGGGGGCAGGGTCGAGTCTCGTTGTGACGCCCTCCTCGTGGCCTCCTCGATGACCGCGCTCAGGCTGGTGGTACTTTGTGCGGCGGATTTGGGGGGATCGCAGAAGGGGCTCTGATCCATCGCGGGAGAGTCCACGATGATGGTCGCCGCGGATGAGTCCCGGACGGTCGACCCGGACACGGTGGGCGATGTGATTGAGTCGGCGTCTGCTGCTAGCTTTGGTGTCCTGCCGGTGCCCACCTTCTTCACGCTCCCGACACGGACGACCATTGCGCGGGCTGGCGTGGCCGTGGCGGTGCTGGCGTTATTCAAAAAGGTTGAGCCGACGCTGAAGGTGCTGTTTGCCGGGCTGGGGGGTCGGAGCCCGTTGTACTTCTCGTAGTCCACGGTGGGAACAGGCGGAGTCGAACTGCCATTGGACCCGCTGGAGTGGGCGGACTTTACGCTGACCATGGCCGGCCTGGCCCGCATGCCGGTCTGAGCAGGAGCAACGACAACAGCGCTCTTGCCGTAGATGGTGGACGCCACACTCGATCTCGGTGCGTACGAGGTGCGGGCGTAAGAGGTGCGGTCAGAGAAGGCTGACAGGCCAGAGTAGGTCGAGTCGCGCAGGTCGCCGGGAACAAAGAAGTGCTGGTCGTCGGGACTCGCAGGGGTCCCAGCTTGCGAGAGGGCGCTCGGAATGGGCGGAACGGGAGGTACGAGCACGGTCGGGGACGCTGTCGCTCGGTTCGTGACGCCAGGGATGTACGCAATCTGGATGATGTTGGAGGCCCGGGTGAGGACCGTTGACGCGATCGAGTGGGTGGTGTGGGTCGAGGCGCGGTAGTCTCGTCGTTGCGCGAACGTCTTCTCACCCTCGATGCTCTGATCCTGCTCATCGTCCCACGGCTCCATAATGGTCGGCTCCCTTCGCGTCCTGACGCAAAACCTCCACACCAGGTACGTGATGACTGCGAGAACAGCAAGGCCGCCAACAACTCCACCAGCAATCGCGCCGACGTTGGTGGAGCGGCTTTGGCTGGTGTTTGACGTGCTAATTGTGTCGACGGGGACGCAAGTCGCATACTGGCACACATTGCACTCCACAGGGAAGACGAACTGGCATTGCGTTTTACCCTCTTCGCATTTCGGGCAGACCAGCGGCTTTGATTTGTCGCAGTCCACGCATGTTATCGATTCCCGCTTTAGGAGACGGAGGGTCGCTGCGGAAGCCATGGTGACGCGGTGCTTCGCGGGCAGGCTGAAAACCGACAATGGCGATTGTGTCCGAACTGTGTTGGCTCTCGTGCCGATCCGCGAGAAAAGCAACCGGTCAAGCCTGGACCATCAACCCGTGCCGATCAATCGACACAATGCGTACCGCCCCGGAACGGCAGGACGCAGACACCACTCGAGCTTGGCGATGAACCGGGAATCGATGTTCGGCGGGGGTTTGGCTTGGACGAGAAAATGAAAGTTTGCAAGATATCGTGACGGTGATGTCGAGATGGTCAGGTCGGAAGGACGTTGGTTGAGGGAGGGGATCCAATCCAATCCAAGGACCCGAAAACGAGTGACTGAGGCTAGCTCGAGAGAATGGAAGAGGCAAGGGATGAAAATAATCCACACGAAACAGGCACCAAAATAAGTCAAAACCACATCGGACGGGCCTTCTCAAAATAAATCGTGGAGGCGATTGTGTCGAGGTCGAGATCGAGGCCGATGTGGGCGGCGCGAGGTGAGCATTTGCTGGTGAGAGCGGGAAAGGCGGAGGAACCTGGCAGCGGGCTCCCGTCAACTTTGAGAGGGAAACGACTGGCCGCGCCCTGGGTTCCGCTCAGGTTCATTTGCGGAAGGGGCCACTGGGGGAGGGCGGAGCCACACTGAAAGGGTGCCCCACAGCAGTATTAGCGAAACATCTTGGAGGGCCAAGGCGGGCTCCGATTCGCTCGATCATCGAAGCCTGGCGGCCCCTGGAATTCCCTTCGTGGCACGGCTGGGCCATGGCCTCAGGCGGCCTGCCAATTTCCCCTCTTCTCTCTTTCCCTTTGGGAAATCCCACCTTGCAATCTGCCAATGACCATGCGGCTTTGATTCAATACTTGAACGGTTCGACAGGTTTGCCTCCAGACGATCGGCTTCTGGACTGCACGCTAGTGAGGAATACATTGGTGTTCCACCAAGTTGTTCAATCCGGTACACCTCCGGCACTGGCAATGCGATGGAAACATCGAGACTGGAGGGGACCACTGGATGGGCTGGACCTGGACCCCATCGGGGAGATGCCGCTGCCAGTCAGCGACATGCGTTGCTGCATTCGGCCTGCAGTTTGCCATGAATTTGCACCACCCGTGGCCGTCTGATGAACCAAACATCCCGAGGGCCCACGACGCTTGCAGCTTCCGAGGTCTGCTTCCCACGTGCTCGCCGTTGATCGATCTCTTGTTCCATTGCCAGTCCCATCTTCTCATCTGATCCTGTGACGCCCTCCTCGTCCGAGATGCGTAGGGCGCGATGCCCCCTGCGCCCCCTTGGCGCTGACAGCCGTTTTATTTCGGGCAGCCGGCTCGCGGCGATGTTCGAAGCCGCAGGGCTGTCCATCGTTTTGAACGTCCAACTTCCCGATGGATGAGGCTCAGGTTGAGGTTAGACATGTGCAGCAGACTCGCATGTACAAGACTGCGAAACGATCGGAGTCTTCTTCCCTCCGACTGACGGAAAAGCTGGGAAGTTCAAGGGAATAGCCTCCCTACTAACGTCAGGGTAATATACAAGTCCCGGCCGATACTAGCGGGAGGGGCGTCCGCAACGAAGAAACAGGATCTGCTCCGAGGTCCTGTGGCCAACGTCGATGCTTTAGCCTGAAGCAGACTTGGGGTTGTCCCTGGGATGGACTTCGGCTTGAGATTCGCTGGCCCGCATCGATGTCAGATATATACAGATGAAGAGTTTTGACAACCGCGATGACGTCTGCCAAAGCCCCGGCTGCCAGGCTCTGCAAGGCTTCTGGCTCGAAGTCAAATCATCGGACCGGACATAGTATTCGCCAGCACCTCAAGAGTAGCACCCATATTAGGCCAACATGGCTGAATACGAAAAGAAGGCTTCTCTGTCAGCTTGTCGGCTTGTTCCGCTAGAGTCTTGACAAACTGGCACGAACTCAACCTAGAATCGTCTGATAACTTCCTGGATTGGTGATTTGATGGATTGAAAATAGATCATCCAAGTTACCTAAGCATAGCTGTGAAAAAAGTCATCAGTTGCCCATTGATCGAGTTGACAGGCACAGGCAGGTGGAAAGACTAGTTCTACAGATTCTATTCCTGTAACTTCAACCTGAGGCAAACCAACCCCCCGACCACGATGTTGTCGGATGGGCCGCCGGAGTGGGATTGCAGGCCGGGGAGAAATGCCGCTGCTTGGCTTGGGCCACACCGACAGTCCGGCATCCACAACCACCGCCGGACACGCAACACAGCGGAGGCACTGTGGAATCCGCAGGTGCTCCACGAATCCCAGCCTCGAGCATCCACCAACAAGCGCGGGAACCGGCATCACGCAATGGTGCACACCCATCTTTGATTCCATCAGCCCGATTGGTGTCGGCGGTGACAGCCTTGGGGCCAAGGACACAACAACTCATGCGTGCACAACAAGCAGCAGACCCTTCCCTTCATCAGCAGCAGCAACGTTAACGTGGGTTAGCGCGAGCTCAGCCTCACAGTGGCACCAACACAGCAGCACACGCACGACGCCGAGCAACAAAAGAAGGGTTGCTGACGCTGGCCCAACAATGAAAGGCCCACAGTAAAAAAAAGAGACCCGCCAGCCAGAGAGCCAGACGCCGGCTCTTGGCGGCCCTATTCTATTTTTGGCCGGGTTGGTCCTGTCGTTCGTCGTCTCTCTGGGGAACGGATGGATCATCAGGAATGCTTGGAACCCTGCACGGCCTTGCCTTCAAGCTCGTAAAAGCGGGCATACGCGGAGGAGAGCAGCATTGCTCGCTGCACGGCATGTGTAATGCTGGCTGCTGCTTTTGTCGCGTGTTTTTCTTGGTTTTCGTGTTAGCATGTGGCGAAAGGCGGGATGGCACCTCAATACCGGCTCTTTTGCCGCGCGGGTGGGAGGGCCCTTGGGGTCGGGACGATCTTGATGTCGGAGTGCGTCATGTTGTTGGCCGGTGTGTGGTTTGCAGGTGCTCGTAACGGTGCCTGGCGTTGCAGTGGCCTGAGGGATTGATTGGGATGGCGATTTGCCTGGGCAAGAATGCATGTTTGCAACTGGCGGCCGTTTTGCAGGTGTCAGCTCTTCAAACCAGGGTTTCCATGTCTCCTTGGTCTCATTGTGAAGCCCGTTGCGGGGGACAAGAAACGGACTCTGGGTATGTCCTAGCGATGTTGTTTCAGGCCTCAGGAAGTTGGAGTGTGTTGTAGCCATCACGAGGTGCTCACTCGGATGAGACACAAAAAGGTCGGGTGCTTGTCCAGTACTGAGACGAAGCAAAGGCGATGGGATGATCCGTCAACAAACGCATGCAGGCAAAACGCACAGTGTCCGTTGGCTCGGAGGACTGCATGTGCACGGAAAAGGAGGAGACACTGCCCCTGGGAAGGCAAAGACAGAACCCAGAACTGCAGGGTGCGTGCATCTGAGCTCACCCAACACAGACCCTTCAGAGCGCCCCTTGGAATAAGGGACCAAGACCCTGCAGAGTGCAGACATCGAGCTATTTAATCTGAGTCTATTCCGTACTGACCCCCTATGCACAACATGCTGATCGCCGTCGACAATGGAGACAACTGAAACCATGAAACACTCCTGAAAAGAAGAAATGAGGGTTGGAGCAGGTTGACGGCTCTTGGCGGGCCAGGGGGCCTCCGGGACTGGGAGACTGGCAGGCTGGGCCGGGATCTGCTCGGCCTGCCGTGTGGGCTTAGTGGGCTGGGCTGGAAATCCGAGCCACTGCTCGCAGTCGCGGCCATCCCTGGGCTAGCAACTTGCAAGGCAGCGCAGTGGGGCCCCAAGGTTGGGATCCCTGCCGCTCAGCCACAAGCCCGTTTCGCCAACTTCATAATAGAGAGGCGCCTCTCCTGAGCTTTTGAAACCAAGTTTTGGGGACTGGTTTTCTCATTCTCGCTGCTCGGCAACAACCATCGTGGCAGACTGGCGATTCCACTCGGGAACGTCATCTGTTTTCTCCCATTTTTGACCCCGCTCCCCCTCCGCGCCGCTCTTTTCTGCGCCGCCTAACCTCGTTGGCCCGGAATTGGGTACTAGCAACCAAAACAACACACCCTGACGCCCTGACGTTAACACTGGGCAGCTGAACCGACTTTTTTCGTGTTCAGCTCGGCGAGCCTCGTTTCTGCCCACTGCGCCCAACAACCAACGGCCGCGACCAACCCATCGACCGGTGCTTGACAATTGCAGCGAGTTTTGCGGACTACTTTGAAACGCGGTCTTGAGACCGGCTAGCTATCGACTGGATTCCTTTCTCGCGGTGAAGCGAGTCGCTTGCGACCATGGCATACCACGGCAGGGGAGATGGCTACGAAGGCCATCCGATGCAGGATCTCCCACAGCATCACGGCCAGGTAAGATTGCGTCCGTCGTGCGGAAGAAGAAGCGGGGCGGTGAGAGCTGACTCGAACACTTGACAGCACGACGATGAAGCGCAGGCCGCACTTCTCAACCAGAACCAGGTCTACGACCAGGAACGCCTCGGCACCCACACTCCGCCAGTCCGTCCTGTCTCGGCCTACAGCCTGACCGAGTCGTACGCTCCGAATGCCCAGACAACACGCCCCGGCGTTACCGTCAGCCCGACACCGCCTCCCCACGGAGGCGGCGACTATGGCGGTGGTCCGGGCTACTACCCGCCGCAGCAGCAGTTCGCTGCCGACCCGGCATACAGGATGTCCTCGGTCGACACGGACGAGAGCTGGCTGCAGCGCCAGCAGCCCAACGTCGCACCCAGCGGCGGTCTCAAGCGCTACGCGACCAGAAAGGTCAAGCTCGTTCAGGGCTCCGTCCTGAGCATCGACTACCCGGTTCCCAGCGCCATCAGGAACGCCGTGCAACCCCGGTACCGCGACGAGGAGGGCAACAACGAGGAGTTCTTGAAGATGCGCTACACCGCTGCCACTTGCGATCCCAACGACTTCACCCTTAAGAACGGCTACGACTTGCGGCCCCGCATGTACAACCGGCATACCGAGCTCCTCATCGCCATCACCTACTACAACGAAGACAAGGTCCTGCTCTCGAGAACGCTGCACGGCGTTATGCAGAACATTAGGGACATCGTGAACCTGAAGAAGTCGTCCTTCTGGAACCGCGGCGGCCCCGCGTGGCAGAAGATCGTCGTCTGCTTAGTTTTCGACGGTATCGAGAAGGTGGACAAGAACGTGCTCGACGTGCTGGCCACCATTGGTGTGTACCAGGACGGTGTGGTCAAGAAGGACGTCGACGGCAACGAGACTGTTGCCCACATTTTCGAGTACACGACCCAGCTCTCCGTCACGCCGAACCAGCAGCTCATCCGTCCCGTGGATGACGGCCCGAACACGCTGCCTCCGGTGCAGTTCATTTTCTGCCTGAAGCAGCAGAACAGCAAGAAGATCAACTCGCATCGCTGGCTGTTCAACGCCTTCGGCCGCATCCTGAACCCGGAAGTCTGCATCCTGCTCGATGCCGGTACCAAGCCGAGCACCAAGTCGCTGCTCGCCCTTTGGGAGGGGTTCTACAACGACAAGGACCTCGGCGGTGCTTGCGGTGAGATCCATGCTATGCTTGGAAAGGGCGGGAAAAAGCTGTTCAACCCCCTCGTCGCCGTGCAGAACTTCGAGTACAAGATCTCCAACATTCTGGACAAGCCGCTCGAGAGCGCCTTCGGCTACGTTAGTGTGTTGCCTGGTGCCTTCTCGGCGTATCGCTTCCGTGCGATCATGGGCCGTCCCCTGGAGCAGTATTTCCACGGCGATCACACCCTGTCCAAGATTTTGGGCAAGAAGGGCATCGAGGGCATGAACATCTTCAAGAAGAACATGTTCTTGGCCGAGGATCGTATTCTCTGCTTCGAACTCGTCGCCAAGGCCGGCCAGAAGTGGCATCTAAGCTACATCAAGGCGGCCAAGGGCGAGACGGACGTGCCCGAAGGCGCGCCCGAATTCATCAGCCAGCGCCGTCGTTGGCTCAACGGTTCGTTCGCCGCCAGCTTGTACTCGCTGATGCACTTCGGGCGCATGTACAAGAGCGGCCACAACATTCTGCGCATGTTCTTCTTCCACATCCAACTCATCTACAACATCCTCAACGTCATCTTCACCTGGTTCTCTCTGTCCTCGTACTGGCTCACAACAAGCGTCATCATGGACCTCGTCGGCACCCCGGTCACCGCCTCGAGCTCTTCGTCAGAACATCACGCCTGGCCCTTTGGCGACTCGGCCACGCCTTTTGTGAACGCGGTCCTCCAGTACATCTACCTGGCCTTCGTCATCCTGCAGTTCATCTTGGCCCTGGGTAACCGGCCCAAGGGTTCCAAGTGGACGTACATCACCTCGTACGTCGTCTTCTCGGTCATCCAGGCTTACATCATCGTTCTCTCGGCGTATCTCGTGGCCCAGGCCTTCAAGACACCGCTGAGCGAGCAGATCAAGCTGGACAACGCGCAGAACGCCATGGAGTCGCTGTTTGGCGGCACGGGTGCGGCGGGCGTCATCCTGGTCGCGCTCGTCACCATCTACGGTCTCTACTTTTTGGCGTCCTTCATGTACCTCGACCCGTGGCACATGTTCCACTCGTTCCCGTACTACATGCTGCTCATGTCGACCTACATCAACATCCTCATGGTGTACGCCTTCAACAACTGGCACGACGTGTCGTGGGGCACCAAGGGCTCGGACAAGAACGAGGCGCTGCCGTCGGCGCAGGTCAGCAAGGGCGAGAAGGACGAGGTGGTGGTGGAGGAGATCGAGAAGCCGCAGGAGGACATTGACCAGATGTTTGAGCAGACGGTCCGCCGCGCGCTGGCGCCGTACAAGGAGGAGGAGAAGCCCGAGCCCAAGGACCTTGAGGACTCGTACAAGTCCTTCCGCACCATGCTCGTCGTCTCGTGGCTGTTTTCGAACTGCTTGCTTGCGGTTGTCATTACCAGCGACAACTTCAACTCGTTTGGCATCGGGGTAAGTAACAACAACAACAATCACACTTCCTATCAACTGTCAAGTACTAAAGAGGCTAACTTCGTGTGCTCTAGCAAACTGCCACGGCACGCACCGCCTGGTTCTTCAAGTTCCTGCTCTTTGCCACCGCCGGCCTCTCCATCGTCCGCTTCATCGGCTTCCTGTGGTTCCTCGGCAGGACCGGCATCATGTGCTGCTTTGCCCGCCGTTAAAGCAAGCGGCCCTCGATTCCCCAAGCGGTTGTATACCAAGGTTGCCTGCCTCACGATCTTTTCCCCGGCCCGCTCTTTGATTTGGCTGGCTCCGGTGATTTGACATGGCGGCGCGCATGATCTGATCTGATCTGATCTGATCTCTGGCTTTTGAGTTAGCCTTGTCTTGTTTGGTACCTCTGGATCTGTTGGTGGCTACTGTTGTTGGGATATTGTGTGAGAGTCTGAGAGAGAGAGATCAGGGACATAAAATTTGGGCATTTATTGGAGGCGTTTGTTTCTGACTGAACTGACTAGCTCGCTTTTGCCTGCCTGCCTGTCTTGCCGGGTTGGCGAGGCTCTCTGGTGTGATGATGTTGGGGTACACTTCGGGCTTGGGCTGTGTTTTTCTTGTTTTTTTGTGGTCTTAGTTGGTTGCTGCTGCTGCTTGCTTCGGTTACTTAGATGAGGCCTTGGGGTTAGTAATGAGAGACCTGATTTGGCTGAGAAGATGGGTTGCGGGGTGTGATCGGTGAATGTGCTGTGCATCCCGTTATTGAGTGCTGCACGACCGCTCTGAGTGTTGGGTCGTCTGCATAATGGCGGTGATCTCCCTGCCTATTGACTTTGCTCCAACCAACACCGACCTGCATGTTGAAGAAGCTTTGAGGAATACCGAAGCATTGAACCCACGCGGTCTACAAAAACCACGATGTTGCGCATTGGTTCGACGGGCATTATTGAACCCGTGTCTCCAGGTGTGGTTGTCAAGTTGCCACACAGTTTCAAGGATCCAAGTCTGGAGAGAGACGTTGTAGAATCGTTTGCGGCTGAACGGCGGATTCTTGAGAGGCTCGGCCAACATCCCAGGATTGTCAGGTAATCTTGACGAGAACGACATGTACAGGACAAGCGAATGCTAATACTCTTGGCAGACATCTCGGTTTCCAAGGAGAGGGTATCCTGCTAGGTGAAGCCAGCCATGGCAACCTCCAAGCGTACCTCGACGACAACCATCCATCCATAGACGTCGGCCAGCGCCTGAAATGGTGCCGACAAATTGCTGAGGCTATTGACTACATCCACAGCCGCGGCGTGGTGCACTCGGATCTCCGCCCAGGCAACATTCTCGTGCATGAGACGGTGCCGGGAGCGCGAGACGTGCTCCTCGCTGACTTTGGCGGGTCACTGTGCACAGATTTGGGCGTGGATGGACAGTCCCTGCCTGATGGCCCGTTTTACAGCCCCGTTTTCGAGAACAAGTCGAGCACGTTGCTGGATTTGTTTGGCATGGGGTCGGTGTTTTACACGGTTTTGACGGGGAAGTGGCCGTACAAGGACACTCCGGGGAGGTTTGACGACCTTGATGAGCGGCTTCACTGGGAGGACCACTTCGTGTATCCTAGGTTCAAGAGGGGCGAGTTTCCAAGCGTTGAGGACTTGCCGGTGGGAGAGGTGATTCTGAAGTGTTGGAGGAGGGAGTTTGCCACAGTGAAGGACGCGCTGACGGTGCTGGATAAGTCTCTTGAGGCAGGGGATTATTGTTCGAGCCTTGAGTGCCCCGAGTCTTGATGTCGTGTGTTGCCCTGTTCATGGCTCAGGGTGCCATTTCTTACCTAACACAAACCCAAAATCTTGATGAAACAACGCGAAGGTATATCTCCAGGTCCTTTTCTTCTTCCTTTTCTTCTCCTTTTTCTTCTCCTTTTTCTTCTCCTTTTTCTCGTCCTTTTTCTCGTCCTTTTTCTTCCTCCTTTTTTCTTCCTCCTTTTTCTTCCTCCTTTTTCTTCCTCCTTTTTCTTTTCCTTTTCTTCTCCCTTTTCTTTTGAAAAGGGAACGAAGGCGTCCCAATCCATGGCTTCGATGTGCTGTACGGCTTTTTTTAGCCAGAGAGACCGTCTTCGACCGTCTTCCTGACCCTAACCCCCATCACTTAGACGCCGCTGGCTGCCCCGCGGTTGCCCCACCATTATTTTCAAGTCCAGATGCTTGTCCCCCCTTCAAACCCATCCAACTTCGCGTCGAACCAAACTTTAAAATGTCTTCATCAGAAACAGCCACCATGGACGAGTCGCTCGAGCAGATGCAGGCGCGGCACAGAAAGGAGCAGCGGGATCTCCAGGGGCGCATCACCAGCAAAAAGAAGAACGCGACCAAGAAGACGCGCAAGTTTGTCAACGACGAGTGCGCCGACCTCGAGCGCCAGCTCAAGGAGCGACAAGAGGAGGAGCTGCAGAAACATACGGGCGAAGCGGGCGAGCAAGAACTTACCGACGGCGACGAGCCACCACAAGAACAAGACGAACAACAACAAAACCCCCCACCCATAAACGACCTCACAACCAAGCTCCAAACCACAACCCTCTCCCCCGAAGACTCCGCACAAGCCCCCTCAGCCCCGAACCCCAAACAAAAACGCAACCGCCAAAAAGAACGCCTCGCCCGCCGCGCCGCCGAGCAGGAAGCCGCCACCCTCGCGGCCGAGCACGAGGCCTCCTCCATGACGGACCACCGCGGCGCCGAGCGCGCATCCATGCAGGCCGACTTCGCAGCCCGCTCGCTGCGGGAGCACGAGATCGCGCCCGACGGGCACTGCCTCTTCTCCGCCGTGGCCGACCAGCTCGCGGCCAACGACATCCCCCTAGTGGTCGGGGACCAGCCCAAGGTGGCGCCGTACAAGGTGGTGCGGCGGGCCGCGGCGGATTGGATCGAGGGCCATAGGGGGGACTACGAAGGGTTTTTGGAGGAGGGGGTGGAGGCGTATGTGGGCAAGATCAGGGATACGGCGGAGTGGGGCGG
>Ga0247824_10001707_pt1 | contig 12103 bp, 7 predicted proteins | sample 13C_PalmiticAcid_FD_194412 | JGI IMG/M metagenome (GOLD analysis project Ga0247824, IMG submission 194412) | Soil microbial communities from agricultural site in Penn Yan, New York, United States - 13C_PalmiticAcid_Day48 | ecosystem: Environmental > Terrestrial > Soil > Agricultural land...
GGGTGCTGCCGTTGGGGGGGAGGCTGGTTCCGCCGGCGGAGGAGGCGAGGCGACGGGCGAGCTGATGGGTGGTGGGGAGGCGGCGGACTTGTCGCCCGCGGCAGACAGCGGGCGCGGGGGCGCCATGGTGCCGAACAGGATGGACGCCAGGTGCGCGGCGCTCTTGCCGCCTGGCCTGTCGTCGTCCGAGTCCTCGTCTTCCTCCTCCTTGTCCGAGCCCCAGCCGTCGTCATCCACGCGTCTCCTCGTCACGGGGGCCGAGGGCGCGGCCGGCGCGGCCGCTTGGGTCATGCGGTGGAAGGGGTTCGTAGAGACGTCATTCTGCGGCGCCGGAGGTGCGGGAGCCGGCGGTGCCGCCGCGGCCGATGACGCGTCCGAGGACTGTGACATCATCCTGAAGTACGGGTTGCGGCTCTCCCGCTCGGCCGGAGGGCTGGAGGTCACAATCTGCGGCGGCGGCGGCGGGGTAGGCTGGCGCTCGGGCTCGTGGTTGACAATCTGGCTGTCGCCCATGGTCGGAGTCGATGCTTGAGGGGTGATCTGTTCCGGCCCCTCATCGTCCGACGACGAGCTCTCGTCCTCCATGGCCTCGAGTTGCTTGCGGAGTTCTTCCTCGCGCTTCCGCGCTGCCTCGATCTCGGCACGCCGTTGGGCCAGTTGCGCCTCCTTCTCCTTGGACTCGGCAAGTGCCGCCTTCTTCTTTCGCTTCTCCTCTTCCTTCCTAAGCTTCCCTTGCCGGACTTGCTCCTCGAGCGCCTTCAAGCGAGCGTCAGCCGCTTCACGCTCCTTGGCGAGGTCGTCTTCTTGAGCTCGGGCACGCTCCCTAAATCATGCTGTCAGCAAACATTGTTATGACACACAACAGCGCCCGGACTTACTCAAGCTCGCGAGCAGCTCGCGCTTGTTCCTCGCGTTCCTGTTCTAGGCGCTGTTCCTCGGCCTTCTTGGCCGCAAGGTCTTCATCAGCCCGCTTGTCCTCCGCCTTGGCCGCTTTCCGGCTGGGGGGCGGAGGCGGCTTCCTGGCATCAGCCTTGTTGGCCTGCTGGGCTGCGGGAGCCGGAGCACCTTGTTCCTCAGCGAGCCGTGCCTGTCGCTCAGTTTCCCGACGAGCATCTTCTTCCTCGGCCTGGCGCAACTTAGCAGCGCGCTCGGCCCGCTCACGCTCGATCCGCTGAGCCGCCGTCTCTCCTGGCTTCGTAGGAGCCTTGATGCCAAGGGCGGCAAGCCGTTCAGCCATGCGTTGCTCAGCCTGCTGCTTGATGAAGGCAGCTCTCTCTTCGGGAGTTTTGTATGCCGAGTATGACCCAGCTGTCGGCGTGGAAGTGCGTGAGGTTGCAGCGGGGCTCTCCACGCGGGTGACCGGAGGGGCCTCGGCTCTGACGGGCTCTTGAGCAGCCTGACGTCCTCCCTGGCGATCCTGGGATCTGACGCGCGCAGCACGGCTGGATCGCTGGAGATCAAAGATAAAGTCTCGGATCTCGTCCTCCACGCCAAGGGCATCCTCCCAGCGGCGCCTCTCGTGTTCCGTAGTGGAATCCTGCCCGCCCTCCTTGAGGTTGTCTTCGATGCCCTTGGAGAACTCACGCACACTATCCTCAACGTCCCGGACCATCCGCTCGTTGGTCTCCTTTTCGGTTCTCGCCTTGATGCTCTCCTCCTCAAGCCGCTTTTCGGCGTCCAGATCGCTGCTCACGTCGATCTTCTTGCCGGTCAGGGCAGCAGTCCGCTGCTGCATCATTGCTTTGGCCCGTGCCTTGAGCCTGTCCGACTCGGTGATGGCACCGCCGGGGCCCGTTCCGATGATGGCGGCAGCGCTGCCGGGGTGAGCCTTGGCGTCCTTCAGGCGGAACAGCTCGAGCCTCGCGTCGGCAATCGCCTTCTCTGTCTTCCGGACTTGAGATGCGAGCTCAGGAATCTTGTCGGTCAGATTCTGCAGCTGGCGCTTGAGAGCCCTTCTCTCGGCCTCGGAGTCTCCGCTGATCAACGAGGCATCCGGGTGGTTATCAATGTCCTCCTGGATCCTCCTGATGCGACGATAAAGCTCATCGGCCTCGCGGCGATCACGCCTATCGAGGAGGTCGTCCTCCTCGACATTCTTCTCATCGGCAAAGTCCATGGCATCAAGAAGCACCTGTCTCTCCTTGATCTTCTTCTTCAGCTGATCCACTGTCAACTCTTCATTCGAGCCGACCGAGGCCGGAGAGTCGGGGCGAGGCGACGCATTGCCGACTCTCCGTCGCGCGCTCGACCTGTAGCCCACCGCCTCGTCGTTGTTCTTGAAGACAGTGGCGTCCTTGCGGTTGCCAAAGCCGCCTGCGCCACCCTTGAATGAATGGCTCTTCAAGTAACTGACTCCTGTCTTTTGCGGCAACAAGGCCGCGCCAGAGTTCTTGCGAAAGTCGGATTCCTGGTGAAGCATGCTCTTGATGGTGCCCATGGCTTGGCTGAAATTCCTGGTGGAAGGAGGCACAAGCTCAGCAGGCAGCTGGCTCGGAATGGGGTAGCCGTTGAGCTTGCGATAAATCAAGTGCATGGCCACGGCAAACTCGTCGAGATCCAGGCGTCCCTTGTTGCCGTTGTCCGCGAGCGTCCAAACACGCTCAAGGTCGGGTTTGTCCAGCCCGCTCTGGCCGAAGATTTCAATGGCCTGATCGCCCGCGATATATCCCTTGTTCAAGCCATCCCAAGCGCGGAACAGGGCATCGTATCTGGTCTTTTCGTCCTTGGTGATGGCCCACGGAATCACGGCATTTCCTTGAAGCCCGGCGGTCGTGTAATTCTGCTGTTCACGGCCTTGCTGGGGCATCATGCGTGCTTGCAAGGCATCGATGTTCGGAAGCCCGCTGGCAGGCGTGTTGACGAGACCCCACTGGCCCGGGCGGCCAGTGGGCTGAGCGTTCAACGGCGCAGCCATACCACCAGGACCGGCATTCGGCGACAGGGTGGAGCCGAAGCCTGTCGGCATGGGCGGCATGGGCGGTCGTGGGCCAGTGTAGCCGGTGGCCTGGGGCATCCCTGTCTGCTGTGCCTGGAGGCCCTGGCCCAAGAAACCGGTTTGCTGGGTAGGGAAGCCGGTCATCTGGGCCTGGAGAAGTTGCGAGTTCGAGGCCTGGGGCTGCGGGTGCTGAATAACAGGCGGGGTGGCCGTGTTCTGGCGGACTCCAAAATCAGGCGCGTTGGTTGCCGTCGCGGAGCTAGGACCCGACTCTTCCGCGATGCTGAAGTTGATAATGTCCACCATACTCGAGACTTCGTTCTTGACATTCTCGGAGAGAGTAGGCGGCAGGGGCTTTCCGATAAGCTTCAAGTTGCAGAGATACATGGCGAGGGCGAATTCCGGAAAGTGTAGCTGCCCAGATCTTGTGGTGTCTGCAAGCGTCCTGGTGAGCAAGTTAGCACAGTGACCCGCATCATAGTCGCCATCATGAATCCCCAAACACTCACCAGATGTGGGACAGCGAGTCCCCGTCCAGCTTGGAGCGCAGCAACAGGTCCCTCGCCTTTTCTCCCGACATTGTGGTTTGGCCATCGCCCACAGCAGACTTGAAGACGGACTCAAACTTGGCCTGGTCCTGAGCCGTGATAAAAGAGAGGCGGATATTGGGGACCTTGTTCGTCTGTCTCGGGGGTGCGCTGGGCCTGGGTCTGGCGCCGCCCGCAGTATGGAAGGAAGCTGCCATCTCGCTGAAGCCAGTAGCCTGCGGCTTTACGGGAGGGGGAGGGGGCGCCAGCGTCTGAGCGGTGGATTGAGTTGGCGCGGCTGCGAAGGGACTCGGCTGCTGCTGCTGCTGCTGTTGCTGCTGCTGGAACTGTTGCTGGTACTGCTGGGGAATGGCGGGCATTGGCGGCGCGGCGGAGGACATGCTCTGCTGCGGAGCCTGGCCGAAGCCAGTGAACTGTGGCTGCAGCTGTCCCGGGCCTTGCGGCGGCTGCAGCCCCGGGTAGCCGGTGTACTGCTGCTGGAGCGGCGCCTGGCCAAACCCAGTCTGCTGCGGGGCAAACGGGCTCGGCTGCTGTTGCTGAGGTTGGCCAGCACCTGCGCCAAACGAGCTGCCATATTGCGGAGCGCCGGGGCGCATGGCATTGCCGCCGGGGAAAGAATTCGGATTCGAGTACATGGCGTCGGCGATGAGGAGCTCGATCGGGGGGCGGGTCCGGGAAAAGGGGGGAGCAGCGCCGCGAGAGGTGGGCGGGTGTGTCGCGTCTCTGCGGGATTTGCGGCGTAAATTAAGCGGAAAGTTGGCAGATTGTTACTAGGTCGTTGTAAAAAGTTCAAGGAGTGTAGTCGCGGCCTCCGGCGACGACAGTGGAGATGACGACGCCTGTGCGAGGCTGGAGTGCAGCCAGGTTGGTCGGTCGGCGATTCGCTCGTGCTTCAAGGCCCCAACGCCTGGTTGGGTTGAGCAGCCTGCCTGGCTGCATCAATCCAGGTTGCAGGTCGCCACGAATCAGAGTGAAGCTTGCTAGATGCATACTTGTGCTTATGCAACTACACAGCAATCAATTCCGGCAAGGATCCACAGGCAAAGCCGGTTGTGGCATTCTTCCGGACAACCCTCACCGCTCAGGCACAAAGAGTGGTCGCCTCAGGCTGACACGAGACGGCCTCATGCCTCGGGCATCACAGCTCCATCCCGCCGAGAGACTGGCGGGGCAAGAAGGGATGACCGTGGCACCAAGCTCCGGTTCTGGGCTTCCCCGCGCCGATGTCATGATTCGTAACGGGGACGAGGCGTTGCGAGCTTCACGAGATGGCCAGCTGAGAAAATCCCAGAGGTGGAGGAAGCCATTGGGTGTTCACTCAAAGAGATCCGAACTTGCTGTCTTTGGAAATGGTTCCGATCCAAGCTTCGGAGACTTGCGGTCTCAAGTGGGACGCTGGGTTTTGACGATTTTCTGACACCAAAAAACGGCCCGGAGCGTGGTCGGCCATGTCGCAGAGAAAGGAACCCCGCCTGCATGCATGCATGGGCAATCTGATGGAGCCCGGTTCACGGAGCTGCCCTCCTTTGAGTGGTTGGGAGAAAAACCCGGTTGACGCGGGTCTCGGTCACACCATCGGCGCCAGCGATAGCGTTCATACCAAGGAGGGGTGTCACAAGCAGGGCAAACCACGCCAAAGCTGGCCAGACCAGAGCAGCAGAGTGACAACCAGTCGCAACCGCTCACTAACACACCTGCACATGCTTTCCAGAGGAGGACAGGACAAGCTCTGCAGCGATCTGGAGAGACCCTGAAATTTTGCTCTTGGTGCCCCACCCGAGCCACCCCTCGCCCACCTTGAGTCTTCGAGCCTCCCTCTCTGAGTCTCTGATTCCTTCCAAAGGCGGTCGGGCTCCGAAAGTTGCGGTGGAGACCCCCACCGATCCCGGCCCACGGACCAGCTCCCTTTGCCTCCAGCCGACGAGGTCAAAATCTCCCCCTCCTGCACACCAGCTCGTTCCTTCCTCCTCTTTTTTCTTCTCTCTCTTGCCCATCCCCTCAACCCCTCATCCCCCAAAAAAACTTCTGATTCTGAGCCAGAGGCAGGCCCAGGAAGAGGTTCTTTGTGCACACTGCTACCCCGCGTCACACACCCTTGATACCCAGTCGACCCCTCCCCCGCCTCCCTCAAGATGGTTCAGTCTTCGGTTCTGGGTTTCCCGTGAGTTCCAATTGACAGCCCGACAATGCTCGGAACAGGCGCTGACCGCTGTCTTCCAGCCGCATGGGTGTCCTTCGGGACCTCAAGAAGGCCAACGAGGCCTACTGGGCCGGCAAGATCACCCAGGAGGCTCTCCTCGCCGAGGCCAAGAGGCTCCGTCTTGCCCACTGGAAGATCCAGAAGGATGCCGGTGTCGACATCATCCCCTCCAACGACTTTGCCTTCTACGACCACGTCCTCGACCACATCCAGCTCTTCAACGTGAGTCACAGCTGAGACGGGACTGTCAAGAACTACCCAGACTGACCGCTTTGTTCTCGTATTCAGGCCGCCCCCGAACGGTACACCTCGCAGAAGCTGTCCCCGCTCGATGAGTACTTTGCCATGGGCCGCGGCCACCAGAAGGGCGGTGTGGACGTCCCCGCTCTTGAGATGGTCAAGTGGTTCGACTCGAACTACCACTATGTCAAGCCCACCCTCCAGGACAACCAGACCTTCTCCCTTGCCCAGGACCCCAAGCCCGTCCGCGAGTTCCTCGAGGCCAAGGAGGCTGGCTTCCAGACCCGCCCCGTCCTCGTCGGCCCCGTCTCGTTCCTTGCCCTCGGCAAGGCTGACCGTGGCTCCTCTGTCAACCCCATCACTCTCCTTGACAAGCTTGTCCCTGTCTACATCGAGCTCCTGAAGGCCCTCAAGGCCGCTGGCGCCGAGACCGTCCAGATCGACGAGCCCGTCCTCGTCTTCGATCTCAGCCCCGAGGTCAAGGCCGCCTTCAAGCCCGCCTATGAGGCCATCGCCGCCCAGGGCAGCGCCGTCCCCTCTGTCGTTGTTGCCACCTACTTCGGCGACATCGTCCACAACTTCGATGTCCTTCCCGCCTTCGCCGGCGTCCAGGGCATCCACGTCGACCTTGTCCGCAACCCCGAGCAGCTCGAGCCTGTGATCAAGCAGCTCGGCCCCAACCAGATCCTCTGTCAGTGATCACCCTCATTTTCGTCTCACCATTGGATTCGTGCTAACCTGAGAACAGCTGCTGGTGTCGTTGACGGCAGGAACATCTGGAAGAACGACTTCCAGAAGTCTCTTGGCCTCCTCCAGACCGCCATCAAGGCTCTCGGCGCTGACCGTGTCATCGTCGCCACCTCGAGCTCCCTCCTCCACACTCCCCACACCCTCGCCAGCGAGAAGAAGCTGCCCACTGATGTCTACGAGTGGTTTTCTTTCGCCAGCGAGAAGGTCAAGGAGGTTGCCATCCTCGCCAAGGCTATGACTGACGCCGAGTCTGTCCGCGCCGAGCTCGATGCCAACGCTGCCGCCATGAAGGCTCGCGCCGAGTCGGCCCGCACCAACGACCCCAAGGTCAAGGAGCGCCAGTCTCAGGTCACCGAGGAGATGCACAACCGCAAGACTGCCTTCGACAGCCGTTATGCCCAGCAGAAGACCCACCTCAGCCTTCCCCTCTTCCCCACCACCACCATTGGTTCCTTCCCCCAGACCAGCGAGATCCGTGTCCAGCGCAACAAGTTCACCAAGGGTGAGATCAGCGAGGAGCAGTACGACGACTTCATCAAGAAGGAGATCGACTACGCCATCCAGATCCAGGATGAGCTCGACCTCGATGTCTACGTCCACGGCGAGCCCGAGCGTAACGACATGGTCCAGTACTTCGGCGAGCGCCTCCAGGGCTACGTCTTCACCACCCACGCCTGGGTCCAGTCTTATGGCTCCCGCTGCGTCCGTCCCCCGATCATTGTGGGCGACATCTCCCGCCCTGCTCCCATGACCGTCAAGGAGTCCAAGTACGCTGCCTCGGTCTCCAAGAAGCCCATGAAGGGCATGCTTACTGGCCCCGTCACTTGCCTGCGGTGGTCTTTCCCCCGCAACGACGTCCACCAGTCCGTCCAGTGCCAGCAGCTCGCTCTGGCTCTCCGTGACGAGGTCGTCGACCTCGAGAAGAACGGCATCTTCGTCATCCAGGTTGATGAGCCCGCCCTCCGTGAGGGTCTCCCTCTCCGCAAGGGCTCGGAGCGTGACGCCTACCTCAAGTGGGCCGTCAACAGCTTCAAGCTCGCCACCGCCGGTGTCGAGGACTCGACTCAGATCCACTCCCACTTCTGCTACTCGGAGTTCCAGGACTTCTTCCACGCCATCGCCGCCCTGGATGCCGATGTTCTCTCCATTGAGAACTCCAAGTCCGATGCCAAGCTCCTCAAGGTCTTCATTGACGAGGACTACCCGCGCCACATCGGCCCCGGTGTCTACGACATCCACAGCCCTCGTGTCCCCCCTGAGTCTGAGTTCATCCAGCGCATCCAGGAGATGCTCGAGTTCCGTAAGTTCAGCCCTGACTCTGGTCACCGAGAGCAATGCACTAACTGCAAGCAGTCCGCCCTGAGCAGCTCTGGATCAACCCCGACTGCGGTCTCAAGACCCGCAAGTGGGATGAGGTCAAGGGCGCCCTCACCTCCATGGTCAAGGCTGCCAAGTACTTCCGTGAGAAGTACGCCAACCAGGCTTAAATCGACCCAGCAGGTCGTCGGGGCACCATCGATTGATGGTGCCGAACACTCTTCCGGATTTTTTTCAACAGCATTTAGCATTTTGGGGGTCTTCTAGCGGGTTATAAAATGGGTAACGATAGATGATACCTCGAGAGCGCCATTCTCAACTCGGCGTTGGTGGGCAAGGGGAAAATCCGGTTGGGAGAGGGTGTCGCCATATTCAACTCGGCGTTTTGCGGTTTCAGGGGGATGAAAACGGGATTCATTGGTTTTTGGGTGTTTTGGGATGAGTTTGCAGGGGCTTCGAGTCGCATCTTCAACAAGATGCGAGGCTCTTGGCCACAGAACGGTCTGCCTTCACCAAGCAGCGCGCGTGTGAAGTCGGTAGGACTAGTTTGCGGTGATCCAGATAGGACCATGTCATGTAATATGAACACTTGGTGCCGCAACATTTTACCAGATACTGAGCGTGATAGTGATGCCAGCATGTGTAATGGTGGTGACTCTCATGTGTTTGGTTTCCAACGCATCCATATATGTAGCTTGGTGGACTTGCTGGCTTCCCAAGTTGCCAGTTATTAGTCGAGCAGCCTGCCCAGCGCTCAAGCTCCAACAAAGACGATCAACGGGTGGCACTCACAAACACCCGGTACATCTAAAATGGACTGTGTCGCCATCTAAACATTATATACAGCAGACTGTTTCCAGGGCGCTATTTACGCATATCCCCCGTTCAGCCCGAATAATCCTTGCAGGAAATATACACACAACACAACAGCAGCAAACAAACAAACCAACAACCACCCCCCCTTTCCCGGCGGGTTTCCAAACGTCAACAGCAAACTTGATCAGCTCGACGACCCGAGTGTCCAGTTTTTTGTTTCGTTTCATTCCACTTCACTCCACCCACCCAAACACCTCCCCAATCGCCATGGTATTCACCCTCACGCCCGCCAGCGCCGCCACGATCCCCACGACGTCCACGACCAGCAGCACCACCGCGGCGGTCATGAACCGCGGCCCAAACACGCGGTACAGCATCAGGTGCCGCCTGAGATGCCCCGCCCACGCCATGGTGGCGAGGCTCTCGACGGCGAAATACGCGACAAACGCGCCCAGGGCGCGGCTCACGCGCTCGAGCACGCCGCGGCGCTTGGGCCCGGCCTTCCACAGCACGACGAGCGGCACGGCCGAGGCGGCGAGGATCTGGCCCGCAAAAGTGTTGAGCGCGACGAGGATGGGGCTGTAGGGGTAACGGATGGTGAAAAGGGGGATGAAGGCGGCGTCCCACTGGATGGAGCTGAGGACGGCCTGGTGGCCCGTCTTGAAGAAGTGGAACGCGCCGAGGACGGCGAGCATGACGGGCCCGATGGGGGATGTCGTGAGGTTGTTGCGGTCGAGAACCTCGAGGAGGGCGAGGATTTGCCAGGCCATGAGGCCGAGTGCCCCCGCACCCATGGGCTTGGAGAGCAGGAGGCACGCGGCGAGGAGGTTGAGCGAGAGGAGGAGGTAGCGCGCGCCGTGGGCGTTGGCGTAGCCGAGGATGGCGACCTGGGCCTTTTGGGGCTGGGAGGGGGAGGCCGAGGTGATGATGGAGACGCAGGGGGGCGCCCAGACGAAGGCGGTTGTGCCGGCGACGAGGGCGAGGCCCAGGACCATCTGGGCGGTGTAGACGCTGATGTTTTTGAGTGTCTTGTCGGGGAGGTTGGGGAGCCAGTTGCCGTTGTCGGCCGCGTCGAGGACCCAGTAGAGGGCGGACAGGAAGAGGCCGGTGCGGAAGACGTACCCGATCCAGGTCGGGGCGAGGCCCTCGTATGACCGGGTCGGTTGTAGGTAGGCCTTGAGGATGGATGGGAGGATGAGGGAGACGAGGAAGGGGATGATCAGCTGCCACGGAGCGGAGGTGGAGGATGTCGCCGAGGCATAGTATGTTGAGGTGCAGTATGGCATCTGCTCCTCGCGGCAGAGCTTGGAGAAGGACGCGAGGCGGCCCAGCAGGACGAAGACGACCGAGTGGTAGATGCTCAGATAGCGGTCGGTGCGGGAAGGCAGCCTGAGCGCAGACAGGGCGCTGACAAAGCCAAAGGTTGTGATGAAAAACAAGAGTATCGAGTCCTCCCAGATCGTGTACGAGTTGGACGCAAAGCCGGCGGACTGGCTGACGGTGAAGACGACGGCCATCCAGCCCCAGAGCGTCCGGGGAAAGATCTTCAGCACCGTCTCTTGGGCCTCGTACATGGACACCAGAACGGCCCCGATGCTCGTCAGAGCCGCAATGCCAGATCCACGGTACCAGTCGCCAGCGCCCGAGACAAAAGAAGAGATGATCCCGCCGACGAAGCCAGGCAAAGCGCCAAGAAGCGCAGCAGAGACCAGACGCTTGTCGAGGGTATCAGAAGGCGATGCTTCACCCTTGATGCCCTGGATCTCAAGGCGCTTCTCGGCGAGATCCAGCTCTTCATCCTCAATCACTTCGTCGTCTTCTCCCTTCGAGACGTAGACGAGGAGCGCGATGACGCTCAGTGCCATGATAGCAATCCCAATGACCATGAACTTAAGATCGAACCTCGCCCACAGGCTCTTGCATTTCTGCAGAGTCGCCTCTTGGTATGCAGCAAAAGCTGAAAAGATGGCCGCCCAATCCTGCGTCTTTCCCTTGGAAATGAGGGCCTCGGCCTTATCCCAGAGCTCGCTGGGCGACCCGGGCGTGGAAGACTCCTCGATTCCCCGCGCACTGAAATAGGCAGTCTGATACCGCTTGATACCAGCCGCCGTAACTCTCTCTGCTGCGGCCAGATTGGCCCAGGAGTTGCCGGCGGCGCCAGCGAACGCCTCTTCGATCGGCCTTCCGAGGTTGTTGAAAGGAATAGGGATGCCCATCAGCAGCGCAAAGGTGGGAACAAGATCAATCTGGTTGACGGGGCGAATCTTGGCGGTGGCCGGGGGCGTGGCGTACTCGGGCTTCGTCCTGCCAAATATGCCCTTGGGGGAGTACATCCACAGAGCAGCCTCGACCTCGTCGTCGCTCTCGCCGCCGTGGTCGCCCTTAGAGTCCATCCCGTGGTCCCCCATCACGATCAGAACCGTCTTGTCGTCGATAGTCGCCGCCAGGTCGCGGATGAAGCCGTCCATCTGACGCAGCTTCTTAGTCATCTCAGGATGGTTGGGTCCGTAGCGGTGGCCGGCGTGGTCGACACCCAGGCAGTGTCCGATAACGAGGTCCCACTCGCTCGTCCTGCTCATGAGGGGGAAGATGTGCTCAATCACCCCATTATCCACCGTATGCAAGTCCCAGACATTGAAGCTGTCGTACGCTCTGCTCAGGTTCCCCTCAAAGTACCCCGGAAACAGCGCCTCCCACGTGTCGTCCCCCAGATGGACGATCCTCTTGCCGGCATCCCGCAGCTGCATCAGCAGGTTATCCTCGTCGATGGCCGTGCCGGAAAAACTACTCCCGACATCCACAAACGTCGGCAACGTCCCCGTCGTCAGCCCCTTCAGCCGCTGCAGCGTCGACGTCGGCGGGTCCGCGATGAACGGCCGCAGGAACGCCTTCTCGGGCTCCTTCACGGCCGTCTCCCACAGAAACGGGAACGCGTCGTGGAACGCCTCCCCATCCCCCACCGGCACGGCAAAGTCATACCGCAGCGCATCCACCACCACCACGACCGCCCTCTCAAACGTCTTGGGATGCCAACAACCCCCGTCAACGCTCCCCTTGCCCTCCCACGCGGGCAACAGGGAATCCAAACCCGGCCCCAAGCCCGAACCTCCCCCGGCCGCGGCTGTTGTCTTCGTCGCCAGCACGTCGCACGCCGATTTCTCCTCCAGCACCAGCCTCGTCAGCAGGAACCCGCTCGTAAAGTACGCGATCCCCACGGCGTGCACGACTAGCAGCCATATCCAAAACCCGGCGGTCCACAGCCAGCGGGCCTGGTACGCGGTCCGGCGCGCCGTCTCG
>Ga0247824_10001708_pt1 | contig 12102 bp, 11 predicted proteins | sample 13C_PalmiticAcid_FD_194412 | JGI IMG/M metagenome (GOLD analysis project Ga0247824, IMG submission 194412) | Soil microbial communities from agricultural site in Penn Yan, New York, United States - 13C_PalmiticAcid_Day48 | ecosystem: Environmental > Terrestrial > Soil > Agricultural land...
CCATAGAACCGCTGCAGACACATGACCAACCACCGCGCATCATCCACCTTCACCCCGCGATCCGCCACCACGCTCCCCTGCATCAGCACCACCCCCTTCTCCCCGGCCAACTCCTTGTAGTGCGTCACGGTCGTGTGCGGCGCCGCGTACTCCCCCCGGGCTTTATACTCGGCCAGCTGCGTAAACAGCACCGTTGCCGACCGCGTCTCGGCGTCCCACGTCCACTGGAGAAAGTGCATCTCGGCGCCCTGCTCCGGGTGCGGCACGGGCAGCACGAACTGCGGGTTCTGTTGTGCCAGGGCTTCCATGGCGGAAAAGGTGGCGGCGGGAATCACGGCGCTGAGGGAGTGGGGGTTGGACGCGTGGTGGAGGCGCCAGATGGCGGAGAGCTCGGGGAGGGGGAGCGGCGCGGCTTTGGGGAGGTCGAGGATGGCGGAGAGGGGTTTGATGCCTGATTTGCCGGTTTGGGAGTTTGGTGTGGAGGGGGGTTGTTGAGAGGTGAGCGGTGGTGATTGTGATTGTGGTTGTGATTGTGGTTGCGCGACGGCTTCGGCTTCGGCTCCGGCTTGGGCTGCTGTGGGCGTGGGCGAGAGAGGGGCGGTGACGGCATCGGTTTCCTTGCGCAGGGCGTGAATCTTGGCGGCGTAGGCCGACTTGAGCGAGTCGATGTCGGAGTGGCCCTCGTCGCGGGCCTTGCGGTCGAGCTTGTCGCGGTACTTTTCGAGGACGTTGCGCGGGGCCTGGGTCGTCGCGAGGAAGCGCACGTCGTGCACCTGCGCCCACCGCCGCTGGTGCGAGGCGCGCAGGGCCCGGGTTTGGCAGCTGAGCAGGTGCCGCAGCACCGGCGCTCGGACGGCAGCCATCGTGTGGTGTGGGACTGTGTGGTGGCGGTGATGGGTAAACAGCTAAGACGTTGGAGACAAATCTGAAGTTCCGTTGACAAGATCTTGATGCGCATAACCCTAACCCTCAATTACTCTAAATCTCCAGTACAGCTACCAAGAAACACAATTATTCTAACAGCTGTTTTCCCCCTTGTTGATGGCACGTGTGCAGTGGCAATGAACCCAACTTCAGAGTAAACAAATGAGTATGACGCATTCTTCGAAAACTCGTATCCCTTTGCCAAACATCCTGCCGTCACCGAGGTGAGCAGCTGCCGAGTCCCAAGATGGGAGGATGCGGGGAACCTTGACGGTTCGGGAACCTACCACAGCTCAAAAGGGGCATCAACGAGGGGAAGACAACGATTCCTGGATACGAGTGACGATCCCGTCCCCAAGCGATGCCCCTTTGCGTTACACTCGACGACAACTGCCGTCCCTTCCCCGCGTTTTCAGCCCCATGCAACAACCTCGAACCTCGCTTTAACAACCTCACATCTTGGCCAACGTGCAAAGCCTCCTCGATCTCTCTCTTTCTCTCTAAAAGTGACCTTCTATTCACCCACATTGTTTTACAGGCTAATCTGCCATACACAACAAGAAAACGCTGAAGAAGCCATGTGATACAGCGGCAACCATCGACCGCACCGGCCCGCAGGCAAAGTCAGTCCCCGCTCGGGGGACCCGTCGCAGAGATGGGGCATCGAACCCGCTGCTCAGTCGACATTAATAATCCTCCTCCTTCTCCTCTCAGATCATGAGGATCTGTTCGATACCTTCCCGCACGGGGACACAACATCGCAACATCCAGCCCTCTCCCCCTCCTCCCGAATCACCTCATCCTCTCCGCCGCGCAACTTAGGCGTTGACGGGCTTGAAGGTCCACTTCTCGGTGCCCTCGGGGAACGGCACGCCCAGCTCAAAGAGCTTGACGACGACGGCCGAGAAGTCCTTGAAGAAGAGGTCGTTGTCGGCGGCGTACTTCTGCACCCACTCCTTGAACTTCTTGTCCTGGATGAGCGCCATGTCGGCGGGGAGCATCATCAGGCTCTTGGTCTTCTTGTCCTCGTACTGTTTTCCTCCGCGTCAGCAATCTCACTTCACTCAGACGTTTTAGTCGGGCTTCGCTTACCTGCTTAGGGCCGTTCCACTTCTTCCACTGCCACTTCTCGTCCACCAAGAGCTTGTAGTAGTCGTTGGTCAGGACGGTGGGGGAGAAGGTCCACGGGCCGTCGTAGCCGGAGCGGTCGGTGTGGCAGCGGCCGAGGGCGTGGGCGCCGGCCAGAGCGACAATCTCCTGGTCATTGAAGCCCATGCGGTAGAAGATGTTGCGGAGGTGGTCGTGGGCCTGGGCGGCGTCGGGGAGGCGGCCGTCGGGGGTGCAGCCGGCGACGTCCTTGTCCTGGCGACCAGGGCGGTAGGGGACCGCGGGACCGAGCATCTCCTGGATGGCGCAGACGCCACCGAGGATCCAGAGATCAGAGAAAGTGATCCAGGGGAACTTCTCTGTTGTCCGGTATTAGCCATCTCTTCTTCACATCTTGATCCCATCAGATGGCATGTCAGCACTTACCCTTAACAGGCTGGAGGAAGTCGCGGGCGGCCTTCAGACCAGCGTTGGCGCCGTGGTCGCTCTCGGGGGCGAAGCGCATGGTGGCGCCGTTGCTGCCGCCGGTGCCCGTCTCCTGGTCAAAGGTGCCGCTGGCGTGCCAGGCCAGGCGGAGCAGCACGGGGCCGTAGCTGCCATCGTCGTACTCGTCGTTCTCCTCGAGGCGGTTCGCGATCTCGTTGTACACGGCCTGGTAGTCCTCGAACTTGGGGGTGAAGACCTTGGGGGTGGCCGGGGTCTGGTTGTTCAGGAAGAACCAGCCACCACCACCGACGGCGGCAGCACCGGCGACCCAGAGCCAGGCCGACGAGCCCTTCGTCGCGGCGGGCTCCGACGAGTAGAAGCGGCGGCCGCTCTGGCGGAAAGCGATCCGGGGAGCGGCACCGAGAGCAGGGCGGGCCGAGGTGCGCAGAGCGCGGGTGAAGGTGCGAGTTGCGGTCGCCATCTGGGGTACGCGGAACGCGAGGTCAGAATCAGGTGCTCAGGCGTTTGCAAGGTGGGGGGTTGAAGCTCAAATGGAGCTGATATGGCGCGATTCCGGATGTTGATAAGGAAAAGACCAAGGTGCAAGAGGAAATTTTGGCTCCCGGAAACACTCACCTTGTCTGGGGATATTAAAAGGAGAGTCTGACGGATGGGAAGAGAAAGAAATGAAACAACTTGTCACCAGAAGTACGTGATGGCAAGAGGGAGATGCCGTAATCAAAAGGGAGAGCTGGCGGGACGGGATGCGCTTCGGTTCGGCTGTTGCCAACGGCGAGGTGGAATCAGATCGAAAAAAAAGTTATGGGCGAATGGTGAGTGGTCAATTCATCAGCGGAGGAAACCCACGTGTGGGTCATCCTACAGTGTGAGACGCTGGGTCCCCGGGGTCCCCCGTCTTCCCCGAAATCTACCTCGTCGTCGAGCTCCGTTATCTCGTGGCAGCGGAACGTAACGGGTGGATCCCGGGGGGCGCCGGTCGTTGATAACGGAGCCGAAGGTTCTCCGAGGAGGGCCGAGCAGCAGGAGACGCGAATTTGGGGGGTCGATATTTGGATTTGAGCCTCAGACTTGCCCGCGTCCCTTGCAGTGCGGGCCCGAGTCTGATAGGCTGTGACTCAACGACCTGGCTTGAGAGAGCATGTGAGAGAAAAACCTCCAAGAGACGAGTCAATCCGCTCTCGCTTTACGCAATGCCAAGGGCTTGTCAAACATTTTGGGGCTTTTATTACTCCATAACAGCCTTGCACTTGGCCTCCGTGGCAACACTCCCTCCGTTTTGTACTGTTGTACTGTGCGAACGATATGTCAGCAATCAGGAAGAATGGCCTGACACGGAAGTCGCGGGGCCGGTCCGGCACGCCCCCGTTAACTCCAACATCTGGGGACCCCACTTCGGAAGGCGGCCGAAAAAGGGCACGGCTCTCGAGTGGCGGCACAGTGACCGAGAGTGAGTAATCGCCCTGCAGCATCCAGAGCAGAATACGGGAGCATAGTCACTCCAGCCTGTACTCAAAATCGTGTCAACGATGGTACGCAGAGCTGAATAACCAACAGACACTCCTACAGTCTCAATTCCCAGCATCTAACAGTAGTTCTACATTAATCCATACATACTTGCCCTATACCTAGATCAAAATAATCAAAGCCCGCCGAAGCATATCGAGCATATCGAGCATATCGAGCCGCCCATCCCAGCCAGTACCCGCCACGCCCCCCCTCCGGTCCCGGTCTGCCGGTCCGCCAGTCCGCTGGCTCATCGCCTAGTCAAAGTCGGCAGATCCCTGGGCATTCGGGTCCGGGTCCGTGTGCAGCTCGTAGTAGTTATAGAACCGCCTCTCCGCCTTGAGGCGCGTTGCCTCATCGAGTCCCGCAACACCCGCATCGTCCTTAGATTGCTTCGCCTTGGTGATGAGTGAGACTGATTGTGGCCTGTGGTTCCCGTTAGTATCGTGCGCCTCCTGCACCCGACGGGCTATGATCACGTACCCAAATAGCTCTCGGTCGACGGCCAGGAACTCCTTCATCGCTTGCTTGCCTCCGCGCTGCTGCAGATAGCTCAAGTACACCTGGCCCAGTTCCTGCTTGACGCCAGGTGAAAGACGACTCTTTGTGCGCATCTCGGTGAAGACGTTCTTGACCCGCTCGGCATGCTGCGTCTCGAGTTCCGCATTGGTCGGCTGCTCCAGCTCGAATTCGAGCCACTTTTGCCAGAAATGACGGCTGTCGGCGTACCAACTGAGGTTGCTGGAGAAGGCGGTCCGGGCTTCGTCAACGGAGCCCTTAACCTTCCACAGCAAAAACGCCCATTCCGTAACCAGCGCAGCCTTGGTAAAGATGTCCACGGTGGGCGAGTCGAGCTGCGCCTTGTACACCTCAATCGCCGCGTCGAGACCGCTCTGGCGACGCTGCAAATTGGCCCACGAGACGATCGCCTCAACGCAATCCGGCAGCTGCATGAGGATGGCGGCGTGGATGTCTCTGGCGACATCGATCCGGCCACACATCTCCTCGAAGTAAGCCCACTGGAGCCGGACACCCGGCCTGCTGATGGGAACGAACAGCGTCGCCGCGCGCAGGTAGATATTCCGGACCTCTTCGTCCTTGTTCTCCTGAGCCGACATCCACCGAGCGTACCGAAGCCAGATCTCGTCATAGAGAGCGCAGGTGACCAGGCATCTCTCGTACAGAAACACGGTCCGGTGGTAGCCCCCTTCCGCCTCCTCAAAGTCCAGGTACTTGCGCCAGTTGATCAATTGGTGATGTTCGAGCTCCGTGACGTGAAAATATGGCCGCTTGATCTCCGCCTCGTACGTCCACCGCTTGTTGGTCTCGCCCTGGGTGTGTTGGAAGATCTCGTAGAAGGAGGCGTCAATCTTGGCCCGGATGTCCCGCTCGACCTCGAGCTCGGGCTTTTGCATGCCGAACTGAGCGGCTTCCGCCTCGACTTCAGCGCGATACCGAGCCAGCACACCGGCCGAGACGAGCTCCTGTAAAGGCCGCGTGTGGGACAGTTGCCGGAAACGTTCAAAGTATCGCGCATACTGGTGCATCGGGATGTGGATGACGCGGTTCAGGATGGCAAAAATCTTGTCCTGCGCTTCCTGCCGCGTTTCGTACTCGAGATACTTGTCCCAGAAAGGGTGGGAGAGGAAATCCAGGCCGATATGCGAGGCCGCACGCTCAAAGATCCTAGACGACGTGTCAGCAGCGAGCATTGGCGGCGGGATGGGAATGGAGCGGATTGGAAGGGTGTGTAAATACAAGAGGGGACTCGGTGTAAGCGACGCAATCCATCTCAGGAGGCCAGACTACATCTCCGGGGCATGTGCGAACGGGAAATGAGCAGGAGGCCACAGCACACAAAATGCGATCCGCTGAGCACAGCAGAGCCTGGTTAGACATTGTGAGAGGACGATCCCAGCAGAGGGTGGCAGCTGCCTTTGGTATCTCTCACCAGGTCGCGTATGGTTGTATCTTCGGGCTGATTCTCGCGATTCGTCAGGCGGCGCGGGCCAGCCTCGCAGGTTTGCTGCGGGTGAGGTGGTTATAGGGCAGGGAATGAAATGGTCCGCCTATACTTACTCTCTCACAAGGTGGGGAGTGTGAGTGGTCTCCATCTTGAAGGAGCAATACTCCGTCCACAGGTCGACCGAGTTGGTAATGCTGGCGCAGCCCCTCTCATAGATCTAGGGCACTGTCAGTCCGGCTCGTCTGAACGGCGCAGGAGATAAACGGGCGTACCATTTCGGCCGACTCGGGGCCAGAGATGTTGAACTCGAGGTCGGCGTACTTCTTCCAGTAACCAAAAAGCAGCGGGAACTTGAGAAGGAAGCGGTCGTACGAGTCGCGGAGTGTTGCCAAAGCCTGCGGGCTCGAGTTGCGATTCAGGCCGCCCTCGAGGCTCTCGCAGGCGCGAATCAGTTTCTCCCAGTTCTCGAAGTTGTCGGTATCGGCTTCCTGCGTGCGCGTGATGCGCGGTTAGCACTGGATTGCGCGTCTCTGAGCATGTCTCAGAAACTTACGACGTCGGCATTGAGACGCTTGATCTCGGCATTCTCCTCATCGGTGCCTCCGAAGTTAGCGAAGTCGCCCATGGTTGCGCGTGGTCAATTGCGGATTGCGAAGGCCTTCGGGTCCAAAGCGGGTGTAGAGGCAAGCAGGATGCTGTCGGGCGTCGGTACAGAAATAATGGAAGGTCAGCCTTCCCAGACGCCAGTCTTCTTTCGCTCGGCAATGGAAGGTGCAATGGAAGGGAGGAGTTGACGTTGGACGCTGAATGCGAAAAAGTGGCTGCAGCTTGGAGCGGGACCCACTCAACGTCGTTGACTTGATGATGCGCGCCTGGAACTCGTGGGGGCTGCACCAACAAAGCCTGCCTTCTCCTGGGCAGATCAGGCCCGGGGCCGACAGTGGGGAACATTACGTAATCGCCCAGCCATTTAACAAACTTTTTTTGACGGCCTCTCGATTTTCTTCCTTTCCTTCTTCAGGCTGATGATGATTGAATCAAAATCAAACATGATAGGAAGAGGCTGATTTTTCCGTATACGGAGAGCATGATCTCACCATTGATAACAAATCTGAAGCCATGGCCAACTTTCTAGGGTTGTCACTACTGTCTTTTTTTTCCCCTGTTTAGATAGTTCCGAGGGGGGAGGGGACGGGGGCTTCAACTCCCAACACAGTCCAAAGCTGGGAGATTCGGTGGGCTGAAGCAGTGGCTACGTGTCGGTGCAAAGCGCAGGGTCAAAGCCAAACCGAGGAAAGGCAATGACGAGTTCCACCACGCGGCAAGGTCTCGTGTGTCATCACAGGGACTGTATGTCTCTCCTCGACAGTAGGTGTGATATGTAATAAAGCCCGTGGAACCTGGGCTCTTGTCATGTGTTAGAAGTTAGATGGTGGTGGCCTTTCACATCGCACTCTTGACTGCACAGCCTGAACCCGAAAACTTCAAGCACAGATGCACTGCGGGTGTGGAAACAAAGGCCAGACTCCACGCCAAAACCGCCAAGCTTTACCAGGCCAGGGCAGCCCCGCGTTTCTTGGAGCTGAGCGCAGGGCAGGGCAAGTCCAGCTGAAGAGCGCCCAGCCAGGCGAGCATGTCAGGCTGCCAATCTTCCTGGTCTTGTAACCTTGGAGCTTACCAAAACCCAACTGCCCCTCGGCTCATTCCAGCCCGACATTGAGACCGAGTTAGACTCCGAGTCGACCACCGCCAACCGCGCCCCCCATCTTGCAGACTTCTTCAATTCGGCTCCAATTGGCCAAGCCTCGCCTCCCTTTGAAACCGCCATGACCTCTGTGCCCGACCTCGACAGCTGTCTCCATCACCACGGCATCGCTGCCCCTCTCTAAGACGCAAACCGCACCATGGATTCCCCCTACAGCGCTCCTCCGACGACGTTATGGCACGGCCAGCCGCCGTCTCCCGAAAAGTCCAGCCAAATCCTCATCCGCGAATATCCCCATCGAGCCATCGCGATCGCCTCGCACGCACATGCCCTGATCCTGCGGCACAGCAGCACGACCAGCGAGACCATCCCCAGTGGTTTCCTTACGCCTGTGTCGTCTGGCCGTCAGCGCGCAGTCGCCCCCGAGAATGCCGCATCCAAGTGCATGGTCGAGTTCTCTTCGACCTCAGACCGGCTGCTCGCCGACTACCGCCCGCTCACGCCGCGGCCCATCTACGGGACCCTCGGGCTAATATCGATCGGCCGGGATGTGTTTCTCTGTGTTATAACTCAGGCTTCACGCGTTGCGACCCTGCGGCCCGGCGAGACGGTCGAAAAGATTGAGGCTGTACAGTTCTTTTGTCTCAACTCCGCCGAGTACGACGACGTTGTCGCCCTCGACCCCAACGATCTCGACCAGGACGCGGCATCCGTCTACGGACAGGGCTTGGGGCGGAGAGATGTGCCGGTGGAACACCCGTGCCAGGAGTTGCAAAAGCTACTGGGCAATGGAACATTTTACTACAGCACCGACTTCGACGTTACCAACCGCATGCAGGACAGGTAGGGATCCAGACGAGTTCGTGCGTGTTGAACATGGCGCTAATACGATGCAGGCCAGCCGATGCTGCCGAGTTCGATATAGATAATTTCGACGAGTCCTTCTTGTGGAATTCGTACATGATCCGGCCCCTCGTTCTCTTTCGGTCTCGACTGCAAAAGCAAGAGCGGGATGCATTGGATGCCTCGAGGATATTGACGTCGGCGATTCGAGGGTTTTGCAGGAGCTGGGCGATACCACAAAACTCGGCACCATTGAGCTCTGCCAAAACCGGGCTGCCCTCCTACCTGACGGTCATATCGCGGTTGTCATGCAAGAGAGCTGGAACAAGGTTTAATTCAAGAGGCATCGACGACGACGGCAATGTCGCCAACTTCGTCGAGACAGAAACAACCTACTGGAGCCCGTCAGGGGTCGTCTTTTCGTACGCTCAAGTGCGAGGTTCAGTGCCCGTCTTTTGGGAGCAGGCCGCTGGCCTCTTGCCGAACCAACAAAAAATTACCATCACTCGGTCCGCCGACGGGACACAGCCGGCGTTCGACAAGCACTTTTCACAGTTGGAGCAAGCATATGGCGCGGTGCATGTCGTCAATCTCCTCAGCGCGACAAAACCTGGCGAGTACGAACTGACAACTCTCTATCGGCTGGGGATTCAAAACTGCCCCCTCAGCCGGCCAGAAGGGAAGCAGTCCAGAGACCACGCGCTGCTGAGGGAGACGGAGTATGACTTTCATGCCGAGACCAAGGGGCCCCAGGGGTATGTGGCAGCGAACGAGATTCGCCGGTACATCGAGAACTCGGCCGACGGGTTTGCCTACTATCTCGCCCAGGAGTCAGATGACGGAGGCAGGCAAAACGGCAGCATGAACGGCCATAAAAAGCGCCGCTATGTTGTGGTTCTGCAGCAAGAGGGCGTCTTCAGGACCAACTGTCTTGACTGTCTAGACAGAACGAACCTGATTCAGACCATCGTCTCACAAATGGCTGTTGAATCTTTCCTCGGTCACCGAGGAGAGAGAGCACCTTCTGACTTTTGGTCTCGGCATGCTAACTTGTGGGCTGACAATGGCGACTCCTTGTCTAAGATCTATGCGGGTACCGGTGCTCTGAAGTCCTCGTTCACCCGCACTGGCAAGATGTCGTTTGCTGGAGCCATCGCCGATGTGCGAAAGTCAGCCACCCGGCTCTACTACAACAATTTCGCTGATAAAGCACGACAAATCACAATCGACACCCTGCTAGGGAGGCTTGTGGGTCAAGTGCCCGTGGTTTTGTTCGACCCGATTAGCGATTATGTCGCGGGCGAGCTGCAACGGCGGAGCAGCCAGTTCTCCACGGACGAGAAGATTCACATGTAGGTGCTGGACTAGGACGTTCGTCCGTGGCAAACGCTAACGTTGCAACAGCCTTGTGGGCACATTCAATCTTAACGGCCGAACCAACGGCATCAATGACGATCTGTCTGCCTGGCTCTGGCCCTCTGAGCTGGGCTCGATCCAACCCGAGATCATCGCCATTGGGTTCCAAGAGATAGTCGAGCTCAACCCCCAGCAGATCATGAACAGCGACCCCACAAGAAAACAGATGTGGGAGCAATCCATCAAAAGGACCCTCGACCGACACTACAGCAGAGAGGGCGACGAGAAGTATGTCCTGCTGAGGAGCGGACAACTGGTCGGTGCCGCGCTGTGCATCTTTGTCAAGGCCTCGGTGCTGCACAACATCAAAAATGTCGAGGGCAGTGTCAAGAAAACAGGCATGTCGGGCATGGCCGGCAACAAGGGGGCGGTTGCCATACGCATGGACTACGCAAACACCCCTATCTGCTTTGTGACCGCACACTTGGCAGCAGGATTTGCCAACTACGAGGAGCGCAACAGAGACTATGCCACCATTGATCAGGGCCTCTGGTTTCAGAGGAACAGAGGGATAGCTGACCATGGTAAGGGATTCTGGGAGGCAGGGAATGGATTGCCGAGGCTGACACCCATGCAGACTCTGTCATTTGGTTTGGCGACTTCAACTATCGGATTGGGCTCGGTCTCGAAGCAGCTAAAGACGCGGTGAAGAGGCGAAATCTTGAGCGGTTGTTTGAGAACGATCAGTTGAACCTGCAGATGGTGGCCGGGCTTGCGTTCCGCTTCTACTCCGAAGCGCGCATCACCTTCATGCCCACATACAAGTTCGACGTGGGCACCGACGAATACGATAGCTCGTAGGCACCCCTCAAACTGCGGCGAGAGCAAGGTACTGACAGCGAGTGCAGTGAGAAGGCGCGTATCCCGGCTTGGACGGACCGCATCCTTCGAAAAGGATCAAACCTTCGCCAACTGGCCTACAACTCTGCGCCGCTGCGATTCTCTGACCACCGGCCCGTCTACGCCGTCTTCGAGTGTACTGTCAACATCGTGAACGAGAAGCTGCGGGATAAGATCAGCAGGGAGGTCTACGAACGGCGAAAAGCCGAAGTTGGGGGAGACACGGCGAACTTGGCTGGGGACGAGTCTGACGATGAGGACCTCATCGGCTACGATGCCATCGAACCCGGTCTCCCACCGGCCAGCTCGGATCGCCAGAAGTGGTGGCTAGACAACGGCAAAATGGCCAAGTCGTCCATCAGCCCACCGAAGCCCGAAAACCCGGCATCACAGACCATCCTGAACCCGAAGCGGCCAACAAACCCCCATATGCCGACCGACGAGCCCGATTGGGTCAGTGTTCCCAGATCCGAGTCTCGCTTGTCGTCATTTTCCAGCATGTCAACTTCGCCGTACGAACACGTCAACCACTCTATGCTGCTCTCATCTTCGGCATCGAGCTCGGTGCCTAGAAAGCTGCCGCCTCCATACGACCCGTCTGCCCTCCCCGCTAAGGTCGGCCGGCTACAGATGAGCGACGACACAAAGGGCTCGCAGACGCCTCCGCCGCCGCCACCACGGAGACAAACCGGCATGGGCCCCGAGTCGGCGGCCAGTTCCCCCGGGCCTTCGAGGCAACAGAAGCGAAAACCGCTCAATAAGACAACGCCTGCTCCGCCTGTTGGGCCGAAACCTGTTGTCCACCACGAACAGTCAACAAAACAGAAGTCTGCCCCGCCAGTCGCCCGAAAGCCCGCACACCTCACCGCGCCGGTGTCCCCCGCGAGCAGCTTCGCCTCCGAAAGCACACTGCATGGCGGCTCGGAGGCATCCTTCCCCGATATCCCACGCCGCTCGACATCCAGCCTGCACGGCTCGCGGTCGAACCTCGCCGACAGCCTGTCCTCGCTGCCCGCAAGAGCCAGCAGCGTGAGGGCGCCGGAAACAGCCGCACCGCCACCACAGCTGCCGCGACGGACCAACACCGGCAACACCGCCGCCACCAATGTGACTACGCAGAACCGAATGGCGCCGGCCGGGGGAATACCGCTCGTGGGGTTGGCAGGGATACCGAAGCCGCTGGAGCGGAAACCGCAGTTGCCGGCTAGGAAACCAACAATTCCGGTCGCAGCTCCAGTTCCTGTCGCTGTTCCTGTGGTGTCGGGGCAAAAGCAGGCGGCGCCCCCGCCGCCGCCAGCTCCGAGGAGGACGCAGACGGTTGATTTGTTGGGGGATGATGGAGGGGCGGAGA
>Ga0247824_10001709_pt1 | contig 12099 bp, 12 predicted proteins | sample 13C_PalmiticAcid_FD_194412 | JGI IMG/M metagenome (GOLD analysis project Ga0247824, IMG submission 194412) | Soil microbial communities from agricultural site in Penn Yan, New York, United States - 13C_PalmiticAcid_Day48 | ecosystem: Environmental > Terrestrial > Soil > Agricultural land...
ACAGACTATCGTGCCTTCACAAGGTGGACCCTTACCAGGCCCTCCGTTCACAGGGTCTGGTGACATACAAGTGACGCCTTTCTCAACACACCCTGTACTCTCTGGCATGAGCAATGGCGTGGGAACGCCAGGCCAGGTTGGTCTTGGGCTTTCGCCGTCGTTTCAGTCGCAGCCACCGCTATCCGAGATGAATGTTACTGGCATGATCCATTCCTCGCCTGGTTTGCCACAGGGTCCAAATAATACCCCTCAGGGTCCTCCTGGAGGCTCCACACCTGCTCAATCGCTTCAGCCTTCAACGTTTGCCCTCAGGGCCATTGAAAGTTGCATATATTTGAACGAGCCCTTGGCCAGCGTAGCGATGCAACAATTCCCACCTAGGATGGATTACAATCAAGCTTACACCACAATACGCGCAGCACATGAGCAAGGATTCCTCACATTCTCCGGGAAGGCGTTGTCTACGGTGCCCTCAGGGATGAATGGGACCAGTGTTCTGGGACCTCTCGGAGCCATTGTCGGACCTGTAACACGCTTTCTTTCCGGAACTGGACCTGTCGCAACGTCATCAAATGGTTCAACAGTTCCAGGCGCTGTGCCAGGTGTCCCCGCTTCCCATCGCGTTCAGTCGTCCTCGTCCGTGTTTACACCTGAGGTCAACACTGCTACGGATCACTTGACAATGTCAAGGCGGGCATCCACATTCCCAGGTCACTCGCTCTTCAATACCGCCCTCGCTGGTAGTGGTGCGGCGCTCACACAAGTCCGCTCGTCGTTGCGAATTCAAGGCGGCAGTCTACCACGACAACAATTCCTAGATCTACTGTTCGACCTGTCGCTGTTGGAACTGATCAGTCACTTGTGCAGGGAGAAGAAGGATTCACAGGGATTGCTAAAAGTCCAGGCACGGATCAATAACAACCGCATGGCCCTGGATGCACGACCAGCCCTTCGAGACCAAATACGCCACACGATCCAACAGGATTTGTTGACGCGATTATGGTCAAAGTATGCCCGTGTCGGTTGAGTTATCCCTTGTGCCTATCTGTACTACGCGTTCGAATCACATACTAGCTGGGACAGATGCGGGTATGCAAAAGGAACGAAAAAAAAAATAATCGAAATGTCCACTATTTGCGCTGCATCTCCGCGTATCGGACCCACGAATACAGGCCAGATCCGAATAAACTCAGGAATATGCCGAATCCATTCTAGTTGACAGAGAATAGTATCCAATCAAGATGGGTTAGTGTACTCTGTACTAACAACGATACACATATACGACTGTATCCATGTTCCTTGTTTACCATTGCGGTGATCGGGTTCTGATAGTACACCATAGCGAGCAAGGTCTGAACACATGACTTGGCAGTCCCTGAGATGGTGTTTGTCAACGCAGTTGTATATTTGATCTGCAAGAACATGGCAGTGTTGATCAAGAATCCTGCCACGCCTGTGATCGTCATCAGGAGCCAGAATCCCATGTCACTCAAAAAGTAAACCTCTTGTCGGATCTCGCTCACCTCGCCCGAGAACAGCACAATCGGCGTTAATAAAATGATGGAGATTGTGGTGTTGTAGTGCAAGAGTCGCCACTGATTGTTCTCTACGATGGAAAGAGTCTTCTTGACATAGATCCCGTACAATGCCACAAATATGCTGGATCCGACACCGGCCAAAAGACCACCCCACGAAAAGTTGGTCTCGCCATAAGATCCTACAAAGAATCCGAGAACAACAACGGCACAGGCGAACATTGCCGATCCTGAGGTACGTTGGCGGAGCATGGTCCAAGTGAAAAGGATATTGAAGAAGATGGACAACGACCGAGCCACCTGATAGAATGTCACTTCGACTAGCTGAAGGCAGAGGTTGTTGAGCGTCAGCATGAGGACGTAGACCACTGAGAGCGGTGCGATCTTGCGGGCAACATCCAGGTCAAACTCAAATGGGGGCACCATTGAGAACGTGCGGCTCCTAAGGAGTGCGAGGAAGTTCAGTTGTGGTGTTACTGTGTGCCATAGACGTGATTCGAATACGATATATGTAGTATAATGGGTTTACCGCTTTCCAAGATGCCCTGAGATGAGCAGCAGGACCAGTGCAACGACGAGCTGGAAGAGAGTGACAAAGAGCGGGTAAGGGAACCGGTATTCTGAACCGGAAAGGATCGTCTTGTTGAGGAACACTACTGAGAGTGAAGCGACCCAGTAGAAGGCGATGGCAGCGATGATGAGGGACATGGGGTGTTGAACAGGTCGATGCAGGGCCGGTAGCGGCAGGATCTTGTCGTCTTTTGCTTCGGACATGGTGGACGGGGAAGAGACGATGTGGTAGTGGAAGAGAGATGGTGATGAGAAAAGCCCCTCCAGTTGATACTCTTTTAGCGCAAACTGCATAACTGCATACACTGCACAAGTGCGTCCACGGATTACCCATCCATCTCGCATCCTTTTGAACTCCTCTGCAATAAAAACGAGGATGCCTGCAGAAATCCTTCTTCTTTTCTCCTCCTCTTCCCCCCGACTATGGCTAGATGCATGTCTAACTGATAGGCCATCGAAGGTGGGTCGGGGAGGGAAGGCCCCGGGGGAGCTCTGCCCTGTCCAAGGCACCACCCCTGGTGACATCCTGCAAGGATAAGCGTCCTGTGGAAGGATGCACACATTTACGGGTAGGTAATTGTCTACCATGTTGATGCTCAGGTCCATCCCATGTTGCTTGCACCACAGCTTTCTAACAATACTTTCTAGATAACTGTTACAGTTTCGTGTTTGTATGCATTTATTAGCAAGTGTAGAGTTGAAAGGAAAGGGGCCTACTACGATATGGAGGAGCTCCTGTGGGACCAACAATGGGTGTCGGGAGTAGGTGAGGCTCGGGGTGGTGGTCGTGGTGGTCGTGGTGGTGGTGCCAGTAACTTTACATGTGTACTACAGAAAGCGTGATCGGCTGTTGCCCAACCTGCCACGTCTTCCAAATCGTCTGGTTCTGGAATCGGATATGTAACTGGTGCAAGAACGACCTCCCAGCGGCATGAATATCTGGGTTATTGAACGGCGTCATTTGTCCCTTGTCAATATCACTAGGACTCTGTAAATAACCCACTGGATACAGCCTCTTTTCACCTTTTCTCATCCTCCTTTTCAACAATGGTGCTCTCGAAGGCGTCAACAGTTGCGGTGAGGACATGGACGAAGGCGTTGATCTCGAGGAAGGAGAGGGAGATGAAATGAAGGATGTTTCATGCAGTCGACGTCCGGAAAAACCCTGTGGTTGGGATTGAGAGTACGGATGCGAGGGATTTGGAGGAAGGGAGGCGCTGACGATGCTGTCCATGTTGCCATCCAGTGTGTGAACAACTTCAGAGGTCATTGGCGCTGGTTTGACGTTCAGAAGGAGTGTTTCAGGGGATGGTGGATACTCAAGATCACTGGCATCTGCAATGTCGTCGCTACCGTGGTTGTAACTACTCTCTTCTTCGACTCCTTCGTCCCGTTTGTCTCTGTGGTCATTTGTTGGAGAATGAGGCATCAATGGTGTTATGCAGGGAGACTGTGGCGACACTTTGGTGCGGTCTATCCACCGCTCTGCTAACTCGAATGGGTAACTAAAGCTCGTCAAGCAGTGGTTGCTTAGTCCCTCGACTTTGCTACTTGGTTCCAGGTGCACCTTCGTTACCACCAGTATTTGGTTCGCAAGGCAATTAAGGCTGGAGTCATCATCATTGTCCTCGGGTTCGGTCTCATCATCAAGGTACTCTCCAGGGACATCCCATTGCTTTTGTTCCTGAAACCAATCTTCCCTTCCTGCTGCATCCAACCTTAATTGTGTCGATCGTTTCCGTGAAGCACTTTTCAAGGGGAAGACGTAGACGACGGGGTAGCCCAGGAGCCATCCTGTGAGTGTAATCATGGAGACATTGCTAGGAGTAGGAAGTGACCTGTTGGGCCTGTCGGCTTGATCCCAACATTCAACTCTGTCCTGGATCTCTGGAAGCAATTCATCTGTGATATACTCTTCCAATACTCGATAGCGGTTCCTAGGTAACTAATGATCAATTGAAGCGTTGTTAGGATGGGACATGTCTACAGAGAAGAAAAGGCAGGCGTAAAAGAGCTCTATAGAGCCTTTTCAAACGTACCACCTCGGGCTGTGGCAAATGATGATCAACATTGACGAACACTCGTTGTAGACCTTTACTCGATCTCTTCAAGTAGTTTCGAATATCCTCCAACAGCAACTCCCGATGGATGATAAACACATGGTCCTGGCCTATACGTAGTAGGTCGAGCTGATTAAATCTTGCTGTCTATTGACCGAACGAGAACAAGAGACAGTTAGTGTAATAAAACTCAAATTGTCAGAATTGCAGAACAAAAGATTCTCATGCTTGCTACTTGCGTGATGGAAGAAAGATTGTATTCGTTCGATATCGTTCTCTTTCAGGAGCAGCTGTTCAACCAAGGAAGCTGATCTAGGTAATGGGGAGAGCAGCAGAGTAAGGTATAAGTCTGGGTGAACAGATGAGGGCATGTTGTTGGAGTGACCTACCAACCGGATAGGAGACTTTACCTCAATCCAGCCGCAACACAGAGAATGTCTACGACGGAGAGAAAAAAGCGCGAGAACATCAAGTTAGGTCCATGCTCAGAGGGGTAGTTTGACTAGCTAATATGCTCATGTTTGTGTAGCTGTTACCATTCGCAAGCGACGTCTGTGCGGTTTGATTAAGGCGTTGTTCAAGGGTTGAGGAGACAATGCGCAGTGCTGCTTTGAAGTGGCCGGGGGTCAGGCTAAGGTTTGTGCCGTCCATGCTGTGTGCAAGGAATGTGTAATGTTGAAGAAGAATAGAGTGGTCCAAGTAACCAAGTAAATGTGGAGTAGAAAGAACGACGGTTTAGGGGAGGGGGAGTGGTTTGGATACGTATGAAAGTGTGGACGCCAACGAGTAGGATATCCAACAGCTGAAATAGCCCGAAAAATGTTCAGAAAGCGAATAATGGTGTAACGACGTGGTGTGAAGGGATGAATGAATGAAAATGGAGACCAAGCAAGCAAGTGGATGTAGCAAGGTGATGTCCACCGAGGGTCGAGGATCCGCCCTATTTATGATATTGCCACTGTTGAAGAGCACCAGCGATGGGTGACTCTTGGTGGTACGCCTCAGGGCCACTCTGACTGGCTCGCTATGGGCTTGCTGTGGCTGTTGTCTGACAAAAGACGCCTTGCCTGATGCGGTACAGCAGCCGCCCATACACAAGAAAGCCTTGCAGCCTAATGCAGAGAGCTTGGCGACAATATCAATCCTGTAAAACGATCACAACGTTGGCGCTACGACGGGCGGACCTGCATCAAGAGGCAATGACAACAGCCTTCCGGAACATCAAAACGCGTTTTGGGGGGATTGGAAAAACGAACAAGGGCTGTGTCTGCGCACTGTGCACTGTGATCAAATCTGTGGCGTGCATTGCATGAAGGACCAATTTGATGGATCCCTTCGGCGAAGTTGGCGGTACGGGGGTTCAGAGATTCATTTGCATGCAAAGATACATCCCGACAATCGGATACTATTGTTTCCTGAGAGATGACTAGAAGACAAGGGATAGCACGGCGATCGCGGGTTCTCGAGCATGAACATGAGAGTAAAGTGAAAAAGAAAACGCTGAAAAGCTTCAGAAGACAAAGAGAGCCAAAGTCCTTTTCAAGACGAAGGGTCATCTCCATCTTTACTTCTGGTAGCTCCAGACCATGGTCAGGACTTTGTAAATATGGGTGAAGAGGTAACGAGAGAGAGAGAGAGGATGTAAGTTGTAAGCCATCAAGTTTAAAGCACCATTCGTAGCTATCCATCATTTCCAATGAGCCAATAAAGAACAGCAAAGAGTATCACATACGACCATCCTTGGTGGCAAGGCGGTTGATCGAGTCATCGGCCTCGGACTGGGCACGAACAAAGCCAGAGAGGGCGTAGGTGGTGAAGGAGCCAGTGTAGCGGCCGTTCTCGTCAACGTTTCCAATGTTGAGCTGAACGGAAGCGTGGTCCTTGGCGCCGATGAGGCGGTTAGTGGCAGAGCTAGAAGAGACAAGATAGAGACAATCCGTGAGTCATTCGGTTTCTTGGCGAATTTGTTTGATGGGCTGCTGTTGAACAATGTAATGTCAGGACAAAGGTGGTTTGCTAAAGCGTTCTGTTGAAGACCACATTGTCCAATGATATCGATTATCATCTCGCTAGCCCGAAAGCTTTCAAGATGGAAATGGCTCCCGCCACGATGTTGCGACCATCATTCCCGGAAGAAGTGTCGAGGTATGATGGTTCCTGTAAGGTGGAGCGTGCTGATCGAATGTGGGATCACTGCTGGCTTTAGAATCGCCATTGTCAAGATCTCGAAGATCAAAGCACAAGGAAAGCCCCACTCAATAGGTTGAAACATACTGCTAGTCGATGCGATGATAGTTCCTGCACGCTCAGCGGTTGAGTGTGATGATCCCGATGTTGAATTCCAGGCTTTCCAGAACCGATGATCCTTGAACAGAACTGACTCCATGACACAGCAGCTCCTGAATATCCTTGTTCATTAGATGAAGGGCAGGACCAGGCTATTACCACTTGCGGGGGACGTAGGTCTCAAGGGTGATCTGGGCGTTCTCCATGGTAAGAAAGGACTGAGGGTTCCTTTGAGGATCTTTCAAGCAAGAGTAGAGAAGGAATCTGTTCGGCTGCAGTGAGTGCTAAGCTTATGAGGATGGAAAAAATTGCGGCTTCCAGTACATGTACGTAGATCAGTGTTCATGCATTCGCATGCGCTCGGTGAGATCATGGCGACAATGCAATCGCATTTGCTTCACATTCGGACCTATGTTTTCCGACGATCAAGACCCTCCGCTTCACTTCCAGTTTCCCCCTTTCGACCCGACAGATCCATCATGCCCGTCAAGTCCAACAACGGCTCTGCAGCCAACCGATTCGGTCGTCTCGGCTACAACACTATCGTCAAGCGCAACTCTATCTTCCTGACCACTATCTTTGTCTCTGCCTTCGCTGCCGAGATGGCTTTTGACACAATCTCCGACCGTGTCTGGGATAACATCAACAAGGGTGTACGTCCACGTTTCGTTCAAGAGGAAAAGCGGGGATGGGGTGATGAGGGACTAGCCTGGACAGGATGGATGGATATACGGCCAGTTTCCGGCGTTACGACAGGACTACTTTTTCTTCACGCGTTGGGGACTCTCGACATGTTTATCATTCTTGACTTGCCATTGTGGCATTGTTCATAGGAGGAGGGTTCTGGACTATCGAGTCGAGGACATTGGGAAACAAAAAAAAAAAAAGGATTGAGGGCGCGATGCTTGCTAGGACAGTGACAAGACATTGCAATGGATATGTATCCTTGTTCATAACTCGACTTGAGATGGCTAACTAGTCGAGTCCTTTTCCTTCTGTGCATCTTGTCGACAATAGCGTCAGTGGAAGGATATTGCCGCCAAGTACACTACCGAGTAAAGGTCTTCACACAACATAGCGTTTACCTTTCACATACCTATCCTGCTCGATGCGTTTTTTGTGCGCTGCAATAAATGCACCTTGATCGAAGGTGGACGCCTACTATCGATCCTTTTATCGTGGATCCATGCACTTGGATTCTGCTTGGCATTGTTGACACAAAGGCATCTTGGTAAATCCTTGCCCTTGATGTTTACCTTTCTCGAGCTAGATATGATTGATGGTGGTCCTTGTTCTCGTGAGATTCTCTTCCGTCGTTCAGCTAAAGCCCAGACCTCTCAGGATGGCGAGACTTTGTGTGCCATGGACGACGAATATTACAGAATCCGACTCTACCATTCTACTCGTGCTCACACGAGATGTCATGAGGCTGCTTTATTACATGCTTCATGAACGAGGACAAAAGCAATGAAGGACGGATAGGCCTTTTGTCTATGGCCCCTTGTTCTTGTCCTTTGTCGTTGCAATGTGATGCGCAATACCACTTCTTGCAGGAATTTCATCCTTGATCTGTGAAACTTTCGTTGGTGTTTTCTGTTTAGGCGTATAGCTTGCGACGATTCCTCTTGATGACCGCGTTCAACTGGTTCTCTAACATCTGCGTTTCCATCTTGGCATTGATCACTTGTAATTCCAGGTCTTCAACACTTCGCGTTGACGCTGACCCTGGAGTGCCAGGGCTACTCACATTCCCTTGGCTAGGTTTCGACTGAGCGGTGCTCGAATCATTACTGAGCGCACTGCCGTCACTAACCGGCTGATGATGATGCTGCTGCCCATTTGAATGCGATCCTGTGAATGATTGAATAGACTCCCGACGTGAAAGCATCTCAGACCCATCCTGACTACTGCCGTTGGCTGTCTCTTGGTGATACATATGCCCTTCACCAAGCCCAGCTCCATAAGGTGGTAAAGACCAGCTGCCAGCGTTATTCACGGACGAAGGTATGGGCGATGCTGGCGATGGTCCAAAAAAATCCAATGTATTCATCATACTCGCGGTATCCAGCGGCCTGACGATATTACCATTGTTGTCGCTGCTGGGGTTGATAGGGTTGGTGAGGTTGATGGGATTGATGGGGCTCAAGTTGCCACCCAAGAAAGAAGGCGCCATCCCACTGCCACCGTGGTCTGCACTGCCGGCGCTGACGCTACTGCTGGTAAAGCCGTTGCCAGGATGGGGACTCGAACCAGGTGGTGGGCCAGCAGTGGACATGGCACCGCCTGTTCCAACGGATGACATGGGCAGCGAGATCATTCGATTGGTTCCATAGAGTCCATTTACGTTAAACCCCTCGTGATGGCTAGAAGGATGACTCGGGTAATCGCCAGTCACAGCAGAATACCCACTACCATTGTTAGCATCACCATACTGGTTGTTCACTGCAGGAGCACTCGTTTGAAGCCTGCTGTTCAGATTGCCAAGTAGAGTGGCATGTTCCTCTGACAATCTCAGGGCTGGTTGTCGTTGTTGGTGTGGGTGTGGATCCTTTATGCTTTGCCGGTCTGGTCGGATTCCAGCATTAAGTCCCATTAATAGGTCCGACTTGACCTTGGCAGATCGAGCGTTGGCTGCAGAGTTGATCGTGTTCATCAAAGGCGACTCTCCTCCTCCAAATACACTAGGGTACGCTCCCATGTTGTTTGGCTTCACTTGTGAGTAGGGCTATTGATGTTCAAATAACAATACAAAGGCATTATGGGTAAACCATACACTTTGACCAATCATATCCACTGACGAAAGGTTGTACACCACGACCACAGACATACATCCATGCGCTTGGATCCCAATCCAAGCTGCTGGAGTAGAGCGGAATTGTCAACGTGGCTCTCTGCGCCTAGACATGAAAGTAGCACGGGATAGATATCGTGAGTACAACGAGTTGTATTTTATGAGCGGTAGTTTGAATGACTTTGGTACCTGACAATGGGTCGTGGCTCAAAAGACCAAAGGAGTTCGAGTAGTCGCCCGGGGTTGGTTGTTGAAGTGAATCGGTAAGGAGATTTCGAGATGGTCCAGAGGATGAAATCCTAGCGGACATGATGGCCGGGTCCTGGAATGCGAGGGAAGCTGGTATGCCTAGATGGCCATAACACGATATATGCGGGGGGGGTTAGGCTAACATACGATACCACAAGATTGCAGAGGCGAATTTCACATACCACTGGTGTCTTCGGTCGGATTGGACTGGCTCGCCTGTGAAGCTGCTGCCTTCAAAAATGCGCCAAAGAAATCATGGGCGCTATTGCCTCGCGAGCCAGTGCCATGGACATCCATTGTAGAATCGGACGTCCAATTGTCTGGTCGTAAGGTTTGGTGCTGATACATTTGCTGTAACGGCTGCAACTCTTGGTGCTGTTGCCGTCGCTGCTGCTGTGATTGCTGTTCCTGTAGAGTCTGTTGTGACATCGACAGACTATAGTCGTTTCTGCTAAAACTCTCCAGTCCAGGGGGGGGCGATTTGATCGTTGTGGGAGTCGCTGGATTACGTACAAGTCCTGGTGGACCGCAGCGCTGTAGTTGCAGTTGTTGGATCGAAAGTGCTTGGTGGTGTTCTGTCAAGAGGGAGGTTGGCGTGGTCATTGTGTCCGGGATGAGCTGATGTACATTTCTCATGTATGCAAGACCATCCAGCTTATCACCACTATCCCACATGCCCATGTTGGTATCAGTACCTTGACGAGGTGTTGAGGGTGATGTTTGGAAACGAGCTTGATGCAGTTGTTGTCGTTGAAGGGGCGAGTGCTGAGGGTGCTGATTCGAGGGGCTCCTGAATGGCTCAAAACTCATATTGGTATTAGGAAAGGGGGTTCTAAAGCCATCTTGCACTGACAGAATGCTGCGCGTAGGATCCGAGTCATCACGGCCAAGCGATTCTGAATGGTGGTTGTCCACAGCAAAACCAAAGCGCGAGGTTTGTCTTGGCTTGCCTGGAATAGGTGGGACGACAAGACGGTTGCGACCCGACAGGGGAACGTCATTGTCCTTGAAAAACGGACTTGACGGTACCAAGGACCGGCGCATGAGCGGCATATCGTCCATTGAGAATGGGTTGAAGGAGCCAGTGTAGTGGGTTGGTGCGAGAGAAAGGGTGGAGAACGTGGCAAAGGTATCCAGGCCGAACGGACCGGCCGCTTTCGATCCCAGCACATGTCTATCGTCTTCACCAGCTGGAGGGAACAGTGTCAACGAGGCATCGGGGTTGAACGAACACGATCCTAGGGACAGTATCGGCTGACTGTAAGCCAACTGAGCCTCCTTCTCTTTACGTTCCCTCTCCTGCTCTCTCTCTCTCTCCTCCTGCTTCCTCCTCTTCTCCTGCTCCTGCTCCTCCTTCTCTCTCTGCTCCTTTTCTTTCCGTTCTTTTTCTTCACGTTGCTTCTCCAGCTCCTCCTTGATGCGCTCCCTCTCGAGGCGTTCCCCTTCGAGTTGTGATTTCTCCAGCCGTTCCTTTTCAGCTCGTTCTCTTTCTTCTCTCTCTTCCCTCATCTCTTGTTCCCTGTGCTCCTTTAGCTCTTGCTCCTTTCGATCTCTCTCGTGTTGCTCCTTCTCTTTTTGTAGCCTTTCCTGACGTTCCTGTTCTTTTTTCTTTTCCTCCTTCTCCTTTTGCTTTTGCATCCTCTGCTCCATCTCTTCTTGCTTCTGTTTCCAGAGTTCCTGGTTTAAAAGCTCAGCCTGTCGTTCGGCCTCTTCCTGCTGCTGCTGTTGTAGATGTTGGTGTTTCCTTAATTGCTCCTGCTGTTGTCGCTGTTCTATTTGCATCTGTTGTTTGGCAACCGCCCCAATGACCAGTGATTCTGCTGGCGTTGGTGCGTCTACCACATGAGATGGATTAGAGAAAGAAAAAAAAAAAAGAAAAAAAAAAGAGTGTCCGTGTGGTGTTGGAACCAAGACAAAGGGGAGCGAGTCAATGAAATGTGCCACTTACTATCCGCTTGGGATCCAAGCTTGATCTGGTTCAATTCTTTCCGTTTTCCGTTATTAACAACCACTCCAGTAATAATGAATGCAGCAGAGCCCTTTGACCGTAAGGGTGGGGGTCCGTCCGGCTTCCTGAGTGTGGAGTTGTGTAGTGTAGGAGTGGAGGGATTACTGCTGATTTTCCCCCAGGACGCTGTCGCAGGTAGAGCGGAATTTTCTTCCTCCCTATCGTCGTGATTCGAGCTATCGCCTCCTGATGTTGGCCAATCTGAAAGCGAGACGGTATTGGGGTGAGGCATTGTTGCTACGGTTGCTGGTTTTGGTTTGGGGGTCAAAGAGCCGGGTCCGTGATGTGGTAGTGGAGGGCGTCCCAGTGCTGCCGACTTTTGACCATGCGTATCGTGGGATGAATAGTCTTGTGCGAGATGGTGTTTCCTGTATTCACAAGAAGATGGAGAGAAAATATGGGTGAGGAGGAAGCTCATGAATCCAAAGACAAGTCCGCCGTTTTTTCCAACGGCGACGAGGCAAGGTTCCTACCCAATAGCAAGATCCTCCTTGGTGTAGCTGTCTGCATCCTCGCCTGGCTCATGAAGGTACATGCATCCTGGGTTCTGACAGGACAAACTGCGAAGATAATTGGTACAATACTTGGTCGTTCCATAGG
>Ga0247824_10001710_pt1 | contig 12097 bp, 11 predicted proteins | sample 13C_PalmiticAcid_FD_194412 | JGI IMG/M metagenome (GOLD analysis project Ga0247824, IMG submission 194412) | Soil microbial communities from agricultural site in Penn Yan, New York, United States - 13C_PalmiticAcid_Day48 | ecosystem: Environmental > Terrestrial > Soil > Agricultural land...
AGTGACTACTTTATCTGCGCCAATGACGGCGTGGGCGCGTGGAGCACGCGGCCGAGGGGGCATGCTGGGTGAGTTTCATGTCCTCCCCGTTCCCCCCACACATGTCAATGTTGCTGACTCCGCAACCACGACGGCTCTAGCCTATGGGCCCGGCTGATCCTCCACTTCTGGGCCACCGCCATCTTTGAAGATGCCGCGCGCCAGGGCCCGTCCTACGGTCCGGACCCAGTATCGGACTTGCAGCGGGCATATGAGCAGACCATCGAGGCGACGGCCTCGCCCAACGACTGGCAGGGCACGACGACGGCAGCAGGGGCGCAGCTGTACTACCGCCGCGTAAACAGCAACAGCAACAGCGACACCGAAGCCGCAGCAGCAGATGAAACGATCACTACCACCAACAACAACAGCCCGGGGGACGAAACCAGCACCAACAGTAATGATAATAATGACAACAACGAAGCAGCAGCCGACGCAACAAACGAGCCAGCAGCCTTCGAACCCCTCCTCTACGTCACCAACCTCGGCGACTCCCAGGTCATGGTGGTGCGCCCGTCGACGCGCGAGACGGTGTACAAGTCGACGGAGCAGTGGCACTGGTTCGACTGCCCGCGGCAGCTGGGCACCAACAGTCCGGACACGCCACGCAACTGCGCCGTCGTCGACGAGGTGCCCATCCGCGAGGGGGACATCGTGCTGGCCATGTCGGACGGGGTGATCGACAACCTGTGGACGCACGAGATCGCCGAGAAGGTCAGCGAGAGCTTGGAGCGGTGGCGTGCCGGCGAGGGGAGGACGGCGGCGGCGGCGACTGGGTTGGAGGGGGAGGGGGACGAGAGCGGGATGGGGTTTGTTGCGGAGGAGCTGATGGAGGCGGCGAAGGTGATTGCGTTGGATCCGTTTGCAGAGAGCCCGTTTATGGAGCATGCGATTGAGGAAGGGCTGGCGAGCGGCGGCGGTGAGTTTGCCCTCCCCTGGGTTTGGTGGGGGGATTATGGCGGCTGACTTGACGCAGGCAAACTGGATGATATCAGCGTCGTGGCTGCTATCTGTAGGAGGAATGAACCGTGATGAACAGGGGTTTTGGGATGAGTGACGAGTATCTGAGCACGACGGATGATAGAAGGAAGTCCTTTTGTTGCTAGCCCTCCTACTGGTCCTCGATAATTGGGTCGGTCATGGGTTGAGCTGGCGGTTGCCCGCCTGGCGGGGAGCACTACACCATAAGTACCGGTGCTTCCCTTCTTGTACCCGGCATCTTAACTTTGGGGCTCAACGGTCATTTAGTGGGATTTTAGTTAGATGGTGGAAGCTTGGCGTCTGGTGTTGTCGGGCTTGAGCGTTGGATTCCAAGTGACTAGATGGGTGCAAGCGATTGTTTGTTATCTCATTTTTTGATTGGGTTTAGGTAGCATCTCGACCTAATATACACACACCATATACCACCATCTATGTGTCTCTAATTTGATGACCGTCAGCAGCCAACAACTCTCGTACCGTTTCTTGGGGCGGGATGGGTTCTTTGAGCCGGGTTTATTTAGACAGGGCTGGTGGGGCTGCAGCTGGGTTGGGTGAAAGCTTGGCCTGCAGCTTGGTGGGGCCTCACCTTCTGGAAATTTTTCGGCTCTCCAAACAACACCAGCAGTTCAGTGTGAGAGGTCATCATCTATCAACAACATTTGGGATCTTCTCATCACTCGGAACGCCCCATTCATTTCTTTCCTCTTCACAAACACTTACCACCTGACCACCTCACCAAGCCTCGACATAACCATTGCCACTTTTTTCTAAGCGTCAACCCCAAAACGATAACCCGTCCCAGAAGGGACCCCGGCTCTCACGATGGGCAAGCGCACCAAGCAGTACAAGAAGCTCATGCGAGCGTTTGAGCTGCTCGGCTTCCGCCAGCCCTACCAGCTGCTCATGACCAGCGACGTCCTCCTCGACACGGTCAAGCTCGACCTCATCACCCTCTTTGAGAAGACGCTGTCGACCAAGGGGCTGAAGCCCATGATCACGCAGTGCTGCATCGTACGGTTTCCTTTCCTTTCTCTGGAGGGGAAAATGTTGGGGTAAGACTGAGTGCTGACATTGATCCTTTGAACTGAAACAGAGAGCGCTGTATGCGAAGAATGCGGGCCCGAATAGGGACCCGGCGGTGGTCGCGGCCATTGAGAGAGCAAAGACGTTTGAGAGGCGGAGGTGTGGGCACCTGATGGATCAGGATGCGCTGCCGGAGCGCGAGTGCATGCTCTCGGTTGTGGACCCGAAAGGGAAGGGGGAGAACAAGTTTCGGTACATCGTTGTGACGCAGGATGAGGACTTGGTATGTGTTTTTTCTACTGCGCACTTTTGCATCCGTTCAAGCATTGTTTTCGTGGATTTGGGCTGAAAAACTGACACTCGGGGCTGCAGAGGGATAGGTTACGGTCGGTGGTGCCCACGCCGCTCATGTATGTGAAGCGGAGCGTTGTGGTAAGTTCATGTTGAGAGTTCAGGTGAAGCTGGGAGAGATGGCTAACGGATACGGCAGATCCTCGAGCCCATGTCATCACATTCGGCGCAGGCGAGGGACCGGGAAGAGCGTGCCAAGTAAGTCGACGTCGAAGTAACTTGGGAGGGCTAGAACACTGACAGGGTGATCAGGTTTATGGATGGCATCATCAGGCAGCCTCAGAAACGGAAGAGGGAGGAAAAGGATTCCGACGAAGAAGGGTCCGGCAGTGAAGGCGAAGATGAGGGTGACCGGGACGGTCAGCGTGGTGACGCTGGCGCCGAGAACAAGCCCAAGAAGAAGAAGCAATACGGCCGCAAAGGAGCGAATCCGCTGTCAGTTAAGAAGTCCAAGACGAAGCCCGAGCTGGACCAGAAGGCGAGGAAACCGGCAGCCCCTTCGACAGAGGCCTCGACAGAAACGAAGGCAAAGCGTAAGCGGCGCAAGAAAGCCAGTGGGGCTGAGGGCAGCGGTGTTGAGCAGGCGGACCAAGCAGAGACAGTGCCTGTCGAGGCGGCTGAGGCGTGAGTGGAGGGGCTTCAGATGTCATGGGTTGGAGTTTACTGGGGGCAAGGTATAGAAAATGGGTTTGATTGTTGTACCGGAGGTACATACACCCACCTCAACTGGTCGAGATATTTAATCTTGTATATCTCGGCGGGATCTTGTATGTACCCAACTTGGAGGTGGTTATGTTGTTCTGCCGTCTTCCTGGACCCCTGCCTCTTCCCGCTCCCTTCCTCTCACAAGCCCGAAGCCTCAGCTGACGCCAACGGTCAGCCGTTGCAGGCTGGGCGTCACCCCCACATTCCTCTCCGGGGTTGTGGGGCACACCCTTTGTCAACGCTCCCACGGATGCCAAGCAGCGCCCCTGGAAACCCCCAGCAGCGGTTGCGACATGCAGTCACGAGATAATCTTTTTGTGGTCTGAGAAAGAAGAAACACGTCTTTATTTTCTCCCGAACCTGCGTCGATGTAGCGTTGTCCGAGTGCAAGGGATACATCGATCTCGTCATCGGAGACCCCGTTGTGGGCTTGGTGTGGTCCTCGTGTCTGATAAGCTGCCCCAGGGCCCCGAGACACTAAAACTAGGGAGCCACCACGAACCAGGGGCCCTGCCTCTCTTGTACCAACTTGTTGAAACATAACTAAACCACGACCCCCCCATCTCGGAGAGCCCCTGATCGGTTTACCATCCGGACTCGCCTTTGTCCAGAACATCACGCTGCCCCGGCGCTCGGTATTTTATCTTTTAGCAGCACACAGCCATGCCGGGCGTCGACGGGGCCTTGGCTGGTAGTGACCCAACCGTCTCGCCCTCGACCGCGACAAAGACAAGCGATGGCCCCCGAACCCCAACACCCCCTGCGAACCCGAAACCAGAGCCCAACTCCACCAACACCATGGCCGTCGAACTCGACGACTTCGGCTTGCCCATAAGAAAATACGTGCCACCGCCGGCCGAAGCGGATGCGCCGGACACTGTCGCTGCTGCGAGCCCCGCCAATGCGCCGCGTCAGCCCGACAAGGGCGAGCCAAGGGATGATGGGCGACAAGGCGGAAAGACCGGAGGAAACACAGACAACAAAGAGTCGGACGACGCAGAGAAGAACGCGCCATTGGGGAGTGGCACAAACGTCGAGGACGCCGTCTCCCGCAACGGCAGCCCGACCGTTGATGCATCTCGGGTATCTGCAGCTGCGTCCGCAAAAAAGCCTGTTGTTGCAGAAGAGAAGACAAGTCCGCAATCGCAGGAAAAGGGATCGACGTCCGATGTGAGGACAGACGATGCAAAATCACGACTTCCCGACCCGGCCACGGGTGCCACCGCCGGCGGGCAACAAGACGACAAAACCCCCGTCGAAACCAAAGACCAGGCGGTGTCCGAAGCGAAGAAGCCGGAACCAACGGCCGCCGAGCATAGGCACCATGCCAGCAAACGGTCGGTCGACGTGGGCGTGTCCGAATTTTCACACCAGCAGCTCACCTCGAACCAAGCCGACGCCAAGGACGACGATGACGCAGGATGGCAGGTCATGCCCGCATATGCGCCGTACGATATATACGACGACGACAACAAGCTGATTGCCAAAGAGTACAATGAGGCAGCCGACGAGCCGGACGGCTATGCGGGACTGGGAGGCGCCGGCAAGGGGTACACCAAGGTCATGGTCGACGACGATGCCGAGTCTGCCACCAGCATGGATGAGAACACGCAGTATCTGTTCAAGGACCCCGGCGGCGGCACAAGCACGGGCATGGAAGACGACGATGACAGTCAGCGAGACGCCGTGAGCCAGCTGCAGGCCACCAAGGAACTCCTAACCGAGGGCCAGAGGATAGCCTACGTGGGCTTGACGAGATTGGAGCTTTCAGCGATGCTGAAGGAGGCCGAGTCGGTCAAGCACACCTCCAGAACCAAGAAGCAGGTTAATCTGGCCGCCGAGAATATGAGGATGTGGAGCCAGAAGATGATGATCAGGCTCTATACCCACATGGACATCAGTCCAGCCGAGCAGGTCATGATCGAACAGCTCAGTGCCCACGGTGTTATGCCCCAAGACCTCACCCCGGTCTTGATGGCCAACGCCCGCGTGCGGAACCCGATGGCTGCCGAACAGGAGTCCAAGACCTCCGTCTCAAGCCCAAGCCCCTCCAGGCCCGCCTCGATTGCCAGCCCCATGAAGGAGGAGGCTGCCGAGCCACCGCCGCCCTACTCGGTTGACGACGACTCGGAGCTGACGGCTCCCGTGAGGACGCCATCACAGATGCCCACCACGCAGAAGATTGACATAGACATCCGGTGGACTGTCCTCTGTGATTTGTTTTTGGTGCTTATCGCAGACTCCGTCTACGACGCCAGGTCTCGGGTGCTCCTGGAGAGAGTCGCCCAGGACCTCGACATCACCTGGCTCGACATCTGCCGCTTCGAAAAGAAGGTGACGGACGCACTGGAGATGCAGGCAAGCGCCGAAAAGGAGAACTGGGACGAAGGCGAGCACATGGAGAGCCGCCGCAAGCGGGCCCTCAAGAGACGCTACATGATGATGGGGCTTGCCACAGTTGGCGGCGGTCTTGTGATCGGCTTGTCCGCGGGTCTGCTCGCTCCCGTCATCGGTATGGGTCTAGCAGCCGGCTTCACAACAATAGGCATCACCGGCACGGGTGGGTTCCTCGCAGGCGCTGGCGGCGCCGCCATCATCACGTCAAGCGCAGCAGCGTCAGGTAGCTTTATCGGCGTCCGGGCCGCCAACAGGAGGACAGGCGCCGTCAAGACGTTTGAGTACCGGCCGTTGAACAACAACAAACGCGTTAATTTGATCGTTACCGTCTCGGGGTGGATGACAGGCAAGGTTGATGACGTCCGGCTACCCTTCAGCACAGTGGACCCCGTCATGGGTGATATTTACTCGGTGCTCTGGGAACCTGAGATGCTGACCAGCATGGGTGATACCATCAATATCCTTGCAACCGAGGTAAGCCCCTGGCCTACTGTTGAGTCAATGATCAATGTAGAGAGCACCGACTAAGCAGCATCACTAGGCTCTCACCCAAGGTCTTCAACAACTTCTGGGCAGCACCGTTCTCATAGGTTTGATGTCAGCCCTCCAATTGCCCGTCGTCTTAACCAAACTTGCCTACCTCATCGACAACCCTTGGGCTGTCTCCCTTGACCGTGCCCTCATGGCCGGTCTGATCCTGGCTGACTCGCTCATTGATCGCAACCTGGGCACCCGCCCCGTCACGCTCGTCGGCTACTCGCTCGGCAGTCGAGTCATCTTCTCTTGCCTCCAGGAGCTCGCCAAGAAGGGCGCCCTCGGCCTCGTGCAGAACGTGTACCTCTTCGGCAGCCCCATGGTTGTCAAGACGGACGAGTACCTCCGTGCGCGCACCGTGGTGTCGGGCCGCTTCGTCAACGGCTACAACCGCAACGACTGGATCCTCGGGTACCTGTTCCGCCTGACCAACGGCGGCATCAGGCGCATCGCGGGCCTCGCCCCCGTCGAGGGCATTCCAGGACTCGAGAACATGGACGTGTCCGAGTTCGTCGTCGGGCACATGGATTACCGGACGGCCATGCCGCGTTTGTTGCGAGAGTGCGGCTGGTTAGTCGAGAGCGACGAGTTCACCGAGATTGAAGACCCGGATCCGGACAACTACCAGGAGCGGCAGCGCGAGCTGATCAGCGAGATTGAGGAGGCGAGGAGAGAGCTGGAGAAGGAAGGCAAGACTAGCAAGGGCGGCGCCTTCGGCTTCTTCAAGCGTAAGAAGGCCCCCGAGAAGCAGGAGTGGGAGGTGTACGAGGACGCAAAGGGCAACAAGGCCGGCAGCGGAAAGACAGAGGACAAGGAAGGTAACAACCACGGCGTGCTCTTTGATGTTGACGCCATCCGCGCCGAGATTGCCAGGGACACCCACAACAAGAACGGCACCGACATTGACGAGGAGCTGCTCCAGGTCAGAGAAATCAAGAGCACCCTCCCGCCCATCAAACTCGAACTAAACCCCACCACCACCACGACGGCCAACCCCGGTCTCACCCCCCCGGGGAAAACAAAGACCCCACGGCAAAGCCTCCGCGAAACCAAATCCGCCGAGGCCATCGCCTCTCATCCCTCACCCGAGGACACCAAGACACCCCCGCCATACGAAACCCGCTCCTCGCACGACCCATCCTCATCATCCATCTCACAAACCCGAACCCCCACCTTCCCAGAGAACAAAAAGAGCCCCTACCATTCCTACGGCTACAGCCCGGGAAGCTACGGCGGAGGCGAGAATGGTGGGTTCGACGACGAAGTCAGCATGACGTTTGACACGGGGTTCGACGACGACGACCGTGGCGGTGCCAAACCGACTTCGGCTGCGTCGGCGTCGGCGTCGGCGGCTGCTGGTGTGGGTGCCGGGACGCTAGGCGGGGCGGCGTCAGCGTCGGCGGCAGAGAGGCCCGAGATGATCAGGTCGGCGCAGACGGTGCCGAATATCACGCTGGCGGATCCGTGGGCGGACGAGGACGAGGAGTTTGGGAAGGAGAAGGAGATTCAGATGACGTTTGCTTAGGGTTTTGGGATGGGCAAGGAGAGGGGTGCATTAGTGAGCGGGTGTGATGATGATGAGATGGGTATGCGGTGGGATCTAGATGGGGATATTTTACATGACCAATCTATAGTAGATGTTTAGCGCCGCATTGGGGGACCAGCGAATGGTATATCTATTTTTCCGTCGTGGCTTTGGGGTTGGTGGGCTTCGTCCTCATGTATCCCTTCCTTGCTCAGTGTCCTAACAAGTCTGGGGCTGTGACCTTCTACTTTGGTATCGGGTGTGGGTATTTTCTAGTAATTCATTGAATCATCAATCGGCCCATCGTCTACTTCTCTCTCCCTATGACTATAGACTACGACACCTGACACACTCAACTCAGGCCCGGCTCAGCGCCGAATCTCAAACTCGGTCTCGCCCTCCACCACATCCCGCTCTTCTTTGTCCAGCCGGACGACCTGGGCGTGCTTCGGGCCCCTGTCGACCTCCTTGAGGAACGTCGCGATGGCGCCGTCCTCGCCTTGGGCTTCGCCCTCGACCTATGTCAAGTCGAGTCAGGGTTGTCATTATCCACTTGTGAATCCAGGTTCAAATGGAGTTCTGTAAAAGATACCTTGTTGTTGTCTGTGTTGCGCACCCACCCCGTCAGCCTGTGCTCGAGGGCCCGGTGGCGGGTGAAGTAGCTGGGAAACATAAGTTAGCCTGGAGATATTCGGTGAGAGTGTTCACACGAGGATACGGCAAAGGGGGTTATGTTTCAAAGGGAAGTTGTGATGTGGTCGGTTCTGAGGTAGGTGTTCATTGTCACTGACCGGAAGTTGACCCCTGGAGAATGTCTGTGTTAGCCAAAGTGGATTATCCATACTGAACACACATAGGTGTAGGAATTCCGGTGAATCAAAAGGCATGTTATGTCATGGAGACGGTTTTGAATTTAGGAGGGGAATACGAGCAGCGTACCTTGCACCACACCACCATGTGCGAGGAAGTAGACCTGCCCGCGGGTGTTAGTTGATGGAGTCGAGGAGTCGAGAACTGGACAAGGAGGTGACTCCAGCACACATACTCTCTTCACCATACTGGCCAGTTTGAGCCGGTTTCTGTCAATATCTCTTCCCAGGTGGACGAGGACGCCTGTAGTTTGACGTAACGAGTCTGTAACTTTACAAGTGCTGCGATGGTTTGGAGGTCCCTTGGGGTAGGATCAAGGAGACGGATGTGCAGATGATGTCAAAGGGGAGAGAGCGAGAGCGAGCTCCGATAAGATAAGGACCGCGGGGTTCTTCATGAGATGTTGCCCTTCTACGATGGACGAGTGTCGAGGCAACAAACACCGTCATCTATGATGCCCCCCTTGAGACAGCTTTGATGTTAGAACTTACCTCTTTCTTTTGGCAAACCATTGATAAAAGATGTGGGCAGTTTTGGGTTGAGATCAATGGCACAGACCACAACATCAAGGCCAAGCAACGCACTCACGTCGGACGTATTCCAGTACCAAGTACAGTTCGACAGAACTCGAGCCAGTCTAAGTGCCATTCCGAATGCCAATCATCTCCAACATGTAACATGCCATCGCCGAGCCCCAAGAGCAAAAACAAAACATACACATGACCCCCCTCGCACCCAACCCAGCTCACTTCGTGTCAAAGCTGTACTGCAACCACCCGCCGAGCGCCCGCAGGCTCTCCCACCGCACATTCTCGTCGGCCTCGCCCATCAGTTCCATGACGCGCGTCTTGAGCCCCAGCCTCTCCAGCTGGCCCCTCTTCTCGGGCACCTCGCGCACGAGGCAGCCAATGTCGTTGCAGGCGATGGCGAGCACCGCCTTGTCGTTCTCCCACGGCTTGCGCATGATGTCTGCCAGCTTGCGCACGAGCGCCCCGTTCTCGTGCTCGAGGATCCGCCGCGCGTTCTCGGCCCAGAACACCGTGTTGCGGTGCGGCGGCGACCACCGCAGGTGGCCCGAGTTGAGCTCGCCCACGTACTCGTCAAACGTCGTCTTGGTCTTGGTGTACTCCTCGAGCAGTTCGCGGAGCTTGTCCATGTCTTCCCGCAGGTCGGGGTCGGCGAGCTGTCGCGTCTGGAGGTTCTGGAGCAGCGGTGGGAGCCTGGCGAGGACGGCGATGGGGAGCAGGGTGTTTTGGTTCTGGGTGAGGAGGTTGAGGAGTGTCGAGACGAGCAGGCGGGTGGTCTTTTCCTTTGGTGAGAGACGGAGCAGTTGTGTGTAGAGCAGGATGATGTCGTATTCGCTGGAAACCGTCAGCAAAGCTCGAGTCAAAGTACTGGAGCAGCTAAAACCTTACTCGTTCAGATCGTCCCCAATGTCGGCAGCCTCAAAACTGAGCTGCCACATCACCAACAGCACCCTGTAGAGGAGCTGCAGTCCAACCCCGCCAGCGAGGGAACCCCCGAAGCCGCTCCCCGCCGTTCCTGTCGTGCCACTCCAGAGACTGGCCGAAGCATCACCATTAACACCGGCTGCCGCTCGGAGAATATCGATCAAGGGCATGACCGTTTCGCTCCTCTGCTTCCAGAATTGTTGGCGCGGTGCGCGGCCGTAGAGCAGGGACGAGTATTCCTGCACGCCAATGTCTTGGAGCCCAGCGTCCGAGTTCTTGGTTAGGGAGGAGAGATAGCTAAAGATGACGGGTAGAGCCTTGTCGACTGTGGCGGGCGACTCATCCTTGGATCCAGCCATGAGACTGACGAGCACGGTCGACGTAAGCAGCGGGATTGGGTCTTCGGTGTTGGATGAGTGGGCGAGGAGAGGAAGGAGTTGCCGGTAGGGGTCGCCGGCCCGGAGGATGGCTTTGGACAGGGCGGGAATGCCTGCGATGCCACCCGGCCCAGTCAGTCAGCCGCGCCGTCAATGGTTGGCAAGAAAAAGGACATACTGTCGAGCAGGTCGCTGAGGAGCACGAGGATGTACTGTACGACATCCTGACGCTTCGACGCAGACTCCAGCACGCTCTTCTTTCCCGACCCCCCCACAAACAGTATGCGGTAGCCGTCGAGGTCGGACTCGACCGTCTGCTTGCGCACATCGCGCTTGACCTTGTCGACGGCGCGGATGCGAGCGAGCTGGTCGTCGGTCAGGGTGCCTGCGCGCACGGCGCCATCCCACGGAATCGGCCGTTGCCGGATGTTGCTTTGCAGCGATGCGAGATGTGGCGGTGGGTCGAGCAGCATGGTGCAGAAGGGAGTTGCTGTTCTTGGTCCGGATGAAGCTCAAGATAGCTCGTCTTGGTGGTTCGTCTGTTGGATGTTGGAGCCACTGAGGCTTGGCCGAGCAAGACGGCCAACCCCAGTTACGTAACTGCGCTATGGGCGGGGCACTGCAGCTCCTTCAAGGCTCGGGTTCAGTTCAACAGCTCGTCCGCCTTGTCGGCCAGACCAGGATTGGACAAAAACACTTTGAACATTCAAAAAAGAAGGCGTCGTCTCGATTGAGAGCGTTCTACTACGTACACCATACCAATCCAATCCCCGCCTTCCATCTCAGCCAGCATGTGCTTCGCTTTTGTCACCGCATTGTTGACTTGTGGTTTGCTGCTGGCAGGGGAGGGAGAGATTGCCAAGACGGTGTCGTCTTCGATGTGGGAGAGACGAGGATTGGCTTGAGAGTCTTGGCTGAGCGACAGGGGCATCGTCCAGGATCCTGTCGATAAGATGTTGCCGATAATCGTCCACAGAGACCCGAATGGCGGGGCAAATGTGCCCGAGGCGAGCTGGAAACAGCGGGCGTCATGCTCAAAAAGGAATCAGGGCCAACAGCGGGCAGGCTTCGGAGCGAACGCGACCCTGCAGCCTGCCAACTCAGACATGGCCCCATCCTGTCATGCAGCAGCATCCGGGCTGCAGAATTGGCAGGGTCGAGATCAGATCAAGCGGGAACCCGGCGCCAGGAACAAAAGGGCCGCCCTCTCAGCTTGCAACATGGGAACTGTCGCTATGGAACTAATCGAAACCCTGGATCCGAAGCCAAACAGGGGAATCGCTTGTTGTGACAGGCTACCGTGGGCCGTTTTGGAGAAAGGGTGCGAAATGCGCGAGGTTGGGCGTGTCAAGTCTCTGGAGTTCCCATTTGGAGGAGGTTGGGAACACCAATTGCGCCCGACCACCAAGCAAGCTTCACCGTCCCAGCCATTGCAATACGGCTGCAATAAATCCCGCCTTGCAGAATCCCCCGCCCTTTGACTTTCTTTCCTTTTGCTGCTGGATCTAGAACCTTGCGCTGCAATTTTTTGACAACGTTTTCGAGTTTTTGCTGTTCCAACAACTTTCGCTCTCGATCCACGCGATCCCTTCTCATTCTTTCCCAGTACAGCGTACCCCACCCACGCGCTGCCATTCCGGTCGGCGCAGACAGGGTGCAGCTCGGGTGCACACTGACACACATTCCACGGGTCGGACCGCGCGCCGAGTACGATATTGGGATTGTCAGACATCAGACGACAGCCGACACCCGAGGCGACAAACATCGCGCCAACAACATCCACACTCACTCCCTCAGTCCGCGTTTGCACGGTCTCGTCTGCTCCGAATTCCAGTGCCCCGCCC
>Ga0247824_10001712_pt1 | contig 12096 bp, 8 predicted proteins | sample 13C_PalmiticAcid_FD_194412 | JGI IMG/M metagenome (GOLD analysis project Ga0247824, IMG submission 194412) | Soil microbial communities from agricultural site in Penn Yan, New York, United States - 13C_PalmiticAcid_Day48 | ecosystem: Environmental > Terrestrial > Soil > Agricultural land...
TCGGATAGGATTACTCCAAAGGTAAAGACAGCAAACCTATTGTGTTTGTCACGAAGTTGCTTCGTTACATGTCGAATTTGATTCCACTCTTACTGAAAAAGAAACGCCATTTCTCGAATTCAATTGGCCAAAGGAGTAATTATATTTTTGCCCACTACTTTAGTGCTCAGCTTTTGCTGTGGCACTTTCAGTATGTAGACGCGATACACAAGGAATAGGTCAATGCGGTGCTGTTGCCTGTCGCTACTGAACCTGCTCCAACAGAGGTGGAAGTGAAGAGATGAGACGACGAGAAGGTCAACTCGCGCTTTTCATCCAACGGCAGCGTATAGCATTGTGTCATTCCGTGCTCTGGGAGCCTTCGTATGACCGTGTGGGGCAATGCAATAGACGCTGCAGAGAAGGGACCACTGCTTGGAAGTGCCTGCTTGTCCAAGATCTTTCTGGCGGCTCGGATCTCGCTCGCAATTATGAATGATCCTGGATGGGTACCATGCCTGCTACTACAGCTGGAGTTGCCGTCGCCGGAAAATTCGCTCTCGTCGTGCTCAAGACAGGATTGCATCCACCGACCATGCTCGTCCTCGCTCAACCAAGCTGTGTCCACCACCCTGTTCCATACTCGTATCAGTCCTCGAGTGTCGAACAGTGGTGCGTACACTCGAATCGTGAACCGGATGGTCTCTTTACCATCATAGCCGCTCATACTGTCACCATAGCCTCCATCCTCAAAGTCGCTACTATCACCACAATTACGTCTCATCGCACGGTATTGCTTCCTGGTGGTAATCAACGCTCGAAGATGGTCCAAAAATTCCACATCATCCATCTGTTTCGGGGAAAGAATCCACGTCAAATGGTCGAACCGCAATATAGCTCTGTCTTCTTCGAGATGCATCCGCAGGAGGGCCAACTCCTCCACAGATTCGAAGCATGAACCGATACAGAGTACCCTGGTGATGTCTTCCACAGAATGAAGGAGCTGACGGTGCTGCGGCGTGTACGATTGAAAGACCAGGGCGTTCTGGTCTGGACTCACTGCCATAAGGCTGCAGGCATGATCATTCAAACGCAAGCGAAGGAAGGGTGCGTTTTTGCCATCAGGAGCTTCACAGCTCAAATGTCGGATGTCCGACTCGTCGAGTGCCGCGAGTTCTTCTGGTGGAATCGGAGGAAACGTCAGAGTGGCATGATTCGATTGCGGAGGTTCCTCGCCAGGCGATCGTTTCTTGTCAAGAAAGATTTGCTGGTGATACTGGTAGTGCCTCATCAGGAACCGCCACATCCGATCCATGGTGGCTGTCTCGCACATGAGCTCCATGCTCATAATACGCGGGTTGTTGGCCAACAATGTCGCATAAGTGCCTTGATGCTTGTCCCATATGTCCATGAAGCAACACGTCGTGAGATTCTCGCATACACCACAGACCCGAAGATTGAGACTGGGCGGTCGTATGGTCATGCGATTGATGAGCTGAATGATGGACCCAGGACCATTCTCAGTACCAAAGACCATGCTGCTACTGCCGCCGGAATTGGACTTTCCAAAGTAGAGATCTGCATTCTCCAAGGGCGACTCGGTCAGTTTCAAGTATGTGACTTTGTCATACCCATTGGTGACCTCAGCAATCATTGGTAGCGCTGTGTCAATCACCTCGCACTCGACTTGGATCTCACTCAGGTTCGGACTGTGGCGGAACAACTCCAAGATATAGTCGGATCTTGTCTCGGGTCCACAACGGTTTAAAGTCAGGACGCGAAGGTTGTTGGACGTCGGCAACACAATTTTGGCCGCTTCTCGGTATTCTTGGAGTGAGAATGCGTTGTTCACGGAGGAACTAAAATTGGATGTAGTCAAAACTGGCATGGATCCTGTAAAGTTCTCGAGCGTGAATGAAACCAAACTTGGGCTGAACATCAATCCGAATAGAGGTTTGTAGCTGAGTAACGACTTTGACTCTTGCTGCTCCGACTGCTGCTTTGACGGCTGCTGCTGCTTCTTTTGATGCTGTTGCCTCTGTTCCTCCTGTTGCTGTTGCCGGTGCTTCAACATCATCGCTGCCATCAGCTTGTCCTCCTCCTCTTCCTCATCCCTCTCGAAGCAACAATCCAACGTGATATCCCCAACATTGCCTACAGTCAACACATCCGCCAACTCCCAAAGGTCATTCTCGTTCAAATCCTTCCACCCCAGTTGGATTTTGAGCTTGACTATACATCGGTACTGTCGTAGAAGGGCGTAAAACTCCTGTGCGCGCTCCCTCGACTGGAAGTAGATCTCTGCACTCCGCTCATGTTCCACACAATGGCCATCGTTCTTGTGGATCACAGCCTTCAGTCTATCGCGTGCCTCGACCATACAGTGAAGCTGGAAGTGCTGTGTGCAGAGCCACTGCACCAAACCCGTAGGTCTTGTTGGTGTATCTGCCGAACTAGGGACTGTGGCTGTTTCGGTTCGGGTGATGGTAATGCGTTGATTCAAGGGTCCCTGGATTCTGCCATCACTTGTCATGGTGGCCATGATACGGTCCTTTTCAGAGTCCGCAAAATCCTCCACTCCCAAGCTCGGCGAGAAGGCTTCATCGTAGTCTTGGACATCTGTGCTATCTGAGGGCGTCTGCAGGATGCAATCCAGGTCTGAAAGGCTAAAGTAACGAAGCAAGTACCGGATTGCGACATCGATACGCTGCTGCAGAATAGGTCGGGAGGTTGGCAAGGATGGAGAAGAGCGAGGAATGGGTGTGGCAGGTGCAAGGGGTAATGGTGTAGAGCTACGAGAGAGATTGAGGGATGAGAGTGACGCAGATAGACCTTGATGGCTGTAATAGCTGTCCTCGGTGATGTCCATATCTGTGCAGTCGTCATGGCTCATGTCCTGGATCTGCGTCTTGGAAGCCTTTGCAGTTACACCTTCTTTATCTTCTTTATCGGCCTGCATGCGTTGTTCTTCCTCCGCCTCCCTATTCTCCTCCGCCCCCCTATCCTCCTCCTCCTCCTGCCGCTCATGCAGGTCACGTCCTTCCCCCTGCTCTCGCTCGGGACGATGCTGCAGCTGTTGTTCCTGATTCTTCTGCTCAGGCTCCAGTAATAGCGATGACTTTAAAGTGTGGAGAAGACTCAATAGACACATCTTGCGGACCTGACAGAAATCTTGCAGGTGTCTCAGTGAATATCCGCGCTCTGATTCACACAGATGCAGTCGAAGGGACGCCCCTAATCTGCTTCCCGTCCCTGCAGAATGTCCCGCTGTCCTTGCGGTCTGTCCTTCCACATTGCTTCGTTTAACAGGACTCCCCTGTGTTTGTCCTTGTGCAACAACAACGCCCACGCCGTGGCCCTGTGTTTCCCTGATGTGATCAACCTGCTTCTCCTGGACATGGTCGTGATCAGTGTAGTCGCACAAAAAGTACAAACAAAACTCTTCCTGAGAAATCTCGTCGCCATCCTCCCCAGCCATGATCGTTGCGGTGGATGCTGAAGTCGCCGTGGTCGTGGCAGTTTTGACCAATTTGGGTAAGATCACGAAGAGGGATGGAGCGGTTGTTCCCACTTGGCCTAGTGTACCGTTTGCATGGGGGGAAGGTCGTTGTTGGAATCGAATCCGTTTCTGTGTGACAAGTTGCATTTCAGTCAAGATGCTCGGGTGTCTCAGGAGCTGAAGTTTGATCTTTTGTTCGTATTCAGTAGTCTCTGCCGTGGTGGGAGAGGAACACGACGAGGATCGCTCGAGAGGAGCGGGTGGTTGCTGGTGTTGGTGTTGGTGTTGATGCTGGTGCTGGTGCTGGTGTTGTGGCGATTGCTGCTGTTCAAGATTATACTCAGGTGCAGGACCTGAAGAGGACGCCCATGGATCAAACTGAGGTGTATGACGGCCATCGCTTGAAGGTGGAGCAAGAGAGCCGTCACCTGGAGGAGGGGCGAAAGGGTCGTCAAAGGTGACCATGGCTTAATAGTGAAGTGAACGAAGGATGATGTGAGTGGTGAGAAAATGTTTGAGCGAAGAGTGAAAATGTAAAAAAGTGCGAAAGAGAAAGGGTGAAAGGGAGAAAGGGGGGAAAGAGAAAGGGTGAAAGAGTTGAAAGAGTTGCAAATTGGAGACAAAACACATTCAAGTAGAAATAGAAAGACTGAGCAGGTCTTTCCCTCTCCCTGCAGCCTTGAACATTGGGGAACCGGATACTATGTAGAAGGTCGACGCCCCATTGCTCATTCACAGAGCCGAGTACTCGCAGCATATAAGGATATACTACGATGCGTTGGATGGAGATGGCACGGTGAGGGAACAAAAACATTGATGCATGCGCCTCGTCAATGATGGTCTGACAGTCGGGCGACATCTGCATGCAAACCAAGGGAGAGGGAAAAAAAAGCTCTCTTGAAGTCGACGACTCGATGCCTTTGAGGGTGAATGCGCACGCATGCTCTGCTATATCTGATGATCTATTGCTGCCTGCTGATGTGATGATGGCCCTGTCACTCCTGGCTCCACTTGGTCATTCTCCTCGAGAGCGTTTCGAATAGCCCTAGCCTACCGCGACGGTTATAACAGGGTGCCCTTGATTGGTTCGATGGCCACGATCATCGCTTCTCCAAGTGCTCTCCTCTGACGGGTTCTGCCCTCCTGCCTCCTCCGAGCCCCTAACCTAAACAGTTCCCGTCCGTTTGCCCTTCCAGTTTTGTTGACCGCATTCATGCAACTTGATCGTTAGATCTCTGGTACTCCACAGGGGTCATGTTCAAGCAGGGCTTGGACCTGTCTCACTGCGCGCACAATCTTGATGAAAAGACTTGGGATGGTTTCTGAGGTCGGCTGCACCCTCACACAGATCTTATCTCCGAAGGACAAAAAAAAGTTTAATCCAGTTAAGCGGCAAGGGAGGAACCAGGAGAACGGTACAACGGTGTGGAGAGGGTAGACAATAGAGATGGCGACCTGAGATGTATCAAGACACACACATTCACTCACACCCTAGTTTGCTGTCTGCCAAGAGATCGTCGTCAGGTTTGTTGTTTTGGAACAGCTCTTTGTGGGCCTCTTTCCTAAGCGGCATACAAGGTCGGTGTGTGCATGAGAAGGGCGCGAAAACAAGATGGGACAATAAAGACGCAGACTTGCATGACAACTTTGCTATACACTCGTCAACGCGGGGAAACCGCCAAAAACGTGAGCGGGCGTGGTTGTGGTACAACATGGATGATGGTCCTCGTGGAGGAGGAGGGAGTGGGGTAGGCTACCAACAACCTACAACCGCTCGGTGAGCTTTCACCATGCTCCCGAATTGAAGCCAAACAAGAACCGTCGAAAATTTTCCTTCCCCATCCTTCACTGAAGTTTTCCCTGTTGCTCTCCATGGAGGCACGGCAGGGATAAGAGGGTTGGGGAAATTGCCGAGGAGTGAAGGTAGACAAGTATTATCCTGCACTTTTCATGGGTACTGTCTATATCAAGCCTCGAAAGAGCCCCGAGGACGCCTTTCACCTGAACTGTCTCCAAGAGCTGTCAGACGACCAACAACCTCCGGAAAAATCGGCTCACGTACACCGCTCTCCAAAGTGATCAACCCGTAGCAAATCGGCGGACACCTCTGTCTTCACACTCCAGTCAGAGACACCAAAAAGGTGACGCTTACCAAATGAAAAAAAAAAAAAAAAAAAAAAGCTTGGGGCATGTAGGGGTCAAGGCGGTGTATTGATTCTTCCAAGATGATTGTTCACCCTCGTTCAGCAGTGTGAGTTGTATGAAGCAGAAGCTGTTTCGCCTGATAGTAGGACTTCATCCACAGATGTCGTCTCAATATGGTAACCACCGCTACACGATTCTTCCAGGTACCCAGGCCACCCGAGAAGACTGCTCCCGTGGCCGTTAATAGAGCCCAGCAACCACGAAGCTGATCAATGGCGAGCCAAAAGAGTGAGGCGTTGAATTAGGTGTAAGAGCTTGGTGCATCCTGAAAATCAAATCGTTGTGTCTGTTGACCCTTCTACTCGATGTGTCATTCATCTTTCCAAAACAGCGGCGTCTTCTTGGGACCCGTATCCATCGGGTATATCGACAACTGGTCTAGTGTCAAATGCAATCAATTGAGCCCCGTTGCAAGTGCGATGCTCTTGCTTTTTCCCAAGAAGACCCGATGTACTATATACTTTAGCTCTTATATCGCTGTTTTGACAAACAGCCTCTTATCGTCGACATGAAGGTGTCTCATTGGGGTGCTCTCCTTGGTTGCCTGTTCATGTGTTATCGAAGCGAACGTCCACCTCAAACTCGGGTTATCGACTTGTTCCTAAAGGACCATTGACGAAAGACTCGGAGGCGCTGCACTTGCGCACCTCCATAGCATCCATTTATTCCTCAGACTCAACCGCCTCTACTCGACTCTGGAAGTCCGATGGTGCAATCTCGGTGGTTTTGCCAGGTCTGGTATCACGAAGCCCTCGCCAATTGGGGCCGAGGTTGGAGAGGAACTACTTTGGTCGACAGCATCCTTTTCAAAAGGTGTTGAAATGCCTCTTTGATGATACGGCTGGTTATTCATGTGGCCACCGTGAGACTCTGATCGGCGTACGCTCTCGTTACTTGACGCCTGGTAAGAATGCTTGGAGGCGGAGGTGCTGTAGGTCGATCCGCGGTTCACAAACGGCGAATTCTGATAAAGTGTGTTGGTGTTGGATGGGACGTCTGCAGCACTGCTCATATCCAGGTCCTTAAACCGGGACCCAGAGAGGGATCCTGTGCCATTCCTGTCAAACCAACGAGCTCGGCTCTTACTATCATAAGAGTCCTCATCTGCTTCATCTGTACCCACCATAGACGACTGATTCTTGTCATGGCTGTTTTGTCCGCGTATGAACGAGAAGGAGAACGACTTGCGATGGCCGAGATCTTGATTTTGGCGGTAGGCTTCCGCAGCGGCCTTGGCCTTAGCTTCGGCAGCTTCCTTTGCACCCTTTGACGCTGTCACTGGCGCAGGCATTTCAGGTTCCAGGTTCAGGACCTGATCTTCTGTGCCACCACCTGACCGAAGTATGGTTTTCAAGATATGGTACGCTATATCTCTATGAAAGAGACAGAAGGCTTAAATATTGTGGCAATAAGGGGTGTATGAAAGTAAACGGGAAAACATGAAAGAAGCATCCCATACCTGTTACCCCAGTAACGGAAATGGCTTCGCATGCCCAGGAGGTATTCATTCGTATACTGGTCGACGCGGGTCTCTTGTAAGACATGGTCGATTCTGTAAGGTACTTTAGTCGCACGTCCCCTGACATGGATTGGGGATCGGATTGTGTCAACATCCTCCGGCTTTGGCTTCTCATCCTCGACGTTATCGTGTGCACTGTTCTTCCCGTGCGCCGACGGATCCTCTTGGTGTTCGTCTACCCGCTCACTCATCGCTCGCTTTGTCCTTTCATTCTGCTTCGATCGCTCATGTTCCATGTGCGCAGCTTGTATGTCTTCGAGTCCAAACTCTCCTTTAAGGCCCTTGTCGACAATGTGTGTGTGATAAGGCTGTTCTGGTCCTGGCGACACTGACTGAGTATCGCCCTGCCATGAGCCATCCGTAGTAGCACGACTTTTGCTTGTGCTAAATGTCGCTTGAGTAGTTGTCGACATGAGGTCATCTTGTTCAACTTTTGTGGCTCTAGAGTGATTATACGCCTTGTCTTCGTCCTCAACTCGGCTGCTGATCCGACGTGGCCCCAGGCTAGGTCTTCGTTTAGACGGGCTAGTAGGGATGTAAGGCGACCCTGTTGTCGAACCAATATCGCAATCCAGTGTAAGGTTCCTCGTAGTTGGGGGACCTGCATCTGTGCTTCCATCACCCTTCTGGTCCAAGTATGTAGCGACTGTCGCAGCAGCAATGGCTTCTGTGATCGATACACCTGTTCCGACGGTGGCAGAATAATATCTTTCCTGCCTGGTAGCCTCAGAATACAATTGTCCATCATGATTCCGCTGCTGATGGCCCTCGCCAGCCCTTTCATCTCCACTATCGTTGCCCATAATCCCGTCATAACCAGCCTGATCCTGCTTCACAATGGGGGTACTATCCTCGCTGCTTTGACCACTCAACCCTCCACCTCCACCGACACCAGGTATCCACCTACCGGTCTTCAATGACTGGGTCATTTGTGATAGTGTTGATAGTGTTGGAATGGAGGGTATTGGAAGAGCTGGAACTTTGGTTTCCCAGAATGATGATATGGATTCCGGAAGCGAAGGGAGCAAGGACGGTAAAGAGATTGGGAAAAGCTGTGAGTTACCAGTTGATGTCAAAGTGACGGCAGGGATGGCTGCAAAGATAGGGTCGATCAACGGTTCAATCCTGTAGGCGAGCGGGTCGAAAGGGTGGAAGATGTTATGATGAAGGATGTCGTCTGGCGGATGGAAAAGATCCCATTCCAAGCTCCTCATCACCATGACAGCGCCTATGGTCGTTCAGAAATGATCACAGAACGAGTTAACGACGCAACCGCAATTCACCGTGGACAGTTCTTGATACAATAGTTTGAACCAAGGTTCCTTACCAACAGGTGATCCGACAGTGAAAAGAATATGTGGTCTGAACTTGAGTTTAGGGATTACAGCCCTGAACTTGGATTGATCCTGCTTCCTAGCTCTAGCTTTCTTTGCGGTTGATGAGGTCTCGCCTCGGCTCTCCGTGCTCCTAGAATCTCCATGATCTGATTCGTGTGGAGCCGATCGGGACGTTCTACTCTCCTGTTCACTGTCTCCGCCCTCAGATTCGTCATCATCCATACAAGTGAGAATATCAAACATGGCTATGCCTCCTAGGGATAGCGCATAGACCGCGATCTTGCCGTTGAAGTCCGGATGTTTGGTCATAAACTTCGAATAGGCTTCGTTCAGCTCATCGACAATAATGCGAACAATCTCTGATCCAAAGTGGTTGTTGAAGTCTGCAAGTGTACCATGACGAGACTGATCAGAAGCTGAGAGATACATGCACTGGCTCATGAGAATGAGGCAAAAGTCATATATTTACAATAGAGGATGTCGGAAAAATAGTCGTTCATTACCAGGCGCACTAGTCGGGATGAGAGTTGAGCTTATCAGCAAAGGCAGATCATTTCATTCTGATGTCAACGTAGCAGTTGTTTTACCTTTAGGAACAGTTCTCAGAGTAGCCAGCGCCATACGCTGGTCAACCATGTTGTGCAGCTTCGCATGCCATTCGATAGGGATGATGTGGACATCCGTCTTGAGGTGATGAAACTGGCTCTGAAGTACCGATTTTGTGTTCTCGACCAGGTAGGAGACTTTATCAAGCGTCAAGTGTGAGCGAGGGAACCTTGGTAGCAAGTATCGGTATAGCATGCGGGTTGACGTACTCCAGTCTCTTTCAACACCTTACCATTTCGTTCATAGTTGCCAAACTCCTCTAGCTGGCGACCCATGCCATGAACCACAAAGATAACATGATGCGCTGTATCAAGGTTATCAAACAAGAGTTCAGCAAACGGCAATCAGTTCATTTGAACAAAAGGACAGGATGGTGAGAGATTAATCGCTGAACAATATCGTCAGTGTCCTCGTACGATGTTGGTCAGGATTGGCGCGAGGCGTTTGGCTACCTGTCGGTGCAGGGTTGGCTGCAGTGTCTGGCTCGTTGACTACAGTCGGTTGCGCTGCGACAGTACTCTCGGCGTCAGTCATTGCAACGTCCACGGCAGCGATGGTTGATGGCATCTGTGACATGGCAATTCGACGAAGGAGTGATCCCTTGCGCACTGAACGGGGTGTAGCTGGAGGTGAAAGACGCAAGGAGGCAAAGAGGGAAGCAGAAAGTGTGCGGTCAGCACAGATTGAGACGATCTGCTGCATGCACCAAAAAAGCAAGCAAAGAAATGTCACATTTTATTACGGGATCCTACTTCCTCGCCTTGAAAACCTTCTTCTTGGGCACATTGGCCTTCACCTTGGCCTTGCCTTTCTTCATACCCAGATCTACCTTGGCTCCCTTCTGCGACCGCTCACCCTCCACGATAGCGCCTTCCTTCTTCTTGGATATGACATGCTTCTTGGCGGCTTTGCGGTTCTTGAACGCCAGTCTCTTTGCTGCGCCATCCATGGTAATTGGTGCATGTTGTGTCTTCAATGGTTTGCCATCCTTGTTGATCGCATCCTTGGAGCTCTTTGCAACCCCTCTACTGGATCGAGGTCCCGTGCCATTGGTGCTGGTGTTTTCTGCTTCGAGACGCTTGCAACGGACTACACGCAGCTTGCGCGTTCCCATCTTGGTGTCGTGCAGTCTCAATGCCACATCGACAGAAGCCCGGTCCTGGAACTGAACGTAGGCAAAGCCCTTCCCAAGGTTGGTTTTACTATCACGAATGATCCGCACATTCTCAATGTCGCCCGAGTCCTTGAAGAAGTTCCAGAGATCCTCCTCCTGTGCATCGAAACTCAAATTGCCAACAAACACACTCTTCTTGGGTTGATGTTTCTAAAGGGAGACAGGAGGGAAGCAGATTATCAATATTATGTCGCGAGTGAATGCAAATGCATTCTTAATCTTTCCCGTCACATACTTTGGCTCCATCCACTGTATCGACGCGGATATGTTTGTTGAGGAATAGCTGCCCATTCATGGCAGTGACGGCCTTGGCAACTGAATTCTTGTCCTTGAAAACAATGTAAGCATTCACAATGTCGCGCTCAGGATGAAGCTTTCCTGTGATGAAGGCTGTTTTACGAGGCAACAACTCTGAAAAGGCAATTGAGCGGAAACGGATAGAGTGAATGTGTCCAAATGCCGAAAAGGTTGCTTTGAGCGTCTTGAAGTCGGCTTTCGACATCGAGGACACTGCTAGATTGCCAACAAATAGTGTCCGTTTTAGTTTCTCCGGGTCATCGGCCTTCTTGGTACCATCACTGTGAGTCTGAGTGTCTTGTAGAGCATCCTCATCATTAGAATCATCGCCGCTGTCGCCTGTTTCTGACTCTTTGCTCTTCTTGGCCTTTTTGTTCTTTTCTCCAGATTCCATTGACCCTGCCTCTGGACCGGCCTTGCGTTTGTTGTTCTTCAGGGACTCGTGTACTAGATCCTCAATCCTGGACTCCTCCATCTCTACATCTTCGCCATAGTCATGCTTTGTCTGTTGTTTGATCAGCTCCAGGGTCTCCTTTGGGGCCGCCTTTTTCGTGCTCTTCATGGCTGAAGTTGGAGCAACGGCTCGCTTGGCCTCATATTTGGCCTCCAAGCTAACCTTGGCTTTCTTGGTTGACTTGCTAGAGTCTTCGTCCTCGTCGCTATCGCTATTTTTGTCTTCGTCAGCGCCTTTGTCGTCCATGTTACTGCCACCAGATCTGGTTGATGTAGCTGACTTCTTGTTTTTGGGATTAGGTGTTGATTGCGGTTTGGGGGTCTTGATCTTCTTCTTGGGCTGCTCAGGTAGGTCTTCTGGATCAGGCTGCCGGACCCTGGCAGGGATTGGTGCTGGAGTATTAGAGGGACCAGCCTAAATCAACAAGGTACGTTCAAAGTTAGTGACCTGGGTTTCTTCCGAGAGCAAATCAACCAGAACAAAAAAAATTAGTCGCCATACACTGTTCTTGAAGAGAGTATCGAGTGAGCCCTCCAGGGCCTTGCCCTTGAGCAGTGCGGCCGTCAAGGACATGAGGTGAGGTGGTTAATGAAAGAACAGGCGAAGAGCAAGGTGGGACACGGCATTTTTTTTTTTTTCTGGGAGCGTTTGTTTTGCAATTGGCTTAAGCAGTCCCCCCTGAACGTCACTCTGTGTATGCAACAGAGTACCACACGATATCGATGGTATAGAAGGGATCGGGCTGATGGCTGGCCAGGATACAAATCCCCCCAGTCCCTCTTGGCTTAGAAGCGCCGTGCACTCGTGAACAAGCCAACAAGCGACTTTTTTTTATTGTTTTGCTGGATATCATTCCCCACTGCTTGAGCCCGGTCCACTCAGTCCTCTGTCCATACCAGTCTCGTTTTCGTTTCCCTCTTGCCTCATCCCTCATCCCTTCCCCGTGTTCTTACTCGCACCCGCTCCTCAAACAGACAGCGCGCTGGATACAGGATCATAGTCGGAGAACACGGGGAAGGGATGAGG
>Ga0247824_10001715_pt1 | contig 12091 bp, 13 predicted proteins | sample 13C_PalmiticAcid_FD_194412 | JGI IMG/M metagenome (GOLD analysis project Ga0247824, IMG submission 194412) | Soil microbial communities from agricultural site in Penn Yan, New York, United States - 13C_PalmiticAcid_Day48 | ecosystem: Environmental > Terrestrial > Soil > Agricultural land...
CATTCCCCCAACTCTCCAACCAAGGAAAAAAGCAAAATATTCCACCCACCATCCCGCCCCTGAGACATTTTCCTAGTCCCCTATCCGGTGTCGGCGCCATGCACTCAATTGGCTGATTCCTGACAACCCTGCCCCGCAGACATTTCATCAAGACTCAACCCAAGACCAAAAGGACGAAAGGAGGGGGGTGTGAAGACAGGGGGAAATGACACTGGCGCGGTAATGCGACAAAAAGTCGAGGTCCCAGGTTCACTTCAGCGGGAGGATCTCATCGTCGTTCGTCACTGGAGAACCCGCCCGTCATATCCTTGCATCACCACATAACACCCGTTATAAGAAACCAAGGAGAAAAAATAGGGCAAAATGGCCACCATGACCTACGTCTTCTCCCAGGACCAGCACGGCCACCTGATCCCCTACATCGCCGCCCTGCACGCCTCGTGCATCACCCTCGACCACATGGTCGGGCCCTTCCTGCCGCCCCTGACCAACGAGAAGCTGCTGCCATGGTGGAAGGAGCGCATCGCCGAGACCATCAACGGCACCCGCGTCATTGTCCTGCTGCTGCCGGAGTCGAGCCTCGGGAAGAAGCCCCAGGGGCCGGATTTGCGCGGGCTGGCCATGTTGAAGCTGTCCGAGACGGAGACGGGCTCATTTAGGGGGAGGATCGATGCCGTGCTGGTCGACCGGAGGCACAGGAGGCAGGGCGGCGCAAAGGCGCTGGTTGCGGCGCTGGAATATGAGGCCGCGAAGAGGGGGCGGTCGTTGCTGGTAGGTTTTTTGTTCCACTCTTCTCGGAGAGCTCTCGACACTGACCGCGACAGCTCGTCGACACCGAGACGGACAGCGTCGCCGAGATGGCCTTCAAGAAGTTTGGCTACACCGAGATCGGCAAGGTGCCGCATTTCAGCCGCGCCTTGCCTAACGGCAAAAAGGGCGAGACCTTCTTCTACAAGGAGTTCCTGCCCTCGTCGTCGCCATAGACTCTTGTCTGGAAACTGCTGGTTGTTTTCGCTTCGACTTGCTGGGCGTTGGTGTTGGGTTTGGGACAGACATTTAGATGAACGAGGCCCACGCTTCTGGGGAGTTTTCTACGTGCCGTTTCTCTTAGGTTGAAGAGCTCGACTTCGGTCTTTTTTGACATTCAAACCAAAAGCGTATTTCTTTCTCATTCCTTTTTGACTGAGTGCCGTACATTTTGCTCGGGACCTGAGCACGACTCAACGACAATGGTCCACACATACAACAGCAATACGCAAGGGCAGGGAGCCCATTGTTTGGGTTTTCTGGAAGCTGTAAGTCAATACATCTTGTGCTCTAGTTGCACCTTATCGGAGAACGTGTTTGGCTTCGGCCCCTTTCGAGGCCTGCCTGGCCTGTCTCTCACATTGAGACACCGGCCCTGTGACGTTGGTGGCACGCCCGTGCCCTGCAAGCTACCAAGGAGAGTGCAATTGGCGAATCGGATCCTCTGGTCTAAAGGGCCAGAAACTGTCGTCTGCAGGCACCCGTGGCGATGTCCCCAAGCGCATCGGCTGCCCTTCAAAGCTTATCCTCTCCGGCCCATCGAGTTGCCCTGTCGCCAGATTTGGACAAGAGATGAACCAGCTTCCATGTGACAGAAGATGGACCGGCCGCCCTGTACACAGAAGACGACATCGACATGGCTCGAGTCTAGGCCGACCCTTGCCGATCCCGGCCATACCAAGGCATCATGTCTCACCTCGGCCGCACTCGAGGCCGTTCAACCATCTTTAGCACTGCAACCAAAACACGCGAGCTCTTTGATGCAGCTGCCCGATCGTTGCCGACGGCACTCCCTCCGCTCATCAGGCAGAGAATCCAGGGCAACAGCCACCCCCGTTCACCCCCCGGCCTACCTTCTGTCCGCCGTCACACACGGTCATGCTCACAGAAGAAACAAGCACCAACGTGGCCCCAGCAACCGGGCCTTGACACGTAAAATTCCCGATCTCGGCGCCACCCTCCCTGGCCCACCCTCATGCACCGGGACGTCGCAGCCCGGTCCCGCCGTGCATCCGAGCATCTGCATCCGGCCATCTGACACGAGGTCTCACAGCATGCGCGCCGGGCCAATGCAGGAGGGCCCGGCTAGCCAGATGCAGAGAGGTGGGCGGCAGATCGGTGGGAAAAGAGCGTGACGGGTGTGAGTGTGCTGATCAAACTCTGAACAGGGGGCTGGAAAATGCGCCGGTTGCTTGATTCGACATCGTGGGATCACTCGGTTCCAAGACGGTCACGACATGGCCGTTTCCAGAACGGGCATGGCAAGCCTCATGCTGTCAGATTCATCCAGTGACAACACGAATCTCAGGCGGCGGCGGAGTAACACATTGTCCAGACCAAGCCCAATAAACCCAAACTCCATATCTACGGCACACCCCGACCCGGGCAGACAGCAACCAAAAACCACCTTTACCCAGGAAAACGATATTAGTATGCAACAACCGCAGGCCGGTCCCCAAGAAACAGCGGCCAAACCAAATCCAAGGGCTATACACACCCCGTTTACACACAAAACAAACCCCGCCAGAAGCGCAACCCATTTCAACTAATCCTTCTTGCTCCCATTGGCACTCCCCCCCAACAGCGAGAGCGGCGCCTTGTACTCCTTGGCAGCATCCTCCACCTTGAAGCTGCCGCCGGTCCTCGTCCTCCGCGCTATCCTGCCCCTAAACCACGAGAGGCAGCCAAACGCGACGCCGAGGACGCACCCGGAGCTGAGGTATGGGTGCTCCTTGAAGGTCGTCTTGATGTCGAAGACGATCTTGGAGAAGAAGCCGATGGTGAGCTTGGGCTTGAGCTTGGGCGGGCTGGCGGTAACCTTGTTGATGGTCTCGAGGATCGAGGTGCGCGACGGGACGATGGGGTTGCCCGTGCTGGTCTGGTCCCAGTAGCGGCGGTTCTGCGGGGGTTAGCATCTTGTCCTCCAGTCCAGGGGCTTCGTGACTCACATCCTCATCGTTGATGATGACCCTGTCGCCGTCCTTCCCGTCGATGCCGTAGGTGGTGCGGATCCACCGCTGCCAGAAGGAGCCGTCCACCCACGCAAAAGTGACCTCCTTGCGGTCCGACCGGTCCATGTTGATTCGAATGTTCTTTGCATTGCGGAGCGCCCGTTGGTCGTCCCGGTCCTGGGCCTCCTCGATGCGGAGCTGCTTGGCGTCGCGCAGCTCCTGCCGCTCGAGTTGGAACAGCTGGATCTGCTTGTCCGCCCACTCGTTCGCGGCGCTCTTCATCTCGCGGATGGCGCCCTGGAACGAGTCCTGGTCTTGCCTGTTGAGGATGCCGAGCACGACAATCTTGCCGTCCATGATCTCGCGCGCGTTCGAGGCCTTGAGCTCGGGCACCAGCGGCAGCCAGACCGACTTCATCCAGTTCAGCAGCAGGCCGGTCTCGCGCATCTCCCTCGGCGCGAGCGGCGTGTAGTAGGTTGGGCGGCCCTCGCGCGAGACGAGCAGCCGCGGCCACGTCGTGATTTTGAAGCGGTCGTACAGCTTGGGGTCCCGGGTCTTGACCAGCTTCGCGCGGCCAATCAGGTTCAGGGTCACGCGGTCGAGCGCCGTGAAGTCCTCGGTGGTGGTGGCGTGATCGTAGAAGTAGAGAAAGATGACCTCCTCCTTCGCCTCAAGGGCCTTAAAGGACTCGGCATCCACGTCCGGAACGCCGCCCGCAAGGTCGAGCGCCTTCTCGGCATACTGGATAAAGTCGCCCAGACCACGGAGACCCTGGTATTCGGCGCGCTCACGGCCCTTGAAGAGCAGGATGGTCGGGTAACCGTTGACGCGCACGTCCTTGCACAGCCGGGATTCGGCATCGCAGTTGACCTCGCCAATGTTGAGCTTGCCCTTCATCTCCTTGGCCAGCTGCTCCCAGTTCGGCGCCATCTTTTGGCAGTGGTGGCACCACGGAGCGTAGAACTTAACCAGCCAGGGTTCCTGCGTCTTGGTCACCACGCTCTCAAACGTCTCAAACGACAGCGGCACGGACGCGCCGTTGGGGTTCGGCAGCGACTTTGGCTTCAGGGTCTTCTGCGTCGGCGGATCGAACGGAACGGTGACGTACTTGGGCGCAACGGTTTCCTCGACCTTGGCGGGTGCAACAGAGGTCGCCGCGGCCGGCCCAACCGGCGCTGGCGCAATTTCGAGCCCCGGCGGCTTGGCCCCCTTGTCTGTGGCTGGCTTCTGATCGGGGGATGTCTCGTCGCCCGGTTCTGGCAGCGAAATCTTGGCGGGGCGCGACCCCGGCTTGACCTTCTCGAGCACATCCTCGACCGCGCCGCTCAAGACGCTCAGGGACTTGACGCCCTTGAAGGTGACGAGCGGCTCGCCGTTCTCGTACAGAATGGTCGTCGGCCATGACGTCACTTTGTGTTGCTGGCACAGGTCGTTGTAGGCCACGCAGTTGATGTCGGCGAATCGCATGTCGTAGAACTTTGTAAAGTCGGCGTCCTTGGGCGCGGTGCCAGCGGGTGACGAGGTGTAGTAGAATTCGTACAACGTCTGGAAGGTCGGAGCATAATCGATACAATGCGGGCAGTACGGGCTGGGAACATCAGTACTCGCGTGCCATGCAGCGTGGGACAAGCGGGTTACCTGTAATGCTTGACCACCAAGTACTTGCTCGCCTTATGTTCCTTTTCCCAGTTGTCGGGCGTCAGCTCGAGCATGGGCGGCACCTTTTTCCCGTTGAAGACTGTGGTTTCCCGGGGCGCATCGTCGTCGTCAAGGTCTTCGGCGGCGACCAGGGCGGCCGCGCCGAAAAGCAACGAGAGGTTGAACCACCGCATTGCCTCCTCCTTTTTCTAGTGCGCCGTGGTGCTAACGCCGCAGGAACCGCGGCAGGACAGCGGGTGTGTTCACGGCCAAAGGGTCGAGTTTCGTCGTCGCCTGGAGCTTCTCGTCGATGCTGGCGAGCCTAGCAAGGCATCGGGAGCACCGTGTGGGCACCGACAGCTCGGTCGCTGGGGCAAGACAGTTCCGGCTCGCGTGATACGGATACGTGATGGTGAATACCGCAGATGTTGCACACTCTAAGTCGCGTGGTCGGCGGCGTCTAGGGGGTCATAACTCGTGGCGATGTTGCGATGCAAGCGAACGGGGTGGGATGGATGTGAGGATGAATTGCATTCAGGAGACGACGCCCCCAGATTTGCGAACCACGTTGCTGCTGCAAGCCTGGGCCAGCCCATACGGAGCCACCTCGATTTCCAGGCTGCCGCCCAGGCGCTAGCAACGACTAGCGCCCCAACCAAGCCTTCTCCACAAAGCCAAGAAAGCAACCCTTCATCCCTTGTTCGTCAACCTGGCAGCTGTCACCTGGTGGCAGCCAACCAAACAAGGCAGCCACCAAGTCTCTGTCATTGAGGTCGAGAGGGCGAGTCGAGTCCACGTGTTTCCGTTCCGTTTTTTCCCCCTTTGGCTCAGAAACACCCAGCTAGAAAGCCATGAACCGGCCGGGCAAGCGGGCGGCACCAGTCGATGGCGGCGAGGAGCCGAGCCGGAAGCTCACGCCGGTGTCACTCACACACCCGGTCAGCCCTCCCACGAAGAAGCGTCGGCTTGCAACACCACCCGAGGAGGCGAAGCCCGTTGAGAAATCCTCAGTGCCTTCTCGGGTGTTCAAGTCGCCGTTTCAGCTTACCAGGATCCGGGATCTGCCTCCAGAGATGAACAAGGACACGGTCGCCCTCAAGGATATCCTGGGCGACCCGCTGATCGCAGAATGCTGGGAGTTCAACTACCTCCATGACATAGACTTTCTCGTGGCCGCCTTTGACCAAGACGTTCGTCGTCTCGTCAAGGTGCATGTGGTCCACGGATTCTGGAAGAGGGAAGACCCAAGCCGGCTGGCGCTGCAGGTAGGCAGGCCTTTCCATTCTGTTCGAGTGAACGGAGCTGTCTCTTCTCCTTTTCTCTCTCCGTCTGGTCCATACCGACGTCTGACACACACCAGGAGATGGCATCCCGCCACCCCAATGTCACTCTCCACAATGCCTTCCTCCCCGAGATGTTTGGCACCCATCACTCCAAGATGATGATTCTGCTCCGGCACGACGAGACGGCCCAGATCGTGATCCACACGGCCAACATGATCATCCGCGACTGGTCCAACATGACCCAGGCCGCATGGCTCTCGCCGAGGCTTCCTCTCATGAAGCCATCGCAGCAAGACAGCAGCCAGGAGGAGGCCAGTATCGGCAGCGGAGCCAAGTTCAAGATCGATTTCCTCAACTACCTCCGCGCCTACGACACCCGCCGCACCACCTGCAAGCCCATCATTGACCAGCTCGCCAAGTACGACTTCTCTGCGATCCGCGGCTCGCTCATCGCCAGCGTGCCCGGCAGACACAAGCTCAACGACGGCTCCCCCACGAAATGGGGCTGGGCAGCGATGCAGCAAGCCCTCAGAACCGTCCCCGTCTCACCCCAAAAATCCGAAATCGCAATCCAAATCTCCTCCATCGCCACGCTCGGCCCGACCGACGCCTGGCTCAAAACCACCTTCTTCCGCGCTCTGAGCCGCGGCGCCCAACCCAACACAACACCACCCGACTTCAAAATCGTCTTCCCCACGCCCGACGAGATCCGCAAGTCCCTCGACGGCTACGCCTCGGGCGGCTCGATCCACACCAAGATCCAATCCCCACAACAGATCAAACAGCTACAGTACCTCAAACCCCTCTTCTGCCACTGGGCGAACGACTCGGCCGACGGCGCCGAGCTCCCCAAGGCAGACAACGACGGCGCCGACAGCCCGCCCGTCAGAGAAGCCGGCCGCAAGCGCGCGGCGCCTCACATCAAGACCTACATCCGCTACGGCGGCAAGTCCGAGCAGACCATCGACTGGGCGCTGGTCACGTCCGCCAACCTGTCCAAGCAGGCGTGGGGGGAGGCGGTCGGCAGCACGGGCGAGATGCGCGTCTCGTCGTACGAGATTGGGGTCCTCGTCTGGCCGGGCTTGTACGCCGAGGACGCGACCATGAGGGGCACGTTCTTGACGGACTCGCTTGAGGAGGGGGAGGTGGAGGAGAGGAAAGCGGCCGTCGCGCTGCGGATGCCGTATAACCTGCCGCTGCAGGCGTATGGGAAGGGGGAGGTGCCGTGGGTTGCGACGGCGAGCCATGCGGAGCCGGACTGGATGGGGCAGGTGTGGGAGCATAGCTAGGGGTTGCTGGGTGGTGAGTAGTGCTGGATGGTAAATACCTTAGTTGCTGGATGGTGAGCACCTGAGTTGCTGCGGTCACGAAGAGAGGCCACGGGGAAGTCAGGGAAGAGGAACACAGTACTCGCTTGCTACGAACGCAGACAGCTCATCGCAGTGGCGCATCATCTCCTCCATTACTCATACTTCTGTAGCGCTCCGACTCTACACCTCCCATTTATTGCCCGCCAACAGCCTCGGGCTGCTTGTCCGCGTCGTACCCGTAGGTCGCCTTCATCTCCTCGATCTTGGCGACGTACTTCTCCTGCGCCTCCTCGGCGGTGAGGCCATCGTCGACAGCGGCCTTCCAGGCGTTGTACTTGGCCTTGCCCTTGTGTGCGTTAGCGGGCGGCTTCCCGCGCGCATGGGAGCGCGTGACTTGCCTTGAGGTCGAACATGCCCGGCTTGGCCGCCTTCTCAAAGTCCTCGCCAGTTCCGATCTTAAAGAGGGCTGGAGAGTCAAGGTCAGCACGTGTCGGTGGGCGAGGCGTGCTGCGGACTGGACACACCGTAGATCTCAAGCAGGTCGTCGTTGCTCGGCTTCGACGTCAGCTTCTTGCTGTCGACGACGGCCGTCTGGAAAGCTTCGCTCTGGGCAACCATTTTGGCGGTGTATGTGGTTGGAGTTGGAAAGTGTCTTGGTTTGGACGTGTGTTCGTTTGGTGTTTGCTGAAAACCAGAATTGTTGCAACAGCCGATGTTGTGGAGGAGTCGGGCGTTTGTTGGGAGTTTGGCGGGGTCTCAGCGGTTTCAAGCGCGGGGTTCCTGAGCTGGCAGGGGAGGGGCAGCTTGTGACCGGGCCTGGAGCGTCATTGCTCCACCCGCCAAGTCGGTGTCGTGGCCTAGGGTGCACATGATAACTCTTTCTGTTGGGGATCTGGCTGGACAGAAGGCGCTGGCTCTGTACATGATTTCGTCTCGTGCTTGGTGTGAGGGCTCTTCCTGCGGTGTGGAGGTTTCCAGCCAGAGAAACAGAACTGCATCGCTCTGCAAAACAGACGCAGACCGGGCCAGCGGATATAGACACACAAGAGTGTTCTCTAGCCTCTGATGCAAAGTCTATCCCGATTCCGACTCTTTCTCGCAAAGAGCGACAGCTTCAACTGTGATGCAGTCCTCGGTCCCGAGCATCTTGATCGGCTGTCTCGGCCGGCTGTGTGGTGCTGCCAGGGGCAGGAGCTCTGGTCCAAAGAGGGCTAGAAGCATCAGCATGTGTGGGTCTGTCGGCAACCACCCGCTCCGTGGGCCGGCTCGGCCTGCAACTGCCACCGTTTGACCTGACTCCGACAGAGTCGCACTTGTCTCTGCGCATCTTTAGAGTCCGGGCCTCTCAAGGACCATGGGAAGAGGATGGACGGCTCTGGGTGTGTCTCGTGCTCGCTTCTATGTAGTGATTGCGGCCCGAATTCCCACGCTGCTGTCCTCAGCCCGGCATTCTCCTGCTATGTCCGAGACGGCGTCTTGGGGAAAGACCGATGACAAGGAGGCGACCCGGACCCGGATCGACGCCAGGGATGCTGTGCATTGAGGGCTTGCAGCGTGCCGTCTCACCACGGCTTGGCGCTCCTGATGGCCGGACGACGTCGTTTGTTGGCATCCTTGACTCCAGGCGCGAAAGATTGTTCAAATCCGGCTCGCTCCCGAAGAAGAAAAGTGGCAGCCCTGCGCGCAGGGGTGGGATCGCGTCGGAATCCGTCCGCTTGCGATGTTCATACAAGTAAGGAGCGAGCGCCATGTCGTGATGTGACTGGGTCATGGTTCAAACGCAAATCACCCGAGTCTCATAAGAGAAGGTGTAACCCAAACCGATGTCTTAGGCGTTCGCGGGAGCTGCTCGACCAAGTCCGTTCGCGTTCGTCACCCGAAAACTCTTTGCACCTAGACTTCGTCTCCTTCAAGCCAACGACAGCCCCAACGTTTCTTTCCTACCCCAACACCGCGACCGCAAAAATGGCCAAAACAGTCGTGATCCTGGGGGGCTCCCTTGGCGGCCTCCATGTTGCGCACGCGCTCCTCAAGAAAGGCGACAAGGACCTCAAGGTCGTTCTCGTTACCAAGGTACGCCTCAGCGCGGTCGGTGACGGATTGAGAGGCCACCACGCGTTTGCCTCATCGTGACCACGGCTAACAATGCCAGAACACACACTTCTACTGGAACTTGGCTGCTGTCCGGGCCATCATTCCCGGCCAGATCAAGGACGAGGAGATCTTCAAGCCGCTGGAGACTGCCCTGTCACGGTATCCGGCAGAATCCTGGGAGCTCGTCATTGGCACCGCCTCTGCAGCCAATTTCGACAACAACACAGTTGAGGTGGTCATCTCGGCCGACAACACATCGCGCACCTTTCCATACGACCACCTGGTGCTCGCCACTGGCTCCCGCTGCCCCTCTTCCACGGTGCCCTGGAAAGCCATGGGCAGCTACGAAGAGGCCATCGACAACCTTCACACCACTACCGCCAGAGTCAAGGACGCGCAGAGCATCGTGGTCGCGGGAGCAGGCAGCACGGGGATTGAGGTCGCCGGAGAACTGGGCTACGAGTACGGCAAGACGAAGAGCATCACGCTCCTCTGCTCGGGCGATCAAGTCCTGGGCGGGACTAGCGCGGCCTCCGCGGCCGCCAACGAGCTCAAGAAGCTCAACGTCAACATCAAGTATGGCGCCTTCGTCAAGGAGAGCAGGCCCAATGCCGCGGACAAGAACAAGACGGACGTGGTCCTCGCCGACGGCGAGATCATCTCGACAGACGTCTACCTGCCCACGACCGGCCTCATCCCCAATACCGAGTACATTCCCGCGCGCTACCTGAACGCGGACCCCAACTACCGGACCGTGCTCGTGAACGACTTTTTGCAGGTGGAGGACACGACGAATGTGTGGGCGTGCGGCGACGTGGTCAGCAAGCCGCGCGCGGGGTTCTTCATCACGCAGAAGCAGGCGGCGAGCGTGGCGCGGAACTTGCAGGCGGCGCTGGCGGGCCAGGAGCTTGCCGTTGCCAAGGGGCCGCCGGTGGACATCTTTGCCTGCTCCGTCGGCCGCGGCAGGGGTGTCGGGCGCATCAACGACAAGGTCAAGCTGCCGAGTCTGATGGTGTGGTTAGCCAAGGGCCGCACGCTGGCGCTGCAGATGATGCCCGGGTACATTGATGGTAGCGTTGCGTAGGGATACCCAGTGTAGCTGGCCGGGTTTTAGTCGCTGGCTTTCTCGACGATCAGTTTTTAGTCACGGGGATAGCTCCCTTAATTTTACACACCCATTCTTGTGGTTCCGTCGGCCGGGTCGTCTCTCATTAATGTATGCACGGTGCTATCTCCCCGCCTTCTCGTCCTCAATCTCCCGCCTCAACTGCTCCAGCACCTCGTGCCTTGCCCGCAGATGCCCCTCGAGCCCGTCGACCTGCTCCCTCACCGTCTGCAGGTCCTCGCCGACGCTCTTGAGGCCGCCCCCCGCCTTGCTTCTCCCGTTCCCCTCCTCCAGATCCCGCAGCTGCTTCCGCTTGTAGTCGAGCAGCTGCTCGAGCTCCCTCTTGACCAGCGCGGGCTTGGAGTCGCGCTTGCCGCCCTTGCGGCGCTCGACGCCGGCCTCGACCTTGGCGATCTTCTCGTCCAGCTCGGCCAGCTGCTTCTTGAGCCGCACCTCCTCCCACTCGGCGTCCGTCTGGGCCCCGCTGAAGTCGGTGCCGGAGCTCTTGAAGCCGCTGCGCCCGAGCCGCGTGAGGTACTGGTCGCCGAACTTGGCCTTGCGGCCCGTGCTCGTCTCGTCGTCGGCCTTGGTCGCCCAGCGGGACTGCGCCGCGTTGCGCGCGCTGTCGACCTGGTAGTCAATCTGGTTGCGCTCGAAGCTCGAGCGCAGGGAGGCGGGCACCGTGCGCGGGATGCGGAACCCCTCGTGCCGGTTGTTGAGGATGTGCAGAAAGGCGAGGCAGGCGTCCTTGTTGATGGAGGAGCCGGCCGAGGGGTTGATGAGGTTCCATGCGGAGCGGATGTCGGTGTCAGGCACGTCGAGGGACTCGTAGAGGTCTGAGAGGGAGTTGACTGGGGGGTTGTGTTAGTACGAGCCGGTGGAGAGGGGTTGGGGAGACGTACAGGCTACCTCGCCCCGCATGTCCCGGTTCTCCTGGTAGATCTGCTCGTACTTGGACTTGTCGGCCGGGCTCATGTACCAGTCGAAGCCGTCTTTGAGGCCCGGCGAGTCGTCGTCGTCCTCGACCTGCTCGAACTGCACGGCCTTGCCCGTGAGCGCCCGGTTCGCCTGCACGAGGTGCGCCTTGGACTCGGGCACGAGCCAGTCGGGCAGCGTGGTGGGCACGTCGGCGTACTCGCCGTTTAGTATGTCGAAGATGACGCGCATGGCGACGCAGAACTCTTCAAAGTCGAGGTTGCCGTCATTGTCGACGTCGGCCAGATCCCACACGCGCTCCAGTTGGTCGTCCCGCAGCCCGCTGTTCTTGAGCACCGGCGCCGCCTGTTCGCCGGTCAGAAACTGCCCGCCATTTGTCCTGGTCGTAAAGATGTTCCAGTATGTCTCAATCTCCTGTGCCTCGATGCGCGGCGCCATGGTGCCGACTCAGGTGGGGGGAAGCGGGATGCGGCTCGGGAGATGGCGGATGGTTGGAGACGGAGGGTCGGAGCGGGCGGGTTTTATGAGGGCTGCTGTCAATTGTGTGCCGGCGACACCGGGCAGCTAGGATTAAGAATGCGGTCGGATGGAGGTTGGTTGCTGGCCGAGCGAGGAGGCTCTGGTCGGATGGCGCTGGCTTGGTTGACGTTGCTTCCCACCACGAATTGCGTGGCATTCGCTGTGGTCAACCATAGCGACCCCTGCCAGCAGTGCCAAGCACCCCTTTCCAAGCGTGCCAAGAATGAA
>Ga0247824_10001716_pt1 | contig 12090 bp, 23 predicted proteins | sample 13C_PalmiticAcid_FD_194412 | JGI IMG/M metagenome (GOLD analysis project Ga0247824, IMG submission 194412) | Soil microbial communities from agricultural site in Penn Yan, New York, United States - 13C_PalmiticAcid_Day48 | ecosystem: Environmental > Terrestrial > Soil > Agricultural land...
CCACGGCTACATGGCTATATTCATATGCCATCCACTTGGCTTGAACGAATGGTCAAGCTATCATGTGGCCCCCTTTTTTTTTCCTTCTTCTTGGTTCAATATCCGAGCGATTGTGTTCACTACAAACCTATACAACCACCACCTCGGCCATTATACACTTTCATATGGTGTACCATACTGTCCGTTTATATTGTATCCCACGATAGTGAATTGTTGAATGCGACAGTCATGTTTTTTTTTTTTTTTTTGTCGCAACATTGTTCTCATGATGCAAATATGAACCATGACGATTAGGAGCAAGTATGTCGAGGGCAAGGAGGGCAGCGCGGTCAGTGCCACATCACAACAGACATCGCAGACTGGTGTAACTCGTAAGTATGAACAAAACAAACGGCGCATGCTCAGGGATCAGACTCGTGATACTCTTGTAAACATGCCCTTTTGTCGGATAACTGTCCACCCCGTCGTGGTTGGTTGTTTTTTTAAAGCAGTGTACTAACTGTGTCACTTCACTGTGTATTTTATTATGTGTGCTCTATGCTGATGACCACATGGTCTTCGCATGCCTTGGATCTTGTTCCACCATGGTGTTATCAATTGCAAATCGTTGACGCCATTAGAATCTGGATTGAATGGCATCTCGGGCTTGGTCAACAACAAGGCACAGAATAGAATGTCGACCTATAGCAACCCAGGACAGAACATGTCCCAGGTCAGCCCAACGTCCACAACGCCCGGTCTTGACCCGATGAGTCGGGCAAAGAGCAGAGAGTTCTTGAGAATGTACGAGAACAGGGCACCATGAATCGCATTGTGCATGCATATAGGCTTGCATGGGAGAAAGGGCAGATAATTGACAATCTACTCTATTTTTTTCTCTTTGATTCTTAGATGCCTGCAGGAGATCAGTTACCTCACGTCATCTGTGCCACAGTCCGTCGCCATGGCCATGCCTCCTGCTCCTACGCGTCTCGCCCGAAATGAATCCGACCGACGAGCCGCCGCGGCCGCGAACGCCAGAAACAGGAAAAGTGAATACATTCCCACCAACCCATCCTCCGCGCCACCACCCTTGAACAGAGCGAGCTCGGTTCCCGTTTCAACTCTGCATTCCTTGTCTGGAATGAAACCTGCGGCCAACAGTCCTCCTTTGGACCCGTCTTTGTCGAGTGTGGATGGAGGTATCGTTGAAGACAGGGCCGAGGATGCCACCCTGCGCCAGTTTGTGACCAAGCATCAACGTGCAGGTGCCACGGACGAATCTTCAGCGCCTATCAAGCCAGCCTCTCTAGTGACGACCACGAACAACACGAATGCTAGCATCGAAAAGGCGGTTCAAGACAAAGAGGACGCGGAAGAGGAAGAAGAGACACAAGACAAGGATGGAGATCCTATCACAGTGGTGCACTCTCCCATCTCCGCGGATCAATGGCATGCTCAATTGCAAAAAGCAGGTCAACAGTTGGAAAAGCAATCCAAAGCCAAAAAGAACGCCAAAGCCGAGGACGAGGCTCAACTGGCAAGTTGCAACACGGTCATAGCAAGAGTGGACCGCGCTTACTGTCGATGGTCCCATTCAACAGCTAAACATGCCTCTTGTCAATGTTTCTAGAGCAAGGATGTCCAAGACAAGTTCAACATTTCGTCAGAGAGATTGAACAAGATGGTCAAGGAATGGGACAAGTCCAAGCAAGGAAGCATCATGGTTCAGAAATCCATCCGCAAGAAGAAGGGCAAGGACTCTGGTAGGTCCCCCAACAAACAGGCACTCTTCATTTGCTTTGCGATCGTTCGTTGACAGGGTGGATGGAAACTAATCACACCATCAACGTTTTTAGGCATGCTGGATGAATTGGCTAGCCTGAGCATCACCGACGCAGATGTGGATGGTGGAACCAAAGAAGCCGACACTCTCCCAGATGAACCCCCTCGCTGGCGTCCCAAGGTTACCTTGAAGCGGTAAGCACTTTTGGTCTCGATTCACAAGGGCATTTAGAAATGGATCATCTCCATCGATAGGCTAACCATTCTGTCAATGCGCATCACTAGACACATGGATACTGTTCGCTCGATTGCTTTTCATCCCGCCAACAAGTCGATACTCTCTGGATCAGAGGATGGCACAATGAAGTACTGGAACTTGGAATCACCCCTTCGGGACGTCAAACGCCCATTCAGCAGTGAGATTGACCCCATTCATACGTATCGTGGACACACCAAAGCGGTCACTGCGGTCGCGATCTCGGCGGACCAGGACAAGTGCTTCTCTTCAAGTCTGGACTCGACAGTCCGCTCGTACAAGCTGGCGCCAATAGACAAGGAAACCTATTCTCGTATTGGTACGTGATGGAACACCTTCTCGCTGCTGGCATGCTTTGGTGTGATAGATAGAAACTTTGTACTTATATACTCTACATTCCTATAGATCCAACCATGACCTTGTCGACCTATGTGGGACACACGGATGCAGTGTGGGATATCAAACTGTTCCCCATCTCTATAGCGTCGTCGCAGCTGTTGGGATCCATCTCTGCTGATGGCACCCTCAAGATCTGGGACACTGAGACCAAGGGATCACCGCTCAAGTCCTCTTGGAACTATCTTGGAACCGGCGACATCACCGCAGGACCTGTGACCAAACTGCCTGTGCCGACAGGACTAGACTTTTGCCCAACAGATCTGAAAAAGATGGTGGTCAGCTACTCCAACTCGGTGATCAAGCTGTTTGATATTGAAACAGGAAAGGAGATCTTGGCGTTCAAGAGTGACGAGTCGTATGGTATGTGCACATTCAGTTCAATCGCGCGCGCGCGCGCGCGCGCAAGTTCAAAGGAAAGATTGTCTGTTTTTTCAGAATGTGGTCTAACCGTTGTGTTCGGAACTTGTAGATGGCACACCTGCAACTCAGATCAACAAGGTTGTCTGTCATCCGACGTTGCCCGTTGTGGTGTCCGGTCATGAGGATCGGTATATTCGCTTCTTTGATATCAACAGCGGTAAGTCGACTGATCATGCATAATGTCTCCAGTCTATGACCTACTTGTGTGCTGAAAAGATCGTTGCTAATTGCTTCCTTGATCCCTTTAGGCGCTTGCTCGTTTTCGATGCTCTCGCATTTGGATTCGGTTTCTTCATTGGATATCGACCCTGCTGGACTTGTTCTTTGCTCTGGAGGACACGATTCTTCGGTACGTCTATGGGACATTGCATCCTCCACGCGGGCATGTCTGCAAGAGTTTACAGGACATCGACGCAAAGGCGACGAAGGTGTTTGCACAGTCCAGTATCATCCCACACTGCCGGATGTCCTTGCCACTGGAGGTACGGATTCGATTGTCAAGGTGTACGTACGGAGTTAAAGAAGCCCATCCCAACAAACATTCTATCCTCTTTCATCCTCCTCCCAAATCTGCACACACACACACACACACACACACACACACACACCTCCTTTGGACGGGCTGACGCGGCCAAAAGTCCCATCCGCAGTCGATATTCACTTTTTGCATTTTCATCCTGCTGCTTCACAGCACCGTTTTTTTGTTTGTTATCTGCAGTGCTGTGACAACACTTGCATCCATACTCCTTCTCTCCTTCCTCCCTTTTGAACTCACATCCTATACCAGACAGAGATTCATAAAGCTGTATCATACAAACATGACAAAGCTCTCCTTGGCACGGCTTTTGGCCAAAGCCAGGTTAAACAACGGAGCAGGCTGAAGCGGATCGGTAGTACAAGAGGACCCAGCTTTTGCTTGTGGGTAAACAAAACAAGGATGGAGGGTACGCAGTATAACAAACCACAACTGCCACTGGCTTGAGGGTACACTCTTCTTGATCCCCTCTGCCATTTTTCGCCCTCTTGGCGAAGCAGATCTTCCCTGTTCCTGACTGCGTGCACAATGGAAGGGCTGCACAGCCGCAATGGCTGTGAACATTGCTCAGAGTCTCAGTCTCATGGTAGCGCAAACGATGACCCAGTCAAAATCGACGGCACACGGCACACGAGGGCAAGAGCCAGGTACAGGTACCATGTACGCGCGCAGAGTGTGAAACGAATGGTTTCTTTGCACCTTGAGTGATCGATACTATCTCGGACTCGGCCTAGACGTTTCGGGGTATGTACGGAGCGGCAAAGAAGCACTCGATTGGACACGACACCAGTCAAGCAGGGGACAGCTGAACAAGACGGCGGACTATGGCAGCATTGAGGACAGAGAAATGCGATGCAGTAAAGTGGGCTAAAAAAAACATTACACTGCCCCCCTCTCTAAATGCATCCCCCCAAAACGCATATCCTCTCTTGATGCATAGCATCTTCCGCGACGGACATCGGTTACTATATAGTCATAAATGCATATTCCTTTTGTTTTAAACCCAAAGTGCTGCAGTACGCCCATGTAAATCTTGCATTTAGGGAAGAGCCCAGTGCTTTTCCTCTGAGAGCTATTTGAACACAAGAGTAAAACGAACATTACACACAAATCCTATGCATACGATGCTGCATTCCTCCCCTGTTGATTTATTCTGATTTAATGAACAGTGTGGACCATCCATCTCTGCGATTTCTGCGATCTGGACGTCCAGAACAGTTGGGCGCGTCTTGGCAATGATAGCCCAGCACTCTAGGACCCGAGGGAGGCCCCGTTGAGGACTCTTGAACAGCCATTAAATCAAGAGGGTCTTTTTCGCATTTTTCTGCATCGCGTGCTGGATCCGTGTAGTCTATCTTACATACCTCCTGTTGATTTACTCTGTTCAACAGCACCCCGATCATTCAGCTCGGCGATCTGGACGTCCAGAACAGTTGGGCGCGCCTTGGCAATGATAGCCCAGTACTCTAGGACCCGAGGGAGGCCCCGTTGAGGACTCTTGAACAGCCATTAAATCAAGAGGGTCTTTTTTGCATTTTTCCTGCATCGCGTGCTAGATCCATGCAAGGCGAGGGCTCATATTTCTTGTTGGTGAAATCTGATTTAACGCGTCGCCCAGACTACGCGTTTCTAGCTTCTACTTTCTACGCTTTCCCACTTCACTCTCCCTCTCTCCTTCATTGGTATCCTGGCCATAGAGTTGCGGAAGCTCTTTATAGATAGACTCTCGCAACTTTGTAGGGACCGGAACCCATGTGAACATGGATACCAAACCGAGCCGTGCCTGTCGCTTTCATTGATAAAAAGGCCTTGGTTTGCCTGTCACGGACACCGACTCTGCTAGTATGGACCAAGACCTACCAATGGACCCAACCCATGAGCAACCTGAAACCAAAGTGACCAATGGACCCAACCTGAAACCCAAGTACACCAATGGACCCCACCCATGGTAGTAGTCATAGGCTTCAGCTAATCGAGAGCTGGGAACCTAAGTCCTGGCAACCAATCGATTAGGACTTGGGAGCGACCACTCCCTCTAGGATGGTCGCGTATAAAAGACCGCTAGGAAGTTCAACCAAACCCCAGTCTACAATAAAAGCATTTCTTGCCTAGTACACCTATCTCCACTCGCCCTCCCTGCTCTGTCCTTGACATTGCCTCCCCTTCATACTCGCCTATCTCGGCTCAATCACCTTTATCGTCCCAGCAACATTCACAGCTTCTCCCTGTCACCTCTACCCTCACTCTACAACACAATGGGGCCTAAAAGGATCAAAGTCAACAATGATGACGCCTTCGGTATGGATCAGATGCTGGAGACTACAGCTGCAAAGACCGCATCTCATCTATACAGCTCCAACACCCGAATAAGATACGATGGACATGTCTCGCGCGGAAAAGAATACCTCCAAAACTTCAGCAATGGCGAGTTGAAGGAAGCTTTTAATGTGCTCAGTGGCCAGACACCAACTGCTCTACTCGCGTTCGTTGCCTTCAAGTGTGAACATAGCGGATACTCCTACAAGACCGCTGAAGGCATCAGAAGTGCCTTTAAGCAGTACTTCCGTGATACATTCCAATGTCAGGGCGAAGAGTGGCGACTAGATTTCTCCGGACAATGGGTAGGAAATCCTGTGTTCGAACAGAACTTCACCAACTACCTTATCTCCCTGAAGAAACAATACGGACGCGAGAACCAGACCAGACAGAGTGTGGCCATGAGTTACCAGGATCTTGCCACCATTATGGAGTATCTCCAGAAATCTGATACCATCCAAGAGCTGGGAAAGAACTTCTGTGTGTTTTTCCAGGCATTTGCTGCTACAGGCTTCTGTCTTTGGACCAGGTACATGACGTTCGTGTAGGATTATAATACTGTCTCACGGCTTCTGGAAGATCGTTTACTCATTCTATACCTTCGCATCTCGATCATAGAAACGAAGAACTTGTGCGTCTTAAACGAAGGGATTTGGAGCTGGACCTGACGACGGCGAACGAAAGGCCTTACCTCACGATCGCACTAACGTTCCGGAAGACGAACCAAGCAGATTCGACAAAGGGTATGTATGTCTGTGCTTTATTGATGACACTTCTCTCAGCACACCTATTAAACCACTGTCCTTCCACTGTCCCTAATTAGCCAACGTGTATCAAGTTCATCCGACCCCTAATGAGCCCCATGCCTGTTGCTATACCAAGCTCCTTGCGTGGATCAAACTTTTGGAAGAGCTCAGCCGGCCCCTTCGGCCCGATGATCTTCTATTCCCAAGTTTAGACAACCAAGGAAGACCGAAGGTCATGGAGGCATTCTCTCCTTCGCGCATACAGACCATCCTGGATCAGATAGCCATGGCTACCGACCTTAACAAGAGTAGGAATGGCCGCTACACCACCCATTGCTTTCGCCGAGGAGGTGCACAACACAGATTCATGTTTGCGTCTGAGAAGTGGTCCCTCAAAGCAGTGAAGTGGTGGGGCGGATGGTCTGAAAGCGAAGGGGCAGGAACAATCCTGCGTTACCTGTTGGACGAGTATGTCCGTTATGAGTCCGGCTTCGGGGACATGCTTAATCCAGAACGGAGCGACAGTCGCCACAGTGTCTTCATGGGCGAAGCCGACAAGCCGGTTACGCAGCGAGAGATCAGTAATCTCCAATTTGCCGTTCAGAACGAGATCAGTGAAGTGCGTCGCGATGTAACGAATATTGGATCGACACTATCCCGTATCCTAGGGCTTCTTGAGCAACAGGCACAACAACCGCAGCTCACCACGAGTGATACGCTCCAGCCAGTTCTCCAGTCAACGCCACTGCAAGCACTTCCTGTTCCAATTCCAGCCCATCCTGCAGTCCCTGCATCAGCCAGATCAGAAGTGCCCACAGGACCAGCAGCTCCAAGGATTCCTACAGTCAAGACATGGAAAGAAGCGTTGCATCAGTGGTACAATGGTGATCCCGAGAAAGATCTGGTCATTCCGCTCTGCAAGTGGACCGAAACAATGCGGAAGACTTCTCCGTCCGTGTACTCTCAAAGGAAGTTGATTGCCGAAGAATACAAGCGCTGTAAGTGCAACGAGGAAAACATGAGAGATTGCCATGGGGCTGCCTTGGACTCTATTCGTACGCTTCTCATCTCCATCCGTGATAAAAACTGTGAACGGGAACAGGAACGACAACAGGAAGAAGAACTTAACCCTAGCACGAAGAGGATGCTTGCGGCCAAGAAGGGAAAGTCTCTGTGGGAGGAACCTGTAGATATGGATGGCGAGGAGGACGAGGAGGAGGAGGAGGAGGAGGAGGAGGAAGAGGAGGAGGAGGAAGAGGAAGAGGAAGAGGAAGAGGAAGAAAAGTTGGAAAGAAAGCGTGTTCGGTGAGAAGGTAGACTTAGTATTTTTTGTGGCTTTGTGTACGTGCAAAGTGCGGTTAAATCGGAATAAAACAGACTGTTTGAACAGGGGCAAAAATGGCCTGCATTTATAGAGGGGCGACTGTACACAACATCACTTGCACCAAACGGCGCGTTTGGATCAGTTCAACACCCTTTCCTTTGTCCCATCAGGATCTCTGAGGAGCTGCGTCAGGATCCTCAGCGCCAGCAAACCACAACAGCAACAGAAGCAACAGGGCTAGTGTCGTTCCAATGAGTTTCGAAGGTCTCGATCGCCTGTTGGTCGGCTCGGTGCAGACAGCCTGCGCGAATCTGACAAACCACCTCAATCAGTGCTTCGACTCGGATGTCCACGCAAAAAGCTTTTACGAGTTCTTGCCGAGGCTCTGTCAGATCCTATTCGGTTCCAAGGAATCACGGTAGGCAATGGGACAACCGACAGGCTCTTGTCATATTGCGACCCAACAATTCGTAACCTCAGTCTGACCTGTCTTTTGAATCGACTCTTTTGCTGTCACAGGGGTTGGTTGCATTTGCCACTCTCAAAGGCAGAGGAAGACCCACTCTACGAGTTGCTTCGTCCAAGAGGAGCCTTGATGCGTTTCTTGCTCAGTCGCTGCACGGACAATGGACTCATCTACGAAATGGTTCCAGATTCGTTGCCGGTAAGGGTGGCACACGTTAGCACCTCAATGATGCTTAGGGCATGGATGCAGACCATTTCAGATACTAATTGACATTCTACAACGCGTTCGGCCTCTGTTTGATCTACAGAAACGGACACAGTCAAAGCTCGATCCCACTCAATACCTTACTCTTCCTCCGATTTATCTCTCTCGCGTCAACCTCGTGAAAACAACAGCACAAGTGGGCGCGCAGAGGACCATGGCACAGATCACCAAAGTCAACCTCAACTTCAGTATGTCAACCACAAATGCACACACTGGATATCTCTTTTACTCGACCTGAATGGGATACTCACAATGATGTGTATATCTTTCGTTATTAGACATGCTGGAATACTACTTGTTTTACTATGCATACGCACTCACTCTGGATGACGACGACTGCAATGGTCGTGGAATGCGTAGAGTAAGAAGCAACCAATTCAATGGTTATTCAGGGAAAAGCTGCCAAAACGATTAGATTCTCACATGTCTCCGTGTGCCCCATCCAATTCTTTAGACTGATCCTAAGCTTGCTTTCAGAATCAGTGGCCCTGCACCCGGCACAACATCGCCTGCTCCTACTCGTACGCCAGACTGGACGTCGGGATCTGCACCAAAACCACCTCTCTCGCGTGTTCTGGTCGATGGCTCATTTTTCAATCTATATCACCAATATCTTCACTACTTTATCCCTGCACCAGAACGAGCGAAAGACGCATCTTCAGGAGCCTCGGATGCAACATCGACTCAACGGCCACTGAATGTATTCAACGATCAGGCAATTGAGAACTCCACTGACAGGCATCAAACACAACTTTCAATATCCGAGTTTTTCATTGGGACAATTGTGGAACTTTGGCTGGGACAGAACGACAGGACAGTGGACAATAGGGTAAGAGGACTCTAACAGAAAACGAGATTTACCTGTGTGTACCTCATTCCTGCCAGGTTGATTCTCATGTGTCTATTTGGATTCAATGGAATGAATAGGCGATTCGATATGTACAACCAGGCTCGGATATCGCGGATTGTATGACCACGCTGATTTCTCACCTGTTTGCTCATGATATCTCACCCTATGTCCTTGGAGGAGATTTGGTGCCGAGCCATGTTACGGACCCTTCAGGAAAGTCAGTGTTGAATCTTGCAGGCATGGCCAGGAGAAGTGCTTATCAATATATCCGACCTCAACTGTATACTTTCCTCGAATTGGGATTGCAGTTCTGGCCACTCGACGACGCCTTCCCTAGCTTGGTGGATACTTGGATGACTTGGATCACCCCGTGGAGATACGGCCGACGTGATCCGCCTGCCACCGGCGACATTGTCTCTGCGAAATGGCAACCTTATGTATTCGACAACTTTTTGTTTTACACTGCATTGCTGGACATTTATCTGCCACGACTCTCACACCCACCTCAGACGACCCGACCATTGGGGAATAGACCAGCACCCATGACACTAAGCAAGGAACTGCGATCGATCAACAAGGTGATGAAGGTATTCAAGGCTCAGAACCTGAAGGAGATTTTGAAGGTGGCAGAACAAGCTATTGTTTGGCCCGAGAACTTTTCAGATTCGTCGTACACTGTGTTTGAAGCGATCAATGAAGGAGGTCTCGGCACTGCAGGATCGATTCGTCTGGATCCGACATCGGCGTTTCTCTCGTCCATGGTCAATGTTTTGCAAAGGCAGCAGCAGCAATTGGAAGGTCCCCAGTTCAAGTACGAGGCTTTGTTCTTGGTAGAAGGGGCAAATCGGAGCAAGGTACCAACGCGATGTGTTGTTATCACCGAGGCTCGTATATCAAGTGCAAATGGGGTTTTGCAGGTTCGAAGGCTGACATTGATCCCACATTTGCATAGATCCGAATGTTGTTGACCAAGCTTGGAAATGCAGTGGATGTGAGACAGGAGAAACTTTCTGCCTTGGAGTCAAAGAGCAAGCAGGCAGCAGACCAGTCAGTGGGCTGGAATGCTATCTCATCAGCCATCAACAGCGTGTTCACTCAGCCTCCACCAAAGCCTGTCACCACGGATCCCACTGTTTATGAGCGTGAGCTCAAGGCCATTCGGGACATCATGACATTAGTGGGAGAAGTGTTCGATCTCTTTCCGACTGTTGTCTCGTCGTTTGAAAAGCAGCACCAGAGCACGCAGGAGGGTGGTAGTATGTTGACTGCAGAGGAGCTAGAGGCACTTATACCTCCACTAGAAGAACCCGACTCGCCAGGATTGCTTGGACCAGGGAGACAGCGTCGATATGCGCCACGGGGTCTGGTGCAGAGACCGATTGACGACATCAAAGGATCAGGACCTCGAGCAGAGTATCTTGTGCTGACTTATGAAAACGAGACGCTTGTGAATCTCACGCGACAGGCAGAAGAGTACCTGACAGTTAAGGTATGTGTGCTTCTTGCAGACGCGACAAAATAGGACCCCTCTGAGAACAAAGACATGTCAAGACTAACGTTGATTGCTTTCCATACTGCAGTGGCGGAATGCACTCAGGACTGTGAACAAATGGATTCCTCTGCCACAACCGATTCGTTCAAGCAAAGTACACCTGCGATGGCTGGCGTCGATCCCCAATCTATCAGCACTTGGGATATTGCTATTGGCCATGCTCAGTCTCTACGCGTTTAGCGCATACCTGTCCTCGCCGACTCTGGCAAGAACACACCCGCGCCGCCCACAGGAGTCATCCAGCAGGAAGACAATAGAAGACGAGGGCAGCGTCCTTGGACGATACGATGCACATGTGCAGCCTGTGCAGCCTGTGTACCGATGGGAGAAGCCAGGACAGACACCGAACGGATACGCACACCAGCCAGTGAGAGCGCGTCCTGTACGGACAGCAGCTGCAGAGCCACGGTACACGATCGACTTGCAGGGTATCTGAGGACAGCCCCGGTCAATAAAAGCTAATAGCGGCGCGTGCATATCATGACCGCATGGGAACATTGAATGGGGGCAGAGGCACATGCAACAGCCAAACGAAAGTTGTCTTGCTCCGACGGAGATCTGTTCTCACTCTTTTCATCACTTTCATGATCCTCATCCACCGCACACTCCCCAACCCTCCTCGTCCTCCTCTTCACCCCTCCCTCTCTCTCTCGTCTTGGCTTGATCCCTTCACTCTTCATCTCTCTCTCTCTCTTTCAAAAGCGTCTGCTGGGCTGCGCTTGTCCCACATACCCAATGACCTCGCCAGAAAACTCTATCCACTCGGGCAACCGTGTCGAGCCCTCCATCGATACATTGATACCCACATTCCGATTCATGGCCCACAGAAAGCTGAGGCGAAAGGCGCATGGTAAAGACAATCCAACCGCTGGGCATTTGATAAAATGGTGGATATTCTTGAATTGCTGACACCACAAACACCTCCTGCAGGACAATATAGACGACACAGCAACCGTCGATACGTCTTTTCAGCCATCATCATCGCCCTCTTCTTGTCGCTGATTGGCATTGGAGCCCAAAAGCTTGAACTGGCCACGAGCTGGCCAGAGTTGGCACTCATTATCATCATTTTGATCGTCATGATCTACGTCGTTGTTAAAGTCTCGATCATCATCCGATGGTGCTTTTATTGGCAAGTGCTTTTTTTTTTTTTGAGTTCCCCTAACTTTTCTGGCATGCCTCCTATTCCCATGGTCCG
>Ga0247824_10001718_pt1 | contig 12088 bp, 10 predicted proteins | sample 13C_PalmiticAcid_FD_194412 | JGI IMG/M metagenome (GOLD analysis project Ga0247824, IMG submission 194412) | Soil microbial communities from agricultural site in Penn Yan, New York, United States - 13C_PalmiticAcid_Day48 | ecosystem: Environmental > Terrestrial > Soil > Agricultural land...
CTTTTTGATATGAGCGACACCCCCAACCGCTCTATTAGAATGACTGATGGCTGATTTTGTATCTTTTACTTTCCAACGTTGGCTTTATTAGAAGGAAGGAGAGGAAGGCAAGTCTGAATCTGCCGCCACTCTTGGTGGCACCTCTGATAGCTGGGGTGCTCCTGGTGACAACGCGGCCAAGGATTGGGATGACAGCGGCAAGGCGGATGGATGGTCTGCTCCTGCAAACAGTGGTGACATTTGGGATGACAATGCAGCCCCCTCGGAAGGCAGACCCAAGAATGAGGGAGGTAGGGGAGGTAGGGGACCTAGGAGAGGAGGCAAGCGAGGTGGTGCCAAGAGAGAAGGCCAGGATGACAGGGGTGCCCAGGAAAGCAGTTCCCGTCAGGACGATGGCGCCAACCAAGAGAGCAGCAGTCGTCAAGAGGATGGTACCAACGGAGAAAGATCTGGCCGTGGTCGCGGTTCAAGGCGTGGCCGAGGTCGCTTCGGTGGCGGTAGTAACGGTCGTAACCCCAAGGGACCCTTTTCCAAGACAACCGTCCGTGTCCTCAACATTCCTTACTCTATGGATGACGATGGTTTGAAGGATCTTTTCGCAGACTACAAGGTGGTCTCGGCTAACGTTATCCTCAAGTCTGGTCAATCCGTAGGATGGGGACATGTCGAGCTGGCAGATGAGGAGGAACAGCAAAAGGTACTCGAGTTGAAGGATCTCTTGGCGGATGGTCGCACCGTCACCCTCATTGCTGCCCCAGAGAAGCGGAAGCCTGCCGAGAAGGAGACTGGCGGCGAGACGAGCGCTTAAAGGAAACCCTCATGAACAATTTCAGTCAAGATATCAAAATCAAAACGCACTTTTTTTTGTTGACAAGGTGTGTTGTTCAATAAACCCGAGCTCTCGAAACGATATTCCATTCCGTATCACACGAGCTGAACAATGATGGTTTCTGACAATGACGATTTATTGTTGAGGTCCATGTCGGTGTCCTCCCATGATACCGCTGGCATGTCCTATCACCATCAACTCTCTACGCGAGAAGGAAGGAGGGAGGGAGGGAGAGGGAGGACTGGCCTTTTACGACGATGGCGATGCTACCGACTGAATTAGCGTGATATTGTCTCCCTTGAGCAAGATTCGACCTAGTTTTTTTTGATCAAGCAAGGACCAGCATTAGTCAACTTTGATAATACATCCAAACCGTTATGTTCTATCCCTTCTTTCTTCCTTCTTGATGATGGTATGTATATAGGTCATAAGGGAGAGGAGAAATCCTTACCGACTTCCTTTCTTGTTCCCTTCTTAATGTTCACCTCGGCAGCATTGTCCAGTACCAAGTTCATGAACTCGTCGAATCCCTATAACGAGCATATCAACACAATTGAAAGATGTTATGAGTGATGGTGTCCAGATTCTCTCAAAGGTAATGTTGCAGCCTTTTTTTTTTTTTTTTTTTTTTTTCTTTGTCCCACATCGCGAGTTGATAGCATTACAAGAATCTGTCCTTCGATACGGGTGTCCAGCTGCTCATACAACCAAATCTGCACAGTAGATTTCTAGTATACCACGACAGACCATAAAAAGTACGCGAGTTAGGATCTTCATGAAACCATCTTGAACTTCAGAAATACGGAAAGCCCTGGTGATGAATAGGCCTCGAAATGTGGGTTACCTGTTGCAAATACCTGAAGATCAGGTTCTATGAAGAAAAATACAAACGCGAAGGTAACAAAATCATGGGTGAGCATGGGATGACACAGGTCGTTATTGATCCTGATGGAAAACTGAGTTCACCACTGCAAGTGTCTTCTTTCCGCAAGGAAACCAGACCGTCTGGATTCCTCTCTACTCTTGTCGATGAAGGGAGATCAGGGCTGATGGTTCGGAGGGTGAGGTAATACGCGCGGCAGTCATGCTAAAGGAAACAAGTTCCGTCTCCTTCTCCGTTTTCAAGCTTCATTTCCAACCCTGGCGTTCAGTGGCAGCAGTTGGCGTCAGTCAGGTCGCCTGTCTCCAGTGAGTCCAGTAGTCCAGTAGTCCAGTAGTCCAGTAACTCCAGTGCCTCTGGTCTCCAGTCTCCAGACTCCACGACCTGATTAGAAAGTTGATGTGGGAAACGATACTCACAATGGGCTGAACCATAATACGCTGGACTCTGTTCGACGACATGATGGCTGTAGTTCTGTACTTGTATCCGGGTTCCTTAGACGTGTAGGGAGGTGAGACGAAGCGACCGTGGACTCGGCTGGATGCTGGAGGAGTGAAGAGAACGAACAGAAGCACCTCAAAAGCTTGAAGCGCCACACGAAAAACAGAGTGATCATGTGACTTGACCATCGACTTTTTGAGCGAAGAAAGCTCTCGCTTCTCTCCTCATTCACTTTGTCACCATGAAAGTCAAGGTCAAGAGTAAGTTGTGTTTGGTTGCTTAAAAATGTTGAGAAAGAGGGTCCCCGTCTTTTGTGCTTGGATAGAACAGGTTCTTACCCGGTATCGCTATGCCTTCCTCTGTATTACATAGAGTAAGGATTGAGTTGGGATGGCTTCAATGGATCACACATACCCTACAAAGGATCAGGCAATGTGCGTTTTCTCAGAGTTCGCAGTCGACAACAATATTACTTACCAACGGCATACGATATGATTAGGTGGCACGCTGCCGGAGTCTGGCGCTGGGATATCAGCGACCCTACAGGAAACTGTGGTATCTGCCATTTTCCATTCGACGCAAGCTGCCCACAATGCAAGATACCAGGAGACCAATGCGCTCTGTGTAGGTGTTGCTGCATCCAAAAAGTCATTGTGAAGGAAGAATCCCTTCTGACTCGGTGCAACACGGATTGCTTACCACCTCTCCCATGCATGAACAACATCTTTGTAGTGATAGGAAAATGCACACATTGCTTCCATCTCCATTGCATCTCACAATGGCTCCGGGTGAAAGAAAGTGAGGAGAGATGTCCAATGGACCGAAAGCCATTTGGTAAAGAGCTGCAACATGGCTTGTCGTCTATCATGTTTCTTTATCTCATAACATGAACTCATGCATCGTTTTTCTCCCTTGCTTCATTTTTTTAGAGGCGGCCACGTAATCTATTTTGCGTCTTCGATTTGTATTTCTATATAGCAGTTTGTATACTTCTCCCCTTCTCAACTCAGAGGCTTTTCGCGTTTCACTCATCGCTCAAATAAAGACAGCCCTTTGATGTGTTCTAGGAACCAACACGCAGACTTTTGATCCCGAATAAAGTCCAGTACAGAATCAATGCGGCGTAGAGTCAGGTCCAAGGGTGGCTGTTGTGAGAGAAGAGGTGGTTCAAAGGTAGGCGTCTTTCTAGGCGTCTCCTTTTCTTGTTCCTCTCTTTCCTCCTGTACACTTGTCGTACAAGGTGCTGACTGCGATGGTGGTGGTAACGACAACTCATCCTCCTTGTTATCCATTTGTCTCCGGACCCTTCTGCGTATCGTCATACACATCTCCCAAAGCGTGCTCCAATCCCATCCACTATTCGAGAGCAACAACTTTTGACATGTTTCGATCCATTCACCTTCTTCCATCATCTCCTTGAGATGCTCAATCTCCTTCTCGACCTCGTTCAAGTCGGAACAAATCGAGTCAAGCAACAGATCCAGATTGGACCCATTGCACCAGTTGTGATTGATAGAGATGGTATCACCAATGTTTTGTACTTGATGCCACCATCCTGAAGGCACGAATAACGTTTCGCCAGGCTGCTGGTAGATGGTGAAGCGTTTGGCCGTATGAAAATCTGGGAACTGTGCCGAGTCTATATTCTCAATGTCGTAGACCGTATTGCCAAGGCGATCATGGAACAATTGTTCTTGGTTTGGTGGGAAGAGAGTCCACTTTTTGATCCCGCAGATGTTGGCTGACCATGAGTAAGATCTGGGCAAGTAAAAGTACGAGAGGTCTCAGTAGTAAGCAATTGAAGCATTTGGTGATGAGAGGACAAGGAAGAAACATGGCCTCCCTCTCTCCTTCCCTCCTTCCTGACAAGCATTCCTACTACCTGAACAGACCTGTAGACATCGGCGTGAAACGGAGTAAAAGTTCCATCTCCCCCACAGTAGACGAATCGATAATCGTCGTCCATGTCCTTCCTTCTTGTCCAGAATTCATTCATCCAGTCATCACGAAAGATCTCAGGGGTGTCATACGCATGGTACCCTGGAAAGGTTCTGACAAAGTGAAAGTCCTTCAAATATGTCCTGGAAGGCACATTTGCCAAACTGTTGGCTTCCCACTCGTCCAAAAACGTTTTGAGATCCATGGTAGAACGTTTCTGATCTGTAAAGTCCCTCGTATGGCAATCCGCCACGGGAACTTGCACAGGTTCCTGGCAGAGCTGCTCCCGCAAGGCACCAAAGTTGGGTTTCCCAGTGTCCGCGCTGACCCACTGCTGCCGAGCCCTCCAGTGCTTGGTGAGGTCAGGTCCGACGATCACAGGGAGGTTGGGTTCGAGAAAGTGGTCGAAGAACTGCTTGTAGGAAAGCGGCGTCGCATGGTAAGCGATCTCATGGACGGTGTTGTAGTCGCGTGCAGGGTGAAGCATGGCGAATCGTCAGGGGGAACTGTCTGTGCAAAAAAAAAGAGAAGCTCGTTGGTCAGGACAGAACAGTGCCATTTGGGCAGTGTCGTTAAAGCAAAGCAGATCTAAATCATAAAACAACGTCCACTCTGCTAGTGAGAGGGATATGTTGCCACATAGTGTATTCAGTGGTTGCATAATTTCACATTCGAAGGCGAAGTTCCTGAGGCGTGTAACCTTCGGGTGCTTTAACGGATGATCCTGGGCGACTTTGCTTCCATCGGTTTCTGTGATCTTTTCCTCTCCTTCTCTCTCTCTTTTTGTTCATCCCACCTCGCTATTGTTCCCTTCGCCTGCCCTGCGCCATCAACCTCTCACCCTCTCTACTCCTCTACAGCTTATCCACAATGCCAGTCTGCACTCATCGGGGTTGCGAACAAACCTACGACGAAGCTACCAACACGGACACCTCCTGCACATTCCACCCTCAAGGCCCTATCTTCCACGAGGGTCTCAAGGGTTGGGCGTGTTGCTCCAAGCGAGTCACCTCATTCGACCAGTTCCTTGCCATCCCTGGATGCTCTGTCGGTCGTCATACGGATGTCAAGCGTGAGGAGGTATCCTTCTCTTCCTCCTCAGAAAAAGTAGAAGTTCCTCTCTCCGCAGACAAGAACGGCATTGAAACCTATGGCTCAGCAGCTCCGGCTCCAGTAGTCGCTGCAGCCCCTGTTGTTCCTCCCGTTGCCGCTGTTGGTGCTGGCGCCGCTAAAGTCGCTGCACCTGTGCTTGCAGCTGAACCGGAACAGGTCATCGAAGAGGAAGATGATCTTTCTGTACCAGTGGCTGCAGGAAAGACTTGTTTGCGCCGTGGATGTGGTCATGCTTACGTGTCGGAGGAGGTATCTCGAGGGGATGATGTCTCTTGCCAGTACCATTCCGGATCGCCTGTCTTCCATGAAGGTTCCAAGGGCTGGACCTGCTGCTCTCGCAAGGTGCTTGAGTTTGATGAGTTTTTAAAGATCAAGGGATGCAGGACCACCAACCAGCACTTGTTTGTTGGCGCAAAGGTAAAAGAGTGGTTTCTCGCCTCTTTTTTTTTTTTTTTTTGGTTGTCTTTCCCAACAAGCTTACTTGTGGGTCTCAGCTCACTCACTTTCAATTGACTTTTATTGGTGAGTTAGAAAGAGGAGAAAAAGGAGGTAGAAGAGATTGTTGAATGCCGCCACGACTGGTAAGTTCGGGAAAGAGTAATGAAAATGAATTACATTGCAACCCGTTCGTGATTCAATTGTTAACCCAGGGGAGTGTCAACTCTTTGTTCTTAGGTATCAAACGCCAACACATGTCATTTTGTCCGTCTTTGCAAAAAAGTCTGTTGCCGCTCAATCCTCCATCAAGTACGGACCTCGTGAGGTAATAAGAAAAGATCCGAGACCCGCACCCTGATGCTATGCATATGTGAGCACAGCGAGATTCTACTAGTGCTCACCGATCCAATTCATTTATTCCCCTTGTAGGTGACTATCGACGTGAAGATGGGAGATGGCAAGCGCTGCAAGTTGAATCTTCCTCTTTTCCAGCCAATTTTGCCCGATAATTGCACACACGAGTTTTTGACCACCAAGGTCGAGATCAGCCTGAAGAAGGGTAAATGTCTACAACATCATCATTGGGAGATAAGCATCGCTGAATCTATCTCGCCCACTGACCTGACGGACAAATTTTTCTTGTTTGAATTTTAGCCAACGGAATCTCTTGGGCAACCCTGGAGCCAAGCGAAGGAAACAGGAGCTGGACCACGTTTGGAACAACAGGAGGCGCAGGAACTGTCGGCAGCAAGGTTATGCACCTTGCCACCGATTCCCCGCTCTATGCGCAACAGTAGAATAGGGAGTGGAGAGAGACACAGGATGTTCGTTGTCTTCTTTGTCCTATTTTTTTTTTATTCTTTCAAAGTAGAGCACTTGATCGGACCAGATCAGCATCCATAAAAAAACTGACACTGACACCCTTCAGTCCCTATCCACGATTCAAAAAAAAAAAAAACAAAAAAAGCTGGTATATGGCTGTGTGCAAATGAACGGATATGATAAAGTAAAGGCGGGTGCCAGCAAGGGGAGAGAGAGACGGGGAGAAGGGGTTAGGTGCCACCATTCGGTACTCCAGATCAATTGATCTTGCCAATCTTCTTGTTGACCAAGCTCAACTTGAGTGCCGTCCTGTCCACATCTCTGTCGAGTTCGTCCAACATATGGATCTGGTCATCAAGCTCTTGTCCAATGGCGAGTCCAATGTGCTTCTGTCGCTGCAAGATGGCGCTGAACTGCTCAATGTGATCGTCCTGCTGTCTCATCTGTTGCTGCTGCAAGATCAACAATCCCTCATTGTCCAGTCCTCTCGTCTCCGAACTCTCTGTCACTGTCTGAACAACCCTGCCAAAGACACGTCGTGGATTGGGCATTCGACTAAAGCCTCCAGCAGGCTGACCACCACTTTCGGCATGGTAGGATTCGGCAAGAGTATGTTCATCGGCGCTGCTTCGGTTCGATTGGGGTCGCGAGTTCTTGGCAACCAAGAGTGAGTTCCTGTCACCTGCGCTTGCTGGCGCACTGCTACCAGCGCCTTGATAACCAACGACACCCTCGTTCTGTCGATTCGCCAACACAAGTTTGGTCAAAACCTCTCGTTCGTCTTTCAGTTCGGCCAACATGTCCTGGCGTCGTCGAAGCTCTCCATCAGACATGACGCTTCCTTTGCGTCCTCCTCCAGCACCCATCGCAAGAGTTGTCAGTCCACTCTCCAGTGCTGGGATACGAAGACCAAGGGAAGTAAGCAGTTTCTTGCTCTGGATCGTAGAATTGTGTGAGGCCGAGATCTCGCTCCGATTAAGATGTGTGTCACGCTTGTTGATGAGCGTTCGCACCTCGCGCGCAACACCTTGTAGTGTCCTGTATTCTTCGAGCCAGCTCTCGGTTGTAAAGGTCTGTGGCGCCGGTCCAGGGTTCAGCATAGGACTGGCTGCTGCTGGTGATGTCCCGGTTGAATCCTCAGCTGCAGGGGCTTGATTTCCTCCAAACCCGAAAATGTTAAACTGTGAAAACAGCGAGGGGGAATTTCGTCCACTGGTACCACTGGTAGAGACAGTGGAGGCTCGCTTGCTTGCAAGGAGATCGGTTTGCGATCTCCCGATAGGTACAGCTAGAAATTCGTTCCACTCGCGAGTCAATCGCCATTTATCATCTTCGTGGGAAAGGATGGCTCGAAGGTACAATTCTAAACCAGCTCTTCGCTCCTCGAGCAGTTCGGGGTTATCCATCGTGGACTGCCACCAATGTTTGCCAGGCAATCCTTGAGGGGGTGACTGGCCCGGGAAGAGCTCCTCGAACCGCTCGTTGAGGTGCTCGAACTCCGAGTATCGTTTCCAGACCGACCAGGTTCGCACTGCGGCATGGACCTCGACGCGATAGACTATGTGAGGTTTGGGCTGGGTGCGGGTCTCATAGTCGCGGACATAAACGGCCTGAAGGATCTCCATAGTAGGGCTCTATGCTGCAGCAGCAGGTGTTCCAAGGATACACGGTTCTCTTCTTGTTGCTGTTGGTGAATGGGTGGTGGTCTGATGACACGGCAGCGATGGCTGCAAGATGAAAGGTTACAGTCTCGGGACAAGAGGAGGAAGAGTGAGGGTGGTCGTTTTTTATTGGGCCTCTTTGAACCAGATCAACGTGACTGTGCCTCGAGAATGTCTGGGAAGGGTGGGAGAAGCGGGTGAGTGGTCAGCACCGGATCATCAGGGACAAACAACCACGCACGCAAGGATAAGGGATAGGGAGAACTTACCGATCACCTTCTGCCGCTGTTCCTCGTCCTCCACCACTTCTTCTATCATCTCTCCTTCAAAAGTGGCCGCCTGTAGGTCTGCGTCTGGACCTTTGACCAGGAATTCCAACACCTTCAAATGCCCTTCCGCAGCTGCACAGTGCATTGGGGTCCAGCCTATGGATCGGGAATCGCGTACAAAACGCACGGTGCAAAAACACGCCGATGGTGAGCCATGATAGTAAACACTCCAAAAAAAAAAAAAAAAGGAGCAGCTTTGATAATCAGTAACACCAAGCACCACCGTACCTTCTACGTCCGTCAGGTTAACATTCGCGCCCATCTCGACCAGGAGCCTGCACAATTCCAAGTGGTTATACGATGCAGCCAGGTGCAAGGAACTCAGTTGGCGAGACGCGGATTGATAGTTGATGATCTCTTTCAATGTCCCTGATGTTCCTTCCTCCTGTAAGATCGCCAGCATAGATTTATACAGCGCTAGGTCACCCGTCCTGGAAGCGTCTGCCATCAGTGTTTGAGGATCAAACGATACGCGTTTGGCGCTCTTGGACTTTTTGCAGGTCGATGTACTACTCGATTCCCACGAACTGGACTTTTCGGCATAGAGTCGAATGGAAGGCGATGATTGGTAACTCCGTAACTTGGGTTTGATATGACTGGCGTAAGACGAGGAAGCCGAGTTGTTTGGTATTTGCAGCCGAAGGTTACCATTCTCTCCCGACTCAAAGTTGGCAAGCGACTTGGCCGTGTCCATTTCAATTGCGTTCCCATTGGTGCCCGCAGTGGGCGAAGCACTCCCTACTTCGGATGAAGTTGATACTGAAGGCGCAGCGGCGAGAGGTCCTGAGGGCTTGGAAACAACCATGGGTGATAGTATAGACTCTTCATCCTGCACTTGCGTAGGTCTGGAATCAGCAAGTAAAAGGTCCTCGAAACAGCCTGAACTACCACTTTGAGAACTCTGAGAAGACTGATCTGGCTTTAAACCTTCCAAAGACGATCCTGGAAGCAAAAATAACTCGGATTGGTTGGATTCGGCGATCAAAAGCCCCTTCAACTGACTGGCGATGCCCAGACTCGATGCAGGTCGAAGATGTAGCGAGTTGTTGCTTATTCCTCCTTCATGATCAGCAAAGCGACTCTCCTCAGAAGATTGTGATGAGAGGGGCAACATTGATGTCGAGGGTGACCGCAAGTGTCCCAAGGATTTGAAGGATGGCCAACTGACTTCTGGTTCATTGTCACTTGTCGGAGAGGTGGGTACCGATTCTGAAGGTATTCTTCTGTACCGAACAACTGTCGTCAGGGCATTGAAAGCGAACGAATGGTTAGTCCGTAAGGCGCCACAAACTGAAGCTGGTGATGCTGTTTCAGGACCCACATCGTACCTTCCGTTAGGTTTAGAAACAGACTCCTGGTGGTGTTCTCATCCGCACAATCCACAGGCTTGTATTTCCGGTCATTCATCTTGTATACATTGGCTCCAAGATCCAGTAATCTCTTGGTTAGATCTGCCATGCCCAAGAAACTCGCCAAATGGAGTGTTGTATTGCCATCGCCCCACAATTTGCCCATAAATTCGTATAGAATCTTTTTGGATTCCAGCTCATCGGATGCCTTGGCGACAAAGTTGAGCATATCCAATGCCATTTCCTCATTGAACAAGAAGCACGCGATTTGGATCAAGTTGATGTGATCCACTGTTGGCCCAAGCAACTCTTGTGCATCGAGTAAAACGTCTGGGTCGTGGCGGTACTTGTTATCCGTGTTTGAAAAGTTCCAGGTCACCAACGTTTGAATGACAATAGCGAAATCAAAGGCATGTAATATCCGGTCAAGTTCTGGTCGATCTTCCTGGTCTATCGCATCCAGCATCTGCTTCCATAGCTGAACAGATTTTGGTGATCCAGGTTCCTTTGGAGAATCGATATATGTGACAAATGACTCTTCCGATCCTACAGAGTTCATGGACAGTCCTCCAGAATACTCTGTTGAGCCGTCAAAGCCCATTGGTGTTCGAGGGGTCAATTGCGGTGATGTAGCGGCTGGTAAAAGAGGAGGTTGCAGTGGTAGTTGATTAGAATGTGACGGTGCTGAAGGTTGCCCTGCATAGTAAGAACCCCTGCATGAGCTGTTTGACGTTGGCGGTGATGGCGCAGAGACAGAGTATCTGTCCGATAAAGTGGAGGAAGATGAGGAAGGCGGGGCACCATTGTTGGGCATAAATGTCTCTGGGATAGCTAAAGGCTGATACCGAATTGGTGAGAGCGGCAGTTTGGTAACAGGCTGAGATAATGATGCCTGCAAGAATTGCTGAGAGAGTCGTTGAACAGTTCCTGACCTCAGCTCCTGGAGACTATCCTGCTTCTTGGAGCGTGCGGTGGACATGAGGAATTTGAGACCTTTATCCCGATAAAGTGTATTGTTCCCGTCGAAGAAGCCCTTCCAGAGGTCCCGACTGTGGCATCCAGGGCTGGTGATGTGTACTCAGCACGCCCTCGAATGACGCAGATAGGGTTGTATCCTGCTGTTGAAGAAGGGAATCGATTATGTCCTGAGGCTCTCAGAGGTGCGCAAGGTTCAGTCAGTGCGTCCTGCCTGTCTGTTCACTTGCGTGGTCTACGAATGATCCTGATCTCGGGTTATCGCTGACGACCGGCGTCGGAATGAGAGAAAGCTGATTGCAAGGTGAGGGGAGTTGGAGGGAAAACAAAGAACGAGGGGTGGGGGTTTTTTTTTCTGGTCACTGTCCAGGTTTAGGAGGGAAAAAAATCGCAGCGACTCATGATATCTTGCTTCTCTCTCCCTCTCTAACTCACACTCACTTTTCAGGGGGGTCAATGGGCTACTCTTATTCCCTCTCCCTTTACCCATGAGTGTGACAAGGACACGGCCGACTGTTGTTCCCTATTGCTTTGCGTTCAGGAGGCGTGCTTGTTTTGTCCTGGCGGCATAGCAGTTCGTGTTGGCAAGAGAGACTTGGGGGGCAACACCCACGTTCTCACGTTCTGGTGACTCGTGACCACTTTGGTATGCAGTTGTGGTAATCAAAGGCACGATGGCACTACGTCAATCAGAACATGAAGCGCTGGCATGCCAACCAAAGCCTTCGCCTTGACGTTGGCTCACAATCAATGACCCCCCTTGGGGCGCTCAACTATCCTGTCTCCCATCGAGACACAGTTAGGTGAATCAGAACTAGACAACCCGGATTGCAATCTATCGGGTATCGGCAAAGAGGTATGTGATGCCTACTCCACTGTCTTTTGGGTAGCGTTGACATTGCTTCACTTCACCAGATCCCACTCGGCATCAAACGGTAGGCTCCTTCTGCTCGGTGTCCTTCTAATGGAGATGACAGTGTTCGCATCGGAAGGATGTGGGTTGAATAAACGATGGTCTACAGATAGCCAGAACGTGGTGAGGAGGATATGCAAAAGTCGATCTCAGTGCTTCTGCAATAGCTGAGGGGAAGCCAAGAGAACATTCTTGCCTTTTGCCCGCAGTATTGAAGAATTCCTTTCTGGAGGCAGACCCTGTGCTCCGAAACCTTCAGGGCAGAGGAACGCAGCAACTGCAACAATTTTCGCTCCGTGACATCCGATCGATCTGTTTAAAAGGCAGCACGCCTGTTTCCTCTTTTTCACACTTCACCTTCACCTTTCTCCGTACAGTCCACACAGCACAACCATGGCTC
>Ga0247824_10001719_pt1 | contig 12085 bp, 22 predicted proteins | sample 13C_PalmiticAcid_FD_194412 | JGI IMG/M metagenome (GOLD analysis project Ga0247824, IMG submission 194412) | Soil microbial communities from agricultural site in Penn Yan, New York, United States - 13C_PalmiticAcid_Day48 | ecosystem: Environmental > Terrestrial > Soil > Agricultural land...
CGCCGCCCCCCCCCCCCCCCACACCACACCCCCCCCCCCCCCCCCCCCCCCACCCCCCCCCCCCCGGCGCGGGGCGCGAGCCTTGAATCCAGTCATCATACGCTCTCTAGGACTTCATCGTCCTAGGCTGAAAACAATAAGGTGTCAAGGATATTTTTGAGTATTGCTGCGCTGAGCTGAGGGAAAAGGAGAAGGAAGGTTAGAATCCACAGGAAAGGTGGGAGGTGGGCGCAAGAGCAGGACAACCCCGCTCACCCACGTTTCCCTTTCGGATGTCCTATGCGATTCCAAATCGAGGCACAGGGCCGTTCTCTTCATTCCACACATTCACTTTCTCTTCGGACTCACTTTTCTCTTCTTCCGCTCCCATCCACTCCGTGCGTATCCGGTGGCCAAGAACCATGAGCTGCTATTACAAGCGGTCGGAGGAGAAGGCTGTTAAGAGTGCCTCTTGCCACGCATGTTCACACACTCCTTGCTTTGATCCATGACATAGTTCCAGCTTGAGAGAATGAAAACGAAAAAAAAAAAAAAAAAAAAGAACCAACAAAGCACAGCAACCCCACAGTCTGCGCAATTGTTACCCTCATGTCGATCATCGAACAAAGGATCTAACGTTGTAGAGTCTGATCTGTTGATCACCTCTTCCTTCTGCTCAAGAATCGTAAGCGGCTTCGAAAGAGTCCGTCGATTTAGAGTCCTCAGCGCAAGCGTTTGTGTCCATGAGCAAGACGAATACACTGAGGATGGGAGGCCCTATTGTTCTCACGCCTCATGGCCCAAGATTGCAATAAGGAGAGGGGCGATGACGGACATGTACGACGGAGCAGAAAGACGCACGAAAAGGACCTCATCCACATCCCACGGAAAGAGCAAATTAAGAAGGCTTGTTCCGCCCCGATGGATCTCATTCCGCAATCATCCCTTCCCTGTCTCACTTGCCAATTCGCATAAATAACTGAGGGAGGGGGGGATCGACAAACACAACCACCCTTCAACGCTTTTCATCTCACTGCAAAGAAGAACCTGCACCTCACACTCACTTTTTTTTCTCACTCGCTTCACTCACCTTTCATCCATCATTACGAACACCCACCACTACCACTATCACCACTGAGTCTCTCTCTTCTCCTCTCACAACTACTCCAACTGCTGCATATCCCCAACACACAACCATCAACTTGAACAGTCCAACATGTCGTCCCAAGAACAAGAACAATACGGTGATTACCAGAACCCTCTTGTCCACAAGGATGAGAACAAGACAGAGATGATTGCCATCGCTGCAGCCAAGGGTGCTGGTCTCGCCTTGGTTGCCGGTGGACTCATCGCCATGTCTGGCGCTCGCTACTCACACACATACCAGACATTGACTCGACCTATGAAGACTTTCCTCCTTGGTTCTGGTAAGCAGCGTTTCTTGACAACTTGGGAAGGGAAGGCAACACACATTTGTAGGTCCACCATCTCACCCCGCTTGTTGATCTGAACTTTTAGGTGTCGCTGCCACTGCAATCCTGTTCGGTGACTATGCCCGAGTGCATTACGAAGATCGCCAATTGCTCCGTCATCTCGACAATGAGGCTGCTGAGGCTGCCCGTGCAGAGATCCGTGCTCAGCGAGGAATCCTTGCAGAGCTCAACCATCAGGTCCGTGAGAACCGCAACACGGTTGTGGGAGTCTCTTGGCTGGGCTGTATGGCTGGTTCTCTCGCCTACACATTCTCCAAGAAGGGCTTGACCACCACACAACGTATCGTCACCGCCCGTATGTACGCACAAGGATTCACCATCCTGACAATGATGGCTGTTGCTGCCATCGAGTTGACAGAACCACCACAACTCAAGAAAGAAGAGCTCACAGATCAATGGAAGGCCATTCTAGCCAAGGACAGGCAGGGTAATTACATCGTCAAGGATCCATCCAACGCCACAGGCAACGCTATCGCCGCCGCCTCATTGTCAGCACCTGTATCATCAACGGCAGCAGCATCAGCATAAGGCGATTCCATGCCAACTGCCCCCCTAATACAAAGAAAGAGGTCCTCATCAAGAATCATTGTAGACATTAAAAAAGCATGCATCCAAAAAGTTGTCCCATTGCCACAAACCCGCTTGTTTATTCGAAATGCTCGAAATAATGCACAATGACGTTGTGACCCACTCCACGCATTACAGTTTGCAGTTGTTCGCCACAATCTGAGCTCTACGTGCTGAAACAGCTTTTTGTTTCTCTCGTATGTCATCCCCGCGGAAGAGTTCATATCGTGCCAATTGCTGGATGTGCACTTCGTCCGGGCCTAGGGTGGAAATGAAACAGGGTAAATACAAATGTCTGCGTCTTGTTCATCGTCATCTTAGTCATTGAGCATTTTCGTCTCGAATCTTTGAGCTCACCATCCGCGATACGAAGTGCACGCGCTCCAGCGTGGAATCTGGCCAGAGGAAAATCTTGACTTAGACCTGCGGCACCAAACGCCTGAATGGCAAGGTCAATAGATCTTTGCAACACGTTGGGCACCAGGACCTTGGCCATAGCAATGTCACGTAGGGCTCCTTTAGCATTCACCCTATCGATCTTGTCTGCAGCAGCAAGGACCATAAGACGCGCTGCATTGATTTCAATACGAATCTTGGCAACATCGGCAGCAATGGTTCCATGGCGTGCGAGGACCTTTCCAAACGTCCGACGTGATGGGTCCGTCACTCTGGCAATCATCAAATCGAGGGTGCGCTCTGCCATTCCAATAGCACGCATGCTATAGACAACAAGTGGTGGCGATACAGCGTAAGCGATATTGAGCGCGCGTACGTTGGGATTCCAACAGACAAAAAGAAATCGCATCGGCTCTTCTTTGGTTTGGTTTGGTTTGTTACCAATGGTGGATACGTCCTGGACCGAGCCGCCCTTGAATGACTTCGAATCCTCGACCCTCCCCAGCAATGATGTTCGATATGGGCACCTTGACGTTGGTGAACTTGACCTCGCAATGCCCCTCGGGCGCGTCATCGTACCCAAAGACCGTCATGGGTCTCACAACCTCCAGTCCAGGTGTACCTGCATCAACAATCACAATCGACTGCTGTCGATACAAGCTTTCATTGTCGGGGTCGCTCTTGCCCATGACCAAATACACCTTGCAGCGTGGATCTCCTGCTCCCGAGATCCACCATTTGTGCCCGTTGATAATGTAATGATCGCCAACACGCTCGATCCGAGTCTCAATGTTGGTGGCGTCCGATGAAGAAACGGCAATCTCAGTCATGGCAAACGCAGAACGAATCTCTCCATTCATGAGTGGCACCAGATACTTTTGCTTTTGCTCAGGAGTTCCATACTTTGCAAAGACCTCCATGTTACCAGTATCGGGTGCAGAGCAGTTCAGTGCCTATGGGAAACAACAACAACAACAACAACAACAAGCTTCTGTATCAGGGCTGACTAGTGCGAAAATGTTACATGACAAACATGCTCGAGTTTTTTTAGCCTCGTACCTCAGGGGCGACTCGGGGACAGCGTCCAGTGATTTCACAAAGCGTTGCATACTCGAGGTTGGTCAAGCCTGGACCTTCAGGATAACCCTTGTGTAGGAACAGGTTCCAGAGACCCAGAGATCTTGCTTTCTTTTTAAGCTCTTCAATGATAGGTGGCACCACCTGTTTGTCGGCAAAAGGCAGTATGTTATAATACCATTCCCACGGAGCGGAGGACAGGATTCTCAAAAGATCCTATTGCCGTCATACCTTCCATCGTTGGTCGCCTTTGCCAACCTGGCTCTCGTAGAGCTCTTCAGCAGGGAGGCAGTCGTTCTAGCGTATATATGGATGGACGAGGCTAGAGGAGTGAGGCTCACGTATCATGCGAGAAGTCGATCCTTATACTGCCTGTACATGGGGGTGATGCTCACATACCTCGACAAAGTCGGTCAAGAGGCGGTGGAGCTCTTGGCAACGAGGCGAAAGCTCAAAGATGGACGACATTACGTGTATGTGTTTTGAAGGGAACTAGACGGATATCAGTCGGAAGGGTGTGGGAGAAAGCAAAGAGGTGAAAGTGAAGAGGGCGAGTGTAGGAAGTGCAGTCCCATCAACAAAGTTTGCATCGGCCTCGGCTCGATCGTTTGTTTGCGCCCTGTGCACTGCAACCACTATTTTGCTTGTTTGCCCTCATGCATCCCGGACAAAGGTCAAGGTCGAGCAGGGTCTGGAGCAAACATTCGTCAGCTGGATGTTGAGGTGACCGCCCACAGGAATCACGCTGTAGGTCGGCTTCTCGATGAATCGCTCACCAATAGATCATGACTCCTCCAATCGAATCAGGAGAACCATACGCAAGATTCCAGGCAAGAGCTCTGTGGGATTAAGGATTGTATTATGTGCTACGTATAGTATGTGCTTCTACTTTTCTGTTCTCCGTCGTTCCACCACCAGTCTACCAGCTCTCTTCCTCGCTGGCAAACTTGCTATAGTATACCAGAGGCAGGAGCTTGAGCATGGAACCGATTCCAAAGAACTGCACGACCATCGACCAAATAATCACCTGCTTGACAGTGAATTTGAATGTGGCAATCCGCTTCATCAGGTACCAAGCAGTGATTGTTTGGAAAGAGTGCAATCCGATGGCAAAGTGGACACAGAAACGGATGGTGTCCATTCCGACGACGTCCTTGATCCATCGAAGGATGGAAATTCTTGTATCGGGAAAGAAGTAAATGTAAAAGAAGCTTGCAACCCCGATCGCGAGGGCGATCAGGAAGGGGGTCCAATCGGGCCAGTACACTCGCCATCCTGGAGGCTGCCCGATCTATTAACAGTAGAGTTTGGTTTGAATTAATGCACCATTCAACCATACCCAGCGAGTGGGGTTCCAAAAGCACTAAGATGTGCATTGCATCTGCAACTAAAATTAGGGGGGTAACAAGAAGCATGAAGAAACGGGTGTCGATACCTCACGGTGATAACGGCTCGGAGTGGGAGATCCACCCTCGACCTGCTTGCACATTTGGAGGAATGCGGTCTTGACCATCCCCATGGATTCCACAGGGTGTTTAAAGGTAATGGACACCTCAAAGGGCCTTCCTGAATAGTGTCGACCGCCAATCTTGAGTCCTTCTTCAGATACATGGACAACAGCAGCTGACGCGACATCTTGCTTTGTTAATGAGCGGGCCATGGTCAGAACGGCTTCCGGATGGTCTTGATTGATGGAGTGGCACAGGACGTCAGAGTACGACATTGTGAAATATGAATGAGGAGGAAGAGGAAGAAGATGAGGAACGAGGAACGAGGAACGAGGAACGAGGAACGAGGAATGAGGAATGAGAAGAAAGAGTTGAAAAACACACACGCCCAGCCCTGGAGGTTATAAAGCAAGAATGGCTGCGCCTGGAACCGTCGATCCACACAGATGAGCCGTTACCAACGGGAATAGGGGTGCAATGTGCTCGGCTGTCGGCCAATCTGGAGTATCGTATCACCGGTTTTAGTAATGGGTTGCTGCAAGTTTGAATGAGCAGCAGAGCACTCTGACGCCGCTCCTCAACTCAAACAGCGTAGGGACAATCTCCTATCCCATGGCGTGCATCCTATCTTTAAGTAACAGACGACATCATCGCCAGAGCAGTGGTGCCAGGGTCCGGTGATCATCGAGGGCGAATATGAACAAATATAGCTCCTCACGCGTCGATTTCAACGATAAAGCGCGTTCTTCCTCGGTGGTTTATTGTCTGGAGGCGATGCCTATGAAAACATCCGTATCATGCAACAGACGCTGTGCCTTGTCTGGTTGAAATGTACCCGAAAGGTGTAGTTGGTCGGCAGAATTCCACAGGTCCTCGATTCCACAAAGCCTTCTCCCTTCACCCTCCGCGGCCTACAGGTCGTCGTCGAACAAGTCCGGAAAGTCTATCACAAGGCATTGTCAGCACAAAGCGTCAGTGCCCCTTCTCTGTTATCCACATGAACACCCACCCAGCCCAAGAGGAAAGACGCAGGGGACGTGCATGGCGGTACATCCAAGATTCACGTACCATTGAAAAAGGTCTTATCCACCACCTTGACATTGGGCTGGCGTGTGTTTGCAAATCGAGGGCCTGGAACTCCTTCATCAAAGATTTCCTCTCCCGTGGGTGACGGCGCGGTAAACTCGTCCTCGTCAATGATCATATCGTCATCAAAGTCGTCGACTGTAAACGAGTGCGATGCATAATCCGCATAAGGTTCGTCTCGGTCAGAAGGGTTGATTCGCTGCTTCTTGGAGGATGCCATGTTCAAAGGTTGGTGCGATTCGAACTGTGAGACTTACTGTCCATGATCTGTATCGTGTGTAAAAAGCGAGTGAACAAGAGTGAGTGGAGAAATGTGCTGCGTCCCCAAAGGCGCGCACACGTCCACGACAAAAGCAGGTGACTGTTTATAGCTCACCAGCCTCGTCCCTCCTCCACCTGTTGTTCGGCTGATCTCAACCCTTCCGCTCATAAGACCGAACAGCCATGGATTCACTACCACAAAAGCTGGAGAAGACCACCCTCACCAACGGTGACTCAGGGAACCACCAGAACGGCACAAGAGGCACAGAAAATGGTTCGGCCACAGCGGAATCGCCCAAAAAGAAGTCCAAGGAAAAAAGCTCTTCTACTGCTTCTGCTGGTAAGGAACCTGGGCTTCGTTTCTGACCTGCCGCAGCAAGTGACGAGAGGCTGCAGCTAATTCTTCCCCTACTTTTTTTTGCGCGCTTTGCCTTGAAACCCTCTATTGAAGTAGAAGCACAGCCTGAAAAGGAATCGTTAAAGGACGCAGAGGCTGAGGACGACGACGAAGATGAGGAAGAAACTGGCGCCACAGAGGCCGGTACCAGTAAGTACAACGGATTTCAACCAGACAAACGATGTTCGTTTGGCCAACCTTCGCCACCCTTACTGAGCCTAGTTCTATCCATCGCCATTTGGAGCAGCAGATACCAAGAAGAAGAAGAAAAAGAAAAAGAGCAACAAGAAAAAGAAGAAGGTCCAAACGGAACCCCCCACCATCCCAGTCTCGGTCCTGTATCCCAACAAGATCTATCCAGAAGGAGAAGTCTGTGAATACAAGGATGAGTAAGGAATTTGTTACCCTTGTTTGCAACATGAAGTTTCAACTCGAGGCGTTCTTACTCAGGCAACCTTACTCAACTACTCTTGCCCTTCTACAACCAGTAACCTATGGAGAACTACAAACGAAGAAAAGCGTGCATTGGAGAAGCAAAACTTTGATCAATACAACGACATTCGCCGGGCAGCAGAGGTTCATCGTCAGGTCCGTCGGTATGCCCGTCGCAACATCAAACCGGGCATGACCATGACCGAGATCTGTGAATTGATCGAAAACGGAACAAGGACACTAGTGGAAGCCAAGGGATTCGAATCGGGTATCGCGTTCCCTACAGGGTGCTCCTTGAACCACTGTGCTGCACATTATACCCCGAATGCTGGAGATAAGATTGTGTTGCAGCAAGGAGATGTTTGCAAGATCGATTTCGGTGTTCACGTGAACGGTAACATTTTTCCGCGCCACTCTGATATCTTCAACACCATTGGGTTTGTCTATCTTGTCTAACTTGTCTTGTTGGCCACGTTTATAGGAAGGATCATTGATTCAGCCTTCACAATGACATTCGACCCTGTATACGATAATCTTCTGGCAGCTGTCAAGGATGCTACAAACACAGGTGTTAGAGAGGCCGGTATTGACGTTAGACTGGGCGACATTGGAACGGCCATCCAGGAGGTCATGGAGTCATATGAAGTCGAAATTGGGGGCAAGACACACCAAGGTAACTCACCACACTAGGCTGTTAGGCACCGTTATTTGCAATCTGATCGGTTGATAACCAACACTTTCCAACGGACCATCTATCATACCATTTTGTTGATAGTCAAGTCCATTCGCAACTTGACTGGACACTCCATTGAGCAGTACAAGATCCATGGAACAAAGGCTGTTCCCATTGTCGGAAACGGTGATCCAACCAAGATGGAGGAGGGCGATTACTTTGCCATTGAGACGTTTGGAAGCACCGGACGCGGCCTTGTTCGATATGACATGGAGACAAGCCATTACGCTCGTGCATACGACATCCCCGGGACGACTATCCGGTAAAAAAACGGAAAACAATAACAATAACAACCTCACTTTCATGGCTTTCTCATGCTTTCAAAAAAAAAGACGTGGTTCTAACAGCACCCTTGTTGCTCAGACTTCCGCGAGCTAGGACACTTTTTGAAACCATCAACCGCGAGTTTGGCTCGCTTCCATTCTGCAGACGGTACCTGGATCGAGTGGGCGAGAACAACTACCTGCTTGCACTCAAAAGTCTTTGTGATTCAGGGCATGTAGTGGGTTATCCACCTCTGGTCGACATCAAAGGCTGCTTTACGGCCCAGTTTGAGCACACTTTGGTATTGAGACCTACACGCAAGGAGATATTGAGTCGTGGCGATGACTATTAGCTGTCATAGGAACAAAGGGGGATTGCGCTGTTGTGGCTAGAAAGCATTATCTCTGTCTTTGGTCGATTGCGCTTGCTGTTGTTTTATTCCGGTTTGCGCGAGCCCTGATCCTGCAGGTCACTTGGATATCACCTACGACCTGGTTGTCCGACTTGACCTCTACAACCTGGATTGTTTTGTGTGGCTAGACATCCTGAGTTGCTGCTCCGTTTGACGCAGGGTTTCGGGACTCTTTGGGCTTTGACTTTGGCTATGAAGGCGATAGGCCGATTGGGAGGCTTGATCGGTCACGATGATACGGTGTGCAGCTTGGCGCGCAGCAGACGCAGCGGTGGGGCGGTTAGTGGTAGGAGGAATTGGTGACTCCTTGTTGTGGTTGTATGCCATGATGGTGCTGGGTGAGATGCAGTGGGATTACTTGTAATGGTGGTGAGCTGTCGCGGGGAACAATGGAGGAAAAAGGATATATACTCTTACCTCTCGGCTGCTGACTGTCCTGGATCATGATGGCAAGGCTTCTGGGTCTGAAACGACTGATCAAGGCTTCAAATTGTCGAGTTCGAGGAGAGTGAACGGGAAGTCTAGCAAAAGAAACAGAGAGAGCAAAAAAGCAGAGGGAGCGAGAAGGAAGGAGGGAGGAATCCAACACTCCGCGGGCGAACTTGAAAGCGTCGCGCTCATGCCGATGGATGTACCACACTACTACCCGTTGATGTGCTTTCTCAATTGAAAGAGGAGGTATCATGCCTTTTTTGTTTTTGTTTTCCTTTCCTTGTTGACAGCTCCTTGTTGCTTACTCTCGATGGTCTAGACAAGGCGTGTATGGAGTCACGGTCAAGACCTTTGGGATGTACTCCATGAAGGAGCTATTCGAGGAACTGTTGGAGTTCAGGGGAAAGGAGGTCAGATGGATTCGTGCATGCTATCTTTGATCAAAGTTTCGTTTCATGTGTCTCACTTGCTTCCGGAAACCACAATTAGACCCTCGATCGGTTGCACTGGACACAGCAAGCGATCAGGACGACCGACTGCGGTGTTGCAGTGGAACATTGGGGTTCATTTGGACAAAGGGAGGTCCAAAGGGGCAATTTTGCTGTGCCTCCCGTTCGCAATTGGTTCTTTTGCCTCAATGTTCGTTCACACTTAAAATAGGTCTCCATGCGGTGATCAATTGCAGCGTATGTGTACCTCCATTCACTCCGCCCGATCGTGGCTGTGATCTCGTATGACCCGTTGACAGCTTGGTCAAAGACGAAAGAAGACGGGCTGAGTTGATCAATGATCGTAATAGAGTCCTAATTGGGCTAGCGCGCTTGTCCTACACCAGTCACAGGGCCCGATCGGATAGATCAAGTACGGGATGAATCGCGGTATGGTACACAAAGACGCAATATGAGCACTAGGGGAAAACTGTCAGTAACACAAGAAAAAGGTGTGATACGAACCAGAACACCAACGTTCTCTACTCACTCCATTGCACAAACACACAACACACCAGACAACCATAACCATTCATCCGTCATTTGGGGCAAAGATTCATTCATTTAATCAAGTCTAAGAGCTACCTAGTAGGTGCTTCCTGATGTTTGGGCACTTCTAACTGATGGGGGAGTCGGGTATATGGGGAAAAAAACTGACAAAGAAGGAAAGAAAGAGTGAGGGTGGTGTGCATGAGTGAGGAGTTGCGTGAGTACGTGAATGATGTCAAGGAAGGACTGTCCAGAAGAAGTGTGCAATGGAAGAACGAGAAATCTTTGAGAAAGCTACGCGGAGATCTATTTTTCAATACCGACTAGAGTGAACGGAGTTGGCTGGGAGAGTGGGAAAAAGGGGGACGAGCGGGAAGAAATTGGGCTGAGAAGTGATGTTGGTAGGGACCTCCGAAAGTCCAAAAGGACTCAGCCATTGGAGGCTGGTCGTAACGGTCGCTGAGGGAAAGGGGGTGGAGGGGCATGCACACATGTGCGTTTGTGGTATGTGCTGAGTAAAATTTGGATTCACAGCGTAACTTTCTTTTTTTTTTTTTGTGTGTTTTTATGGTTGCTCAGTGCCTCCAGAGGTCTTTGAGCGGGTGGTGGTCATGGACGGTGATGGATCCCGGGGCCAATCGAGCAATTGACGATTGGGGGTATCATCAGGATCGCTTTCCGTTCATGGGTTGGAAGGGGGGTTGTTCTGTCCGGACAGAAGCATCGTGTCGCGGAGGCCCGGGGTCTGAGGCTGATTGCTTGGGGTGCTGCCTCCGGATGCAGCAGCGCTGAAATCCATCATGGATGATGGTGGGTTGAACAACATATTGTACGCTTCGGACGATGCTTGGTCCATCAGGCCTGGGTTGTTGATTTGATTCGTGATTTGCGCGGTTTGACGCTCATCGAAGGGCACGTCTTGGTACATGGCACGGGTCTGGCCATCGTGGTTGATTGCGGCAGAAGGCATGGTAGAAGTGGGTTTCTTGTGGTGATCTTGTGAGGGAGGAGAAGGGGAAAGAGGTTCCTTTTAAGAGATCCAAGGAGGGTTCTTCGAGACGGAGAAATTGGTAAGAGGAATGGGCGAGGGGTGAGAGCAGGTCAAGAGAGCGTGTGGAAGATGAATGGGGTGGATGATGAGAGAACTCGAGCTATGAACAGATTGTCCGAAAGTCTTCGTGTTTTAGAGCCAGGAATGAGGATCAAAGGGGTGCGAAACTGGCGGTTTAAGTACTTTGGCACAGCCATGTTCCCCTAGGGATTAAAATGGAGGTCGATTCTATTCCCCCTGCCTGTGTGGCTGCTTGGGTGAGATTTTTCTGTGAGTGGTCCATGTCTATTTCTGTTTGGTCACACGCAGTGTGCAACCGTCAAAAATACAACTGTCAAAACTTTTGGTGTGAAAACCACACTGGCCGCGCATAGACGGGGCACAACCGTGCTGCTGACGGTTGCAAGCTCACTTCTAACATGCAAGGGGTCGATATACTCGGCTCTGATTCGACAATGGCTTCTTCCTTCACATTCCATCGCCCCCCCTCTTCCCCTGGTCTGCTTATCAACCTGTGTTCCACAACGGCTATTTCATTTGGCTCAAACAGGCCTGGAGCAATTGGGTAGCAATTGGGTGCATGCACTCTCAGACCGACGCTGCGGCCGACATAAGCATTCATAACTCTGTAAGCCCTGGCATGCATGGTTCCCCTCCATTCCCATTCCCACACATCATCTGATCTAATCCAAAGGCCGGTACAAATCGACTGACTGCGTCCCCCAAACCAGAGGTCCTCCTCCGAGCGATCATCCACAAACCGTTCACACCAATCGTCAACGATGGCATACACCGAGGCATTCACAGACACGCCAAGCACTGACAGGCCATCTCGGCTCAACAAGTGGAACACTCGATATTAGGCCAATGTGCTTGGGCTTGTAGAGCCTGGGAATTCTTGTTGTCAACGGTCTCTCGTCGTCGCACAGTGGTCATGAAGCTCATTTTTCACTGCTGTACCTCCGGAGACTTTTTTGTCACACGCAGCGGTTTTATCAATTGACCATCGCTTCTGCTCAACGCTCTCGATAGTTCTTTTGCTCACGCTTCAACCTGAGAGATACATATGTAGATCTTTCG
>Ga0247824_10001721_pt1 | contig 12081 bp, 18 predicted proteins | sample 13C_PalmiticAcid_FD_194412 | JGI IMG/M metagenome (GOLD analysis project Ga0247824, IMG submission 194412) | Soil microbial communities from agricultural site in Penn Yan, New York, United States - 13C_PalmiticAcid_Day48 | ecosystem: Environmental > Terrestrial > Soil > Agricultural land...
CCTGTCAACAGTTGGTGAAAAGTCGCTTGACCACGGTGCACTCGACTGTTCATGAAAGTGCTGCGTTTCGTGGCGGGCTCAGATGTCCAGTTGCAACTTGTGTAACAAGGGTGTCGACAGCCCACATCAATGAGTGTGGGTGAATGAGGACTGGTGAGAGTGAGTGAAGGCGGAGGTGAGAGTGGAGGTGAGGGCAAGAGTTACTCATTCGTCGTCAAGGACGCGATCAGTCGAGCGTCTCAAACCGATTCCGTTTGTGCCTTCCTTTTCGCTCATAAGCTTCCCCTCAGGTCAGCGTCGGACTCTGCTGTTGGCTCAACCTTTGCTATCAACTGAACTGACTGCCAACGGCATCATGTCCGCTATTATTGGCAGCCCAGGAAGCTCTATGGTTCAGGTTGTCAAGCAAGGATTCTGGGGCAGGCTGGACAGCGCACTAGCAGTTGAAAATCACAGGCAATCTGACACGGGCGAATCTCTCCTTACCTCTTGCCTGCAACATGCTTTTTTCATGTACTCTCAACAATCAACATTGCTACCACCTTTTCCTTTCGTCAACCAGGACTGCAACCCTTCCAAAGCACAGGATATGGACGTCCTACCCGAACCTACAGTATTCAACGCACCCTCGATAAGCACAAAGGCAGCACAAAACTAACGATTTACTGGAGGAAACACTCATCATGAGCCCCACCTTTGGTCATTGTCGCTAGTTCGCAGAGTCTCAGTAAGTGTATGTCAGATCGATGGAGTGCATAGAAACCTCCAGTGCTTGCTACCGCTTTTTATATATGGAGGGCGAGAGGAAGTTGACCCTGCCGATCCAGTTCAAAGAGTTGTAGTAGTTGAGGACATAGACAGGGGCGTTCCCTTTATTGTCGGAAAGTGTCCTGAATTGGACAAGAGAGTCAAGAGTACAGATACAGATCGCCCTCCATACAGCCCAGGACCAGAAGTTGATTCATTGGTAGGATGCTGATGCATGAGATGGATGACCGGATGGCCGAGCTCTTGAACTTGGAAGTGTAAGCTAGCGACTGTGAAGGAATCAATACCGAAAAGTGTGTGTCAGAAATCGATTTTCCGAAAAAGAATGATCTCTGGATACACATAAAGCAACAACCCGAAAACAAACAACAACAACAACGAAAACTCACGTCGTCATTGATAGGTGTGAAGGAGATCGAGTTGCTGTAGTGCATGGTGATGATCTCGTCCTTAAAGATTTCAAGCGAGATAATCTCAGACGTTCCGCGGATGGACTTGATCAGCGATAAAGTATGTACATCCCACAAACACAGCATGTGGTCCGCTGCTGCAGATGTGATCAAGACATCGTTCGTGTAAAACTTCATCTAAACGCATTCCCAGTCGAGGGTGGGATAGAGAGAGGAAACTTCATCGTTAGGGTACATGGCTACGCCATCAGTCCGTTTCTACAACAAATTCTGTAATTACCTGCGTGATCTCATTGTCCGAAGCGCGCCATGAACCGACCAATGTGCCTGTTCGTGACTCCAGGAGAGAAACCGATCCATTGGAGAATCCCGTAGCAATCAATGTTTCCGAAGGACTGACGGTCACTGTCTTCACGATTATGCCTTGAAAATTCGTTGTGCGCCAGTTATGAAGGTTCGTGTGTGTGTGGCTGTCCAAGAAACTGAGCGTGCTGTCCAACAGTCCGGCAACAATATATCTCGAGCGATGAATTGGGGCCATAGAAACCACAGGCGCCTTTCCAGTATTGAATTGGTGTACAGATTTCCCTGTCTCAGGTTCCCACAACTAGTAAGGAGTGACAACAGAGAGTGAGTGGCTGAATGATGGGGATGGAACACTCATCCTGAGAGTTGACGACACTTACGTGGATCTGTCCATCGCAGCTAGCCACAATATCACCCGTTCCAAAGGATCCACCACCAGTCGCAAAGTGAAGGTCATAAACAGGTCCACGACGGTGGCCATTGTAGGTCATCAGGCATCCCGATCCAGTATCTCCATAGTCTGGGTTCTCAATTGATCTGTGAATGTCCAGCGACCATAACTTGACCATTCGATCCTTGGATCCCGTTGCTAAGATACGTTGGTACTCGTTTGCACCAATGACTCGAATGCTTGACGTGTGACCTAACAGCCATCCATTTACAATGTCAGTGGTATGTTCATCCGAAAGAATACATGCTTTTTTTTGCGCCCTATAAGTGCGTTAACCATTGGTACCTTCAAAACCTTGCAATTTCCAGTCATTGAACGCAAACTGCATGGACTTTGCCATTTCTTCTTGGTTTGTGGACAGGAACCGATTCCAGTTGCTAAATGTGAGAAAGAGGCATCTTGTGAGCGCGCGTGCTTGTCGAGTCGCTCTCAACACCGTCCAGCAATAACCAAGGCAGTGCGTACCTCAGTTGTTCCAACCTTGCAGCTGTCTTGGCTTTTGTTTGCGATCCAAAGCTCTGCCGATGTTTCTTTGCGGGAGCTGCGCCTAGTACGGGTGAGAGTGAACCTGCTGGGAAGAACTCTGGCGATTTCGAACGTTCAGGGCCTCCAGAATTGGGCTCACTTCCTCTCTCGTTTGGGCTCAAGTCCCTGATCACGGTCAACCCCGAGCTGGATGTTATGTTCAGAGAAGCCGCCAGTGTGCTTGTTGAGGTTGACGCCGAAATCGATGCTAAAGCGGATGAGGCTGATGGAGGCGGCCCATTTCCATTCCATTGACCTCCAGCAGGTACTGACATTGATCTGCTTTTCGTAGAGTCAAAGAGTGAAAGCGCCTTGGACATACTGGCTGATGTTGCTGACCACAGATCCTTTGTTGAAAAGGCAGCCTTCTTGGCATTGGCTGCATCCCTGGCTTGTTGGTTCTTCTGCTGCTGCCAAAACGTGGAGGATGCCGATGTACTCAGGACAAATTTCCCTTGCGCTGTGATACTGCCCAAGGAACGCAATGGCGAGTTTCCAAACTCCTTTGAGGCCAATCTCGCCGCGATCAATCGTTCTATAGCTTCACTGTTGTAGAATACAACATATCAAGTCTTGTTATTTTCCGCTCAGTGACCAGCTTTCTCAAGCACAGCTACAGCGGCAACCCTCTCTATATTTACCTTGCGGGTATCATGCTTTGCATGGCCTCTTGCCCAACACAAGAACAAAGTTGGCCATAGGCGTACATCATCTAAAGAGTTAAAATGGTTAAAGGGTGTCTATTGAAGATGTCACTGGCGCGTTTTGGGACGTGCGACACGGGTGGGTCACAACCTACCTGTTCATTCCTCTTGATATCCATCGTGGTGGTGGTCTTTGTACTCGTTTCATCCGTCTCAGGCCCGAATCCCGAAAAGTACTTTTGAAGAATGGGTGCGATCTATCATACGGCGCATGTTAGCCATGATGCCCTTTTGCCAAATCTTGCAATGGTGACTTCCATGTGGAATGCTTACATGCTTTTCCCAGTCGGTTCTAGTGAGGGACGAGCTGAGTTGGAGTATAAAGTCCATTGCATGCCGGCTAACAGCGAGTCTTGGGTTTGCCTGCGAGTCCTGTCGGTTTGTGGGCTTCCTTGGACTGGGTTCAATCAGGCGATAAATAAGGTCGGAACCACCGTTCTTTAGTTCTGTGACGAGCTGGGTATCGTACATGTGAGGCACCAGCTACCATAGCCGCATGAAAAAGATAGAGAACAGGTAGTAGATGGTGAGCATCACTCCACGTAGGATGAGCTTGGTATCGCCCAAATATCAGATATTCATACTGATCCTAGCATTCCTAAAAGGTTCCTCATGGTATTGCTTGTTCTGGTGTTAAAAGTCTTGGCAGATGATTCAATAAGATGAATGATGTGGCTGAACTGCACGAGAGCAAATGTCGATCCAAATTCCTGAGCAATCCCGCCCAATGTTTCCTTTAGCAACGGCAATGAGATTGGATCCTTGTATGCCAGTCTGGAGAATGGTCGCATGACATGCTTGGACGTCAAAATAGGGCCTATGGATCGACTATATAGTTGAGTCAGAACCATGGTGAGAATCTAAAGTCGAGGTGTAATGCCGCTTATACCCTCTAGCCTCAAAGAAGACAGAGAAGAGATGTACCATATGCCAACAAAGGCCTCGCTAGCTGCCTTTCCTAGGCTGGGGATGGTCTCCTGCACAGATTTCTTGGCCGAGTCATCATCTGCCACCGTAGAAGCAGTTGGGCTCAAGGGAGTTCCTTCAGACATCCGCAAGGACGACGAAGACGAATTATCATCTGATATAATCTCACCCAGTCCATAGTCGGCAGTAAGCGATTCGAGGTAATAAGGGAACAGCTGTTGCAAAAAAGTGCCAGAACCAAATCGTCGCAGGAACTCTGTGAAGGCTGACGTAGCAAGTAATTCGGCAGGGAGAATGGGTTTGGTAGCCTACAGCAGAGTAGAGTCAGACTCTAACATTAGAACACTGAACACTGCGTCCACAATCCCTGAAGAGGTCATGAACGAAAGGGCCTGTTACCTCGAACAGAGCAATGATAGGCTTGAGCAGGCACGTCTTTGTGCGTTGGGTACCAAGACGTTGGCCTAGCTTAGGAAAGAGGCTCAGAGCACTCAGTCGTGTCTCTTCATTCGTAAACGGCTGCACAAGGACTGGTAGAGCAATATCAAACGTCTCGTCCTCAAAGGCACAAATCCGATCAATCCATTTGTTCGCCAATTCCATCTGAGTGCTTTCAGGGCTAAACCAAGATCATCCAAGTCTGTTAGTAGGCGTTGCACTCATCACTTGGTACTTGTGCCAAGTAAGGCATTTCCATAGAGGATCATTACCAAACATAAAACATAGCCAAGAATTCGTATATCTCGGCCATCAGGGTCGGCACAAACATTGATATTGTAGGCGATTGCAAAGAAAGGGCCGGTACTGATTTTTGAAGAATATCGTCCATCAGTGGCCGAGAATTCCAGTCCTTGTTGAGCATGGCTATTATTGTTCCACTCACGGTGACAGGTATCTGGTAGACAGTTAGATATCATCCGCGTTAGTACTCTTAGTGAGAATAGTTCATCATGTATCTTGCGCCCAACGTATCAACATACATGTTGCGACTTGGTCAGATCCGTGAGCGTTGTCTCTGGCTTCAGAGCCATATCAATGCTGTTGTTGGGAACTTCCTGAGCAAGGTAAATCTGCTTGAACACCTCTCCTAAGCAGTAGACATCCCAGCTCTGCATGTATTCGAAAGAATCTTCCTTCCTGGTTGTGGAGCCGTCGGACGTCAAGTCAGGAGTGTCAGCCAATATCCGAGCCCGAGCCGCACTGCTATTCATGAAATGGTACTTGGACCCAAACCGGTATGTCGCCTCAAAGTGCTCTAGTTCCTCAGTGAATGTTGCTCCCTTCAAATCCTTTGAAAATTCGATCGTCTCGGATTGGATAAATTGGATGAGTGCCTCTGGTCTCGTTGACGAGGCTAGAGCAAGGCTAGTATCCTGAGAGATGGCATTCTTGGGCATAAGAATACCGTTGCTTGGCGGCGATCCAACGTACAGACTGGGGCCGGTAGGTTCTCGTTCAAAGATATTTGGGTTGGCTACAATGGATATTGGCCTGGATCCCGGTGGGTGACGTATCGACTTTGATCGAGTTGGACCTGTCGGGCGGAATAAGAGATCCGACACTTTGTCGACAAATTGAGGGCGTTCGCTTTGTGGAAGGTAAGCACTCCGTCTCTTGATCGTTTTGGATGCCTTCTCGAGGTCGGTTTGCTTTTCGGTCTGGGATTTCAAGAAGTCTCTACGATGATTGATAATGAGTAAACGCAAAGGTGAGCCGTCGTGTATCGTCCTCTACTTCTATAAGGACATGACTTCTGTCCTGTAGTAACGTACTCCTTGGAGAGGGACCAATTGGAAAGCCTTTGCGGGTGAGGGTCCGTGAATAACTGAATGATTCCATGCTTCATGAACTCGCTTTGTCCAGGGAACAACGATAGGGCTACGTTTTTAGCCTCAACGGCACCTGGTCCTGAAAGCTTGTAACCAAAGGTCAAGTCAATCCATTTATGTAAATGTCTGGATACATGATCGCTTTCGAGGGCCTCCCGGTGGACGCGAATAAAGTCCTCGGGTGTACTGGCCCAGGCAGGGAGTGCCATGTCAGGCATATCTGCATGAATGGATCGGAAAATGTTCGGGTCGGTATAAAACTCGGGGATGCATTCGTCTGGGGTCCATTCGTAAAGCCTTCTTATAGAGGACGGATACTCGTTTGCCTCGTATTTTGACCGCACGAACTGGCAGAGCACAGGGATGGGAATGCGACGAGCCATGTAGACGTAGTAAGTGATGTCAGACAGGATGTCGGTGATGTGGTGTGGTATCGGCCCGTCATATGTCACATCGAGCTGTTCGTCGCCCTTGTTGAGTCTGAACTTGGTTTTGGTAAAGTCTCTCCAGCCCTGCTGCACCTTTGCTCCTGTGAAATCCGTTACCCATGGGAAGATCGGGTGAACGTTGGGATCACCGTAGCGACGGCCTGAACGTTGACAAATGACATGTAGCGAGTAAGAGATGGGAACATCGGGTCCTGCGATTCCATTGACAATGCTTTAGGACTCAGTCTCGGGCTTCTTACCGGCTGCGTGGTTGAGGATCATCAAATAAGTAAAGTTGGATATTTCGCCTTTTACCCATTTCATAACAGTCGACTCGTCTTGGATCTCTACCCACATTATCATATCCTACATGTCAGCAACATTATCACGTTCTTCATAGTGATGATATTCGCGACAGCACTATTCGCAAATGACAGGCCGTAACATACCCTTCGGTAAGCCTTGGCCAGCACCAATGGTTAGGGTGGTCTGCTGTTGGTTTGTTGCCTGGATATCGTCGTGATAGGGCACTGAGCATTTGATTCCAGTCAGCGTAATCCACAGATTCTCATCAATGTATATATTGGATGGCTTTATGCTTCCATGAACGAGGCCATGTTGGTGCAGTCCCTCCACGGCCTTGAGTAACTGGTATACAAGGAAGCCCTTCTTGAGTGATGTATCGAGGTTTCCAGGGTTGAAGCGAAGCAAATCCTGTAAAGTGGTCAATCCTGCTGCTCCTCCTGATCGGTGTGGTGAAAGACAGTAATGAGCGTCATCAGACTCGATGATAACAGTTGCTGCCGCAATGTTGGACGGTGCAGAGTTAGTCTTTGCCTTTGCTGTTCTGTCGACAGGAACAAGTCGTGGGATCATGCTCGTATTGCTGTCGCCATGGTTGTGCCCATGACTGTTGTCGTTAATACGGCTCTTGTCGTTACGCTCAACGGAATCGCTATCGACCCCACTATCGCCGGCATTGTCATTGGCATTGCTACTATCGTTGCTGCTAGCATTGTCGTTAACACCGCTGCTGTCGTTGCCGTTACCTTGATGGTCGCCATGATCCTTCTCGCCCCTGTTTTCGTTAGATGGATACACCAATCTATACCGCAAAGTGTTTGGATATATAATGTCCAGCACATGCTCAATAAGCTTTTCGTTGCGTTCCCAGGAGCACGACCTCTCTTTCTCTTCATGACCCTGCCGAGTCGAGTCTCCTTCTTCATCCGCGCCCATATCGTCACTCTCCAATAAGGACTGGAAAACTTTACGACAAGGCTGGCGATCCATGCTTGACTTTTTCTCCGTCTTGAGCAAATTATCTTGATCCAAGTCCATCAGCTCCCTGACGTAAGCTTCCACTGTGAGATTCCATTCATCATTCGATGGTACCGATGGAAAAGTCGTGAATGACTTTTGGGTGGGTAGGTTGGATGTTGCCGACAGGGGTTTGGTCCCCACCTGAGCGAACGCGCGAGCCCTATTGGATAGAGGGGAGGGTGTGTGTATGTGTGTACATCCTGTGTCAACTCTGCGAGGAGCCTGGTTCATGTGTACAAAACATATGGGAGTCGTATAGCCCGTCTGGTATGAACATTGCTCTGTGACAAAAGTACCTTGTCCAGTTGTCCTGTTGCAATGGTTTGGTCTTGGAAATGACGTTGATAAATACGTTGACCTCTCCTCCCGAGATCCCTGACTCTGTCGTGTTGGAGGACCCTATCACGCCTGTGATGCTTGTACAAGAGCCAGCGCCAGCGCTGTCTCTTGTAGGTGCCACGCTGTTGTATAGGCCAGTTGCGGTGCCCTTGTGCAGTTGGTCGAGCCATGATTTTTGCACCTAAATGACATGATGGCATCATGTTCAGCCAGAGTGAGTCGATATGCCGGTAGCATAGAGAGGTTGCGTATTGAACGGTGTGGTTTCCAGGGGTGCCTTTGGTGCTTACTACACAACAGGCGGTGTGGCCGAGTGTCGACTCGAGGGGGAAGCAAGGGAAGGCGACGTGAAGGTGCAGATCGCGCTCAATGAGAGCAGCCAGCTGGTGAACATCAAGACCCGCTCCGAACATCGTTCAAGTTGAATAGTCTCCTCGTCTACTGTTCTTTGTCTTGTTTGCGAGAAGGAAAAAAAAAAAGAAGGGGGTGGGAGAAAAGTGTTCTGAAGAACGGCCTCCCGCGCTTTTTTTTTTTCTTGTCGCATGGTCAGCAGCATGTGTGACTGGCTGACCACGAGGGGAGAGAGGTCTGTTGGCTCACAGAGTTGGCTGATTCTTTTTTTTGTGTAAAACGAACAACGGACAGGAGGAGCACTGCGAATCACTTTGACAGATCAGGACGACTTGGGATCCTAGGCCATGAATGCTCTCGTCAACTACGCCAGTGATTCAGACTCGGAGAACGAAGAGCCACCCGTTACCCAGCAACAACAGCAACGACAACAGGGACAACAGGAGGACGATTTTTTGCTTTCTGCCTTAAAGGATCTGCAGAGTTTTGCCGACTCGGTCGATGATGGTCCAGGAGACCGACCAGACATTGACGAGGATGGGTTTCAATCCTTCCTGAAGGAGATTGACGCTATCCCATGTCCATCTGAGGATCGGGATCAACCAGTGCTTCCTCCTCCACCACCACCACCTTCAGAGCCATTTGAGACGGGGACATCGCCGCCACCGCCGCCGCCCCCTCCTCCGGAAACCTCTTTGACGACCCACCTGGGCAACATCCAGGAGACTACATTACACCATGTCAAATCAATCCACAGTCGCCTCCATCATATATCTCTCTTACCATCCACATCGATCGACCAAAAGGATCTGGAACGCAGGCTGTTGGAGTTTGCCATCAGGATAGTCGACTGGGAGAAAGGTGGACTCTATGAGGCGTACTTTCTGGGCAAGGAACTAGCCGACGCCGTCGTTGCCTACCAGCAACAGGGCGGCACCATGTCCTCGGATTCTGTCGAGTTACCCTCGTTTGGAGGGGTTGTTGGATCCATGATCAAGCACCTGCACCACTTGGAACATATGGCTGCTCCATTAGGCTGGTCGCCCATTTGGGACGCTGACGATGAGGCGTATGGATTCCAGCACTCCAGGACGGTAAGGGCATTCCATTGTCAAAAGTCGTTTTGAACGCGCCAGGGAAAAGACGCGAACCGGTTCCTAACAGACACTGGGTCGTTTAGGGAACATACTCTCCAATATACCCTTCACAAGAGTTGATTCACTACCTGGACCCACCATCTCGTATACCTGGTTCTGGCCCGCCAGCATTGTCTATCCAGAGTCGATCGTATTTTGGATCACGCACAATTCCAAGCCCAAAGGATACCTCCAGTCCGACCATGACTTTTGTACAGGGATCTTGGAATCCAACGCCACCCAGTCTACAATCTCCTACATCTACTATCATCAGCCCGACCAACACTTCCCACCCCACGGCCGCACCCAAGACGACGACAGCTTCGAAATTGAAAAAACGAAAAGCAGAGGATCATGCAACGGAGCGAGCCACACCGGAGGAGAGCGTTTTTCAGGATCTACATATCCACCCGTCGCGTCGAGCTGTTCTTACGAACAAGTCAGGTGCAGCCATATCTGTTTCTGCACCCTCTACGCTTGGATCCTCGTCTTCATCCTCGAAAGCCATGCCCAAGAAGCTGGCAAATTTGCTTCAAAAATGGAGTGAGAAGGATAAAGAAGAGAGTGACGAAGACGAGGACGAGCAGGAACACGAATACCAGGCAGGTAGTAGACAGGAGTTGAACGCATCGTCTGTTCCGATGACGGGCGCCAACAACCAAAGTCTAGGTGGCGATTGGAGAGACAGACGGTTACGACCGAAATAGCCCTCTCCTTCTTCCCCCCATTCCCCACACGGCAATGAAAACAATTTTGACCCAGATCTTCCTGTTCCTGTCTGTGCTGCATCCAATGGTGGCACAAGATAACCTTGGAAATGATGTGAGAATCTTGATGCGTTTGCTGTTGGGAATAGATCATCTCTCCTCGCCCAAGTGAACGTGCAACGGACTTGGCTTTTATTTTCCTGTCGGAATGGATAGTCCCTTGCTCTTTCCCCCCTCTCCTTTCGCACTTCCTCAAATGGACCTTCCCGACAGTGAGCCCATAATAAAAACATGGGCTTGAGCTCGGCGACGCACGGAACCAAAACACGAAACAAAGATTGCAAAGTGAGGGGTAGCGTGTCCGATAATAGCACAGGAAAAAAATGACGCGATCCATGGGTTTGATGAATGGATGGGTTTTTTTTTATTGCATCGTGTCTTTCGACGTCTAAAAAGCAATGAGATGATGATGAGAGAGAGAGGGGAGAGGGATAGAAAATGCTTATCCGGAACCGCCAGAGTAGGCCTTGCCGAAGAAGATGATCTGGAGCTGATCGTAACCAGACAAGACACCGGCACCAGCGATGGCACGGAGAATGTTGGCACCAGCACCCTTGAAGAGGGACTTGTAACCCTCCTTGTTGACGATCTGCTTGAAGGCATCGAACGAGGACTTGTACTTGACGGCCTCACCAGAGGTCATCATCATGCGACGACGGACGGTATCGACGGGGTACGAAGCGAGACCAGCCAAGTTGGTGACACCGAATCCGAGAATGAAAGAAGCAATGAACGAACCCTGAAGAGAACCAGGCAACAAAGGCTTGATGGAATCGTAGAGACCAAAGTACCTGTTGTTGTTGTGTTGGTTGTTGGATTTGGCGAGAGGGTGTTGGGTAGATTTGTTGGTTGTGTTACAGTCGTATAGCGTGATTGTTGGTTTTGTTGCAAAAAAGTGTAATGGCAATTGAGGAACCGCTTCGTTAGCCTTCTGTACTAAAAAAAAACACAACTGTCCCGTCCCGCCAGATCAAGAAAGTAAACAGATCACTTACAAACCACGGTAGATGATGATACCAAAAGCAGAGAGAGGGAAACCACGGTAGAGACCAGCAACACCATCGGTGGCGATGGTCTTCCTGTAGACATCAATGAGACCGTTGAACTGGCGAGCGCTACCGCCCTTGCCCTTGGCGTCGTTGGCGAGACGGGTACGGGCATAGTCCAAAGAGTAGACGAAGAGGAGCGAGCAGGCACCAGCAGCACCACCGGAGGCGATGTTACCAGCGAACCACTTGCCATAGCCATCATCCTTCTTGAAGTTGAACATGGCCTTGAAGTAATCCTTGAAGGCAAAGTTCAAAGCCTGGGTGGGGAAGTAACGGATGACGTTGGCAGTGTTTCCTCTCCAGAGAGGGGTGATACCCTCATCGGCGATGACGCGGCGGAAGCAGTCGGCGATGCCCTTGTAGGGGTGCGAGAGACGGCCAGTCTTGAGCATCTCATCCTGGTTCTGGAGGAGAAGCTTGATACGCTCGATGGGGGCAGCAGCGGTCTTGGAGACAGCGGCAGAGACACCTCCCTACAGTAGTTAAAAATAATAAAAAAAGCAAGTGTTTGTTGGGTCAGATGCGATCAGAGGATATCGATCCCATCAGCGACAACGCCATCCTTCGGAGGAGAGGAGGCATACCATGAGGAAATCGGCAGCGAAGGCCTTGGCGTCCTTCTTGGGCTTGGTCTGGGTGGACATGATGTGGTTGGGAGAGTGGAGAGGGGGGAGTGGAGTGAAGAGAAAGAGGAAAAAGGGAAGAATGCGGAGGACCGCCTTTTTCTTTCCAGGCACCCGAAGTGCGGAGTGTCGAGCCAATGACGGT
>Ga0247824_10001722_pt1 | contig 12079 bp, 14 predicted proteins | sample 13C_PalmiticAcid_FD_194412 | JGI IMG/M metagenome (GOLD analysis project Ga0247824, IMG submission 194412) | Soil microbial communities from agricultural site in Penn Yan, New York, United States - 13C_PalmiticAcid_Day48 | ecosystem: Environmental > Terrestrial > Soil > Agricultural land...
CTTTTAGGTTGTTTAAGAGGGGAGACAATATGTAGTGAGGGAATGAGATTATTATTGAGAGCCTTTGAACTCGAGATTATTAATCATCAGCTGGCAAATTAAGCTTCGTTATACTACTATTAACGACCAAAGATCTAGGCCCCTGCGTATAAATAATGGCAAGGCAGATATAGTAGTACTTTACCCGAATTCCTATCTACTGCTCGTTTCCCTTTATGTCTCATAAAGTACCTAGCTGTAACCAAGCGCCCTGATTACTTAATATATACGTCTGCCGTAGCATATCCGTAAGGAAGAGATGGCTATTCAACCCGTAGGATAAGGAGTGTTAACTATATCTTAGTGGGGTGATATAGTCTCTCTCAGTGCCTTGGGAAAAGTCGAACAGAAATAGTAGGAGAAACAACAATGGAAATAGCAGTAGAAATCAGAATAGAAACGGCAGTATAAATATCCAATAAGCAGTACTGCTAAGCAAAAATGTCCTTTAGAATTGCATTTCAACCATCAACATGGTAAGCTAATGACTAAATCATTAAATATTAAAGTCTGATCTATCGAGAGCATCTTTTAATCCGTCCAACTGTATATGTCGGCATCGTTGTGCCTCACACTCTATCTTGCATCTATGTTGCCCCAATCGTGACTTTCCACGCACCAAAAGCCCCCACACATGAGCTGACCAGGATCGCTGCCATCCTCTCATGCTGCACCATGCCAAAATAGACCCCAAACACCTTTGCCACAACGCCCCCAAGGATGCCCATCCAGACCACAAAGAATCCCGCCTCCCACCATTCCTTCTTCAAAGTCTCCCTGCGCGCCCGCTCGCCACTTGCCCTCATGCTCGTGCCCCATCCATCCGCGCCCATAGTCAGCATGCTCCAAAGATGAACTGCCGGGAGCGGGACGTAGTAAAAGAGAATGCTGGGGAGCACCCAGAATAGCCCCTTTCTAGTCAACCGGTCGGGATTCCTCACGAGGTTGTAGACGCAGCCCACCAGGACTCGAAGCAGGAGATCCTTGGAAGAAAACACGACGAGCTGCTGCGACGTGAAGAGGTACCAGATAATGGCAATGGCCCCAATGGCCGGACCGAACTCGCGCTTTGCCATGCCGTAGAAGAGAAGGGGGTGGCTGGTGGCGTAGACGCGAGGATGGAGGAGTGACTCGATGTGCGTTGCTCTTGCCCACCGGACTTGCTGCTTGAGCCACCTGGCCATGGTCGTTGGCGTATCCGTTGCGGCAAGGACGTCCGACGCAAACATGACCTTCCAGCCCCTCAGCAGCAAGTTTGTTGTCAGATGCCGGTCTTCGTTCACAATCATCCTCTTGCCGAGCGCTCGCTGGAGGTACCAGGTCACGAGGATGTCTGGCAGCGCGGCAAGTCGAAAAGCCGTCGACGGTCCACTCTGGCAGTCGCTCGTCCCCGCGCAGGCGGGGGTTGACCGTGTCAAGTACAGCTCCCCCCAGTACACGGCTGACGCGAGGCGGGTAACTGTGCTCTCGTGCGCATTGTGGACGACCAGGCCAGAGCTTGCTCCCCCAGCCCGAGGATCCGAGGCAATCGTGTTCATGGTGCGCTCCAGCGAGTCTGGGAAGACGATGGTGTCCGAGTCTGACGACCAGAGAAACTCGACACCAAGGATGTCGGCGATGACGAGGGAGAAGACAAAGGTCGTGAACATGATGCCCTTTTTGTGCAGGTGGCGCTGCTTGAGGCACAATTGCCGCACGCCGTCCGGCGCCCCAATTCGCAGGTTGTGCTGGATCAGGATGCTCTTGGCCAGTTCAATGCAGTACTGCATGGCGATGGCGTCGGCCTCAGCTTCATCGACGGGCTGGTCGTCGTTACGATTCTGAGCGATGGCCTTGGCACGGACGCGTTCTGCAACTTGGCCAAATGGTTCTGGAATTTGGATGACGGCCGAGCCTTGGGGGTAGACCTGCGTTATCATCAGCCGCTTGTGCTTCATTCTACTCTCAAAGACGGGACGTACCTTGCTGAAGACGGCGACCATCTCTTGGTCTTGCTCCTCGTCCCCATCGATGCCAGCGAGCAGGAACACACATGTCGTCGATGATTTGTAGCTCTCGAGGGCGCGACGATACAACGAGGGATCCTCTCGCCACCCAACAACGGCTGCCAGGCAGTCCAGACTGGGCGTAGCTTGTTGACTCTCCAGATAGAGGTCCTCTCTGTCACGTTTCTCCTCCAGTGACTGGCCCTTGCCGTCGAATGGGCGCTGGTCGAGGAAAGCGATCCTACGTCCCTCGATCATGTACCGGTTGAGCTCCGTGAGAGCAATGGTAAGGAGGATGTCCAGGGTAACCGGGAACCGGGTCTGCGCCGTTGTCAGGTAGTACCACGGAAGCACCAAGGCACAGCCGATCACGTTTAGACATTGGCGGACTCGACAGACCCGAGGACCACCGAAGGCACCCCGAGGTTTGGGATCGAGGAACATTGGGCGGCTGCAATGCGGAGTGTGCGAAGTTGGCGGGGGAAACGGCGTCGCTGAGTAAACATGGAGGTTGACTGACTCCTGAACCACAAATATTATACTCCCTCGCCATCCGATTATTTCTCCGTTCGTTCCTCACCCCTGACCCCCTGGTTGCACAAGAAGCCTAGAATAGGTAAATTACAGCCATGCGTCACCCGGGCTCCCGGGCATTTCTGCGAACCACGGGACAGCAGGCATCAGGGGGATTTGGTATGATCTGCACAGCCCCTGTGAAAGGCTTTTCTAGGAAGGACAGAAGGAATTGCCTCGTCGTATTCCACTGGGCGGTCTCGTATTCTCCACCAGAGGACCTCCTTCAGCCCACGATTTGTCCTCGGAACGATTGGCTGAGGAGAGCAGCCTCGGACGGCACGGATCTTGTGCGATATATTAATTTTCTTGCTGTGGTACCGCCCCATGAGTCAATGGCCGATCCCGAAATGATGTCGGCCCGCCCAGGGTCGCATTGTGGCAGGGAACAGGCACCGCCCAGTTCCTGCATCCTGTAGGCATCCACGTGCTGCCAAAGACGGGAGTTGAGAGGCATCCCTTGATCATTGCTTGTTAGCCCCCTTTCAACACACTTTGATATCCTTAGCCTCTCTTCCTTTGGCAAGGACACTCACTGCCACCAAACATGATGACGATACACAGGAACAACCGCCTTGTACCGGCGGTCATCATCGCCGTCTGCATCTGCGCGTCGTACCGCCTCATCGACCCGAATGTCAACAACTGGGGCAACGTGCTCCCTCAGTGGGGTTTCCACGATGATGGCGACGGATCGCTCGCCTCGGCCACGCCTGTCATCCCATCGCCAGATCCGATTTCTTCCACAACTGGCATGCCAGCCCCGGAGGTCTCCGAGAGTAGCTACCCGTCGGCTTACCACAGGCCTACCGGCGGAAACCTGTCGGCTGAAGACGTGCTCCTCATCGTCAAGACGGGGAGCACATCCATGTGGAAACGACTGCTCATACATTTCACAACAACGCTCTCCCCAGACCGCATCCCCTTGGCAAACACCGTCATTTACTCGGACAGCCCGGGCTCGATTGCCAACTTCCACATCGTTGACGCCCTCGCCAACATCACCGAAGCGACCAAGGCCTCGCCGGACTTTGACGTGTACCGCCAGCAACCCGAGTACGCGACACACAACGTCTACGTCGAGGCCTCCGGCGTCGATGGCGACAACTACGGGCCGGCAGGCGGGTGGATCGTCGACAAGTACAAGTTCGTCCCCCTGATTCAGCATGCTGGGAAGCACTACCCGAAGGCCAAGTGGTACATCTACCAAGAGGACGATGCGTACTTGTTTTTGCCCAGTGTCCTCGACTACCTCGCGACCTTTAACTGGCGCAAGCCCCATTACTTGGGGAGCTACGCCGCCAAGTCCGACACGGCGTTTGCCCACGGTGGCGCGGGTTTTGCCTTGTCCAGGGCCGCATGGGAAAAGACCTTTGGCCGCAACCCGACGATGTCCGAGGATTACGAGGAGTACACTGCCGGCCATTGCTGTGGCGACCAGGTGCTCGGTCATGCGCTGAACAAGTACGGGGTCCGCTTTGGGGAGAACGGCGGCGATGAGAAGTTCACCTGGGGGTTCAACCCCATTGTTCACTGGCGGTTTGGCTTCAGCAGGTGGAACTGGTGCAGCCGCCTGATGTCCTGGCACAAGGTCCACAGCCGGGACGTGGCAGACTACTTTGCGTTTGAGAGGACTTGGGACTTTTCGGTAAGTGGCAGAAGAAGCTTGTTAGGAGCCAAGACGTGTTCCTGACATCCACCCAGAAACCTCTCCTCCACCGCGACTTTTTCTTGGGCATGATCGCCCCGAATTTGAAGCGACGGGCAGAATGGTGGGACAATTTCTCGTCCCTGTACAGTATCACATCTGCGAACAAGGCGTCGCCCCCGACGCCCGACTCCCAGTATGACCCAGCTCTCTGGAAACAGGCATGGGCATCAACCGATGCTTGCGAGGCGGCCTGCAAGTCGTGGGTCACATGTGTTCAGTGGAGCTACGTTGAGGACTTGTGCAGGATGGATGACAAGCTCAGCATGGGGCAGGGGTTTGCTCCAGCCATGTCGGAGAGAAAGACGGCGCTGAAGACGACCAGTGGCTGGTTACAGGAGAGGCTGGAGAGTTGGAAGTGCGAAGGGTGATCAAGGCACTGTGCAAGAACGCCCCTAAAAGATTAATGCTTAATTGACTGTACATATGCCCCTGGCACCGTCGCACCCTTGCTCGTTACGCGGCCCTTGGCTTCAAATCCTCACTGTCCACCCAGTTTCCATGCAGCCCTTGCCTCAGCCGGACGGGCAGCATAATGACTGCCTTCGCCTTGGTGAAGTCCTTGGTATCCAGGAGATGCAGTTCGCTGCCCATCGAGGAATAGTTGTTCACCAGCGCCAGAAGATAGCCGTCTCCCTCCTCGGTGGATCCCCTCCTCGGGATAAACACGGGCTCTTGCACCATGTGCGTCCTGCCAGGGAAGTAGACCTCGGTCTCGCGGGTCTCGAGGTCCAGATGAGCAAGCGAGTTGTACAGAGGGTAGCCACCGCCCAGTTGAGGCGCGATCGCGGGGAAGTCGGTTCCCAGGCTCGGGTCCATTAGATCAAAGAAGCAGTGCCTATGGGCTTGGGTGGCGAAGCGATCGTCGATGCGGTAGAACTCGGAGTTGCCATTCTGGAGGACCTCCACGTTGGTCAGGTCGAGATTCGAGGACTTGGGGTCGATGGTGAAGCGGGTGAGCTGCGAGTGAATGGAGCTCGGCTCCGGGGCGTTGCCCTGGGCATCGGGCCACCAAAAAAAGACGTTCTTGTCGCTCAGGCCGAGGTCCACGATGAGGTTTCCCGACGCGTCCTCGTACGCGTTGGCCGTGTGCCCCGGGAAGGAGTTTTGGTAGCGGAACCACTGCGGGCGTGTTAGTAAAGTTTACAGGGAGATCTGAGCGTTACAAGCCAGTGTCATTTACCTTGACATCAGTGGGCTGCCCACCCTTCCGCGGAAGGACTCCGATGTAGAAGGGTGTCTCCGGGCTCCACTGCCAGTGCTCGCCGCCTTGCTTCAAGCGCTCAATGTCGCAGACCTGGGGGATGATAGGGAAAACAACCTGCGATCGCCAGTTAAAACCGAAAGCCATGTTTCCACGTCCGGATCGAATCGCTTACCCAATTTTCGGTCACGGCAAAGTCGTGGATCATGGCAACGACGGGCGCGGTGAGCCACACCGTCTCCAGGAACTTGCCATCGGGGGCAATGCGGTAGTAGCAGACATCCGGGGTGCCGTCGCCCTTGGCCTCGTACCCGAAGCAGATCATCTCGCCCGTCTTGGGATCAAACTTGGGGTGGGCCGTGAAGGTCAGACTCGGGAGCTGGCCATCGAACGTGTAGAGGCCGTGGGTCTCCAGGGTCTCGGGATCCATCGCATACGGCGGCGCATCTTCCTTTAGCGCGAGCAACCGGCCGTTGAAGTGGATGATGTTGGTGTTTGCAGTGGTGCGAATCTTGAACTCCACGGCGTCCGTGTACTTGTTACGGTACTTGCCTAAGACCATCGAGTCAGCATTGGTGGGTACGGGAGATTTGGAGTGTCGGTCCCTTACCCAGGAGCGCCCGCTGAGCCTCACGCTCGCGGGTGAACTTCTCGGTCCGCACGAACCGCTGCTGGAAGGAAGCCCGCCCGTCCTTAAGTCTGAATGCACTGATGTTGCCATCGCCATTGAACCACTAAGACCGCGGGAGTCAGCATTGGCGCGGAGGCGGGCGGGGAAATCCCTGATGTAACGTACCGGGTCGTCGTCGATAAAAGGGGCAAACTGGGGGTCGGGCATGACACGATAGAAAGTTCCGTCAATATCTTCGGGAATCTCTCCATAAACCTCCAGGTTTGGGACTTCTGCCTCAACGCGGCATGGCTTCATGAACCCAGAGAACTGTGGGCGCTCCGGGAAGTGCAGACGCGGCTTCTGGTCGAGTGGGGACGACATGGTGATTGATGACTGGCCTAACACGACAGAGCGGATGGGGAGACGACGAGATGGGGGTGCGTTGGAAGAGTAGGGCGATGCCACGGCACCGTGAAAGAGTGAATACGGGCAATATAGGGGGGCTATTTATTACAGGATTGCTCTTCGGCTTTACAAAACCGATGGAGAAGCATGAATCCGGGGTATCGGGTCTTGATCGACGCCATCTCGCTCAACTCCCCGCATGTGGGGTTCACCCCGGATGAGCCGCTCCGCCCCTTCCCCGGCTTCCCCGGCGGGGCTTCACCACATTGTGGCCAAGGCCCCGTGCCTGACAGTAGTCCAGCAGCCGCCGAATCCGCGGATCGCGGGGAGGCTACAGTGTGCGGGGAGGTAAAAAGGGCGAAGGTCGTGCGAGGAGCCTGTCAAAAACGCCAGTTCTCGTGCGGTTTGTTCGTCATCAATAATACCAAATCATTGTTTTCACGATGCACTATCTCGCCTACGGATTGGTCGGGCTCGTCCTCTGGGTGGTGGGAAGCTGCGTGTACAATGTTTACTTCCACCCCCTGAATGCCGTCCCAGGCCCCTTCCTCGCCAAACTCTCGCGATGGTGGCTCTTTACGTTGGAGATGAGGGGCAACCCTCACACCGAGATCCTTGAGCTGCACCAGAAATATGGTACGCCCCATCGATGTGGTATCCGGCCAAATGCGAGGCCATGTGCTAACCTGTCCCAGGACCGATGCTCAGAATCTCGCCCGACGAGGTCTCCTTCAACGACATCGAGGCATCTGGCGTCATCTACGGCCAGACGTCCAAGTTTGAAAAGTCACACTACTTTTACCGGGCGTTCGAAGACCAGGCCCCCAACCTCTTCACGATCCGAGACCGTCAACATCATGCCCAAGACAAGCGACTGATCTCCCATGCCTTCTCGAGATCCAACATTGTGCAGTACCAGGCATCCATCTGGGACAAGGCGGCGTATCTGATGGACCGCATGGCGCAACGCGTCAAGGAGAACGAGACGATCCCCCTATTTCCCGCGTTTCGCTGCATGACGCTCGATACCATTTCGGAATTCGCCTTTGGGCGGTCAACTGGGGCGTTGAAGCTCGAGGATTTTGAGTGTGTCATCTTTGATGGTATCGACATGGCAACAGGCACCGTGACGTTTGTGAGTCTTGCTGGCCCACCAGTCAGCCAAAGTAGGAATTAACTGGGCCTCAGTTTCAACACTTCCCCATCCTCCGAGAGGCTCTCCGATGGGCCAGCTACTTTAAGCTCACGGCGGTCCCAAACGGTTTCCTCGCGCTGGGACAGGCTGCGGATGCAGCATTCCAGGAGATGGATGCCAGTGACACTTGGACCATGTTCAAAAACATGATCTCGGCTGCGGACAAGACATCAACAGAGCTCACCAAGGAGCACCTCATCTCGGAAGCCATCCTCATGTTTGTGGCCGGCACTGACACGACCGCGACGGCGCTAGCAATCAACCTGCATCAGCTTTTGCAGCAACCTGAACTGTACCAAAAACTGCAAGCAGAGGTCCGAACTGTCATGCCAGCGCTCGACACCAGGCCGACGATCCAGGACCTCGACTCCCTCCCTCTGCTCGATGCGTGCGTGAAGGAGAGTCTGCGCATCACGGCCCCGAGCCGCGTTCGCATGCCTCGGACGGTTCCGGAGGGCGGATGGACGTTCAAGGGCCAGCACTTTCCAGCGGGGGTAAGCACATAAGGACGCCCTGGTGGCCCGGACTCCTGTCTCTCCCCCCTTCTCTCCCCCTTTCTTTTCTTCTCTTGAGCAATGGTGATGGCTAACGACCCGCCAGAAAACAGTGAGCCTGTCACCATGGTATTACCTGCAGGACGAGGCCATCTTTCCCGATCCTAAGCGCTACAACCCCTTGCGCTGGATGGTTGCCGAGGACCAGAAGCGCCTCATGATGTCTTACTTCCACCCCTTCTCGAGAGGGACCCGACAGTGCATTGGCCAGAATCTCTCGTGGATCGAGCAGAAGATTGTGCTGTCCATGTTTGTCCGGCACTTCAACCCGAAGGACGTGCTGAAGAAAAACATCACAGTCCGAGAGGCCATCACGGTGGCCATCGGCGATCCGGTGGATGTGAGGTTAGATCTTGTGACGCAGTGATCGGGTTCACCATCAGCGACGGAGGAGAGGGTCCAGCCCACGCCCCACCCAAGGTGAGGGGCCAATGATAAAGGGGATGCCTCTCCAGGCTTTCCAGGTTCCCCAGTTCCCCCAGTTCCCCGGCATCCCGAGGCTCGAATGTTGGAGCGGGGAAGCTGACGTTGGCTTGTCGCCTGTGGCAAACGTCCCCCGAAGGGTTTGAGAAGGTGCCTCATGGGCTTGTCCTGATAGGGCCATCGCGGTTCGAAGCTGCTGAGCGTGGAGGCCATTGTCATTCAGGAGGATTGATTTGGCCACGGGACGCACACGGTGCCACAAGGTTTTGCTCCGTCTTACTCTATTTTCAATGATGAACGGGCGTGAAAGGGGGGAGAAAGACAGGCAAACAGAAGAAATGAACAAAACCCTGCTCGCCGCTCGCGTTTGCACCCCACATTGCGCACCCTCGACTCCCTAATCCGGATAGCGCTGTTGCCCTGCGATGCCAGCGGCGATTTGACAGGGCTCGGTAATTGCGCCCGGAAACCAATCCGCAGGCCCCTCCCCCAGCGAAGCGCTGGTGGACGAGCTGGGATTTCCCAGCTTGGAGAGCAACACCAGACACCCACCACCCTCGCTTTATCTGCAACTCTTCGCCGGGTGGATGACGGATGGGCAAAACAACTGCGAACAAAATCGTCTTGGCGCCCCTCGCCTTGCTGCCCGCCCTCATTGCCCACTTCTCAACCTGCATTAGTCCGTCATGGCCGATGAGCAGCCCCATGCACCCTCGACTCCATCCCTCGCCGGGGACTCGGACCTCGCCAACTCGGCCCGGCAACAGGACCGCAAGAGAAAGCGAGTCTCGGTGGCTTGCAGGCCGTGCCGGACACGCAAGTCTCGCGTATGATGGCAGACTCTCTCGATGAACCACTCTGGGACTCGCTGACATGTGCCATGCTCGCAGTGTGATGGCGGCCAACCGTGCTCAACATGCCAGGACATGGTCACTGCTTGTCGATATGATCACCCTATCAACCAACCCATGGCGGCCGCTGCCCTTGGTGGCGGAGGGATGGGCCTGTGAGTCTGCCTCCTTCGGGTGTGTGCTGAACCGCAACGTCTCATCGGATTTAGACAGGGAGAAAACACGCTTCTCGAGCAGCGGCTGCTGGCAATGGAACAGAAGCTGCTCTCGCTCGAACAGGACAAGCGATCTGATAAACCATCGCCCCAAGGCTCCGCATCTCCGCTCACGCAGGCGGACCAGCCGGAAACCGCTAGGGCACTAACCGGGACCTCGGACCTGGGCGATGCCGTGGATGGGATGGTGGCCGTCGCGCTCAAGGACGGCGCAGACGAGGACGAGTATTTCGGTAGTTGACGCGACCAACCCATGTCCCAACCTTGAATCCCAGCTGACGGATGTAGGTCCCTCGTCCAACGTGGCTCTGCTACGAACAATCGTCCGTGCAGTCGGCCAGCCAGCCAACAACCCGGGCGACAATGGCCGGGCATCGTTATCACGGCCGTCGATGGATGTACAAACAGGCCCGGCAGGCGGATCCAACAGCGCTTTCTTGAGAAGGCCTGCAAATACCGAGCGCGTGCGCGACAGACAACGGAGGCCCGTGGAGCCCTTTGCTCTCCCGCCTCCAGACGAGGCAGACGACTTGCTGCGGCACTACTTTGCCACGGTCAATCTCATGGTTCCCTGCATCCACGAAGACTCATTCCGAGCCATGTACAGGCGGGCACGCAGCGAGGGGCTTAGAGTTGTCCGGAGGTCATGGCTCGGCGTTCTTAACATGATGTTTGCCATCGCGACCAACGTCCAAACGCCAATATCGCCGCCGATCGAACGGGCTACTCGGTCCGACATGTATTTCGAGCGGGCCGTCGAGCTGTCCAGACCCGAGATCCTGGGGCGCCTCTCGCTGGAACTAGGTAGGTCTCGGTTGACAGAGCCGTGTTGTCGACGCTCGCTGACAGCGTTGGGTACAGTGCAGCTCTTTTTGCTCATGGAAATCTATCTGCAAGGCACAACATATTCTTCCCTCGCATGGACGTTCCACAGCCTCTCCGTGAAGGGGGCGTACCAGCTCGGGCTCCATTTCATGGGGTCGACTCACTTGTCCCCGCTGGACCGCGAAGTGCGACGACGATTATGGTACCTGTGTGTCATGAACGATCGGTGATTCACCCACCCCATAATTATCCTCCTCGCGCGGATACATAAAACTAACCGCAAGCCAGCTGGCTGAGTGTTACGTATGGTCGCCCTCCCCTCATACCGGTGTCGCATGTGAGGCCAGAACCCAGCTCGCACCTCGCGTTCAGTGACGTTCCCAGCGGCATCACGATGCTAACGCTGGCATATTTCGACGCCACCTTGTGAGTTGTCATTCTCCCCGGCATCGTGAGCTTTGGCTGATCCACAGCAGCTCCGTCACCCACATCATCGGGGACGCTGTCGAACAGCTTTATGATCAGAATTTGGGCTTCCGGCCCGCGCTTCCCGCCAGTGAGGTACTCGGCCAAATCTCCCAGCTGTGCTGGAAGTTGGCCAAGTGGCAAGATAGCCTCCCGGCTTGTCTAAAGGTCATTGCAACACGGGACACTGTCGACACCCTCCCCCCTACCCTCGAAACGACCCGACTGCGCGTCCTGCTGTCGCTTCGGTACTTAGGCACCAGGATTCTGGTGTTGCGGCCGGTCCTTCAGCAATTCTTCTTGGACCTAGCGGGTACAGCGACATCGAACGAGCACCAGTCCAAGTGGCTCCAGAGTTCAGGGGCAGCGCTCCTCGCCGATATCGTACGCACATGCAGCGACATCCTCCATATCAGCAAGAACATTTTGGCGGCATCCCGGAACAACCAGAATATTCTGGGTGCCTGGTGGTTCTCCTGCTACTATACCTTTAATTCGTCTCTTGCGGTCCTCGGGGTTTTGTTGATCAACCGGATCCCGACCTACTCGGCTGATCTGTCCGGCTTCTCCGTGGCCGAGTTGCGAGCCCTGCTGGACTCGGCCATCGAGATCCTGCATGGCCTGGATGGGGGAAACAAGACCATGATGAGGTGTCGAGACACCCTTGCCCAGCTACTAACGGCGTTCGACTTTGACGGTACGTGGTGGATGAACCTCTGAGAGTGACCTGGCTGACCATCCATTCATACAGCGCATGCTGCCGGATTGACACCTGCCTCATTCTCCCTGTCTCCGACCAGCGCATGGGCGTGGCAGCTCATGGACCCGGGGATGTTTGGTTCGGAGCTGTCGTTGGGCCTCGAGCATGAGGGCGGACTAAACACTGCATACGCCTCGCAGCTGCCGGGAGGTTTCCAAGTACCTTGATGTCAGGAGGGGCAAGGGTTTGGATATCCATGGTATCGTAATCTTGACCAGGTCCATTGCAGCCCAGGTTCTTTCAGAGGAGAGGAAATTGCGCCAC
>Ga0247824_10001723_pt1 | contig 12078 bp, 11 predicted proteins | sample 13C_PalmiticAcid_FD_194412 | JGI IMG/M metagenome (GOLD analysis project Ga0247824, IMG submission 194412) | Soil microbial communities from agricultural site in Penn Yan, New York, United States - 13C_PalmiticAcid_Day48 | ecosystem: Environmental > Terrestrial > Soil > Agricultural land...
TTCTCAAACGTGCATCAACTTTCTTTTAGAACACCACATGGGATCGGGCATTGGGCGAAGTGATGCGCCACCAGAAAGAGACACGCCTGCAACCTTCTCGGCCATTTTGTCTTCCACTTCTGCTTCTTCACAGTCTCACAGCATCCTTTACACTCTTTTTTCTCGCTCTTTACCTCTTTTATTCCTCTCCAGTTGGTGAATGCAGAAAGAAACGACAGAGGAAGGGCGAATGTTATTGGACAGCAAAACATCCGGCATGTTCCAAATCCAAAGTGGGAAATCAAGCAACTCGCAGCGGATAAATCGGAAGAAGTCGCAACCCTCAACAAGCAGACCCACTCTCCTGCAGAAGCAGATGTGAAAGAACAATGTTGGAAACAACGAATACAGCAAAAGGAAGTTGTGTTTTTTGCACCAAAAGATCAAAGAGGTCAAAAAGGAATCGTACTTTTTAGAATCGTCTTGACCGCACGAAACTCCAAGGTTCAAGCATTAGTACATCAACACCAACTTGCAAGATCACTGGCAACCCCACATTCGAGATGCCCTCGGTCCTAGACGACGCCAGCCACACTGATCTCAGCATGCTAATGTTACATGACTTGATCATCGAACAGACCCAGGATTGGTAACCATGCAAGAGACCGTTGGTTTGTCACGAGAGCGTCCATTCTCGCATATCGAAAGCTACGCGCCTTTGAAAGGTAAATCGACAGAGAAGCTTCTCGCTCCCATGGATGCGTGAATGGCAAGGGTTCTAACTTGACCTTGTCACAACCGTTACCATTTGTATAGACCCAGACGTACCAATAGTCGACCATCCTGAAAAGTTTTGCGTGGTGAGAAAAGAATCAAGGAGACGAAAGGTGAGGGCTCCCCCAGGTACTAGTCTCTTGGTGACGTCTCATGATTAAAAATGGAAGTGGCCTCTATGGAGGTACACTCCCTGAGTGCAGGACGTTACACATCCAATCCCACAAGCTCCAGAAAGTTCTTCATCCGCAGTCCAAGGGCCTACCTCCACTAAGCACTTATTGGAAAGTATTCGGTCCTCGTCACAGAAAACGACTGCAAAGATGCTGAGCCATGCATCCCATGCACCAGACACGTCAAAGAGAAGGCAGAGGCGCCTTGAGAAGCACCCAGCTGTAGGACCGATGAAAGCCGGATACAATACAAGATCGAGAGACGCAAACGCGGCGATGAGTATCGTCATTGCTGGTGCCTCCGAAACCATGGGCGCTCGGCACCGGCCGTTTTATCGACTTGCAAATATGTGATGCCGCGATAGGACTTTTTGCATCATTGCTTTTGCTGTCAGTAACCCAACCCCTGGTTCTCTCAACTGGTTTCCCTTCAACGCCCCGCGCATTTCTCGATGCCGCGTGAGCCCCCCACAGAGGTGGGGTATATAGCAAGTAAGTTCTTATGGTACAGGCATTCAATCTTGAGTTGGTCTTTGGTTTTAATGGCGTTGAATAACCAAATGCTGCATTTATTGTATCGTGGTTCACTTGTTCGTTTTCATGCCTGTGCGGCCCCTGAACCCCCTCCGTCAGATCCTTCGATTTCACTCAGGCACGCGTGAGGATGCCGTTCCTCATATTGGGTTCCAAACGGCCCTACCTGGACCGTTTCCCTTCGACTGTCGTCCCCCACATTTTCATTGTTGGTTGCCACATCAGAGGAGGATGTCTTGGATCGTTTCTTGTAAGCACGATACCGAATAATCCCTCCTGAGATCAATAATACAATCACGAATGCTCCAGCAAAAGCTCCTATGAGAGACCCAATAGTTCCTGACGTACCCGACGTATCATCCTCTGGAGATGTGTCTGTTGGACGTGATTCTCCTTGACTAGAAGGGGTCGCGCTTTTTGTATTGACGGCAGGTGCGGCGTAGTTAGAAGTCCATTTGTCGGTCTTGAGGCTGTACACAATTGTCAGATCCTGCTGAGGAGGAACGATCTTTTCGTCTGTGTTCCCCGTATCCCCTCCCCATGCAACAAAGTAGTCACCTGACATGGCGCATGCAGCGTCTCGACGGGCAGGGCCACCCAAGGTCCCGTTATTCCATGAGAGTGTTGCTGTATCCAAGATGAAGATGTCGTTGACAGTTGCATTCATGCTCTTGGAATACCCGCCAAACAGGACGACTTTGGATCCTGAGCTTGAGGAGACCATACAATATCCATAATCGGCTCTTAATGCTGGTGGGCGGGCAAAGTTCTTCCATCCTTCCTCGGGGGTATATGAGTACATGCCCCACTGGTTCGCAAAGAGAACCTTCTTCAAAACTGCATTCCATGTGATGGCTGTGCCTTTCGAACTACGACTCGCGGCGGTAGTATTATCTATCCTATAGGTGTAGCTCTTCGAATCCATGATCATCATCCCGGTCTCTTGGCCTACCAAGTTGTATACTAGACAAGGGATGAAGACCTTTCCTGTGACCGGGTCGGTAACCGCCACGTATCCCAACACGTCCATGTACGAGAGGAATTGAGTCCACATATTGGATTGGATATCGAAGACGTAACCTGTTTGGTACGCAAATAGGAGCAATCTTCGTCCATCGCTTGACATGGCTGTCGGGCACCTCTGACAAGGAGTCACCCATGGTAGTTCTTTGTAGACAGGGCTGCTCGTGGCCCATGAGACTGAGAGATCGATCATAAATGTCTGAGAGGAGCGCTGTCTCTGATCGTTATTGCCGCCCAAAACATACAATGCTTTCCCATCGGCAAAGGTGGTGCCCATTTGGACGGTGAGATATGGCTGGTATAGCTGGGCCTGGACAAATGAAAGGATCGATAGGGAGAAGAGGATAGGAATGATGTAGTAAAGATGGTCGACTCCTTGAAGCAGTGGATGTTTTCGATGCATTGTGGGTAAGTGAATGGAGCTGGGCGAAGCTAGATGGGACTGTAACAAGCGATCGTTGAAGTGAAGAGAGAAAAGAGAGTTGATTAGTGATCCAGCCAACAAGAACTAAAAAGAAGGTTAGGTCGAAGCTCTGCATCGCTTCGCCCCTGAAAATATCAGCGTCTTACCTTCTGATTCAGGGGTTCCGGCTGAGTGCAAGATATCTAACATTTTGCGAAAGCGAAGAAGTGAGCCGTCATATTGAATGCTCAGCTCAGCAGAAACAAGAGATTCGTGGATTGTCGAACGAAGAGCGAGAGTTCATTGCAAAGTCTACCTGCTCTAAACAGCGCGTTCGTGTAGTGTTAACATGTTGAATATGATGCGTTTGGATTTGTGTGTCCCTGTTCGTCGCCGGTGCACAAGCAAAGTGCCAAGTAGTTTGAGACCCTGAAGCAGCGTCGTCCAGTGACAGGCGCTACGGCGTTGCTGGTGTGATCCACTGTTCCCCAGCAACGATTGTGATGAGTGAGGTCAAGTCGTGTAGGTGTGTCGTATTCACTTTCCTTTTACATAAGACCTTCAACACCGGCCATGTTGAGGGAACACTCGGTTGAGAAACGTGCTGTGCAATGTGCTTCTCAAAGCCCAAGGAGACCGCTCGTTTGCATCCCATTGGATTCCTTACGGACATGCGTGAGGATGTTGCACCTCAAGTCGAGTTTCAAATGAGCCCACCTGAACCGTTTCCCTTCGACTGTCGTTGTTCAAAGGTCTAGTGTTGGTCGTCACGGATGAGGATGCTTTCGAGCGTCTCTGTTGAGCAAAATACCCAAATATCCCTCCTGCCGTCAATCCAATGACGAGTGCAACAACGGCTCCTATGATGATGGCGGTTTTTGACACACTTAACGCTCCCTTGTTGTCTGTTGGAAGGATTGGGGGTGTAGTTACGTTGGATGCGATGTACTCGGATGTCCATTCGTCTGTCCTGAGGTCGTAAACGAGGATGAGATTCTTTGGAGGGATAAAGTCGACTGTAGCACTCGTATCGCCTCCCCATATAACAAAGTAGTCATTCGATAATCCACACGCAGCAGATCGACGGACACCACCACCTGGAATCGGAGCCCCTTTTTTCCAAGTGAGTGCCGCTACATCCAGGATGAAGATATCGCCAGCTGTGGCATGCAGCTTGCTGGAATAGCCACCGAACAGAACGACTTTAGATCCTGACTTTGAGGAGACAATACAGAAATCTTGCGTGGCTGTGAACTCTGGTGGGCGAATGAAGTTTGTCCATTCCTTGGTCACAGGAGAGTAGGTGTGCATGTCGAAATCGGTTACAAAGAGAAGCTTGTTCAAAAGTGTATTCCATGCGACTTTATACCAGAACCAAAAAGGTATCTCGTAGTCGATATCGAGAGGTTGGAGGTCGTTTTGAAGATCCACAATCAACATAAGGCGCTCGGTCGACGAGTTCGCAATGGGAATGTAAATCTTTCCTGAGAGCGGATCTGTAGCTGCTGCCATTCTCCCGGCGCCATTGTACGTGAAGACATGGGACCACTGCTTAGATTGAAGATTGAAGGTTTGGCCTTCATTACCTCCAAGGACGAATAAAGTCTGTCCATCGGCCGACATTGCGCTCGCACAAGAGTACCAGGCATTCTCGTTTGGAAGCTCCATGTAGACAGGGCTGTCTGTATTCCAGGAAACTGAAAGATCGATCATAAAAATCTGTGGAGTAATGGTCCCTGAATCAAGGTAGCCGCCCACAACGTACAGTGCTTTTCCATCGACAAAGGCGCTAGAGGGGTTGTATGTGAGAACAGGCTGATACGACTGAACAAGAGTAGGTAAATAGAACGATAATGAGAAGAGGATAGAGATGATGTAGGTAAGATAGTTGACTCTCTGAGGCAGTGGATGCACTCGGTGCATCATGGGTATATGAAAGAAGGGTGGAGGGTGTCCATGGGATAAGAGCGATCGTTTGATGAAGAGAAAGAAAGGAGATGTTGATTTTCATGGCCCAAACAACACGGCTGAAGAGAAGGCTTGAGCGCCAAACACCCTTGCTCTCAATCATGTACGTAAGCGCTAACATGAACAGCCGACGAGAAGAGAGATTGTCAGCTCGGATCTAAAGCAGAAGCAGAAGCAGAAGCGGTTGCAAGAAACCAAAGGAGGATTCTCAAGACCCAGCATGATGTACCTTCGTCGTTGTCTCGTTTCTTATACACTGCCATTGTCAGAACCTCCTCTGTGTCGTGCCAAAGCAAGATAGTTCGTAGCGACTCCTCACGGGCACGCGAGAGGATGCTGGTTGTCTCATGCGAAAACAATATCCGATGATCCATCCCATTTTCAATCCAATGATGACTGCATCATCAGCAGTTCCTATTACGACCATGGTATCTCCTGAATGATAGGTTGATCTTGAAGGTCTGAGAGGTGGTGGTTTTCAAAGAGTTGAGGCCATCATAGTGTGTAAAAATGCTTTCAATCGACGAAGGCGCTGGCAGATTGGACTGGTATGGGTGGCACGACTGGGCTGAAGCAGGAGATGGAATGAGAGCAAGAAGGTTAACTCTCAGGAGTGGATGATTTCGATACATTGTGGGTACACCAAAGGAGCTGAGGGAAGGTCGATAGAATTGTAGCGTTGATGAGAAGAGGAGAGTGAGGAGAGCGAGGATTGTAGAGCTGGAGTTCTGTGAGGATGCGTCGTGGTTGTGCGAATACAAAGCAAGGGAGTTTGCCATTATGATGTTGGAGCCCAGACCTGACTTGGAATGCTCTGGAAGATCGCGTTGGGTATGCCAGCCCCTGTTCGCTGCTGTTGCACTCAAGCAGTTTCGAGTGTTCCCTCCTGTGGTTCCTGCATTGTCCGGTGACAGGCACGCAACGGCATTGCTGGTGTGATCTACTGGTTGTCGTCGACGATGGTGATGAGTGATGAGTTGTCCGTTGCATATGTAGTGGCCCTTAACTCTTTCAATTCTGAATGAGCTGGCGTTGAGTGCAGTTGCGGGAGCGTCTGCTTGCGCAACAAGATGTTGACTGGCATCTAGGTCTATGGTTCCCTGATCCATCGTTCTGATCCCTCAATGCACACCATCTAACCTTCTTGTATCGCACCCTTCCACAACAACCCCAGGGAGCGCTTGTTCTCCCAGCATCAACGTGTTAGCACGTGTCAGAAACGCGATCCCCCTGATTCCTAGGGTTGCGTCAGGATCACTTTCAAGCCTACATGATCCGAGATGGCAACTGCTTCACACCATGGCCATCCTACCCATGATGATCGCGGGCGGCCCCATTGCAGTCAATTGAAGTGGCGAAGTCTGAACTCTCCAACTTGCCCATTTGCAGTCAAATCCACGTTTTGAACACAAACCAATGTCTTGGTGACACACACTCCATGGGCAAGATCAATTGCAGCTTCGCGGCGAGCGGAATAGTTCAGCAAGCTGCCCATGGTTGGGAAGAATGAGCACAGCGAGTAAAAATAACCTCAGGACGCGATGAAGAGCACCCCTGATGGATCCCTGTCGCGTCCATTGTCGTCGCGGACGTGGCAACCAAGTGGATTGGTCCCATCTATAATTGATTTTAGAATGCCCCTCGTTTCTTGTCCGAGAGCCGTAATGGCGCCACCACCGACCCCAAACCCCCAACCCTTCCCGACTGAACCAGCTCTCTATGTTCACCGCTCTTAATTGCACAATGGGAATGCCTTTGTCTACGCCTCCGCAAACAGATGAGGCATGAATCAACATAACCAATACTCAGGCACCCAACATTATATAGATGTTCAATCTTCCACATGGACATGCTAGAACACAACATTTCGCCATCTTTGTTTGGCTTTTCTTTTCACACCACTATGGTGGATGGTTCTGAAGGCAAACCTCGTCAATACCCCTTACAGCATTGATTGATCACAAGGATCAAAGTACATGTAGTGCGCCGGTGTTCATTCACATATATCTGTTTGAATCTCTTCAATAAGAATTGCCGACGTGCATGCATTTACCGACCCTCGACCGATGATGACAACTGATGGTACAGGTATATACATGTACTAGAGTGTCCTGGGGTACGGAGAGGTGGAGAGACATCTCTCTCGAAGGTACTCTGGACTAAAATGAAGTCCAACGTGTTTAACAAGGTCTTTTAGCGCTTTGTGGGTGGTGTGAGTGCGTGGACATGTGGGACAGGTAGCTTCAGAGCTACCAAGGGGAGAAGGGGTTCATCTGTTGAGAAGGGGGATCATGACCATGGTTGGTCCTTCGCGGTTTGAAACTGCGACGTTGCTAAAGAGTCGAGGGTGATCTGGTGTTGCGATTGATTGTCGCTGACACGCCCGCCTCTTGCCTTCCCTTTCGTAACAGCCTTCAGTCCATACAACCCTGTCCCTGTTCAAAGGTGAATAGCACCAAGCACAACAGCCGACCTTCTGTCGAGCTGAATGAAGAGCGGATAAAGTGAGTGCGGGAGAGAGAGCCATGGGAGCAAAAGGACTTATATAAGGGCCTTAGCTTGCAATCTAATGCCTCAAGATGGAGCTTTTCGCAGAAGGATTCTGCATGGCCGTCCTTCGAGATATGGTGTGTGATTCCAGCAATCTGATTGGAGGGTCTCCATCTCCTTTGTGCGAAGTGTTGCACCGTGGCCATGCACACGCCCCTAGTTTTCCATGCTCACCTTCTTTCTCAAAACAAACAACACCCGAGGTATGTCTCGACCTTCGGACAGTTCCCTGACCTCGTTCGCTGTGGTCCCCTCTCTAAAAGTGCGGCAACCTAATGCGCACGAGGCGCTCTGTGTCGCTCGGAAGTGAAGGGTATATACATGTATTCGCGTGTCTGGGTCAAGGTTTGCATGGATGGAACTCTCGGTGTTTCCTGGCGCGAATCGAGCTTGGGTTGGACAAGGATGGAAATGAACAATAGGTCAAGCGAGGAAGGGGGATCAACTGACAATGCATTGGACTGCAAGGGAGTCGCTGCACCATTTGCTTACGCTCTCGGCCATGGCACATCAATTGCACCTTCTGGATGGCCCATCTCTCACTCAGTCCCATTCAATCCGACACGAAAATCACGCATGGGCATGGAGGGCGTTGAGCCGCGCCAGGCGTATAAATGCCGGCGGAGAATATCGAACAGCAGTTCGCATTTCCCACTCTTTTCTTTCTCTCCTCACTCTCCCCACCCACACTCGCACTCGCACTCGCACTCAGTTTTAACCTTCCCGCTCTCCCTACTCTTCTTTGACCTCGATCAACCTCGATCAATCGATCCACCTCAGCTCCTCATTCTGCTTTGGCTCTCAACACTCCCTCCCTCTCTCTCTCTCTCTTATACCCCTTGACGTGTCAATAACAGCCATCCGCAAACATCCCGCTTTTGCTGCTGCTCTCCTCTCTCTTCTATTGTCTTAAGGTACGCTTAGCATGCATGCCTTGGTGAAAAGGGGCTCTCCGTCCGTTGCCTCCGTTCCTCCAGGGCCCTCTATCCTTGCCCTATCATTGTTGTTGTGATGACGATGTAGCCCGAATGGCGTGCTTTTTGTTTGTCCCATCAATGCTCTGGACCATAAACCCTAAATCGCTTTCTTCCGATGCTGTCTCCCCGTTATCTTTTGTGCTTCGGCGGACTCGCTGACTAACGTCTCTCTCTCTCTCTCTCTCTCTCTCTCTCTCTCTTTCTTCATCCTCTCTTCACAGGCACGCCTACGACCCATCTCTCTCTTTCTCTCCCTCTTTCTATCACCTCCCTAGTCCCCATATCTTCACACAGTCACTGAGATCGACAATGCCTGCCAGCAAGATTGATCTTGACAAGTCCACCACTCCCTCAGTCAGCCGTGCTACTGTCGATACCGCCACCTTTGCAGAGAAGCTACTTCAACAGCACCTGCTAAGCAAATCCCGCGACATCCTCCTCCAGAGCATTGCTTCCAAGCCAAGTGCTCAGGTTCAAGATCTTGCCACCACCATTCTGCAGAACATTTCTGGTATGGTTTGCTCTTGTCGTTTGATCAAAATGCTATCGCCATCATGGTTCCCACTGAATGAAGATAACTGACGACGCTTCGTTGACAATTCATTAGGAGCTAAAACGCTCGAGGCCTTACAACAGTTGCAACAACTCCAACGACAGAGCTCGGGGATGAACAAATCCTCTTCCATTCTCTCGTCGTCGTGGAGACCATCCACCGTTCGCTCAAGCACAGAAGACGATGACCTTCAACCCACCCCCGAACAACAAGAGTACTTCCGCCTGCAATTACTGAAGCACCAACAACAGGTTCAGCAACAACAGTATCAGCAGAATCTCTTGATGCAAGCTCAGTTGCAAATCCAACAAGCATCCCTACAGCCAGCACAGACTATGAACGATGAAGATCCTTTCGGAGAATACGATTTGTCCAAGAACTCTGCTTCTGCTTTAGCTGCCCAGACAAACTCGAGTGCTCTCACAGCAGCAGCGGCTGCAACTGCGGGCGCCTCGGGTTCGCCCGCCAAGAGTGATGCGTGGAGCCTTGCCGCTGCACTTCAGAAGACCAAGTCACAAAAGCCTAAAAAACAGAGCTCCCGACCTCCAAGAGCCCTCGAGTGCTTCAACTGCAAGGTTACCCAGACGCCACTCTGGCGCCGAACACTCGATCGCAAGCATTCACTCTGCAACGCCTGCGGACTGTATTACAAACAGTACAATGGCCATCGTCCACTCCATGTCCGACAGAAGCCGTCTTTGGGCCAGGGTCAATCGCGCGACTCGTCTGCGCCTTATCCCCTTGCACCTTCGCCAACCTCGACTCCCTACAGAGCCATTTTGGCACCAAAGAAGGACCCAGTCCCTATTTCGCCTTCTCCTTCCGTTTCGTCGCCTGGAAGCATGGATATCGAGACTGAGTCTGTGTCATCTGGTTCGGATTCCCGTGAGGGTTCCGCAGCAGTGGAGATGGAGCACGGCGATATCATTGGCTCTGGTCACGACTTGTTGGATGAGCAGCGCGCCTCTCCCGAGTCACTTCCATTCTCAGACCCACAGTCACCTACTGATATCCAATCCTCCGCATATGGCTCTCCCTTGTTGTCGCCGACCAGCTCTGTATGCTCTCCAGTAGCCACAGCTGAGGTTCCCATGGGTTTCTATTCCCTTCCTCCAACGGCTCTGAATCTGTCCGGCTTGCAGATGCTTTCCACGTCTCTGTTCGGTGCTACTCCCAGCTCTACAGTGACACCTACACCTGCTCAATCCTCAGCACCAGGCAAGTCTCTGATCTTTGACGATGGACGCTTCCAGACGCTTGTAGAGCACATGCGCCCTGGCCAGATGTACAAGTTCCTCAACATCCTCGAGAAACGATGCCATGTCTTGCGTTCGCGTTTGGGTATGCCTCCATTGCCAGCCTCTACTCTTGACCACGAACAGCAATTGTTGAACTTGCTTCAAGCCCAATCACAGCAACAGCAGCAACAACATGTTCCTTCGAACAAGGCCGAGGATGCTTTCCAGTCGATGCCACTCTCTGCCACCAAGGACATTACATCGAACGAGATTTGGTCATCTGCAACACCCTCTTTCCAACAACCATCCAGTGACTTTATTACAACCTTCCTGCACTCGCAAGATGCCGGCAATGCCTTCATGGGTCGAGGCATCGATATGGACGACGGTGAAACCAATGCCGAGAACCTTCAGCCTGAGAACCAGGTGGATGATGACCAGACCGGAGGTCTGTTCTTCTCGTCCTTCCCAGCTTCCTCCATGTCATCCTTGTTGGCTTCAGGATTGAACATGATGAGCAACGAATCCGTCGAGGGCAAGTTCTGGCAATCCACACCTGGCTCGATCAGCATTTGCGCGAACGAGTAATTGGGTTCCTTCCCCCTCGCGTTTCCGCTCACTGGATGGGACTCCCCGCGGCCCGTCAAAGATACCTCTCGCATCCGAGGGCGCGCCCTTTCGCTACGCGCGTCAGTGTTTCGCGCTCGGCACAAGTGTTTTCCTTGTTGTATTCCTTCACTTTCAAGTTGTATATTTCTTTCTCTTCTGTACCATCTATACCCTTTATCAATACCGTCCTTCAATCCTTCTTTTTTTCTTTTCGCGGTTGCCATAGAGTTCCTCTGGGTCTGACCCGAGGATCCTTCTGTGGTGGTCAATGGAACTTGGGTTCCTTTGGATTCCTTTTTCAAGCCTTCAGTATTGGGTACTGCCACCGTGTTGCTTTTCTTTTTTTTGCACCCTTTTATCCTTTGGTCATCTTTCTTTGGAAGACGAGTGGGATGGTGAGAGAGAGTTGGGGTCGTGGTTAGGCAATCGAGGGAAGAAAAAAGGATATTGAGTGACCAAATGTTGTCCTCGACCTTTATTGTTCTTCCCTCCTGGAGATTAAAGATTCCTAGAGGCCAGGCCAGGGATCTTGAAAGGAACAAAAAGAGAAGAAGAAGAAACAAAAAGAGAGGACTTGTCCTTTTTTTTTGTTGCCCTTCTTCCTTGTTCTCTTTTGAGAGAGTCCCTGCGACCGCAGAAAGAGAGAGTACTATATAACTCGTTCTCTTTTCTGTCCTGAGCACTCTGACAAACCCGTCTAGGGCCACGAGTTGGCCTGAATCATTTTTCCCACTTTGAGATCGAATTTATGTCTTTGTTGAGGAGAGGGCTCCTGCTAACAGAACTCTTTGACGCAAATGACTTGTAAATGTGGTGTGTGTGTGTGTGTGTGAAGGAAGGAAGGGAGGGAGATAAAAAGTGCGATGCCCGTCAAGTATGGGATAGGTTATGCTATCGAGAGGGGGGAAAAGGATGAGAGAGAGAAAGAGTTGGAAGGGAGGAGACATCATGTCACTTTCTCTCACCCTGGATCTCCCCTCCAACTCTACCCTTTTCGATGGCAGTAGCGGATGGAAGGAGCAGAAGGTGAGGGAAAGGGTCACGCCCCGAACCAACTCTTATTTCTCCCTTCCCAAGCTGGTCTATCATTGCTTGATTGCGCGCGGAGAGAAAGAGGAGCCAACATGCCATTTTTTTTTTTCCCCTCACAAGCAAGGAGGCAACATGTCAGCACAGCACAGCCCGCGACGACTTTGAGGAGGGTACTATGGCCAAGGGGTCAAGATGGGGAATGGCAGTTGCGACAAAGGGCTCACCGCACTCAACACCACTCTCAATTGCACCCTCAACATCACCC
>Ga0247824_10001724_pt1 | contig 12076 bp, 10 predicted proteins | sample 13C_PalmiticAcid_FD_194412 | JGI IMG/M metagenome (GOLD analysis project Ga0247824, IMG submission 194412) | Soil microbial communities from agricultural site in Penn Yan, New York, United States - 13C_PalmiticAcid_Day48 | ecosystem: Environmental > Terrestrial > Soil > Agricultural land...
TATCGTCAGCAACCAAGGTTCATTCAAGATAACGAGAAGCGATTGGATCAGAACTTGCGTGCGTTCTTCCCAAGCATTGCAGGAAATCGTTGGTTGGGCTGGAACCTTGAGATCTTGGGTTCGACCATTATCTTTGGATCTGCCTTCCTCTCTGTGGTTTCGTTGGCAAGACATACTTCCGTTGACCCTGGTTTGGTCGGTCTCTCACTGACATATGCCCTCAGCGTTACGCAGACGATGAACTGGATGGTTCGCATGTACACCGAGGTGGAGACGAACATTGTCTCTGTGGAACGCATACAAGAGTACGTCGATCTGAAGCCAGAGGCCCCAGAGATCATCCATAATCATCGTCCTCCCCTTGACTGGCCAGCCGAAGGACGTGTTGTCTTTTCAAACTACGACGCCCGTTACCGTCCAGGCCTTGATTTGGTGCTTCGTGGCGTGAACTTTACAATTCAACCTCGTGAGAAGGTTGGCATCTGTGGAAGGACAGGAGCAGGAAAATCCAGTTTGACTCTTTCATTGTTCCGAATCATTGAAGCTGCCCATGGACAGATCGCTGTGGATGGTGTCGATATTTCTACCCTTGGATTGTACGATGTCCGTTCCCGCTTCTCGATCATTCCTCAGGATCCTGTGCTCTTTATTGGCAGTATCCGGTTCAACCTGGACCCTCTCGGAACGCTACCAGATCAAGAGTTGTGGCAGGCACTCGAAGATTCACACCTGAAGAGCTACGTCTCAGGTTTGGAGGGTGGCCTCAGTGCCACGGTGCATGAAGGAGGCGACAACTTTTCTGTTGGCCAGCGACAACTGATCTGTCTTGCGCGTGCGTTGCTCCGCAAGACATCGTTGCTCATTTTGGATGAGGCCACAGCAGCGATCGATCTGGAGACAGATGCACTGGTGCAGAAGATCATTCGACAAAAGTTTAGCCACTGCACCATCCTTACGATCGCTCATAGGATCAACACGGTGATGGATAGCGACAAGATCATGGTGCTGGATCAAGGTCAAGTCGCCGAGTTTGATTCACCCAAGAACCTACTCAAGAATCGAAAGTCATTGTTTTATGCCTTGGCAAAGGAATCTGGCAACCACTAACGACTCGGCTGGATGTCAGCTGTATGATGCATTCGGAACCAAGCGGATGGATGATACATAGTGTTTGGCTGGAATTTTTGAATATCAATAAATCCGGTGGTGTGGAGCCACTGTCTTGAACACCATCAGTTGGGTAATTGGGTCTTCCTTCTCGGCGGTTATCCGTCAGAGCCACGAAGTGATCGGAGGCTGGGGTCCAAAGCACAAGCTCCAGTAGTTGGTACGACTCACTGGGTTCAATAGTCGATATCAAATCCAAAGGAGCATCTTCCGATCCTCGTAAGGAACAGAAGTTGACCGTTTCTGGTCTGTACAGATCAGCAAGAGCATGACCAGTTTCCGAACAACCACATGCCCTTGTGGAGGACACAACAGCGAATCGCAACGTGCAATTGAAGTTCAACTAATCTCACAGCACCCCCATGCCATGATGGAACAGGATTCCACCACAAAGTATAACGATAAGGCAGAGTTAGAGTCCACGAGAGGCTGGGGAGACAAGGAAGAGTTGGAAGACGAATAAAGAGGCAAAATGAGCCCACAGCACAGCAGTTTTGATGAAATTTGCGAGGATTGGATCCCCGTTGCTTCTGACCCATTGATTACATACCAAGACGGTGTCGACAATCTTCCAAAGGATCAACTCTGGGCGACCCTACAACTATGAGATTCTACGAGACCCCGGATAATGGCCATTTGACTCAACAGGAACGTCTGCTACCGTCTCCTGGGTCTGACTCGTCACATTCTCATGCACAAATGGATCTAAACACGAACACCTCTGTTTGTGAACAAACATTCGATTCAATAAATGAGGAATTTGTCAACAATGATCGTTACAGGAACGAGGGTGCCTCCAGCATTGACGAGCACCAAGGTCGCCTTCCAGAACTGCAGATAAAGGGGCTGGCCACTGCAAAGACACCATTTGACAATTGCTGGCGTAAAAGGGAGTTGTCGCTTACACCCTCGAAGTGGAAGAGCTAAGAGTGGGCCTGAAAAAAAAACGAGACACTTGCTAAGGAGAAGTATCCAACAGATGTAGTTTGTGTCAATGCGACCAAGTACCCCTAAAAAACAGCATTCTCAATTTTGAATATCACTATAAAGTTAGACAGGGCTCACACAATCAAATCTCAGCTTTTTCACTCTTCACTCCCAAACTTCCACTTCCATTCCTCACTCTTCTCCACCTTTCTCAGGCCTCCCTCCTTCACTTCTCCAGTGATACTTCATCCCCTATCACCTCATCTCTGCCACTCGCTGACAATGACAATATACCTCGCCTTCCCTTCCTCATTCACACTACTTCCTATCATTCTCGTGCTCCTCCTCAGCGCTTCGTTCATCCCTTTCGTCCATGCTCAAAAGTTTCAACCCATTCCTGTAAAAGGTGCAAGTTCTGCCTCCATCGAAGGCCAAGGATTCTATGTATTCGGAGGCATCACAAGATCCGCATCCGAGAATGGACAATATTCTATCCCACAAGCGTTCATGATCGACCTCTCAGTTTCATGGAACAAGCGATCCTGTTTTCAAGAAACTAGCAGACGGCCCTGGTGGAGCACGTCCTCTTGTTACAGTGCTTCCTAAGCAGGAGGACATATTCTGGTTCAATCTCGCCCTTGGATATATCTACAGCATAAAGTCGGATTCGTGGTCACTGGCTGTACACAATAACAAGTTACCAATGACGACTGGGCAATTTGGAGCATTAGACCCAGAATCAGGGATCGTATATGTCATCGCGCAACTTAGAAACAGCACAACCTATGATACGTTATTTGCTCTGGATCCGAGAACCAACACATTCAACATATCGCACATACCAACTTTGAGTGTCCCACATTACGGTACCTTCACTGGAATGGTTTGGATCGCTCCCCTACGAAGCGTGGTCGTCAAGTTAATAGAGCTTAATGTCATGTATATCTTTACGCCAAGCAAAGTGAGCGAGTCGTCGCATGGATGGAGTTTGATGAACACCACAGGCCATACATGGGTGATAAACGAAAATCTGTCCCCTACTTGTTTCATGCCTGCGTACAATGGTTCAAAGATGGTCTACACCACCAGCATAATCGATAATGGGTATTACAGCGCCGTACATGTTCTGGATATCACCACTTGGAAATGGACAACAGGAGCCCGAACGGCTTATCGAGAGGTCCCTGCATGTGCAGTTTCAGGGGATCAGTTCATTGTATGGAGCGGCGGCCCCGATCTCCTCAATACTGGCACGCTACACAACGACACTCAAGTCTACAACATGAAGACAAACAAATGGGTCTCGAGCTACATCGCACCTCCGCCCATGGCGACAACAATCTTGCCAGTCTCGCCAATACCAACTCAACATAATCCACACGCAACTACACCCTCAAACACTGGAGACACGTCCACCGACGACACGAAACTTGTCATCATCATAACTGTTGTAACTGGAGTCCTGTTGATCATTATCATGACAGCCATTTTCATATATCTCAAGACCACGAAACGATCGAAGTCTGGAACTCAAACTACAAACTCCAATTGTTCGTCATCCGACTCACTGGGTACAGTAGCCAACATCGACATCTACGGCAAGGTACCCACAGACGCATTACCTCGAGATCCCGTTTTCCCTGGTGTCGATTCCAAAGGAGCATTTGGTCCTCGTAAGGAACAGAAGTTTACTGTTTCTGGTGTGCTCGGATTAGCAGGAGCATGACCACTTTCCGAACACCCACATGCCATTGTGGAGGACACAACAGCGAATCGCAACGTACAGGAAGGTGCAATTGGAGCTCAACTGATCTCACAGCACCCTCATGCCATGATGGAACAGGATTCTACCACAAAGTATAATGATAAGGCAGAATTAGAGTCCACGAGAGGCTGGGGAGACAAGGAAGAGTTGGAAGACGAATAAAGAGGCAAAATGAGCCCACAGCACAGCAGTTTTGAAAATTTGTTACTTCTGACCATTGATTACACACCAAGGCGGTATCGACGATCTTCCAAAGGATCAACTCTGGGCGACCCGACAACTATGAGATTCTACGGGATCCTGGATACTGGCCATTTGACTCAACAGGAATGTCTGTTACGACCATCTCCTGAGTCCGACTCGCCACATCCTTTGTGAACACAAACATTCGATTCAAAGGCCGATCGATGAATGAGGAGTTTGCCAACAAGGATCGTTACAGGAACGAGGGTGCCTCATTGAGTATATACCACAGTCAACGTTGACGAGCATCAAGGTCACCTACCAGAACTGCAGATAAAGGGACTTTCGGCTACTGCAAAGACACCATTTGACAATTGCAGTCGTAAAAGGACGCTGACGCCTACACCCTCGAAGTGGAAGAGCTAAGAGTGGATCAGGAAGAACCAGGACACTTGTTAAGGAGAGGTGTCCAACATATGTAGTTTGTGTGAATGAGACGTACTTCCTTAAAACAGCATTCTCGACTTTGAAGATGACTCTCGACAAGTTCTTGTTTCGTGGGCTGCTGTGCGGTAAAGTTAGACAGAAGCTCAAACAATTTATTCTGCAAAATGACATTGGCTCTCACTCTTGGCTTTTTCTTCACTCCCAACCTTCCACTTTCCATTCCTCACTCTTCTCCGCCTTTCTCATGCCTCCTTTCTTTACTCTTCAGTGATACTTCATCCTCAAACACCCCTCCCTTGTGACTTACGATGCCAATACACTTCGCCTTCTCTCCCACATTCACACTGCTTCCTGTCATTCTCGTACTCTTCAGCGCTTCATTCATCCCTTTCATCAATGCTCAAAAGTTTCAACCAATTTCTGTAGTCGGAGCAGGTTCTGCCTTCATCGAAGGCCAAGGACTCTATGTGTTCGGAGGCAACGACAACTCGACAGAACATATGTCTATCACACAGTCATTCATGATCGATCTCTCAGTTTCATGGAACACAAGCGATCCTGTTATCAAGAAACTAGCGGACAGCCCTGGAGGATTGCTTCCGAAGGTTACGATGCTTCCTAATAAGGAGGAAATATTCTTGTTGACTCTCGGCCTTGGACATACCTACAACGTGAAGTCGAATTCATGGTCACCGTTTGTATTCAACAACAAGTTACCAATAGTGCCGGGATCGGAGGGTTTAGCAGCAGATCAAGAATCGGGAATCTTATATTTCGTTGGGGTTGGCGCTAATAGTGCAGCCGTTGGTGCGACAGCCGATGCTTTGTTAATTGCTATGGATCCGAGAACCAGCGCATTCAACACAATAGAGATACCAATAATGGGTATGACAGTTGGCACCGGATATGTTTGGAGCGCTTCCCAGAGAAGTTTGATGTCCAGATCAGTACTTGAGCCCAACATCGTGTTTGTCTATACGCCAAGCAGAGCGAGTGAGTCGTCGCGTGGATGGAGTATGATGAACACCACGGGAGATTCGATGCTGAGAGACACAAATTTGTACCCTTGTTTCATGCCTGCCTACAATGGTTCAAAGATGGTCCACTTTATGGGCCTCTCCGCACGCATGGGTGATAATGGCAATTGGATTCAAGATAGCGTCGTGCAAATTCTGGATATTGCCACTCGGAAATGGACAACGGGACCTCCAACAGCTTATCGAGAAGCCGCTTTATGTGCAGTTTCCGGGGACCAGTTCATTATATGGGGCGGCGCCAACAATGGCACGTTTTACGACAGCGCTCTTGTCTACAACATGAAGACAAACAAATGGGTCACAAGCTACATCGCACCTCCGCCCGTGGCGACAACGACCTTGCCAACACCAACTCAACGTAATCCACACACAACTACACCCTCAATCACTGGAGACACGTCCACCGACGACACGAAACTTGTCATCATCATAACCGTTGTCACTGGAGTCCTGTTGATCATTATCCTGACAGCCATTTTCATATATCTCAAGACCACGAAACGATCGAAGGCTGGAACTCAAACTACAAACTCCAATGGTTCGTCATCCGACTCACTGGGTACAGTAGCCAACATCGACATCTACGGCAAGGTACCCACAGATGCATTGCCTCGAGATCCCGTTTTCCCTGGTGTCGATTCCAAAGGAGCATCTAGTCCTCGTAAGGAAAAGAAGTTTACCGTTTCTGGTGTGCTTGGTTTAGCAGGAGCACGACCACTTTCCGAACACCCACATACCATTGTTGAGGGCACAATCGCGGAACGTAACATACAGGAGGGTGCGATTGAAGTTCAACTGATCTCACAACACCCTCATGCCATTGTGGAGGACACCACAGCGAAACGCAACGTACAGGGAGGTGCTATTGGAGCTCAACTGATCTCACAGCACCCTCATGCCATGACTGAACAGGACTCCACCACAAAGTATAATGATAAGTCAGAGTTAGAGTCCAAGAGAGACTGGGGCGATAAAGAAGAGTTGGAAGATGAATAAAGCGGCCGAATGAGTCCAAAGTATAGCACCAATAAACTTTCAAGTTTGGCGGAACAACTGTGTGAAGACGAACTTCAAAGACCGATACATGAAGAGCGTTGCTCACGACAACAAAGGCTGCAGGAATGAGTGCCACGGACACCGGTAACAAACAATGGGATCGTCTCATCGTCGCTATCAGACCTGGAGATAATGGAACTGTTCGACAATGGCGACTGCAAGACACCATTTGCATCCTGGATTATCTCGCTGCTATGGAGCGGGGATATGAATTGCATGTCAAAAACAAAACTCTTGTCTCAAGTTACACCGCATCTTCGCCTGTGTCGCCAACGACCTCTTCAGTCTTGCAGCGCCCACTCAACATAATCCACACACAATTGCCCTCTCAAACCTTGGAGACATGCGTGTCGTGTCCACTTGCGATAAGAAATCTGTCATCATCATAGCCACTGTCACTGGATTCCTGTTGACGATTATCCTGACAGCCAAATGGTGTATGGGTTTCGAATGGTTCAATCGAACGAGTCAAAAATGAGTGGTGCGTGCAAGATGTGCCCGCTCATGTTATGGCGCGTGTTAGTCTCAATTGGACTGGCAGGGTTCCTTCAGCGTCCAATATTACCTGATTGACACCTTGCCACATGCCATTGTAACGACAAGGCTGAGATACGCACAACTTGCTTTAGCGCCTTTAGCGACTGTTGCCAAGCAAGGTCTGATTCCGGTGCCATCCCCCCTTTTTCTTCATCTCTTGTTCTCTTTTTATTGGAGTTCCGTTGGTGTGTTCAAAATTGCAACATTATCGCCACGCGCATTTCTCTCTCTCTCTCGGTCCGTCTGTTTTGCTTCCTTTTTTTTGGTTGTTGCTCTGGGTTTCTTTTTGAGAGTTCCCCTTCCTTGTGTCGATGACTGGTGAATCGCACTTTGCTTGATATGTTGCAATATTGTCCCATTTTAATATCCATTCTAGTGTTGTCCCACTAATCTCGAGGGCGACCACGACCACCTCTTTCACTACGTCCGTATCCGCCTCGACCACCTCTTCCTCCTCCTCGCGCTAAATAAAAGAAAGAAACCAAAAACACGAACACATGGTGAAAAAAAAAAAAAGGTTAGTATTAGGGGTGATCAAACATCGCTCCCACATCAACAGCGCCGACTTTTTAGTACAAAGGTGAACAACAAAAAAAATGTGTGCGCGTGGTCCCTTGCCTTGTGCTCTTGCTACTGTCGCTTTGCCTCTGCCTAATCCAATTCCTTTGCCCTTCATCGATGCTGCTCCTTGCTGCTTAAACATGGGTGCGTTCTTCAGCATGTCTGGTACGATAAAGAACCGAATATGAGATCCACGAATGTAGACCTGATCCAGCTGTGTCAGACGACCGTCTCTTGCGGTCATGGTGATGTCTTTGAGCTGAACGTTCATGTTATCCTCAGCTAAAAGTGAGGGAAAGAAAAGGACATACAGTTTAGCGACGAGTAGATCAAGAAACCAACAGTCGTTGTAGTGGCAAAGTGACCGATCGAGTACCCTCAAAAAGAGTGCCGCGATAAATAGATCCAGTCTTGAGCTCAATCGTGATGATGTGGCCCTGGGCCTCGTGCAACAACTTGATGGGAACACCGATCGACATCGTGGATGTGTATACAGGACAAGGGACGTTGGAGGGAGCTGATGCTTGCTCGTGGCAACAGCGGATCTCAAAGTCGCCAAGTTCACGTCATAGTGTGGATATAAGGAAGTGTCAGTTGTCTGGAAATAAAGATTTATTTTTTGATCTAGAGCTCATCGTGTTCGTGCTCGGTTTCTTGACCTGGGACAGCCTGCTGCTCGTTGGACGCATGATCTCCCTCCAAGTCATCCGATATGGACTCCTCTTCCTCCTCTTGACGACCATGTTCCTCTTCATGGTTTACTGTAGTGTTATCCTGTTCGCCTCCTTCCTCATCCGAGGTTTCTTGAGAGCGTTCCTCTTGCCGAGTATGCTCAAAGTGCTTCTCGTCGTCCAGATCATCAGTAGGTTCGCCAGTGACTACAGGAATCTGGTCAACGTGTTCCTCTTCAGTTGGAGCCGGTACATCTGTAGGCAACGCAGCGCCTTCCCTCGATTCTACAGTAAGTTCGTCATGAGTGGTTGGCTGTTCCTTCTCTTCTGAAACAACTGTAGGAGTGTCCAGGAACTCTGCTGTTGATTCCGCAATGGGAGCTGATGGCTGAGTATGCGGTTCACCCACTTCAGGCTGCGTGATAGACTCCTGTTCCAATGTTTCTTCTGTAGATCCTTGTTCTGAAGATGACTCTGATGTAACATCGGACGACTCCTGCTCTGTCGTAATATCGGACTCCCCAGTCGGAGCCTCGTCAGATTTGTTGTCGTCTCTTGCATTATCCGTGACATGGTCAGAGTCAATGCTGATAGATTCCTCTACTGTCTCTTCGTTCCTTGTATCCTCTTCAACAACACGATCGGCCTGAGGAATATTAGATTCCGTCTGTTCTGGTGCCTCAGACAATGGCTCAGGCACCTTCTCATCTGCAATGTCCTCAGTGACTTCCTCATTTAATCTTGCGATATCATCCAGTGGCTCATCGGGTTCTTGAACATGGATAGGTTGCCTCGAAACCCTTTCAACTTCTGGTTGGTCCTTTTCATCTTCATCTTGCTGACTATCTGGTGCCTGCTCAGAGTTCTTGAGAACTTGTGATTTGAAGGGGTATGGAAGAATGGAGAAAATCTAGCCATTTAAAGCCGGTGAGAAATCATTGTGATGTACATTGCTGGACCACGTAGCAACATATCAGTGGTTTCAGTAACTCACCTGTTCCTTCGCAGAGTCCACGTGCTTCTTGGCTGTGGATCTATACACACTTCCTGCTGCAGACACGGCACGCTGAACAGCTGGATCTGCCACTTTGAGGTAGAAGCGATGACTTTGTCGAGTAACTGGTTTAACGTATCGATCGACATGGGATCCAAGGTAGGTGTTGTAGTGCGGGGCGACGTATGGCTTAGCCAAGTTTCCAATACCGTTGGTCGCTTTGCAATAATACTCTCGGACTCCTGTTGCATCGGGACCGCAATTAAAGAGCGCAGTGTATCCGAGATAGATCAATCCTCCTCGGATCACCCAAGTTTTCAGAGATCTCATCGTAGAAGAAGGCTGAAACGAATATCAATGTTAATCAACCTGTTTGTTCACATCATGCATGTGTAGGCGGTATACATGACGCACCTTCTTTCCACGAGCATTGAGAATTGGAGGTCCTTTGTGGCCATGAAACTTGGGCGATGGGGGTGCCTATTAAGGGACGATGGGTAAATGGTCGTTAGAGCCTTGGAGTGTCAATGTCACACAATTCTCGCTTCTGTCAAACCTACCGCTACGTTGGATCCTGATACACCTGGTGGCTTTGAGGCACTGTTATCGCTAGCAACGACTCGCTTCTGTAATCCACCATCTCTGGGGCGGATGCCACTCGAGGTAGCATTGACTCCTTGTGATACGATCGATGTCGCTTCAGATTCCTCCGTGGATGGTTTGTCGGGTTGTTGGAAGGATGGCTGCGTGATGGGTTGGCCAGTCTGACTGTACATCATAGGGGCCTGAGATGGCCTCTCTGGCGGGCGGTACGGGATAAACTCCTTGTTGCCTGGTGGAGGCCGGACACGAGGTCTTGGTCCCGCGGAGGGGAAAGCACTGGGAGGAGGAGATGAAGGGTTGTTAGAAGGTGGTGTGATGCGAGCAGGTCCTGTGCCAGTCGAGGCTGACTGTCTCCTTGGCGGTCCTCGAGGAGGTCCTGCGGGCGGACCACCTGCAGCAGATGCTTGAGGTGGAGGAGGCTTATCCGCAGCTGTCGGTGCTGGAGGTTTGATCCCACCTCCTTCTACGTCGTCGTCATCAAAGCCATTATCATCCATGTCCGACAATGGTTCATCAGGCTCTTTCAATTGGGTCGGTTCATGATGAACAGGCTGCTGAGCTGGAGGAGCTGGTGGTCGAATTGGTGCGCCTGGAGCGGGGCTTGGTGTTTTAACCTCGACTCCACTCAATGGTCTCTGACCTGGCGAGCCTGGAACAACATAAGGCCTTTGAGGTGCCACTTGTCCAGGCAAGCTGTGGGGTTGTTGGTGCCCAACGCCAGGTCCTGAGAACTGTTGATTTGGTTGATCTTTCGCAAGATCAATAGGAGGTCCCTGTGGTGAAGAAAGTTGCTGTGGACGTTGAGGGTGTCCTTGGACGGATGGAGGGCGTTGTGGGGGTCGCTGGGTCGGATTTATGTTCTGAGGCACCTGCCCTTGCATCAGCCCCTGCTGTCCTTGTGGAGGCTGGTTTTGAGATGTTTGCTGACGCATCTGATCAAGGATCGGTCGGGCACCAGGAGGTCGCTGCTGTGGACGTACATTTGTAGGATCTACGCCGCTATTAGGCGTACCACCGTCAAACATTGGGATGTCCAGCTGCACAGAACTTCCTGTGTTCCCCTGATGTAGAGGACCATGTCCTTGCGGGATCGTTTGAGGCGGGCGTGGCCTTGGCTGCTGATTCATTGGTCCAGTTGGGCGAGCTGCGGGTGGATGAGGCTGTACAGGAGAGCTTTGCCCAGGAGGGCGGACACCCGGTTGTTGAGAGACATTAGATGGTCTTAATCCTGGTTGTTGTTGTTGCTGCTGTTGTTGCGGTTGTGGCTGCAAAGGTCTAAGCTGTGGTGATCTCGTAGTAGGCATGCCTGGACCTCCACCTGACAAGTTGGGATGCGAGGCAGATGGTCGCAGACCAGATCCATTCGATAGCGGCTGGGCGACCTGTGGAGGTTGATACTGACCGCCTTGCGCTGGTGGTCGCATAATCTGCGTAGGCTGCGATTGAGGAGATCCTGTTCCAGGTCTCACTGGACCTTGGTTCCCAGCCATAACTGGTCTTCCTGGATGGCCAAACTGCTGCATTGGCTGTTGCGCGCCAGCGGGTGGATGGGGTCGGGGCTGCTGCTGTTGCTGCTGTTGCTGCTGTTGTTGTTGCTGGGGTGGGGGTCTCTGGACAGGTACGGGTCCTGGAGACATGCCTGGAGGTCTTGTCGGACTTGGAGCACCTTGATGAGATCCAGGACTGATAGGATACTGCTGATGTCCTCCTGCAGCACTCGGGTCCTGTTTCTGAAAGGGGCTCATCATGGGCGATCGGCCGCCTTGTGGCACCTGAAACTGTTGCTGCTGTTGTTGCTGTACTGGAGGTCCTGAAGGCCGTTGGTTTGGGTATGGTGGTCTTGCGTTAAGATTCATACTGCTGTTCCCTGGCGAAGGGGGTGGTCGCATCTGGTTGTTCATTGGAGGACCGTTTCTAGGGATGGGTCCGCCTTAGATGAGATTCGAACAAGCGCCAAAGTCAATGTTAGTGTGGATCGCTGAAGTAGCCGTTGGTTGACAAGAAGATCGCCTTGTTACCTGGATAGTTTGGGTCCATGGTTAAAACGCGCTTCTCACAGTGCGAAAATGTTGATGCACAACAGGATCGGGCAAAGTGTTGACCGAGGTAGAGGCGAGTAGCGTAGGGG
>Ga0247824_10001727_pt1 | contig 12066 bp, 8 predicted proteins | sample 13C_PalmiticAcid_FD_194412 | JGI IMG/M metagenome (GOLD analysis project Ga0247824, IMG submission 194412) | Soil microbial communities from agricultural site in Penn Yan, New York, United States - 13C_PalmiticAcid_Day48 | ecosystem: Environmental > Terrestrial > Soil > Agricultural land...
CTTGTAGGCATACTATATTTCTCGCCTTTGTTTGTATTTGTTGTCTCTCTCTATCTCGGACATCCAAGCGTTCATTGGAATCCAACCTTGCGATAAATGGGTCCATCATCTCAGCGATAGTCAACAAATGCATGTTTACAGTCCATGTGACAGAACCAATTACGTCCATATATACCATCTTGGCAGAAAAACAAAACGAGGTTTGGGCAATCCAGCTCTTTCCTGTCTTTTCATGGAGGTCAATGGGCTCACACTCTCTTTGCCCGTATGACAAGGCTGTCAAGGGCTGTTGCTGTGGGGTGGACATGTGTGACAATCAAAAATAGAAGTTTGGGCGATCCACCAACACATTCATCTCTCTAGGCTGCACGCAATATCCTCCCTGCAGGAACAATCGTCTGTCGAGATGGGTTGCACACAATTGTCATGTAAGCATGCCTCCAGGGCTGCAGCGCATCCGTGCTTGGCAACTCTTCTCTTTCTTTTTTCCCACTGCCCCTATCAGGACGACGGGTCTGACCAATGGCTTTTACCCACGTCATGTCATCCTCTTCCTCCTCTCCTTTTCTCTGCGTTTGTCAGGAGCAGCAAGCTGATCGTGCAGCTGCGAGCCATGGTACATCAGCCATCAAAGTGACGACCGACAAAAATAGATCTGCACCGCTCTTGTCGCTCTCTTCTCGACATGAATCCAAGGACCGTGTTCTTCACGCGCGTCTCTCCTCTCTCCCTCCCTCTCTCTCTCTCGCATTGTCATCCCGAATGCCTCAGCGAGGATAGAGTAGGCCTGCGTAAGCATGCTCGTGTGAAACGGAGGGGGGAAGACAAGACTGAGCACGTAGAATTTGAATCTTCCTATGATTCTTGCTCACATGAAATCGCTGAGAAAACCTAGGGCAAGAGTGAGAGCAAAGCGACATGCACATTCTCAGCAGCAATAATCGCTCATTCGGGGCATCAATCTCGTGTCTTCCGGTTTCAGTTGCAACGAAACAGAGTATCAACCTTCATCAATCCGATAATCGTTACCATGTCGCGTGAAAGAGCAGAGACAAAGGATGGCAATCGATCACCCCATAGAAATCTAGAATAAGAAAGAGGGCAAAAATGCGCAAGCGCTCAATTGCTCGCCCCCTCCCCCATGTGGGCGTGCATGTACCTTGTCATATCTCCCGCTGGCAACAGAATGACTACATGGCGTGCTGCAAATGAACGCGGATCCCATCGACAAGGCTCGCAGTCTTGCGCCACGAGAGAGCCTGGCAAATCTTGCGAGTGCGATCAAAAGCATTGTAGGTGGCGGCGCCTGTACCACATACTGGCGACACGTCAACAAGTCAATAAGAATATCTATTTCTCCTGACCGGAAGAGGCGAAAGTCGATGTGAGCGAGGATCAACGATAGCGACCAAGATCCGTCGTAGATGACGAGCGGCTACAGCGAGTGAATAGCCTAGAGCTTGCAGAGTGGGCTTTGACGGTCATAGATCCTAGGCGCCATGCTTGTTTCTGCCAGTATGCCAGGACACTGCCACTTGTCCCTGTGTATTTGAAAGAGGTGGAGGAGGGAACGTTGAGGGGAGCCTCCTGGAATAAACTTTGAAGACGCGTGGCCGATCTGATCTCCGTCATTGCCAAGTCATTTTACCTCCTTCCTTCCATTGCTTCCTCCTCCCCATTATATCTCCACCTCGAGGTTTGCCCTCAATTCGCGCCACTCGGGATTCGCTCCCACTTGCACTTGCGGTCCTGTCATCTACCGGAGCTTAGAGAACCTGAAGTAGTCGGTTGATTTTCTGGAGCCATTAGGCTATGACGCTCATCGGATCGTCTAATAACGAACTGGACAGTCCACCAGGATCAGGAGCATGGTTACACATGGTTTGTGTTTTGAACTTCGCCCTGGCTGAACAACAGTCACGTTGGTGGTCCTTTGAGTCTGAAGGATCAGGACGAGAACGCCTGTAGGACGATTGTTGTCAAAAGAGGAGCCATGGCAATACGGAGAATCGGCGGATCGGTCAGCCTTGTCTCTAACCCACGGGCGCGCGGTAAAGTGTAGAGTTGGATGAGGATGGGTTACCGCGCCTCAGCCGTTGAGGCGCGGTGGCTATGACAAGGGATGACGGCTTTCGTGCAACGCGTTTGGCTCGGTCGGTCAATGTCCTGTTTGCTCAATACACAGACGGTATCCGAGCTCTTCGCCCACGGAGAAAAACTTCGAATAAAACCGAACGATCCTTAACTCTTTGTCCACTCGCCATCTCCTTCAAGTATTGCGCAGGATCTCTACTCCTTCCCTTCCATCCTTTCCCAGCCTTGTTGTACCTGTCGATCATGGTCAAGCTACAACTCTTCGTTCTAGCTGTTGTCACTGGTGTTGCCTCCGCAATTGAACTCTACGAGCACGTTGGGTTCTGGGGGAACCGCTGTGATGTTCCTATTGCCCATGAGCGACCTGGAGACTGTTTTGGGATCCATCGCGACTGCAGCAGACAAGTCTCTTCCGTCAAAATCCCGCCGGGATGGTACTGTGAGCTCTATGAGGGATACACCTGCTATGGTGCCAAGGTGGGCATGTCGTCCGACGTGTACTCGTTGGCCGATCACGGATTCAGCGACAAGGCGACCTCTGTGATATGTTGGTTTACGTAAGTTGTCGTCCTCTGCAGGCCTGCATTTGTTCCTCTCTATCGTGGTTCGATAATACTCTTTCTTATCTGGCCGTCATAACGGCATACTGAACTTTTGTTGTCTTGTCGCCAAAGTGTCTGAATAGCAAGTAGAGAGGCGAAAAAAAAGATGTTCAGGAATTTCAAACAGTCATAGCAATAGTCAAAAAAAACACCAACAGCAAGCGGACTGACATACAACTCTTCAGAACGACGCCTTTCGCGATCTTGCCTTAGCCATTGTGAAACGGTGTCATGATCTTCCGTAGCTATCACAGGATGGTGCTGTGGAGTGGAGAATCTCGGGATGCGCTCTGTCTGTAGGGCTTGTGTTGCCATCCTTTGCCCTGGGCTACGCCTGAGTTGGTCTCTCCTTTGCCTGTTCGAAAGTACTGAAAGCGTTACACCAAGTGCACAATAGCCCATTTCTCGCCACTGAGAAACGATAGACGCGTCATCCAAAGCTCGTTTGTGGGAACTGGTGCATACCTAAGGCCCCAACTTTACCCGATGCCATGGATGAGGGGTAAAACAGCCCCCCGATGAAAGCTGCGATAATTTAGAGTCGGCAGATGGGTGAAAAAGCAATGGCGGGATACGACATGGGCGGCCTCCTGTACGCCTAACAGCTCAGGGTCAATCGCTCTGAGATTTGCTGTCAGCAAGGGCAGGGAAACTGTCGTTGAAGATCCGAGGGCGGATTGGGGATATCCTGTTGCTCTCAACCAGGCTGAGGTTTTTCCGCAGGAAGTTGGACGCCTCCCTAAGGGGGTTCAGCTGTGATCAGCCGAGTGGTTGCATATGGAGCGATGTCGTTGAGGGTCGCCTTGCACATCCATAACTGGTAGTTAGAGAATGGGTGTTGACTAGTGTGGGCTGGGGGTAACAAGTTGGTGGAGCTGATGAGGGAACTGATGGGGAGAAGAGAGCCACTGTTTGTACTGTTGCGTTGCACAAAATTTCACAGACACGCACCGCACATTCTTTCTTTTCCCTCACACTCCGGAATCAAGAACTGGCCCCGACTTGGTAAAATAGCCTCGCGATGTCTTTTTGTCTCCTGTGCTTGTATCCATCGAGGCATGCATACACTCACTCACTCTCGATCCTCGTTGCTTGATATCATGTACCATTTGCCAGACCCAAGCAGAGCCTTCATCGCTGGACATCAAGAGTATGCCATCTCATATCTCAGTGGCAACAATGTATGTCGATACTTGCATGGCAGCTGTTAAATCTTCCTCACCCTCTCTTCCACATTGCGATAGGCGTTGTTGCACGAGGACAAGTGACAATCGGAACCACTGAGCTTCGGTCTATTCACATCCAAAGAAACAAAAAAATGTACGCAACATCCCACGTCTGCCTTCACATAGTGTGCCCCATTCGCTTGATAGCGGCGTGCACTAACTCCCATACCATATTGTGTTGATAATAGCACTGGGGATGTTGTTTGGTAGCATCATTTCATCGCCGCGAGACGTCCTCTCGCCAGTGCAAGCGTTGGAGCTAGCCAACATCTACTTGGAGAATGCATCCAAAGCAAGAGACCCCTATCTTGCCTTGGTATTGTGCCATGATACAGAGGTTTCGTTGTCCCAAGCGACAAAAGGATCCAAGCGTGTTGAGGTTCAACTCGTGTGCAGAGGAATCGCTACGGCTTATGAAAGCCTCGGCCGATTGCTGGATAGCCAAGGTCATCATGATGAAGCACAGGCTTGCTACAAGAAAGCTGGGAAGCTAGGGTAAGTGGAAGAGCTGAATACCTCATGCCTCAGTGTTTTCACAGACGTACAGTCTTCTGAGGGAGCTACTTTCTAACGATTATCATGTGGTTCACATACAGAGAGCGTGTCCAGGAGCAGCACCGAAAACGTCCTCAGGTGCCGCACCTAGATGGTCTTCAGGATAACCGCCAAGGACACGACCAGGAGAAAAGTCACCGAGGACATTTTCGCGCCCAGCATGGAGACGACGACAGCCTTCAGGGAGATCGCCAGGAAAATATCCTGGAGGCTCAACAGGAGCGCGATCATTCCTCACAAACACGGAGTACTCAGGACGCTGATTCCAACACCAATAACCAACCAATTCAAGTCCCTTTGGACTCCATGCCGATGACCCACGACATAACGTCACCTACACTTCCTGCTTCAGAACGGCAAAAATATTGTCGTGACAATGCCAATACTTCCCAAGCTATCTTCACTAGAAACATCCGCCCACCTTCCACCGAGGTCAAACTACCGAAAGCAGACGAACGCCTCATCAACACTCGTCAATTGGCATATTGTCTCAGTCTTTTGAAGCATTCACAACTACTGGATGGTATGCTGGAACCATCGGCCCGGAAATGGCTACAGGTAATTGAGAGGGACACCGATGAGCAGGAACGACTCAGGATATTGGCGACAGATGTGATTAAAGTCTTCCAACGAGAAGAGATCAAGGATGACAAGGTCATTGCTGAAGTTGCTTGCCTCGCTCCTGTCCTTGAGAAAAGTGACTTTCAGCATCTACTCAAGGAGCTTTGCAAGGGTGTCAACCAATCCATCTTGCTGGAGGTCCATCAACTTGACGGGATCGCTCAATTGATTCACTGCGCTGAGCCCGAGCACCTCGATGCAGATGATCTGGTCAAGATACTCGAACTTCTCAGCACTCGTCTCAGAACAACTCATGGTCAATCGTCGAACCACATGCACCAACTGACGATGGCGGTATCACGTGTATTGGATGCCATGGCCGACTCCAAAGTCAAAGGTCTTGACCGAGAGAAACTTCACGAACCTCTCTTATTGTACTTGAGTGGAATCAAAGACGTCTCCGACCCATACTTGGTCTACCAAGCAGCCTACGCTTATCAAGCACTACTCTACGTCCCAGATGACGAGACACTCTGGCAAGCGACTCTGAGACGCACGGGCAAAGTGATTCAAGGTGTAGCAAGACTTGTGAGTGCAGCAAAGGGTCTCAATCTCGATGCATTCATGGACGGATTAGAAGATATCCACCAAGGAGTATCAGGAGCAGCTGGAGCATTGAAACTGGCCAAAACCGCGATCAACAGTGTCACATCACTAGCCAGTTTCGTGGAGTGCATGAAAGAAGGATTAGGAGTCGAGCGCAAATTGACATGGTATCCAGCATTGCGAGGAGCCGAGTCATTACTCCGGAGCGGCCAACTTGCCAATTTCAAGAGAGTGGTCTACGAAGCACCCTGTCGACTCGATCCAGCGTTCCAATGGGGAGTGTGCCAGCTGCTCGGTGAAGTTGCATCTGATTCCATGTGGGATGCAAAAACTCGCCAAAGTGCAGTCATGTTTCTAGGAGATATTTATAACAACCGGACAGTGTGGGAGAGCCAGTCAAGCATCCACGAGTGGATCCTTGTCATTCTCATGAACTTGGCGTCAACAACTGTGGACGATGTCCAATGTACGTCAAACTGGAAGGTTATTCCGACACGTTTGCTCTATTCTGATACAATTTTGCACAGCGAACTGATCAGACACGCTCTACTCTGACTATTCTAATATAAGCAGCTGCCGCCGACAACATGCTACGAGATCTAGAGTCGAGATCTGATTTACAAGACTATGCATTCGTTCAAGCCTGTCGACAGAAAGACCATGTCTTGTATCCCTTGAGAATCACACCGTCCGTGGTGGCATCAACTTCACTCCTTGACCGAGCTCAGAACAGACCGGATGTTGAAGGCAATTTACGCCAACTAAGAAAGCAACAGCTAGTGGAGCAAGGGAGCGCCGTCTACATCCCACCTCAAGCCAAGGCTGGATTACAGGCATCTGACGAATCTCGATTTCAACTAATGGACGAAGTCAAAGAGTTCTTGGCGAGCAAGCATAAAGTGTTCCTGCTGCTGGGAGATCCAGGATCAGGAAAATCCATTTTCAGTCGAGCTCTCCAGCGTGATTTATGGACCGATTACAAGAAGGACGGTGACATACCTCTTCTTGTCAACTTGCCGGCCATTGACAAGCCAGAGCATGATATGATTGCAAAGCAGCTCAGGAGATCAGAGTTCACAGAACCACAGATCAGAGAACTCAAGATGCATCGAAAGTTCATCTTGATCTGCGACGGTTACGATGAGAGTCAGCAAACACAGAACCTCTACATGTCCAATCGACTGAATGAGCCCGGCGAATGGACTGCCAAGATGATCATCAGCTGTCGTACTGAGTATATTGGACTCGACTATCGAGATCGCTTCCAGCCTGGAGACCGCAACAATCAATCGAAATCGACAAAGTTCCAAGAAGCCGTCATGACCCCGTTCTCGGAGACACAGATTGAAGACTATATCAATGAATACGTGTCCATTCACCAGCCCCTGTGGGAAGCAAAGGATTACAAGCAGGCTCTCGACCTCATTCCAAGTTTGAAAGAATTGGTCAAGAACCCGTTCTTGATGGCTCTATCATTGGAGGTGATGCCACGAATGATGGATCCTGGAGAACACCTCTCAGCCACACACATCACCAAGGTCGGACTGTATGACCATTTCATCGAGCACTGGCTAGAGCGAGGAAAGAAACGACTCGGAGAGAAGAAATTAAGCCCTCAGTCGAGAGCAGCATTTGAGAGCCTGATTGATGAAGGATTCACACGGAACGGGATTGATTTCTTGAAGAAGTTGGCAGTGGCGATCTACAAGGAACAAGATGGTCAACCGATTGTCGAATACTCGCGATACAAGGACGAGCATTCATGGAAAGCCGAATTCTTCAACCGCGATGATGAAGAGCAGCTTTTACGTGAAGCGTGTCCTTTGACACGGAATGGAAACCAGTATCGATTCATCCATCGATCGTTATTGGAGTATGGCATGGCACTTGCAGTGTTTGATCCGCAAGACTGGCGACGAAGAGCAACACTTATGCCTTCGTTAGACCGCCGAGGAAGTACGAGTTCTGTTTCGAGCTTTGAAACCCATGATGCTGTTGAGAGAGAGATCCGCTCAATGGATCTAGGACCCGATCCCGACTCGCCCCTTGTCTGGAGAAATTTCGTGAATGAATATTCACTTGTCCAGTTTCTTGAGGAACGCGCTCAACAAGAAACAGTGTTCAAGCAACAACTGTTGGACTATATCGAGTGTTCGAAGAAAGATAAGAAATGGCGTACAGCAGCAGCCAATGCCATCACTATTCTGGTCCGAGCAGGTGTCGAGTTCAGATCAGCAGACCTGAAAGGTATCCGGATTCCAGGGGCGGATCTCAGCTATGGAGTATTCGATTCGGCCAGTCTACAAGGAGCCGATCTGAGGAAGGCCAATCTCCGCAATGTATGGCTTTGTGGGTCGGATTTGAGCGGTACACAGATGAAAGATGTACAGTTTGGCGAGCTCCCATTCCTCAAACACGAGTGTGGGGTAATGACATGCTTGTATTCACCAGATGGATCGTCATTTGCCATGGCCCTCTACGATTGCACTATCACCGTGTATGCAACATCGAATTGGGAGAAGCTGTCTATCTTAAGTGGCCATGATCAGTACGTTTCGAGCATTGCATATTCGCCGAACGGAGATCAGATTGTCTCAGGCAGCCCCGACTCCACAGTGCGAGTTTGGAATGCCCCTACAGGAGATTGTCTTTACATCTTCATCGGCCACAACAGCTACATCTACAGCGTAGCGTTTTCACCACAAGGAAATTTGATTGCTTCTAGAGGCAGCGAAGGAATGTTACGAATTTGGGATGTCGATACAGGAGGTTGCCTCTCTGTTATATCCTCCTGCGGCTATATCAATGATCAGGCGTTTTCACCAAAAGGAGAAAACATTGCCTTTGGTACCCAAGAGTGCACAGTTCGGCTTTGGGATGTTGCCACTAGAGAGTGCTGCAACATTCTAATTGGACATACCAGTTGGATCTCAAGTGTTGCTTATTCGACTCAAGGAGACGTTCTTATATCGACGGGTGGCGACGGAGTTGTGAGAGTATGGGATGTGGAAGCAGGAACATATCGGCACAGTTTTCAAACAGATGGAAATCTCGTTATATCACCAAAGGGAATTCAAATTGCTACCTTCAAAGCGTGGGACGAAAAAGAAATGGAGCTATGGGATTTAGAGACAGGAGCACGCATCAGGACATTGGACCACAAGAATGTTTACAGCGCCGTATATTCCTCCCAAGGCGACCAGATCATCTCAGGTGGGGAAGACATGACGGTACGATTGTGGGATATAGACACCGGAGAATGTCGCCACATGATGACCGGCCATGCCAAGCCTGTGAGGAAAGTATTGTATCCTCCGAAAGGAGATCACATCACCTCTCTCAGTGACGATTGGACAGTGCGATTGTGGAATGTGGGGTCAGGGGCGTCTAGAAAGATATCAAGCCATCACAGTGGCAGTGTGTTGAGCATCAAGCATTTACCAAAACGGAACCAGATAGCCACCTGCAGTCAGGACTCGACGATTCGGCTATGGGATGCAGAATTAGGTGTCTGCTGCCGTACACTGATTGGTCATAGCAAATGGGTTTACAATATCGCCTATTCGCCTCAAGAAGATCAGCTCGTTTCTTGCAGCAAGGATACAACGGTTCGGCTATGGGATGTCGAGAGCGGGGCTTGCCGTAATACCTTAACTGGTCATACCGGAGAAGTCAATGATATTGCATTTTCGCCTCAAGGGAATCAAATTGCCTCCGCCTGCGACGATAACACTATCCGAATCTGGAATGTAAAGACAGGAGAATGTCAACACGTATTGGAGGGGCACAGCAGCGAAGTCTGGATGATCATGTATTCACCTCAAGGCAACCAGCTGGCTTCTACTGGAATGGATGGGACTGTACGGCTATGGGATACGGAGACAGGAATCTGCCAACATGCCTTTACCGATCACACCAACTACATTGAAAGGATGGATTATTCACCTAATGGCAACCATATCGTCTCTGGCAGTTGGGACATGACTGTACGTCTTTGGGATGTCAAAGCGGGGGTCTCCAGTCACATCCTCATTGGTCATCAAAATCAAGTTACGCGTGTAGCATATTCGCCACGAGGGGACAAAGTTGCGTCTGCCAGCCGCGACGAAAAAACGGTGCGGTTATGGGATGTGGTATCGGGAGAGTGTCGCCATACCTTGATCGGCCACAAAAAGCAAATCTCTGAAGTTACCTATTCACCGAGAGGCAACCTCATTGCTTCTTGGGGTTGTGAAGGAGAAGCAAGACTATGGAATGTGGAGACGGGAGATTGTTGCTGGACGCTCGAATACGATACGGCGATAACAACAGGGTATTCATATGTCCAGCACAGTGTCGCCTGGATGGATTCTGATATCGACGCTTTTATGACTGGTGATTGCGATAGGTCTGTGAGAGTGTGGGATGTGACAGAGGAAGATGGTCAATACAGTGTCCGTATGCGTTGGAGATCAACAAATGGATTCCTTGACGTGGAAGAAGCATGTGTGCAGGACGTACTGGGGTTGAGTGACCATAATAAGCGGCTTTTGAAGCAACGTGGAGCTGTGGGCGAACCAAATCTTCGCCTACGCGAGGCAGGCAAGAAGGCGATGGCCATGACATCAGTGGTATCCACACTCAAGACATCTTCTGGTACAAAGGCGTCGGATACGTCGTCCATTGCATCGACAATCTCTTCACGAAGCACACAGAACAGCAAACCGAGCAAGCGACGGATTCAGAGACACCTGAGAACTAGTCGTTATATTCTATAGTGGCCATGGTCAGTATCGTCCGAGAGGCCCATAAAGCAGCATTTCAGGGGATGCAATGTCTTGCAGCCACTGGTATGTTGAAACCACTGCCTCACGGCCCTTATGACTTCCTTTGCCCCTTCTCATTTTCTTCACCCAAACGTACATGGACAACAATTGAAACAGCATCAGATGGTCAAGCAGGGAGGTAGTGAGCTGTACTGTCCAGAGATACGGACGGGGTTCCGTTAGGAGATTTGTGAACTCAGCGACTGCCATCCTTCGTAGCTTGGCAATTCTTCCGCTCAATGCCCAAGGCAATGGCGCTTTCGAAGGTCATGATGAGTGCACAAAGCGAACGAAAGGCCACTTCCAAAGGATCACCACTTCATCCATATGGTCAAACATCCACCTCTCCGTTCTAACAGGTGTTTCCTCGGCAGTTGAAGTCTTTGAGAGCGAATGGTACGGTGTAAGCCGCTGCGAGGTTTTCTTACGTGCATGAACAGCCTGGTTACTGTTTTGGGATCCATCGCGACTGCAGTGGACGAGTCTCATCCGTCAAAACCCCGCCGGATGGTACTGCGAGCTCTGCGAAGGATACTCCTGCTACGGCGCAAAGGTAGGTATTTCATCCAACGTGTCTTCGTGGAAAGAACGCAGATTCGATGATATATCAAACACGCTGGTACAGGTGTTGTCCTCCCCCAAATCGTTCTTTACCCGTTGTCCACTCTGGTTCGCTCTAACCTTCTGACTTGTCGCCACGACGCACTTTATCTGTTTAGCGCTTCGAAGGACAAGAGGGTGCTCACAACAACAACGGCAAAATCCAAGTGCAGATTGACAACCCCACAGGAATAGTCTGATGTGCTTCAGTCTCAATTGTGGGGCTCGTTTGATCTTATGATGCTGTGTTTGTAGCCATTTGTGTCACCGTTCTATGAATGTGACCTAGAAGCGACCTTGAATGCACACTACGCAACCACGGTCGAGGCCACGCCCCAGGCAGCTTCAATGACGATTCGCTTCCTTGCCCCTTCTCACCTTTCCTCCCCCCCGCCCGCTCACCTGTGTGGTCGGGATGCAAAAGAGAGCACAAGAGTACTGCGCTGTATAATGACTGGCGCCAGGTGCAGAAAAAAAACACCATGGCTGACACAGCAAACAATGTACATGTATACCGTTCGGGCGCACGCCTCAGATGCAGATTTAGGTTCAAAGAGAAAATCCGAAAAAACCGGTGTCTTGCCGCAGGAACGGGCACAGGATCAAGTGTATGAATAGGTCCCTCATTCGCTCTAGGCCATTTCCCAGCTCTCGGGCATGGTATAGAGACGCTTTGGAAAGGACCCACAGTTGCAGCTCCAACCCAGTTTGCTGGGTACAATCTCAAGGTTCTAGCACCTTGATGAGCGAAGGTTGATCCAAACACCGGTATCTGGAGCGGTACGGAAAAAAACAGGGTGGAGCAGAGGGGGAAAAAAAAACAAGGTTGAATGTGGCACCGATAAGCTTTCAGGGCAGAAAACAATCACTGTCAAGACTCGATCGTGAAATGTTGAGTCCCAAGGGCTGCCTCTCTTCACCTATAGGTACGGAAGCGAGAGGCGTTGGAGGTATCGCTGTTGGTGAGGCTCTAACTGATGTGATCGTGAACTATCCTTGTCAATCGCGGCATGCAGC
>Ga0247824_10001729_pt1 | contig 12059 bp, 9 predicted proteins | sample 13C_PalmiticAcid_FD_194412 | JGI IMG/M metagenome (GOLD analysis project Ga0247824, IMG submission 194412) | Soil microbial communities from agricultural site in Penn Yan, New York, United States - 13C_PalmiticAcid_Day48 | ecosystem: Environmental > Terrestrial > Soil > Agricultural land...
AAGTGGCATATTGGCGGACATACTTTCCATGAACTCCAACAACCAGGCAGCTTGGGTCAACGGATGCGGGATCCATCGATCAGCGACGAAGAATACGACTTGCTCATGGCGTTTTGTCGAAACATCGCTATCTGTCACTCGGTCCTACCATGCGAAGACTCGAAAACTGGAGAACTTTTGTATGAGGCTCAGTCCCCGGACGAATCCGCACTTTTGGAGGCTCTGAGAGATAACGGTGTGGTACTGAAAGCCAAGTCGAAGGATTCCGTGACAGTTGAGATCTTTGGAATGATTGTAGAGACCTACACTGTGCTCAAGGTGCTGGAGTTCACATCGGATCGAAAGTGCATGTCGGTGATCATTGATACACCTCAGGGTATCCAACTATTCTGCAAAGGAGCCGATAATGTCATTCTGTCACGGGCGGATGCGGAGAATGATCCTCTGTTGATGCGACAACTGGATTCCACGGTCCGTCGTTTCTCAATTGCAGGATTGCGTACACTCATGTTGGCGTGGCGACCACTCAGCCCGGAGGAGTACCGCGTCTTTGATGAAGCCTATTCCAAGGCAGAGTGTCATATCGGGGACAATGAGGATGCACAAGGTCGCGAAGAGTTGATTCGTATTGCATGCGAGTCGATTGAGGGGCGTCTTCGGTTATTGGGATGCACTGCTATTGAGGACCGACTTCAGGACCAAGTACCCGAGACGATCGAGTATTTGATGGATGCCGATATCAAGATCTGGCTCTTGACAGGAGACAAGCAGGAGACTGCCATCAACATTGGAATTTCTTCGCGACTGATTTCACCCGCGATGAAGATTCTGGTTCTCAATGTCAAAGTGGAACGCGACTGCCGACTTGTGCTCGAGTACTTTGTGGAAAAGATCAAGGAGCGTGAGAGGGATGAGGAACGATTTTGGCAACAGTACCAGCAACATCCATCCAAAGCAGGGATCGAACCACCCGAAAAGGATCGTTATGCATTGGTCGTCAACGGCGAGAGCTTGGCGTTTGTACTTGGCAATGAGATCTTTGAGGACATGTTCCTTCAAATCGGAACCAACTGCCACTCGGTAAGGACAATGTGCGAGACCAGCTCATGCGCCTTTTTTTTTTTCTTATGGCACACCTTGCTCATCCATTCTATTGCATTATTCAACCGTTTCTTGTAGGTCATTTGTTGCCGTGTTACACCGCTACAGAAAGCACTGGTAGTCAAACTCGTACGCAAGAAGCTGCACAAGGTCACCTTGGCGATTGGAGACGGAGCAAATGACATTTCAATGATTCAAGCGGCTCATGTGGGTGTTGGTATCGAGGGTATGGAGGGAGCTCAAGCAGCTCGTTCGTCCGACTTTAGTTTCAAGCAGTTCAAGAACCTGAAGCAGCTGTTGACGATCCATGGACGGTACTCATACCTGCGGATGAGCAAGATCATATTCTTCTCGTTCTACAAGTCCATCTGCTTGATTACAGTGCAGTTTTGGTTCGGGTTCATGAACGGCTGGTCCGGCAATGCACTCTATGACGAACACTTTTTGACACTGTGGAACATGGTCTTCACGGCTTTACTCCCAATCGCGGTGGCTTGCTTTGAGAAAGATGTGGAGGAAGAGAGCATTGGACGGTATCCCAAGCTGTACAAGGCTGTCAAGGATGGACTGTACTGGAATACGTTGACAATAGCAGGCTGGGGTATCGCTTCGTTGTGGCATTCTGGTGGTAAGTTTCATCTGTCACTTTTTTTTTCTTAAAATGCGTTCACTCGGGAAGGTGAATAAGTGTACTAAAAATCTTTCCCTATTCTCCGCATTTCTTTTAGTGCTGTTTGGAGGTATCTACGGATCTGTGACCCATGGCATCGTCAACGGAGCTTCGGACGCGATGGATACAGCCATGCTCAGCTTTTATGCTGGTTCATTGGTGCTCATCACAGTGACTCTCAAGATGCTTTTGATGATCTCTCATTGGACTATGCCTATCTATGTGGCGTTCGGAGTCAGTATGGTTGGCTACTTGCTTGTCTTTATCGGATTGGAGGTGGTTGGCTTTTTGGAACCTGGTGTATTCACGGTCCTGCACTCGATGCCCCTTTACTATCTGGGGTTGATCGTCATCCCAGTCTTTTGTCTACTACCGGACTATACACTTGCATTCTATCGCCGACAGTTCAAACCCTCAGACGCCGAGATTATTCAGGAAGATCAACGCTTGGCAAAGATGAAGCAACAGCAGCAATTGTTGGGCAAGGGCAAGAATGGTAAAGGCGTCCAGGATGATCTGGAGGATCAGGAGGCCATGATGGAAATGGATGTGCGAAGGAAGCAACACGATATACATGAGGATGTTAAAGGTGGTGCGAAGCACGACAGCGAGGAAGACGAAGATGAAGAAGAGGACGACGAGGACGAGGAGGTGATGGAGGGATACCGAGGTGTTGGAGTCGCCGAAAAGGCACCAGAGAAGAACTTGAAGGCGTAGAGAGGTGTAGAAAAAGATCTTTTCCGTTGTACTATACCCATTCATTTTTTTGTCAATGAAAAACTACTCATCATTCTGCAACAAATTCGAGTATCCTTAATACTTTTGCTCAAACTCCTTGATAAAAGCGATCAGGACATCAATGCCCTCTTCAGGCATGGCGTTGTAGATGGAAGCTCTGATACCACCCACCGAACGATGGCCTGCCAATTGCAACAGACCCTTGCTCTCTGCCTCGGCCACAAACGCCGCCTCCATGGCCTCATCCTCCGCCTTGTTCGCCACAGCGCTCGGATCGTTCTTGGTCTTTGTTATCCTGAAAGGAACGTTCATCTTGGATCTCGCCGCCTCATCCGTGACAACGAGGCGACAGAATCTTGACTCCTCCAAGGCCTTGTAAAGCTTGGCAGCCTTTCTTTCATTCCTAGCAGCAGCCGCTTCAACGCCCACCAGGTTTCCTCCTTGACTCTGTGCACCATCCTGAACACGCTGAGCATCTGCATCTAACAACCAGTCAAAGACCAACTTGGAGACATAGATTCCAAACATGGGAGGGGTATTGTAGAGCGAATTGTTCTTGACGGTCGTCTTGTAGTCCAACATGAGGGGGACAGGGAAGAGTCCATCGGCCAACTCGCACGTTTGCAACAGGTCCTCGCGCACAATCACAAGGGTGACACCAGCAGGACCAATGTTCTTTTGAGCGCCCGCGTAAATGATACCAAACTTGGACACGTCCACGGGACGAGACAAGATATTGGACGACATGTCGCAAACCAAAGGAACAGCAGGATCATGCATGGAAGGAACATTGGGGAACTCGACGCCGTTCACGGTTTCATTGTCGCAGTAGTACAGGTATGCGGGTGTTTGACCTGCAGCACGATCTGCACTTCTGAATTCACCATTGGGATCCGATGTCTTCCAAGTCGACTCTTCTGGGATACCCGTGTACCCACCGAGCGCCTTCTTTGCATCGCAGATCACACGGACATTGGCACCCAAACGCTTGGCCTCTTCTGCAGCCTTGGCGGACCATGAGCCAGTCACGATGTAATCCACTGGGATATCTCTCCAGTTGTCCGATTGAGGCTTTGTGGTGGCGGTCTTGTTCTGATGATGTCTCCAAGCCAACAGGTTATAGACCACCGCTGCGAATTGGGTATGTCCACCACCCTGCATAAAGATGATCTTGTAGTTGCTGGGGATGTTGAGCAACTTTGCCAATTGCTTCTGGGCCTCGTTGTTGAGATCCTCATAGGCCTGAGAGCGATGCGAGAGTTCTATCAGCGACACACCCGTGTTCTCGTAATCAAGAAACTCGCGCTGCACCTTTTCGAGGACTGAGCGAGGGATCATGGCTGGTCCTGCGCCAAAGTTCCATTTGCGGCCGGTCGACATTGTAGATCAAAGCTGGTGGTGGGGAAAGGGTGTCCGTAGAAAGGAATGAGGGGAAGAAGGAATGAGAACGGAGGAGGAGGTGAAGAAGAAGAAGGAAGGGAGGAAAGAGAGAAGAGAGATAAAGATCGGTGTGTGACGGAGAAGATAAGCTTTTTTTCGCCAGCTGCATGGAATGATTCATCGGCGGACCGTTCGGGCTGACTGATCTTGACTGCATCCTGACCATGACTCTTGCTTGTACCATGCACTTTTCAAGATGCCTCCCCCCCCACATTCTCCGATACGCCTCACAACGACACTCAAGCCATGCACTTGAAAACGCCCTTCATCAATTTACAAGATATCTTAGAGAGTTGAGCGAGTCTATGGTTCTGGTAATTCATTACAACAAGGCTAGGTAAACAACATTCCAAAATGGATGGTGTGGGGTAATGGTGATGGCAATGGTTGTGGTGATGGTGATACAAAAGAGCAATTATTCTCTCAACGGTTACTCTCAACGCTGCTGGCGCCGTTTGGGACGTGTGTTCATGCCTACGCTGTCATTTACAGCGGCGGCGGCGGCGGCTGCTGCTGCTGCCGCTGCTATTGCCGCTGCACTCCCTCGCTTCTTTGTAACGCCTGTCTCTGATCCCTTGTCAGTACCTGACCCGTAACTCTGCCGACTGGATCTAGACACTGCCGCTGCAGCCGCTGTCGCAGCCGATCGACGTGTTGTAGTTGATATATTCGATGTTAGGATCGCAGACGACGGTGTCGATCCTTGTTGAGCATTGAGCGTTGCCTGTGCTAAAGCTTCAGTCGCCATATCTGCCTTTGAAAAGTTGGCTGATGATGACGACTTTGAGGATGTACTGCTGTTGCCATTTGCTTCCTTACTTGTTCCGTTGGTCAAACTACCAGACGATGACCCTGAAGAACTGTTCCTTGAGGGTGAATGGCGACGATTGGGTTTCTCGTCCAAGTAATGGTGGCGCTGATTGGCATGATATAGAGGTGAAGACCGAGTAGCCCGCCGTCCCTTGGGTGTGTAGTCCGAGTTCTTGAGAATCTCTTTGAGTCGTCGGTGCTCCTGCCTCAGCTTCTGAAGATGATCCATACAGGTCTCATAGAAAGCTTCACGCTCCTTGGATCCGATTGCCAGCGTCGGCAGCACGTGTTCAAAGCTATATTGCATGTCCCGTCGATCTTGCTCCAACGACAGAAGCAGGGTGTTCGTCAATGGCGATGACAAAGTCGAACCCACTATTGCTTCATCAGGTTCTATTGAAGCAGGTGATGATGATGAAGACGCTGTAGATGTGACATTGGACGACGAAGACGAAGGCACAGATGAAGACGGTTCTCGCTCTGAATAGGGCTTCGTGTCGCCTTCTTGCGTGTCAATGTCCATGGCTGTCGCCGTTTCCTCCTCGGCTATTGTCGCTCTATCAGCTTGATCGTTTAGCTCCGATGGGATAGCATGAGTCTGTTCATTCTCGCTGGTGCTTGGAGGACTCGCCATGACTTCATCCTTGATATCGCTTGGCTTTTCTTCCCTGACAGGCGAAGAAGGCAGTAGTGGCGGTAGTGAATGCATACTCTTGGGTGCAGATCGCTGACGTGTCATACGTTGAGTTGGGAACCGCGGTTGTGGGGTCTCCTGAGTCGTCTCTGTGACTAGATCTTCGCTTTGGCCTCGTTGGCTACCCTCCACGGATTTCGAATTGCGGACAGAATGTCGAGTCGAGCGTTGAGACGAGCTGGTATCAACCGAACCTTGACTTGGACGCCTCCCTGAGATGGTGCCCGATTCCGGCACACCAGTTTGAAGATCCGTCGCTGCGGTGGGCTCAGATGTCGTTTTCCGCCGCTTGGTCCCTTCGTTCGCAGAGGAATCGAGTGTGGTTTTTGCGTTGGCTAACGTTGTTCCGGCTGCCGTACTTTGCGCAGTACTCGAAGACAGTGTGACGGGTGATGATTGATCACTCGTGTTTCGAGGCCGCTTGGATGTATCCTTCTCGATGACAGTAGCAGTCGTCTTGGTGTCCACCTCCCTACTCCCACGACGAGATCGTGATCGAGCCATTCCTACGGGAGTGTCTTTGGACTTGTTCGAACGGGTGTTGAACTCGTTTTCGTCCAATGATTCGGTCAAATCGTCGAGACTGACCGGTGATGGAAGCAGCGTCGATGATCCCTGCGATGCAGTCCCGCCCAATGGCCGCTGCAATCCATTCTTCAGAGCACCGCCCCCATGACGAGAATTGTGCGAATGATTGACGGCCATTAAAGTAGGCGAAGTGGGATCCCGAACATCGACCTCGTTACTATCGCCATAGCTCTTGGTCGAGGTTGTAGGCGAAGATGAGGCGGATGAGAACGAAGAGTCGCCTCGAGATAGAGGCCGTTGCTCCACGAACATTTCGTCCGATATAAGAGGTAAACTGATCGCCTTGTGCTTGTTCAAGTCGAGACCCAGCTCCTGTTCCTGAGCGGTTCCCCAACGATTCCAAGAGAACTTGCGTTTCACCTTGCCGGACTCGATATAGGCAAGCGCATTTACCACACCACCACTCTTGCGGAATTCTGGGCAGTTTTCCTCAAATGAGATGAATGGGATGGTGGTAGGAATGAAGGGCTGTATGTCTGTGAGGGGGACGACCGAATACTTGTTGTCCTCAAAGTACTTGACTAGACATTCTCCTGGATTCAGGACCGTACAATCCATGGATGAGTCGATCTCGGGAACTGGGACGATCTAAAGAAAGGGGCGGAGATACCCACGATGCATGGACATGCAAAGCAAGAATGAAAACAAGGGTGAACGAGAAGGACAGTAGGAAGGGAAGAGCGAGTAAGAAAGAGCAGTGAGAGTGAGAGAGCGATCGAGCGAGCGGAAAGGGGGGCAGGGTGTACATGGCGGTGCACATGTCATTAATAAAACTAAAGCTTGTTGACGGTGCCAGGAGCCACCAAGTGGGGGGGAATGGGCGAGGATCACACACAAACAGACAACCTGATAACAACGGTCCTTACCATAGCCGGCCACCAGTAGCTCTCTTTCTCATCTAGAATCAGCGAGTAACAAGAAAGCAGGTTCAGCATCCGCAATCAGTGCCCCACTGTCCACTTCCTGGTTGTAGCCTCATTCCGCCACCCTGGTCGGGTTTTGGACCAGGCAGAAATAGATCGCTTCACCTTACCAAGCGGATCTACAAAGACGACATCTCGTCCCTTGAACACCGGTGGGGGTCTTGAGCCCGAAGCGACTCCTCCAGCGCCCTGTTTTCGATTCGATGTTCCTCTCGTCATGGTGAACGATCCTTGTAAGTTGCTTTGAGCGAGTGTGTAGTGTTCGGTCGGAGGGCAAGACAGGTTATTCCTGCTGATAACTTTGAGCGTGTTGAAAGGCGGCCTGCTGATGGTAGATGACAGTCGAAACCAAGCACTTGCTGTTCAATTGCGATAGCTGATATGTTCATAACCCTCAGGGGATACCGTATTCTAAGCATCATGGATCAAAAGGACAGCCAGTGGAACATTGCATGTCAGAGAACTGCTTGAGCCAATTTTTTTGTTCCCATAATAAAGTGTGGTGGTGCCAGCCCTCTCGGATCCACTTCTTTAGTCTCCACATGCACACGCACACAATGGAGCTAGAGACAAGGAAGGGTCAAGCCGAGAAGAGTATCCGCCACTGGTATCCTGCGGTGTAACGGTCCTTAGGACGGATCCATCACGATGGATCAGATCCTTCCTCCCCACTCTCTCAATTGGCTCATGATAGGAGGCGCACTTGGATGTGCCTCCTCTCCGAACGTTTGAGTCTTGAGATAGACAACATGACAGTTATCCATCACAGCAGACCTAGCGGACAGCAGGCACCAGCCTGCTTCGAAGAAGCACGATGAGTTGCCATGGCCAAGAGGTGAACTCCTCATGAGCTAGAGGCGGAACCTCATGACACGCTGCCAAAGAAGTCCCATTCTTGTGAACGAGGAGCCAGCCTATCCGACTGACTGACTGCAAGAACTGCTGCTAACCCTTACGAGAAGGCGCGATGTTCCTTGCGGATTGGGTTTGCGCCTGTGTCGCAAACGACCTTGAGGCAGCATGCACACAAAGCAAATTGAAAAGAGTACATGTTCAGTGACCTGTTACCCCACGGAGACACACTTACGGCTGGAGAGCTAGCGCACGCAGCAGAGAGGTTAAGAGAAGAGAGAGAGAGAGAGAGAGAGAGGGAGAGGGAGGGAGGGGGGGAGGGAAGGAGCCTTGGAGTCTCACGCTAGAATGGCCAGGTAGAAAGTCCTTTTGGAATGACCCAGGCAAGGCTATATGAATGAGTGGAAAGTGTGAAAGAGAAAGAAGGTGTGAAAAGGAAGGAACGGCGAAACCTATCCCTCCCCTCTTGCTCTTTCCTCCCTTCCTCCCCCATGTGTTGGAAATTTTTGCTTTGGACCCATCCGTCCTCCCAGGGATGGGCGAACAGCTGGCACAGCCCCGGGTGGACAGTCGACTCGCCTTCCTTCGCCAGAGCGTCGGGAGATCGCTGCACCGCTATCTAGTCCTCTTGCTGATCCATTGGGAAAGTAAGGGGTCAAGTCCTATGAAGGACCTTCCTCGTCCTTGGCTTGGTGTGACAAGGAATTCTACCTTACGCACCCCCTGGGAAGGGCTGTTCAACTGCGGTCCGGTGCCTGACAACGGATCCAAGTCATACAAGATCAGAGCGAGAGGAATCCGCTGCCCAGGCTGGGTTGGGATGTACAGACTGCTCACTCCACAAACTCGTTGTACCCGGTCAAACGTCCATCCTCAGTCTGCTCTCTCGCCTGTCCCTCTTGACCCAGACTTCTCACCTTATCCGATTCTATCTGTCACGGACCAATCATCGCCCAAACGCCATGCAGTGGCGCTCACTTTTCAGATACTCTAATGGTTTCTACCTCTTTGTCCTCAAGCCCTAGATGCATACACTAAAATGGACTGCGGGTGGCGAGGATCAGGTTCACTCGTGCCACCATTACCTCGACCCTCCCTCCTCTGCTCTGCCCCCTTTTTGCGCTCTGAGCATTGACTGGTGACATGACGATGTTGAGAGTGGTTACAGCCCTTGTTTCGGCAGAGCTTTTTGAAATGACGGAACAATGTCTGGTTCATAAAGGCATTTGGAGCATAGGGCCTTGTCATTACATACAGCTGTGAGCAATTGAAAGAAGAGGTGGGCCACCTGTATGTGTGCATGATAATGTGAACTGGTATGCGGCATGAGACGACTTGTCGCGGGACTTGAGGGGAGTGGCACTGTGCAATTATTAGGAGAGCCCCTCGCTCTGCTGCTTCTCCCTTTTTCAGACTCGTATGTGCACGAAGGACAGAGAGGCGGAGTTGTGTAGAAGCTTTGTGGGGCTATGAATCCATCGATCAATGGATCCATTCATCGATCCATCTGTCAAGAGTCGAGATCGCTGACCTGTTGCTTTTGCTGCTCTATCCTCTCATTCTCTCTCGCAACCGGACTCTTTGGACGGGATATCGCTGGCTGCTGGACACGGAAAATAACACCATTTTGATTCAATAATCGACTCGAACGGGACTTTCTCGATCACCATTGACTTGTTCACGGACCTTTTGAACACTCACACTCAAAGACCAATATGGCCAGCCACAAGATCGCCAAGAACGGCCCCGTTGATGAGATCGAGCTCTCTGTTGCTCAGGCACTCGTTGAATTGGAGAACAACGTTGCTGACTGGAAGAAGGAGCTCGCCCCTCTTCGCATCTCTAGTGCCAAGGAGGTGGGTCTTAGAGAGAACTGATTTATTTGGGAGAACGATCAGGATCAAACAGTGACAGGAACAGGAGAAACTTCGAGTCGGCGAAAGATCATAGATCGTTCCAGTGATCGGGACCAGGATCAAGGATCTAATCAGGACTAGGGTTCTGGATCAGCACTCTAGTTACGAATCGAGGCTTCAATATCAAGCTCGTAATTATCTCCACGGCGGCCAACATCGACAATCGTGTCACTAAAGAGGAGACGCACCACTCAACAGCATGAACATCAGTGGCGCCATTTCTCACATGGAAGACAGAAACAGGGCAACAGGGCCTCCACTTGGAGGAGCTGTGGAGGGCGAGAGACCTGAACTGCGAATAGGAATGAAAGGAACTCACTAGTTGATTATCTACCTCATCATATCAGATCGAGACTGGCAATGGCAGGAAGGCTATTGTCATCTTTGTCCCTGTCCCTCAGTTGAAGGCCTTCCATAAGATTCAGCAGAGGTACTACTTATTCAGGACACTTCATTATCACCATTATCATGTGCGAAAATGCCGGATCAAATATCCCGGGTGGATTTTCAACAATACTATGGCTAGAGAAAAACTAATGACAGTCTGTTCATACACTTTTCTTCGTCTAACCAGACTCACCCGTGAGCTCGAGAAGAAGTTCTCCGATCGCCACGTTGTCTTTGTTGCTCAGCGCCGCATCATGGCCAAGCCTACCCGCAACTCCCGCATCAAGCAGCAGCGCCCTCGTAGCCGTACTCTTACCAACGTTCACGAGAAGCTCTTGGAGGACTTGGTCTACCCTACCGAGATCACCGGCAAGCGCACTCGTGTTCAGACCGACCAGAGACGCGTCATCAAGGTGTAAGTTGTCCCAACCGGATACATGTTGCCATAACTATTGTTGTCGAGAATTCAGAATGAGGCACTTTGTCTGACCATTCAACTTGATCCTATAGCTTCCTTGACGCCAAGGATTCGACTTCATTGGAGTACAAGCTTGACACATTCAGTGCTGTCTACAAGCGCTTGACTGGAAAGGAGGTTGCTTTCGAGTTCCCTGCTCACCACAGCGACTAGAGTGTCTTCTTTTAGAAAGACCTGAAGAGGGGAGAGCTGGAAAGGGAAGCCATAGTCATGGTTCCTGTTCTCTTTGGATAAACCCTTGCTGGACCAGAATAAACTGAAGGATCCAGTCGTCTTTTATTCGATCCCAATGTACACAGAAACGAGCTGGCAACCACCAAAAGCTGCCCAGTATGATACCCTGGCGTTTTCTTTCGCTTAGGATCCAGAAGCTGTACAGAGAGTGAGACAGACAGAGAGAAGTGTGTTAGCAAATGTCGTGCCAGCTTCCACAAGATCACTCAAGGCAAACCCAACACGTACTGTAAAAGTACACAGACTCCCACAGAGGCTGGTAATCTCGGATAATGCCTCCAACCAGATTGATCAATGGCTTCTTGCTGGTGGACTCGCAAAAGTTGTGAAGACGCTCCCTATTACCGTTACAAATCAGTTGAACTGTTAGCGAAACCATGCGTGTATGAGGAATGAAAGACGATATTGACGACATTTTCCCAGCAAAATTACTTTGTGAATCGATCGTAAAATGGGCTGCGGAGCACATAGTACAACAGCAACCAAAGCCGTCTCTTCATCTCATCCCTCTCCAGAGGCGTTCCTGAAGCGCATCGCCCACCTCGACTAGCCAAGGTGTGTTTGATACATGTCCTTGACGTCAACTCGATCCCCAGGGACAAAAACCATGGGTACCAAGACTTTGTGCCATACTTGCGAATCGCCAGCACATAGATCAAAGGTCGCAGGATGTACAGGTATTCACCAATAGCGCCAATACCACGCAGCATCCCAACCAGGTCGCGAGGCTTTCGAACCACATCAGCCGTGAGAACCTTGCTGAGGAGAAACTCGGTCACGTCCGAGCTCTTCGATTTGCCGTTACTCTTTTGGACAGCACTCAATTGCAACCGTGTGCTTCCTGTCCGAGCTCCTACCCAATGGCTTTCCTTGACGGAAAGGTGTGCCTCTGTTAGATCTGCAAGGGTTGAAGGATCCACATCTCGCTCAGTATGAACTGGATACATCAGCATCCTTTTGTTGGTCAGTTGCACGAGTCCCAAGCGCCCAGCCGCCCTAATGAAAACAAGTTCTTTTAGTCACCACCTCCGAAAAAAACGCGTATCATCGGGGTGTAACACAAGTGGTTGGCCAAAAAAATGAGCCAAGGCAAGATAGTGTTCTGTTAAAGCAGACAAAACATGAAGCAAGCATTCCCATGGACATACTTGATAGCTTCCAATGCGGTGATCACTCGCCACTTGTACTGTTGACCCCACTTCTTTTGAACACCCATTTCGATCAAGAC
>Ga0247824_10001730_pt1 | contig 12051 bp, 23 predicted proteins | sample 13C_PalmiticAcid_FD_194412 | JGI IMG/M metagenome (GOLD analysis project Ga0247824, IMG submission 194412) | Soil microbial communities from agricultural site in Penn Yan, New York, United States - 13C_PalmiticAcid_Day48 | ecosystem: Environmental > Terrestrial > Soil > Agricultural land...
GGTGTGGTGTGGGCGCGCTCTGGGGAGGGAATTTGCTGCGAGGCTGAAGGTTCCGGGTGGTGCTCGACTCGGGAGCGCGTGTGACAAGGTTCGATGTCTTGATGAAGCTTTTGTTTTCTGCGCGCTTGTGATGATGATGACTCGAGTTGACAAGCAAAGTTGGAAAGTCACCTCGGCACCAGCGGCGAGTTTGGTAAAAACGGAAGCAGCGTGTGCGTTTGAAGTTGTGTTGTGTTGCCGTGAAACTGAAGTTGTGAGAGTGAGAAGTGCAGTCGAGATGCAGGTTGACTCTTTCTTGGGCAGAGACATCGGTGGAGGACCCTGTTTCTAGGCAGTGGCCCTGTTTTACCGCCAATTAACTTCCAGTAATTGACGGCCTGCAGCCCCGCTTTGGCTGCTGTGAAAACTCTTCTGCTTCCCTCGAGACAGATAAACATGCTCCTCCCTCCCAAACTCCAACGAATCAGAGGAATGATTAGCTGCCTGCCCGGCTAGCTCAATCGGTAGAGCGTGAGACTCTTACTCTTTCACACATCTCAAGGTTGTGGGTTCGACCCCCACGTCGGGCTCAATTCCCGTCTGAACTCTGGATCCTCTCTTTTTTCTTTTTGTTGATCTTTTCGTTTCACTTCCCACTTTTCCTTTTATTATCTCCTTTTATCCCCTTGGTCATGACCTCACTGTCATGGTCCGCGTTGATCCAATCACCTGGCACACTGTCACAACGTCTCATGTTTTCACGTTGTTAGACTCTGAAAGTCCTTCGGGATCTGGACGTCGAGCTCTGTCAACCCAGCTCACCTTCAAAATCCACCAACAGAATGTGGCGCAAAGCTGGCTCGGGAACCCGGGATGTGTGCTCTTGATGGAGCAACTGCTTAAACCTCGCAGGGCAAGAATCCCGGGCCAAGACTGCAGTTGTGAGACATGATCCCGTTCGGGCGGCGGTAGGGCTGCGAAGGCTAAGACCCTTTTCTCTCGACCCCTCACGCCAGGACGACCCCTGCCCGATTGCCTCGCCAGTTCTCGATCGGTGTGGCAACGATCTTGCCTTGCGATCGTCAAGCTAAATGGAATAGCGCTGGCGCGGGCCCTTATGTTGTACAGAACTGCGCACAGTATCCGGGACTGGACGACGGCGCGGTGTTGGCCCCAGCCACGTGGGGACGCAGCACCCGGACGGGCTAGCTGGTGGTTAGTGCATCACGCGAGGCCCAGACCACCAGAGACCTCCGGCCTGGACTACAGGCGGACCGTTCGCGGTGCTGCTGCTGCAGTGCCGGACCTCCGCTTCACCATCATGGGTTGACACCAATGCACGAGATGCTGCGTGAGCCCGGGTTGATGGGCTCATGGGATGCAGCATGAGCAGCACGGGGATGGGACACTCGATGGCCGCGGCGAATCCTGCCAAGGGAAAGTGGTCTCGTTGTTTGTTGAGGTGCGTCCACAGTGTGCCATGGAAAAGCCAAGACGGCGAGAAACGTCTTTCCAACACACCAGCTCGCAGCATCCGCGTCCCCTCGACATTCAGAAGGGTAAGCTGACTCGGATGGGCCCGGGGTGCAAAGAGCTTGTAGCATGACTATGACGATCCTCCCTCAGCCACAGGGCTCCTCGCCAGAACGCTTTGTCACGGGGAGACGACTGTGGCAAAGGGAGTCGTGTACATGGGAATCTTTTTCAGCATCTTGATGTCGATCAGGGGCGGGTTTGCGGTTGAGCTCGGGTCCGTTGGACACCGCGCACCTCAATGGGGACGCATGGGGACACTGGTGGCGAACCTGTTGTGGCTCCCGGCGCCAGCCCCACGGTCAAAGTGTGAGCTCCCGAGGTCGAGATTGCGAGCCTGCCAGCAGAGGTCTAGAACTCGCGGACTGCCGCGCGAGGGATGGCAAGCGAAGCCACGCTTTGGTCGGCGCTGAACGGGAGCGAATGGTTGATGAGGCCACGAGAGGAGGAATGAAACGCAATCCCGGATGCAAGCCACACACCGTTACGCCACACCCTCTCAGAGCACGCCGCTCGGCTGGGGAGAGGTTTCTGGGGGTGCTGAATAATTGATAAGGGGTCCAGCAAAGAAAGGCGTGTGATCTCGGTTGGAATCCGCTGCCGCATCCAGGATCCTGTGTGGTCAGCTTCGGAGAAATGTTTGTGTGGTGAATGGTGTCAGCTCGCTTGCTTCCCCATAGGCCCATGACTCGGAACGGGAGCTGATGCGAGGTAGCGCTGAAGCCCGAAACGGGGCAGAACCAGGCCCCCCCTTTCGGCGGCATCAGGCCATTTGAAAAGCTTGTTGAGCTGTTTTGGCCGGAACCTGTAAATTGGGTCGTTGGGATAATAGGGGTCAACAAAGGTTGCAACTTGTCGGCCAAAAGGTTCCTGAAAACCGGACCCGCTGTCGACCCGCTGTCGACCCGCGGGGATGGTTCCGGGTGAAAACTTCCGTCGATTCCATGTCCATCTCGCTCCCAAGCGCCGTTCCCTGCTGTTTGCTGCCGTCGGATCCACGAAGACCCACGTCTGCGACTCTGGAGGACGTGTTGCAGGCACTCGCAAGCACTTGAGGAAATAGCTGGAATATTCCCATCTCATCTTCAGGGCTTGGTGCACTGATCAGCTGAAACAATCTGCTGGCCGTTGGGCAGGGTCAGCTCGAGCTTCCATGTCGTGGTTGGCGGCAGTGCGGCAGGCGAGGGGTTCTAGACCCGTCCAGAAACGACTTCGTTCTTCAGTTTTTCGTTCGTGCCTTCCCTCATTTTCCCTTTCCCCTTCCCCTCCCGTGCGTGCCCCTCCATCTCTCGCTCCCGGCAGGGCGGGGCAGGTGCAGCGGGGCAGTTTGAGGGAGGGGCGGAAGCTTGACGCCACAGCCTTGGCTCGGCGACCGAAAGCAGGGAATGCTGAAGTGGCTTTGCACCGGGCGTGTTGTTGGCATCATGGCGCTGCAGAGCACGCAAACTGACCAACGTAACAGGAAAGTGGTGATGCCGACCGGGTCACCCGACGCCGGGCTAGCACCGGATGCGCCTGCTTGCTTGAGGGTTGTGTTCAGCTGTGGCTGGGTGTGAACCCCTACCGGGACATGATGAATGCGAGAAGGGTCTGGAAAGAACATGACGAGCCTTGTGGCCCCGATATGGAAAGGACTGTGCATGTATCCGCGGGCAGAGGTACCTGGCTGAGCCTGGCAGGCGCCAGGGGATGGTCGCACTGTGCGCATGTGAGGGGTGCGGCAATGTGTGTGGGGTGGGGGGGGGGACCCTGGAAGCATCCGATCTTGAAGCCGTCGCGTCCCATTCGGGCCCTTCCAGGTTTTGAGGATCTGCGACCAGAAACTCACCTGAGCGAGTCTGTATTAGCTCCCACACGCGCCCACGGCGGGGCACCGCCTTTTCCGCGCTCGTAAACACACGACCGGGCGGAGTTAGACGCATTCCAGGACTTGCAACAGCAGCTCCTGGCAAACGGGGATTCTGCGCGAGCTTGAGAGGATCCTCCCTTCCGGTGCTGCCATGCGCCGCTTGCAGCCCCAGCCAACCAGAGGCCGCAGAGCCCTATCCACGCACAGGAGCATTTGCTCCGGGCAGAGAATGAGGCAGTCCATTGCTGTCGTGCTGGACAAATCCAGGTAGCAGCGAAGCGCACTGCGGATCGCGGGTGCGCCGAATATATACCGCTTTTGTTGGTTGGTTGGGCCCGCGAAAATGGAGGACTCGGTCTCCCGGCGGCGAGCGATTCCTTCCTTTTCCAGGGCCCAACTCGACGTGCGACAATGGTTCGCCTCTGCCCCAGCCGCAGTCCAGGTCACCCGTTGCAGTAAGGTAATTCACACGTCCCCCAGTGGCAAGACGCACCTGTTCGGCCGTGCCAAGCCTCCCTACCGAGCCATAACACCCAGTTCCCAGTCGAGACGTACCCGCCCCGGCGTCTTCTTCGAGCTGGCCCTGCTTTCCCGGGCCACGACACGCAGAAACCTGACGCTGGGGTTCCCCGCTGGCCAGCCACGTCCCCTTACCCACCCGAAGGATTATATACGATTCCAGCCACACCACACCCGGCGAGAACCAGAGATCACAGCAGCGCAGCAGCCGTAGCCTCATGTCACCCGACGGCCAAGGACGACGACCTTCACTCGCACAACCCACCCCGAGACCCCGCCGGACACCCCTGGGCCGCCGTCGTTAATGTGCACGGAGTATCACAGCAGTGTATGCCCAGCCTGCGGGAAAGACTACCTGGTCTATGTCGAGTTCTGCAAGGACTTTCACCCCCCGCTGGTGACCTGTCCCGTCGGCACCTTCGTCGCCCACATCGTCATGGATCAGGGAGGCTGCCCCAGCCGAATCTGCCCCAACGGTCCCGAAGGCGGCTGTTCCTTGATGTAGCACGAGGCCAGACAGGAGCGGGAGCAAAGGGTGAAGACGCCGTCACCCCTGACCGGGACCGAACCGACCGCTGCCGGCGCACCATCAGAGCTTCAACCCCTCGGGTCCGACCTCGACGACCTGATCCAACCCCTCATACGCCGGAACGTCAAAGTCATACTTCTTTGCGATCGCCGGCGCGACGAACCTGGCCCGAACCGTCAGCGCGAAGAGCACGACCAGCGGGGATGCGGGACGCGGTACGTACCGGCCCCCGATGAAGTGGCGGCCCCGGAAATGCTTGACCAGAGGCTTCGGAGCCGTCAGACTAACCAGGACGGCAGGGTGGAAGTTGCTGCCAACGCCCGACTTGGGAGGGCCTTCCTCGATATCCCAAGACGACGGGGCGTCGACGGCCGTTACTGGGAGGCTGGTCTCCGCCATGGCCTGGATGACGGCCGGGAACGGCTCCCGGACCTCGCCCGAGAAGCTGAAGCCTAGACCGACTTAGCGGGCAAACTACGACAACGAAGGAAGGGGAGAGAGGGAAAGGGGATCGGGGGGCGGGGACACCAACCGAAGATGGCATCAATGACGTGATCGGTCGACTGCAGCGCGGTCGGAAAGTCATCGACAAAAGGGACGTCGAGGTCCTCGAGCTGTTTGGCGAGCCGCTACGTACACGAATCAGCGGCTTGTTGCGGGAGGAGAGCCAGCAGGGCTGGCTGGCGCGCCGGCGACAGCAAGTACACGAAGTGCTGATCGCAGCGCGCCTGCTCAGGTGCGGCTATCGGACAATAGCCCTAGCGCTAATTGAAGAAATCCCCATCTGACGATTCCTCCAAGGATCACCCCTGAGACTGCTCCCCGCGATCGATGATTGGGACAGAGAGGAGCCCGAGAAAGAAGAAGGTGCACGGCCTACCTGGTACAGGTCGTTCTTGGGCCGTTTCGGGTAGTAGACGGTCGGCTGGTAGCCGTAGTGGCGGAGATGGCGGGCCGCCACGAGACCGTCACCCCCTGAACGGGTCAGCGGGCGCACTGACCAACCCCCCCTTGAAAGTAAACAAAAGTCAACTCACCATTGTTTCCGGGCCCAACGGCAATGAGAACCCGTCGGCCCTTGTGGATGGGATGGACTCGGTAGACTGCGTCAGCACGTCAACCAGCGTCAGCCTCATCGCGGACAAATCGGGAGGGTGTGGCACCGACCAACTTGAGACACCGAGAGCCCGGCCAGCTCCATCAGCTGGTCGATTGAGAAAGCGCCGGTGCTCATCAGCTCCTTGTCCAACGCAGCCGCAGCCTTCGCCGAGAGAGTCTAGATGCCGTCAAAAATGGTTAGAAGATCGACGCCAAATGCGTAAAAACAACGGAAAGCGACCACAACACTAAAATGTCGCGATGGACGACGCCACACCAACGGCGACCAGACGTACCTTGAGCGCCATTGTAACCGAACAGTGTGGAGTCCAAAGTGGTTTCGTAAATTCCCGGCTTCTTTTAGTCCTTGCTTGAAAGCCTACGGAATGGTTTGAGAGGAAGTGAACGATCAGCAACGACTGCCTTCTGTACTCGATATCGGTCGCTTTTGAGGGGAGGGGAATGGAGTCAACTGACATCACCTGCACCTCCCCAACTGATGGAACTGCGAGTCTTCCCCGGGTTGGGATCGAGGAAGGAGCTGATTCGCTGGCCGTTGGCGTTTCTGATTGGCAGCTCGAGCAGCAGCAAAGCCGCGAAGCGCAAGGGTCCAAAATTTCCAGCAGCATGGCCTGTGCGCCCCTCGGAATCGGCAGCCACTCAACACCATCCACGCGCAACAGGAGCATCACCACACTACCCGTGACCACTCCTTCGCTCCCTCCCTGTCCGACAAAATGGTGGTCAAGATTAGACTGGCGCGCTTTGGGCGTACCAACTCCCCCTTCTACAACATCGTCGTCGCCCACGCCCGGTAGGCACACTCCCCGCGAATTCCGTTGTTCTCCACGCTCCCTCCTCCCCGGGCAGAGGACACCCTCTAACTCGTCCCAGGACCGCGCGCAACAGCCGGCCGCTTGAGGTCATCGGCACCTACGACCCCATCCCCAAGAAGGACTCCTACGACACCACGGGCAGGCTGCACAAGGATATCAAGCTGGACACGACAAGGGCAAAGTACTGGATCGGCGTGGGCGCCCACCCGACAGATACCGTCTGGAGGTTACTATCAATGGTAGGCACACGCTACCAGCACGTCCTCCGAATGTGGCAAGCTGACATGCTGTCTGCTAGGTCGGCATCCTCCCCCCCAAGCACCGACCAGGGGCCCCGAGCGCGACCACACCCAAGAGCCAAGCGAACGGGGCATAGCGAGCGAGACGCGCCCGACAGAACAGAGTGTATTTTATTTTTCACCACATTTCGTGTGTACGACACTACCGAGAGCATGTACAAAGGCGTTTTGCGAGGTAGAACTTGGGCTGTACGATAGAGACGAATCAACTGCTGGGCTCTATCCCGGATCAACGTTCGTGGCGGGCTGGGCGGGTTGAACTGGACATGCTCTGCGTGGGCTATGTGAGCATGGCCGTGAGATGGATGGACCGCCTTTTGGGCCTCGGGGTGGATGGGAGACAAGACATCCTCCAGCAGGACGGGAAGTTCTAAGCGGTTCAGTTGGGCCTTGGTAGGGAATCCGCCCTCGAGTTCTGGACCGAGGCCTCAATACGCGCACCGTCAAAGCCGCATGCCAGGTCCGAATTTAGGTTGATGGAACGGTCCAAACGCAACTGTCTTGCACTTTTCACACTGCAAAGTAGTTGGTCGTGTTGGTATCCAAGGTGGCAGCTTGAGAGAAACCCGAAATCGAAATACCATGCCGGTGCTCCGTTCATCAGAAAATGTCTCGAGAAGTTAACGGGGAACGGGTCCGAACCCAGACCTCAAGCCATCGCTAGGCTCGCAAGGAAGACATCAACCCCCTACCCTCACAGCCCGCAAAGGCACATCACCCCAACAGTCATAGCCCGCAAAAGGAACAGCAACCAATACACTCGCACGGCGGAGATGGAAAAGGGAGGATTCTCTCAGATTGCGCTGTATGTATGTACCATCAACCGTCCTGTACCAAAAATCCGCGACCCCCATGACCCTCTCCAACTCCCATGCATTCGTTCGCCCAGAACGCCGAAATTTCACGCCCAGATAGATCCCCCTTCCCCTCCCGAACCCCCTTCGTTGGTGATGCAGCCGCCCCAAAACCATCTCCGTTGCTCGTTACTTTAAAAGAGATGCGCTGTTCGCACCAACCCACCGGCTGCATGGCAGACAGCCCAGCCATCTATCTCCATCCCTCTAGTACCAAAATTCGATCCACCCTCTCCTCCTCTATCCAGGTCCAGCAGTTTGCTTCAGTAACTCAGTGCTTGAAAAAGGTATTCATCCCCAAGCACACCACCATGACACACACGCCGTACACGGTCAAGCAAAGCGACAGCTTCCGCAGCAGGCCCGTCTCCAGGTGCTCCAAATCCCAGCGCCACTTGCGCACCCACCGCCAGCGCCGCGCGGCGGAACCGCCACCCCCCGCGGCCCCGCTCGCGTTGGACCTTAGGCTGGCGACGCTGCCCAGTAGGCCCGAGTTGGCCATCTCGGCGTCGTCCCCGCCATCAACCCTATCCTCATCGTCGTCTTCGCCGTCAAACTCGACGTCGTCGTCCTCCTTGGACAGGCGCTGGTGGTAGATACTATCCGGATCGCTAATCTTGTAGTAGAACAGCCCGGGCAGGATGAACGAGATGGCCGTGGAGCCCGTGCTGCCGACGTAGGCGAGCACGCGGTCGAGGCTCGAGACGTTGAGCGCCGTCACGTAGCTGAGCACGAGGATGGCGCTGGTGATGAGGGCGAAGCGCAGCTCCGACATGGCCACCGCGGGCGCGCCGTGGCTGTCGAGGGCCGCGGGGCCGTTGGACGAGGGGAGGAGGGGCTGGCTGCCGGCGGCGGCGCCCGAGCCGTTTTGGGAGCGCGGGCCGCTGTTGCCGGGGCGCCAGCGGAGGACGGCGTCGATGGAGGCGCGGCAGGGGTGGATCTGGAGGGGGATGCTGAAGGTGACGAGGGCCACGATGGCGGCCTTGGCGATGGTCGAGGCAATGGACGGGGGGTCTGGTGTGGGTGTTAGCTTGAGGAAAGTGTCTAAGGGCGGCGGAGTCTACCACGTACACATGCCGACGATGTTGCCCTTGACATCGCTCCCGAAAGTGAGATAGCCGGTGATGGCGACGAGAATGTACACCGACGCGGCAGACCCGATGCTGGAGCCGATGACGGTGATGACGCTGCCGGGCGAGTTGTCCTTGATCTCGTTCAGGATCGAAAACATCTGTCACCAGGTCAGCGAGCGGTCTCCCGGCATAGCACATGTTTACCCACATTCTGGTGGCACGTATAGGCAAAGATCACGACCGGCAGACTGCTGAGCGCGGCAACCGGCCCCTCCCACGTAATGAACCGGATATCCCCCTTATTCGGAATCTCGTCGGCCGCGAAGTGGTAGACGACCAGGATGATGAGATAGCCGATCGCCACCAGCGCCACGAGGCTCGTGTACTTGAGCGAATCCAACCGCTTCGGGAAGCTCAGCGGGATGATGAAGAGCAGGAAGAAGGCCGTGATCCAGAACCGGCGGTCGGCAAGGAACGGAAGCCCCATGTCTGCGCTCCCAAAGGCCTCCGCCACGCCGGGCATGAGATCGCCGATGATGATCATGTACGAGACGCCGACCCCAAAACATTTGATGGCGATGGCGGCGTCGAACACGACGGCGGCATTCGGGTAGGTGATCTGCGAGAGGGCAAAGAAGGACGACGTGCCCCGGTCGAGGTAGCGAGCGCAGCGCGACTGCAGGTACAGACCAAAGGCCGAGGTGAGACCGCACCACAGGATCAGCAGAACTCCGAGCAGAACGCCAAAGTGGGACATGGCCGAGGGCATGGCAAGCGTGCCGGCTCCGATGACTGCGGCCCTTTGTCAGCAACGGGACCCCCACGCCCTTCCTTCACCCTTTCTTTTGACATACTGGTATTCACGAGGTTGATGTTGCTGCTCATGATGGAGGCGTGGCCACCCCCCAACTTGGGGTTGCGGGCTCGACGTGGACTGCAGACCATCGCTCGTCAGCAACTTGAGAATCCAAAGGCATGTGTGGCGCCGCAACACTCACTGCGCCATGTTTCCGCCGGCGGTTGCAGCTGACGCACTGCCAGACGCGATCGTAGAGTAGGTCATCTAGCCCGATCGCAGGGCTCGTTCGGTATCCGGACACAGCACCGCACCACAGAGAATTGGAAGCCGAAGCGGTCGAGAAGGGACAAGGAGGGACGTCGGGAATACGATAATTCGCTGGTTGGACTATACGCCCGCTGTCGCCGCCATCGGGGATTTGTCGAGCCGGTCAGCGCCCCTGAAGCGAAGGTCAAGGGGGCGTCAGCGCAGCGTCAGGGAGCACGTCGGCCGAACGTCAGGCTTGCAGCCAAAATGCAGGATGCAGGATGTAGTGATGGAGCTGCTAAATATGCACTCCGGGTTGTTGAGGCGCCGGGTGCAGTGGTTGGGGTTGGGCGGCAGTCAGGAGGTCGGTGGTGTTCGATGCATGGGTGACGCTCCAAACCCCGAAACCCCAGGGCCACGATTCCAAACTGTCGGCTCAGCCCTGGGAGATTGGGGTGGCATGGATTTGGATGGCGTGGGCTCGAGGTGGGGTGGCACCCCTAACCCTCGCCGTTTTCCGCCCCACCGTTTTGGAGCCCTGGAAACTGTCGCTGCAAACTTTCGAAATCCAAAACCGGCCTTCGCGACCCACCATTTCTCTCCCTCAACATCGCAACAACATCCCGGAAACTTTGAAGACTCTCAGTACAAGTCTCCGCAAAATCGCCATGTCCAACCGGTCGCCTGCTCTCCCCCGATGCCGGTTTCCGGGCTGTGGTGCGGAATTTCCAGTGGATTTCGACCTCATGTAAGCCAAAAACTGCCAAGAATTGCCAAGGGTCGCCAAGAATCGGTCGCGCCGCCTGAGGCTCGCTTCCAGCGGGGATACCCCAGCTAACATTAACGGTCGCACGCAACACATCGCCTTGGCCCATGGCCACCTCCCGCTTGTCTGCATGACATGTGGGCTCCAGGTCGGGACGGAGCGCTCTCTCGACCGCCACATGGCGACCCACACAAATGCAAGGCAGTTCCCATGCCTTTTCCCCGACTGTGGCAGAGCCTGTTCGCGGAAGGACATACTGGGCAACCACCTGATCACCGTTCATGAGCAGCAGCTCCGAGACGCCATCCACCTGCAGTGTAAGTGCTCTTGGCGATAACACCAGCTGGTCTGTGGGTGGACAAGCATGCTAACGGGGTTTAGACACCGTGGCTCAGGCTCAGGCACAGCAAGTCGCCATGAACCAGTTTCAGGCACAACAAGATGCCATGAACCAGTTTCAGGCACAGCAGAATGCGCCTCAGGAACAGCAGAACCCGCCTCAGCAGCAATGGAATGAGGAACAGCAGAACCCACCTCAGCAACAATGGAACGGCAACTGAGGCATTCAAGCTTGCCTCTTTCTTGCCGCAATAGCATTGGCATTTAGTAGGGGATTCGAGAGCAATTTGGGAGTTTGGAGTTTGGCGTTGGGAACCTGTCGATAACCTGCGGCACCCTTGGCGAGTTGGCGCCGCCGTGGCGGACATTTTCCCCCCATGGCAAATACACAAATTTACAGGACCCGAAGCGAACACACTCCCCTCGCTGCTATGACTGGTGAAATCTGGTGATTTTTTCTTTGATTTATAGAAGAAGCTAAAAAAGAAACCCAAATATTCACAATTGCGATTTACATTCTCTCCGACCTTCACTTGCATCTTTAAGCCTGGAAAACTAGGCCCGGTGGTTATTGCCGACGGTGCTATTTTTGACCAAGTTCTTGTCCAAATCGTAAACCGTCCTTGCGGGTTGCAACCATTCTGACAACCTGAAATCCTCTGTCGAGACCGCCGATGGAAGGATAAATTCGTAGTACCCATTGTTCAGCACAAAACTGTCCGTTTTTGCCATTGAACCCAATATTTCAGCGACCGTCATGGATTTGACGTCCCACCATTTTAATCACCGCCTTGTTGCGAAGGTTGGATGGGCGAGACTATCTGACTGTATATTTCATGAGACCATGACACATTAACGGCAGGTCCGGTTTGTAGAGAAACGGTTCCAGCTGGGTCCGAGGAATCAGAAACGGTGTGGGATCCGTTCCTGCAGCGCTTGGCAGAACCCTTTCCCCGGGATCCAAATCTGGGGAAGCTGTCCAGCACTCCATCACCTCTCCTTGTTTTCACGTTCGCTCGTGTTCACGGCCCCGCAACCGATTCGCTCTTTGCCACGGCGACACGTCATCATCTGTGAGCTCCGAAACGACGCCATTGCGCAGCGAGTGCGGCCGGCAACCAAAATCATGGACAACACGCTCGACCAGACGACGCTGGGCACCATCGAGCTGCTCGAGGCGCGGCTGCTGCGCATCGAGCACATCCTCTACGGCGGGACACCACCACCCACCCAGCCGCCCTCTGAGTCGGCGACAACCTCCCTCGCCGAACTCGAGCACCGCTTCAATCACCTGGTCCGCCACGTCCGCGTCTACGCCGAGATCCTCAAAAT
>Ga0247824_10001731_pt1 | contig 12050 bp, 12 predicted proteins | sample 13C_PalmiticAcid_FD_194412 | JGI IMG/M metagenome (GOLD analysis project Ga0247824, IMG submission 194412) | Soil microbial communities from agricultural site in Penn Yan, New York, United States - 13C_PalmiticAcid_Day48 | ecosystem: Environmental > Terrestrial > Soil > Agricultural land...
GGACAATGTGATGTCAAGCCCTGCTGGACCGCCACAAATGGCTCTCTCGCAGTGACAGGAGCATCCATACAAGATGTGCGAGGATTGACTTCACTCTACAAGCAGCTACTGAAGCAGCGCGGGGCTGTAGGTGAGCCAGAGAATCTGTTTCGCGAGACAGGCAAGAAGTTGGCTACCATGACATCCGTAGTATCTCAGTTGAAGCAGCTTTCAGTCAGAACAGATGAACGATCACAGCAGCAAGCCGAACAGCAAAGCGAGCAGAATGGATGGCAGGATGATTGGCAGGTGAATGGCAAGCCGAACAAGAGAAGGTATCGTAGGGTAGTTAGGAGAGTCAGAAGGGTAAAAGGGTAAAAGGGTAAAATATCTATAGGGATCGTACATGGATTCTACTAAAGACGATTATTCTAAGAGTTGATCTACAGGAGAATAGTACCAACACGAGACCACAGGCTTGCAGAAGTGACATCCCTTGAAATAGATCAAAAGCTGACACCGCTACTACAAAGGATAAGCCAAAGACGCGAAGAAGAATGATGCCGTACATCATGGAGAGTGAGAATAGGAAATCTAGGCAATGGTAAGAGGAGCAGAGTCATAGTCTTGTATGACAATGAACGGCGTGTCAAGAGTTGGATATCATGTCCTTTGCATCAAAGGAGAGCTGGATATTTAGTCTCGTCTGGAGGGTCCAATTCAGTTGGCGTGTCTTCACTGGACACGCATCGTTCGCCTGAGGTCTGCTCACAATAATTTCCCCGAGGTAGATGTGTACCACTGGTGTTGATGATGTAGGGGCTTGCCCAGACGCAGGGTGTGCAACGGTGAGGAGGAGGGATAGCTGAGGGAACGAAGAAAGCGGCTGCTGTAGATCTTGTGTGAGGGAGAATTGGGCTGGAAGCACATGCACATGCACATGCACAAGCACAAAAAAAAAAAATCAGGAACATTTGCTCTTTTCTTCCACTCTTCCGGCAGCACGTTCACACACAGATTGGCACACCCATTCGCACACATACCACGCACAACACACAACACACAACACACAACGCACATCGACACTTACTTTCGCTTGCGATATCAGTCGGTACCCTCCATCAGTGCTACAGATTCGTAAGGGCCCTCACCGTTTTCCAACGCCACGCTATGTCGGCTTGTCCAAACAGTACATCAAAGCCTAAAATACTGAAAGAGAACCCAAGACGAGTGCTCACTCGTTCTCGCTTACCCTTTTTTCAATCCAGGCGTCCAAGAGACAAGTACAAAAGGGAGGCATACTGCCCTCCAGGATACAAACCAAACATCAACGTAAGGAGCCTCATTAATATAGACATGAGCTGTTATTCTGTTTGAGTATGAGTTGCTGATCCTTCTCAATACCAGGGGGCCTTTGTCAAGGACAAGCAACAGTAAGTCCCGCAGCGATACATCCATCGGCACCTCATCAAAGTATACATGCATGGTTGTTCATCAAAGTGTGACCAAACTCTTGTCTCCCCCTCTCAGCAGTAGGAAGAAGGATCCATGATGTTGGGCAATACCGAGTCATCCCAGCGAGGGATTCTCTCGCCAAAGCAAGCCTTGAAACTGGCCAATATGTATTTGCAGAACGCCTTCAACGCAAAAGATGAAGATCCCGAAATTGCTCGGGTGCTATACCACGATATCGAGGCTTTACTCTCTCAAGCGAAAAAGTCTGTCAAGCAATCTGAGGATCAAACAATGATACAAGAAATCACTGTCACCTACCATGAACTGGGCAAGTTGCGTGCAAGTCTTCATTATGTCGGTTCAGACCTTGCCAAGGGAACAGGGAACCTGGGGTAAGTTTTCGCTGCCAAGCCGATGAACCCCTGCATGCAAACAAAATGGCGAATCGCAAAAAAACAACAAACAGTCATCTAACTCTTTTGACCGTGTCCACCTGTGTAACCATTCATGCAAATCAATGGATAGAGGATTCAAATCTCTCGAACGATCTGCTTTTGATCAGCGCCAACAAAACGACGATGCTGCCCTGATTCCCGATCATATATTTGCTGAGAACGTCTGCCTGCCCACCGCTGAGTTCCGACTGCCGGAAGCGGATGAGCGTCTCAACAACACGCAACAGTTAGTTCATTGCCTCGCTCTATTAAAGGATGCTCATTCCCTTGACGTGATACTGGATCCTGCGGCTCAAAAGTGGTTACAAGACATTACGAAGGATATAGATGAGCAGGAACGACTTCGCAGAATGGCCACCGATGTGATTGCAGAATTCAAGAGAAAAATGCTCAATAATCCCAAAGCTATTGCTGAAGTGGTGTGTCTTGTACCAGTCCTGGACAAAACACCGTTCCGACGTCTACTCGAACAGTTCCGCTCTAGGATCCGTCGCCGTGGACCATTGAACCTCCACCAACTTGAAGGACTTGCACAATTGATCAGAGGTGCTGATCCTGGCTACCTCAGCGCTGGTGATCTTGTAACGATACTTGGACTTCTCGGTAGCCGTCTGATGGATAATCGCCAGTCATCACAACAGATGCAGTTAGCACTGACAGTCTCCCACATATTGGATGCAATGGCCGACATGAAGGTCAGGGGCTTGGACAGGGAAAAGCTACTCAAAACCCTCTCATCGTATTTGGACGGATTGAAGGTGACCTCTAATCCCCTCATGGTGTACCAAGCGGCTTACACTTATCAAGCCCTACTGTGTGTCCCAGACGAGAAAATGGCGTGGCAATCAGTCATACCACGTACCAGTAGTACGACTAAGGGCCTGAACATCACCAAGTTCATTGCAGAATTGGAGCACATTCAGAAGCAAGTACCAAAGACTGTTGGAGGTGTCAAATCGACAAATGATGGAGTGACCTCGCAGAGTCTCCAAGGTTTGCTCAACTGTCTGGAGGAAGGACTATCATTTATGTGGAAGCGCGATTGGTATGCCGCGTTACGTGGAGCCGATGTCTTGATTCGAAACGGAGAACTGGTGGCATTCAAGAAATTGGTCTGTGAAGCTCCTTGCCGATACGACCCTGCCTTCCAATGGGGAGTGTGTCAAAGGCTTGGAGACATGGCAGCTAATCCAATGTGGGATGAGATGACTCGTCGAAGTGCAATTGCATTCCTCGGAGAGATCTATACGAATGATGGCGCATGGGGACAGCATATAAGCACCAAGTGGAGGATCCTCAACATTCTCGCGCAGTTGTCCACTTCGCCTGAAGGATTGTCTAATCGTATGTGATCGTGCTTATCAACCAAGATACAAAGCGAAGAGTTATATATCGATCGAGGTTGCTAAGAACGCTCTCACCAAACGTCTTCTACATGTTGCCGTCCTAGTACATGCCATAGCCGCCGGGTCATTACTGCGGAAACTAGAAACAGTGGAGGATGTTGGAAAGCGGGTTTTTTTTCAAGCCTGGAAAGAACAAGGGCCTACCATGTACCCACCAAAATTCGTGCTTCCAGAACCGACATCACCATCGCTACTCGATCGTGTGCAGAGAAGACCTGATATTGAAGGAAAACTTCGTCACCTAAAGAAACAGCGTATCAAGGAACGAGGCAGCCCTATCTACATCCCGCTTCTGGCCAAGTCACACCTTCAAGCAGATGATAGGTTCGTCTTGCTAGACAAAGTCAAAGAGTTCCTGAGTAGCGAATACAAGGTGTTCTTACTGCTAGGTGACTCAGGTGCAGGGAAATCAATGTTCAGTTGCGAGCTTGAATTTGAATTTTGGCAGGATTACAATAATACGACAAGCAAGATCCCGCTTTATATCGACTTGCCTACCATTGACAGGCCTGAACAGGATATGATCGCCAAGCAGCTAAGGAAGGCCGACTTCACCGAGTCTCAGATCCAAGGAATGAAGGAACAACGGAGGTTCGTCTTGATATGCGATGGATACGACGAGAGTCAGCAGACACACAACTTGTATACGAGCAACCGACTGAATCAACCTGGAGAGTGGGATGCTCAGATGATTATCACTTGCCGCACCGAATATCTTGAAGCAAATTACCCGAATCGATTTCGGACAGAAGACAATAACCATCCTTTGGGTTCTCAATTGCTCCAAGAGGCTACAATTACACCGTTCTCGCTCCGCATGATTATGGACTATATCCGTCAATACGTGTCCGTCCATCAGCCTTCGTGGAGCGTAGAGAACTATAAGCAAGCTATCGATCACATCCCAAATCTGAAGAATCTGGTCAAGAATCCGCTTCTGATGACTATGTGTCTTGACGTACTACCGCGTATGGTGGATCTAGGACAGAATCTTTCGAGAGCTCGTGTCAGTCGAATCATATTGTATGACCAATTTGTCGAGCAGTGGATAGAACGAGGCAGGAATCGACTTGTCAAGAAAGAGCTGACCCCGCAAATGAGGGCCTTCCTCGAGAGACTAGACACTGAAGGATTCAAACTGAATTGTATTGGATACTTCAAGAAGCTTGCCATGGCGATCCACAAGGAGCAAGGTTACCATCCAGTGGTCGAGTACTCTCAGATTATGGACGAAGGATCATGGAAAGATGCCTTCTTTGGTCTCACGGAAAAGCAACTACTGCTCGAGGCTTGTCCATTGACACAGAGAGGTGACCAGCATCGATTCGTTCACCAGTCACTGTTGGAATATGGGATGGCACGCGCAGTGTTTGATCCGCAAGAAAGGATGAACAGGCCGTTCGAGCCGATGCTGAGAAGACAATGGGGAGTGAGGTCCACATCGGGCTTTAGAATCCATGGTGAAGAGAAGAATGCTGTGAACAATACCGAACAGGAGCTGAACACCAACTCGCCGTTGGTCTGGAGAAGTTTTGTGGACGATCACGCCGTGCTAGAGCTTTTGAAGGAGCGAGTCCAACTAGAGCCGAAATTCAAAGAGCAGTTACTCGCCTACATCGAGTGCTCGAAGACTGACAAGAAATGGAGTACAGTGGCAGCCAACGCGATCACGATCCTTGTTCAAGCAGGGGTGCAATTCATCGAGACAGACTTTCGAGGCGTTCAGATCCCTGGGGCCGATCTCAGCTATGGCGTATTTGATTCTGTACGGTTTCAAGATGCTGATATGAGGCGAGTCAACTTTCGAGGCACTTGGTTGCGACAAACGAATTTGAGCAGAGCAGACATGACAGGCGTGCAGTTCGGCGAGCAACATCTCTACCAGTTCAGGGACGTTCGATATTGCGTGTATTCGCCAGATGGAAAGCTATTCATAGTCGGACTTGGTAATTGTCAGATCAAAGTATACTCAACATCAGGATGGGAGTTGGTACGGACTCTGGAAGGCCATGACAGAGCGGTTCAGCGCATCGAATTCTCACCAAAGGGCGAACTGATCGTCTCCGGGAGTTGGGACAAGACTGTCAGACTTTGGAACGTGGAATCTGGAAAATGCCTTCGTACCCTAACTGGTCATACAGAAGCTGTCCATGGTATCGCTTTCTCGCCTCAAGGAGATCAAGTCGCTTCTGCTAGTGACGACAAAACAGTGCGGTTGTGGAATACAGTGACTGGTCATTGTGTTCGGATACTATCTGGTCAAGACTACGAATGTTGGTGTGTTGCATATTCACGAGAGGGTAACCAGATCGCCTCTGGGGGTCGTAGCCATGAAGTACGACAGTGGAACGTCGAGACAGGAGAATGCAGTCGTGTCTTCACCGGCCATAGTGGATATGTTTGGTCCATTGCATTTTCCCCTCAAGGAGACAGACTCGCTTCCTGCAGCTACGACAAGGCAGTCCGTTTGTGGGATGTAAAGACGGGAGCCGCCTTCAAAGTCTTATCCGGGCACACTAGGGATGTTTTCGCTGTTGCGTTTTCACCTCAAGGTGACCAAATTGCTTCTGGAGGCAAGGACGCGACCGTACGAATTTGGGATGTGGAGTCTGGGATGTGTCGCTATGTATGGACTGGTCATACAGACGAAGTCATTAGTGTTGTATATTCACCAAAGGGCGATCAAGTCGCTTCTGGCGGTTACGACAAGGTAGTGCAATTGTGGAATGTTCCCTTTCGAGCACCCCGATACATCTCGAGTGGCCACATCCAAACGGTTAATATGGTCAAGTGCTCACCCACAGGAGTTCTGATTGCCACCTGCAGTTCCGACGCCATGATACGACTATGGAATGTGAACACAGGTGTTTGCCGTAGGACCCTAAGCGGCCATGCTAGGCCATTGAACGACGTGGCATTTTCACCTCAAGGGGATCGGATCGTTTCTGGCAGTCGCGATTGTGAAGTGCGTTTATGGGACGTGGATACGGGAAACTGTCAGCACAAATTAAATGGCCATGCCGAAAGCGTTCTTAGCATTGCGTACTCTCCACAAGGAAATCAAATCGCGTCTTCCAGCAGTGACAAGACAGTTCGGCTTTGGAACGTGGCCACTGGAGAATGCTGCGGGTCCTTGAAAGACCAAACGAGAGAGGTCCTGAGTGTCGCGTATTCACCTGATGGCGGCCTTATCGCTACTGGCAGTCAGGATGGCATAGTGCAGATATGGACCGTTGAAACCATGACTTGCCGCAACACTCTAAGAGGTCACAGCTTGCAGGTTGCAAAGGTCGTATTTTCACCTCAGGGGGGCCAGCTTGCTTCAGCTAGTGATGACGGATCGGTGAGACTTTGGAATTTGGGGACAGGAAGTTGCTGTTTGACATTAACTGGTGATGGCAGTGCAGTTCTCAGCGTGGCGTATTCGCACAAGGGAGATCGACTCGCCACTTGCAGCAAGGACAACACAGTGCGACTTTGGAATGTTGCATCAGGGTTGTGTCGAGGGGATATTAAAAACTTTCAGGGACGGGTCTGGAGTCTGGACTGGGTCGCCACAGCGGAGGCAGATTACTTGATCACAGGCTGCAGAGACGGATCATTTATCAAGTGGCGGATCATCGAAGAAGGAGAACAGTGCCGTGCACAACTGTGCTGGCGTGTTACAAACGGCTCACTCAATGCGGGAGGGATAGTGATGAAAGATGTAAAAGGAATGACTGAACTCGACAAGGAGCTATTGAGTCAGCGAGGGAATAAAAAATGAGGAGGACTGATACCGGGATCGCCCATGCTCCTCAGCCTTCGTAAGGAATACCCATTGATGCGATCCAATAAAAGGATGATGCGTAAAAACAGGGGTTGGCGGAATTGCACTGACAACACTGACAAAAAAAGACTGCATCCAGCAGAAAAATAAAAATGCGTTGGCGTCCCCGATCGAAAATTTCTGCAAGGGCTTTCACTGCAATGGTGAATGGGGGGAATTGAAAGTCAATAACGGTGGTGAACATGAAAGCGAACAGGAGGTTAGAAGCATGGCACCACCCGATGTTTTTACACCTTGTGGGCAGAGAAGAGGGGCTGTTCGAATGTTCGTCAAGCAGGGCTTCATCGTTTGTGCGAGGGCATAATTGCTCTCTTGATTGTGCATCGCTATGGTTGCACAGCCCCTGACAATTGACCCAAGTTGCTGCATCCTGTGTCAGAGTGTGAATGGATAGTATCGGCATGACTACAACAGATACACGGGTACAAGGTTGACAAGCGTTTGTTGAAGTGAACTATGAGTGAATTGGTCGACACGGTGTAGACCTGTTGATGCTCAATGTCCCTGACGATCCGAGTGTTTAGTGTGTGAGCGAGCCAGTTCTTGGCAAAGACGGACTTGTCACGTGGAAATGGATTCTCTTGGTCTGCTGTTGCTTCTTCCTTTTTTTGACTCCCTCTCCTTCTCTCCGGTCCACCCCAACCGCTTTTCTACCCTTTCTTTCCTCACCGCTTCACAACAACCTCTCCACCGGCGATGCAGCCCCAGACGAAGAAATACATTGCTGACTGTAAGTAGTCGTACCTTGGGGCGAGGTCGATCAGGACAGCCAAGCATCACTGCAGACTCATCGGAACAACAGCGACAAACCAACCTGCCCAGGAATGACATACGGCGGGTGGCAGCAGCGACTATGGATGACGACCACCTATGGTTCCTGCACTTCTTGCACAGAACGATCAGTCCTCCCGGCGTCTCTTATGTTCAGGAATCCCCGATCAGGAGTGGTTCCCGTAAAGCGACAAGGGACCTTGAGTGCTCTGGAGCGTCCCCTGAAACTGACGATCCGGGTCTGTCTCTTTGTGTCTACCTATAGTGACGCTGTTTGCGCTGTCGCAGGTGGCCTTCTATTATGCCTTCAAGTATATCATCTCCTCAGTGGACCCAGTCAAGAACAAGAAGAAGGATGCTCATGAAAAGGGTGCCAAGGTTCTGGATCGGCTCGGGGTATGATGATGACTGTGACCACTATTGGCTCTCTTTTTTTGGCATGTGGGTTGGGAAATGAATCCGGTCGCCCGCTTGTGCTAATCAAAGTTGTGGGGGGGTCACCTTTTAGTATCGCGATATCAAGCTGAACGAGTACGAGCAAGTTATTGCTGCCGAGGTCATCCACCCAGAGGATATCAAGGTCGACTTTGAACGTAAGAAAAGCTTGCTGTGTCAACCTCCCTCCCCCTCCTTGAAGCATTTATTTTGTTTACCCAAATGGACGTACCACAACATGGTTGGCTGACACCTTGTCCATTTTTGATTTGGGCTTGGTGGAGGGTTTTACTAGAGATCGGAGGATTGGACCCGATTATTGTATCTTTGCGTGAGAGTGTCATCTTGCCATTGAACCACCCACACCTGTTCACCAGTTCCTCTGGATTGTTGGGCGCACCCAAGGGAGTTTTGCTCTATGGACCCCCCGGCTGTGGCAAGACCATGTTGGCCAAGGCCCTCGCCAAAGAATCTGGAGCCACCTTTATCAACATGCATGTCTCAACATTGACGGACAAGTGGTTCGGAGAGACCAACAAGCTGGTGGCAGCCTTGTTCTCGCTGGCACAAAAGATGCAGCCCGCTATTATCTTCATTGACGAGATCGATTCGCTCTTGAGGGAACGTCGGAACAATGACCACGAAATCACCAATATGATGAAAACCGAGTTCATGGCAATGTGGGATGGTCTTACAACGGGCGAGGATACGAGGATCATTGTGCTGGGCGCCACGAACCGCCCTAACGATATCGACTCGGCTGTCCTGAGGAGAATGCCCAAGCGGTTTGCTATCAAGCTGCCCTCGGATGAGCAGCGTATGAAGATCTTGAGGCTGGTAAGTGTCACCTTGTGGTATCTTTGGCTTTGATAGAACGGTGTGTAGGTAAGGGGCGTTGGTGCTGGTGACCCTATTTCTCACCATGGCAACTTTATCCACCCTTTTCTGATAGATGCTATCGACAACCAACCTGGAGCCCAACTTTGACTTTCAAAAGCTGGTCCAAAAGACTGCAGGATTCTCAGGAAGTGACTTGAAGGAGGCATGCAGGAACGCATCGATGCTGCCATTGAGGGAATACTTGCGCTCCAAGGGATCGGACAAGAAGGGAGCGCTCAACGACATGGTGCTGGACCGTGGAGAGGTGCGCGCACTGCGGCTGACAGATTTCTTCCACCGCGAAGCCAACGAAGATTCATCCTCGCATGTCATCCTGGAGCAGGAATCGGTCGACTAAAAGGAAGGGGAGAGAGAGAAAGAGGAGGGGGGCAGCGCTTAGAACTTACAACATAAAAGTGATTTACCATTGTTCGATTTTTGACCGTGGTGCAGAGCTTTTTTTTTTTTGCTGGGGGAACCACAGCACAGTCACTGACCAGTTGTGTTGCGCAGCCAAGTGATCGCACTTTTTCTCTTGCTCCCCTTGTTGCCCCATCTCACCCTCCACCAACCGATCGTCATGAATGTCCTCGTCTACTCTGGTGAGGGCACGTCCAGGATTTCACTCGCCCACACCGTGCGCTCCTTGCGCGCCTTTGTCGGTCAACACTATGATGTTATGAAGATTGACGCCAAAGGCTTGCAGACGGAGCCCTGGGAAGAATCCACAGCCTTGCTCGTCATCCCCGGAGGACGCGATATCCCATACACGAGAGACCTCAATGGCACTGTCACAGACAAGATTCGTGCCTATGTTCAAGCAGGAGGGCGGTTCTGGGGTGCTTGTGCAGGGGCGTATTTCGCGTCCGATCGAATCGCCTTTGAGGTTGGAACGCCCCTCGAGGTCCAGGGGAGCCGTGAACTCAAATTCTTCCCAGGCGAATCTCGCGGTGTGGTCTATCCTGGGTTCGTCTATGACTCTGAACAAGGAGCAAACGCCGTTGACGTTCGGTTGAACAGCGATGTCTTTGCTGGAGATCAACTTGGGTTCGAGGAGACCAAGCTCTACTACAATGGCGGCGGATACTTTGTGGATGCGGAACAGTACCCTAACACACAAATCCTAGGATGGTATAGTTCAAAGAACGAAGGCGGCGCCAGTGGTGGTGGTGCAGCAGGAGAGGACGCAAAGCCCAAGGCCGTCATCGTTGTATGTCAAGTGGGTCAGGGACAGGCATTACTGACAGGCGTTCATCCAGAGTACGACCCTGCCCATCTGGATGCTGGCAACCCGGAGTACGGACCCCTGCCGAATGTCGTGACACGATTAGTGGAGACGAGTCGGTCGCGTGTCTTGTTGCTAAGAAGTTTGATCTCCAAACTGGGCCTCAAGTTGAACCCCATGAACATTGTACCCGTAGCCGCAGAGACTGCCACAACAACGAACCAGGAACTGCCACCAGGCGCTATCCCAGGGATTCCGGATCTGTCGGCCCTTTATCTTGCTTCGCTTCAAACGGCCTATACCACAGAATTGACCCAGTCGCTGAAGAGTCTTGCTACGCCTGAAGGATTGATCAAGGAACCGAATGACACTTTTCAGTTGATTGCGAGCCCTCAGCATACAGTTCCGGTCCACACGTCCACGCTCTCGGAGACGGCGGAGAGCGAAGGGGAAGAAAAGTTTATCAAGAACCTTGTTCTTTGCCCGGAAGGTGCACCCCCTAGTTCTCTCACGCCGCAATTCCATATGAACGCGTTCTTTGATCACCTGGGACATGTCCGGCAACAACAACAACAGCTCGCAACGAACACAGCTGCCGCTGGTCCCTTGTTGTTGAACCCTTGTTTCGGCAATTGGTTGATGTATGGCGAGGTGGTGACTTCGACACAAACGATGCTGGACAAGAACTTTGCGCTGTGTCAACATTTGCCCAATGGATTTGTGTGCAATGCGACGACGCAGATTGCGGGGCGAGGACGGGGTCGCAACTCGTGGATCTCCCCACCGGGGTGTCTTCAGTTCTCGATGGTGTTGCGACATCCTGTGCAGGCGAGACATGCGTCGGCGGTGTTTGTGCAGTATTTGGTCGCGTTGGCCGTGGTGGAGAGTGTGTGCTCGTTGCCTGGGTATGAAGATGTGCCGTTGAGACTCAAGTGGCCAAACGATATTTATGCGGAGGCACCAGGACTGGAGGATGATCAGGAGGTGGCAAGTGGACAGCAGCAGCAGCAACAACAACCACCCAAAATGGTCAAGATTGGAGGCGTGTTGGTGAACTCGAACTTTAGCGGATCCGAGTTTTTGTTGGTGATTGGTAAGGAAAAAGAAACCCATGAGTGAGCGGACTTCATATGTTCGTCAAGAAGGATATCGTCCACCTTGAGGAACTGCTTCTGATTGACTAATGGATCACTCTTGGTTGTTGTTTTTACTGCTCTCGGGGCTACTAGGATGCGGAGTGAACACGACAAACCCCAACCCCACCACATCGATCAACCATATTATTCGATACCACAACAAGGTGACAGGAAAGAACTTGGGGCTCTTTACTCAGGAGACATTGCTGGCACATATTCTTGTCAAGCTTGAGGAGATGTACACGACATTTTTGCAGGGAGACGGAACAGGATTTGCACAACTAGAACAGACGTACTACAGGCGGTGGTTGCATTCGAATGCGTTTGTGACCTTGACGACGATGACACCGCATCGCAAGGTCCGGATCCAAGGCATCACGTTGGATTATGGACTGTTGAGAACTGTGGCGGTGGATGAGCAAGGGCGTGATATTGTGGGCGAGGAGTATCGACTGCAGCCCGATGGCAACTCGTTTGATA
>Ga0247824_10001732_pt1 | contig 12048 bp, 21 predicted proteins | sample 13C_PalmiticAcid_FD_194412 | JGI IMG/M metagenome (GOLD analysis project Ga0247824, IMG submission 194412) | Soil microbial communities from agricultural site in Penn Yan, New York, United States - 13C_PalmiticAcid_Day48 | ecosystem: Environmental > Terrestrial > Soil > Agricultural land...
GAACTAGTGCTCACTTGCTCGCTCGCTCGTGTGTGTGTGTGTGTGTGTGTGTGTACTTTTTGTCCCGTCGCTGCGTGGTTTCTGCAAGGAGTGATTGTCACGACCAGCTCCCGCTCCCGGTGTGCAGACTTGCTTGGCTTACTGTCTTCCGACACCACCTTTTTCCCGCCTTTGATGTTACCACCCCAACCTGTGGAATATCAATTGCCTCCTTCTCCCCCTCCTCTCTCCCCACAACCCTCACTTCATTGCTCCACACATTGGCAACGCCTCCCGCTGTCCCTCTGATTTGGCGTAACCACAACACGCTCTTTGCCACTTTACTCTCTCAGAATCCAGTTTGTCTAACTTGCCCACTTCTTCCTGCTGTTCCACAGTGATCTATCATGTCGCTTAGTACTCGGTCCGATCTGTTGTCCCACGGACAGGCAGACCTGAGTACCGAGGCCGCCTTGCAGCAGGTCACCACGGAGCGCAACTCTCTGCGCTCCCAGAACGACCAGCTTTGGAAGATCATTGAGAAGCAAAGAATCATCATTCAGAACCAGCAAAAGGACATTGCCAAGCTGACGACCGAACGAGATCTCTTACGACATCTCGCTGCAGAGCACGAAAACCTCAGGAACGGTGCCTCAATTGCCCAGGTCAATGGCCACCAACAGAAGCGATCTGTTGATAAGAAAGCGCAGGAATGCGAAACAACGACTCCCGTTTCAGAGCCCGCGGGTGTGAATGGAGACACGGACAACAAGCTGGCCTTGGTGTCCACTTCAACATCCGTAGACTCGCGTCCCTCTTTAGAGAGTCCTCGACAGAGAGCCAAGTCGGAGGCAAACAGAGACCAGCAGCTTGCCACCTGCATGACGCCTGTGAACGACGATAGCGACCTGAAGGTTGAAGATGAAAGAGATTATAAGGCTGACGAGGGCGGGCTATCGATGTTACAGGACGATGAGGTTGAATCCCAGGCTAGCTACGATCCAGAGATCCAAGTTGCCACTTCTGGCAATCGTGTTCAGTACCAAACACCATCCGCAACATCGCCTCCTCTTGTCCTCGATCGCGATGCACGGACACTTCCCGCCAAGTCTGACTTGGCGCAGCCTCAGTCAGGTAATGTCGATTTATTGCGAGCTATGTAGCCCCTCATTCGTTTTGACCGTATATAATTAGCTAATCCTCGCATTATGCTTGTGCAATAGGGCATCATCAGTCCCCTACTATTGGGAGCCCGATGAGTGCCAGGAGCATCTCAGCCAATCCGTCTCTTTTATCCCAACAGCCTCACTTACCGCCACGCTCGCCTAGAAGGGAGAGAAGGGACATGGGCGACAGCGCATCCTCACCCGTTGGCTCAGATAACGAGGAAGACTTGTATCAGAGTCCACAGAGCCAACGAAGGAAGGGACAGTCAGCGAACAAGTACGCTGTCGATCAACCCTCGCCACTCTCGCAGACCCAGCCCGAGTATCAGGATCAGGATTCTCAACTCACATCTGCCTCGAAGGTCTCGATGCGTCCAGTCAATGCGTACGAACCTACATCAGCACCAACCGACTATGAATTGATGCAGCCTCCAAGAGCCCCTTTCATGGGTGCTGTCCCAAGCGCGCGCAAGAACCTATCTGCACAGATCCCTATCATACCAACCTCTGCAATATCACAGGCAATCGCAGCTCAGGAACGGAGTTCACCATCGCCCATACCCACAGCCACGTCTCCTGTGGTTTCTGTAGCTGGAGCAGCGGCGATCATCGATCAGGATGCCGAGAAGTTCAGGCTTTATCTGAGCAAGATCGCCAACCCAGGTCGTAAGAATATCTCAGCTCCAATTCAGGTCGGAGTTGAGCAGGACCCTCCAAAGGATCATGCAACTGCGTTGGGTCAGGCGGTAGCCTTCGAAAACATCCAGCAGCAATTGGAGATCCAGAACCAACTACTAGGACAACTTCAAGGTACAATGCTCTTGACGATTGCCCGTCATTGTATTATGTTATGGTTTGTCTCTTACCAGGAACTAACCCTACTCTTCACAACGTGATTTACAGGTCATGGAGGAAAGGTTGCCTTAAATCCAGTATTGGGATCCAACCGTAGCAATATTTCCGCACCAATCCATGTACCTGAATCTCAGAGCTCGACGAATACTGATACCATGGACTATGGACACACATCTGGGGATGGTGCTGAGCAAGGTTCATTCACAGCGAATGCAATGGACCAAGGCCAGCTCTCACTCCCGTTTGACAACCGCCTTAAAAAGCGCGAGTCTTCGTTACCATTGCCTGACGAATACCCCAGGATTGCCACGCGGACGACATCGCAGCAACGAGATGACGACGACCCTTTGGGCGGATATACCCTGCCAGCTCTTCCAAGGAGATACGACTCTCAGCCGTTTTACGATCCATCTAGCGAGATGGGTCGCGGTCGCGTAGCTTCACCAACCCCCTCTGGCAACTCATCTGTGTCCAGTACTCTCACGAGTGCGCCTCTGTCATCGAGTCTTTCCCGTTCGGCAACGACACCCCAGCAGCAGGCATTCAGCATGTTTGCAGACAACCTCGAGTTTGTTTCAATCCTTGTCGTCGGCAGCAACATTAGTACGAATGACAGAGGCAGGGAACAGCTTACGTTCTTGATCTCAATTGGCCAGCAAGTCCAAGGCGAGGATGACGAAACAATGTATTCTCACAAGGAGGAGGACGAGCTTTGGAGAGTGGAGAAGCAATATGTCGACTTTGTTAATTTGGATTCGAAGGTACAATGCTGTTGCCTAACAATGGGCATGATATAGTTGGCAACTAGCTTGGGATACACAAACTCGCCTCTGACTTTTTTTTTTTTTTTTTTGGTTCACAACAGCTTCGAATCACTCAGTCAAGGAACGTTGTGAACGCTTTACCAAAGCTTCCCGACAAGAGCCTCTTCAGTACACATGCACCCTCAAAAGTGGATGCTCGCAAGGTGGCACTTGAACAATATCTGCAACAGGTGACATCTCTACGCATCAAGGATACACGCGATATTTGCGAGTTTCTTAGCACCAATGTTGTTGAACGCGAAAAGAAGCGAGGTGACAGGGGTCCGGGCTGGAAGGAAGGCTATCTCACCAAGCGTGGAAAGAACTTTGGCGGTTGGAAGACACGATATTTCATGTTGCGTGGGCCAGTTCTCGAATATTCTGATGCTGTAAGTTGCGAGATGTATTGAACGTCTGTCATGATTCTCTGTGTATTGAAGTTGTTGACCAGTCTACTAATACATAACATGATGCGTCAATATCGAGCAGAAAGATGGCCATCATCTAGGATCCATTGCACTGACTCACGCTCAGATTGGTCGACAGCAAACGTCAGACAAGGCTCAGGAGGGCTCAGGGGACGGTGCGAAGGACATTTCTTCGGATCCAAACTCTTACAGACACGCTTTCCTCATTCTGGAACCCAAGAAGGGTCAGTCTACAGTCGACACCAAGAAAAATCCAAATAGTGTGACCCGTCATGTCCTCTGTGCAGAGACCGATGAGGAGCGAGACGCATGGGTGGAAGCACTTATGATATACGTGGGTAAGGATCCCTCGGAAATTCCTGATGCCAACGATCGCGAAAAGCCCGGTCGCAAGCTGCCCGAAATCCAAAAATTGAGCGCTACTCCCATCAAGGAGCTGCAGTCCACAAAGGGTAACGAGAAGCTCTTGCTGAACCAGGAGGCGTATGAGAGACAGCAGCGGTCCATCCCTACATCACTCTCGACGCCACATCTTCACTCTCAAGGCCGAAACGGTGCTGTGCCCCAATCACCAACAACGCAGATAACGAACATGGAAGAACGACATTCCAATGAGCGGCCATCAGGAGAGGGACCGTACTCACCTAGCGCAAAAGGTGGCAACCCTCAGCCACTCACAAGGAATCAATCGGCTCCTGCAGAGGATGTAAGTACCCTTTCTTTCTCTGTGGTTGTACCGCGCATTAGGCTCGTTACTATCTCTCTCAGCTACTGCTAGGGCAGGAAACGAAGTTTCCTATTATGGCCCTGAGGGTAGCTGAGAGGGCTGGGACAAAAAAATGGGCTGTCTGGGGAACTTTGTCCGTGCTGGAGGCGTCAACAATGTGCACTCCAGCCAAACTTCTCATGTCTTTTGCACACAAAGAGTTCCCCATACACCAACCCATTTTTTGTCCCAGCCCTCTCAGCTACCCTCAGGGCCACAAAAGGAAACTTCGTTTCCTGCCCGAGAGGGATAGTAACGCCTCAGAACGCATCAGCCTGAATCATTCATCTAACGAAGCAAATTTCTTGCCTATTATAGTTCAATTTCAGATCATCGCCAGAAAATCAAACTCTATCATCTGCACCCATAATCGACGCGGCGGCGGAGAAGAGGCAAAAGTCGAGAATGACCTTTTGGCCAAAGAAGAATACAAAGGAGGAGCTTATGGCAAGTATCAACGCTGCAGGCTCGCAGAACACTCCGCCTCCCTCAACATCTACACCGCCCCCACAGGATTCGTCCAGGCTGCGAAACTTTCTTGGCAAGGGCAGCAACAGCAGCAGCAACAACAACAACAATAACAATAACAATAACAATAACAACAACGGGGGTAGCAGCAATTATAGCGGCAGCTTGAGCACCCCCAATCTCCCTGGACAATTGCAATCGGCCGGAGCAGGCTCTCAACCAACACTGCCCCCGGCCAAGCAGGTATTTGGGGTGAGTCTTGAACAAGCTATCGAACAGGCTCAGGTTCAGCCTGGGTACGAGCTTCCAGCCGTTGTGTATCGATGCATCGAATACCTGAATTATTACAAGGCGCCCTTGGAGGAGGGTATCTACCGTTTGAATGGCTCCGCTGCAGTCATCAAGAACCTTAAGGAACGGTTCAACCAAGAAGGCGATGTCCCGCTATTGGAAGAGGAGGAGTATTACGATATCCATGCAATTGCAGGATTGCTCAAGTTATACTTGCGAGACTTGCCCTCGTCCGTCTTGACACGGGAACTCCACAAGGAGTTCCTGCAAGTAGTCGGTAAGTTGACGGACTCTTATTCTTCCATGCACACTCTACATTCTCCGAGGAAGCTATAATACTCTTGCTCATCCCTCCCCTTGCTCTCTTGTTTATTGTTCTTAGAGTTAACAAATCGATCGGACCGTGTGGACGAGTTGACTCGTCTTGTGGCCAGTTTGCCTGAATCCAACTATACCATTTTGCGCGCATTGACGGCACACTTGATCGAGATTGTTGAGAATGCAGATGTGAACAAGATGACAGCTCGCAACGTCGGAATTGTGTTCTCGCCCACCCTTGGCATCCCGGCAGGTGTGTTTGCTCTTCTGATGTCAGATTTTGACCAAATCTTCCACACGCATGATGGACGGATTATGCCCCTGGAGAACCACGACGGATATGAACACAGGATAACGGCAGAAAGCCTAGATCTGAACGTGCCAGCTTGAAGACAGACGATAGACCCGTAGACAGTCAGAAGGCATCCACCTTTTCCCGCCCCTTTGTTACAACGCGAACCACCATTGTTCCCCATCTTATCCCTAGCATAGCCCAGCGCGAGTACGTAATAAACCTAATAACGACATGGTGCGACACATCTGGACAAGGGTCCGGTGGATCTGGCCAATTGGTCCATGCTAGACCCGGGCTGCGCACACATCGGGAAACCGCGTGGTGCTGGTTGCTGCAAATAGATGTCGCTCTGCTGCTCCACAGTCTGGTTAGGCGATCTCCAGGGTGAGCCCAAGGGAGGGCGAAGACAGTGGAATCTGAGCAGCCTCCGTCGGCCCGATCGCATCGACAACAAGCACTGCCATGGGATGGGGGCGAATAGCTTTTCCAACCTTCTTTTTCCTCGTTCTCTTTCTCTTTCTCTCATTCCTCATTCCTTCTTTGCCACTTTTCTCTCATTCTCATTCTCATTCATTCCTCGTTGCCCTCCAACCCCACGTCGGTATTCCCTCCCTCCTTCTCTTTCTTTCCCTCTCTCACAACACATTCCTTCCATACGCCTGTTACCAGCCCCTCAAGATGGCATTCTCGGAGACATTCAAGCCAAAAGTCCTCATTATCGGCAGCGGTTTGGCAGGATTGAGTCATGCCGCCATACTTGAACGCGCAGGGATTCCATACGAGATCTTCGAGAAGGCCAAGGAGCTAAGGCCCGTTGGGTCTGCCATCTGTGTGGGGCCTGGTGTGGTAAATATCTTTACCGAGAGCCACTTTATACACCTTCAGCCCATTAACATGCAAGAGTATTCGATGCATCATAACACTAATTGTCCCTCGCGTGGCGCGGGTGAACTTCACATTTTCTATGAACCTTCCTTTCCCTCCATTTCCTATTCTCGGCGGCTCTTCTATTTCTTAGATGCCCATGCTTTCTCAATTGGGTATATTGGAGAAGGTGGAGGCTAAGGGCAAGCTGATGACGGAAAGCTTCATGAGGAACGAAAAGTTCGAATTGGTTACCCACCTGGACTTTCATACTGAAGCTGTGGAGAGGTAATACTTGAGATGTGGAGGAATTCACCCATGAAGCGTCCATGTGCATGCATGCTATTCATATTCGTGCATTGCGCTTGAGATGAAAACCTTGTTTTGTTGTTGTACTACTCATTAGAATGAACACTTCAGGCTAACCAAAGCTTATTCGCATTTGCCACCGGCGATTCATTTCGATTCGTGCCTGAATTGTTTGGGCATGTTGCTTGGCGTATGTTGTGCCTTTAGGTACGGATGGCCTTCTTATGTTATCTCTAGGCCAGCTCTACAAGATATTCTTTTGGGACTGATCCCAAAGTACAAAATCCACCTGAACAAGCGTGTACTCTCCTTTTGCGAAACGGGTGATGGAGTCATGATCCGCACCTCCGATAACAAGACCCATCACGGAAATATCCTGGTCGGTGCTGATGGTGCCTACAGCAGCGTCCGTCAAACCATGTACGAGAAGATGGACAAGGAAGGCAAACTTCCTAGTATCGACAAGAAACCCTTCAAGTACTCGACGATTTGTCTCGTCGGTCAGACTTGTCGTCTGGATGAGGCGACCTATGCACATATTGACGATGATGTATGTCGATATGAAGCAATCCTTTGCGAAGACAGACCATTGTGTGTAAGTTCGATTGACAATGTTTCTTTGAACGACTGAATGTATGACCTCAAGGCCGCCCTTGTTTAACATCAATCCTTCCTCAGTGTGCTACATTCACAACAGCCGAAAAAACAGTCTGCTGGATGGTCTTTGAGGTCTTGGATAGTGAATCTCTTGACAGGAACGATAACTTTCGTTCCACGAGTTGGGGTCCTGAGGCCGCAGAGACCATGTGTAACCAGGTGCGACATATCCGCATACGGGAAAACATGGTATTAGGAGACCTAATTGATAAGACGCCTAAGGACGTCATTTGCAAGGTGATGCTGGAGGAGAAGATCTTCAAGACATGGGTATACAATCGAACGGTCCTGATAGGAGATGGTAAAGTGGATTCCTCTTTCCGACTGCTATTGTTCCCTTGCGCCTATCGAAAATGGGCACATCTCACAAATGAGGGTATGCTAATCATTGCCCGTTTCTTGCATCGATCTCATACTTCATCCACCACTAGCATGTCACAAGGTAAGAAAAGGCACATTGCACCACAGCTGTAGGCAAAACAACTGAGCCCTCTTGCAAGATGATTTATGGATATTGTTTGCACTACAAATCGTAGATGAGTCCCACCGCAGGTTTGGGCGCGCAATGTGGCATGAATGACGCGGTCATCCTTGCCAACCACATCAATACCATCCATTCAAATGAATTCCGCGACGTGAAGAAGGCTTTGAAAAGCTACCGGAGAGAGCGGTATCCTCACGGCAAGAAGGACGTGGAGGGTAGCGCGCGCATGTCCAGCTATGTGAAGAATGTACGTTTTTGTTCGTAACCTATGTACCTCATTGTTGTCACCCACGATCACCATCTGACCCCTTTTCCCTTTTCTGTTCATTTCATTAGGACCTCTTGGGTCGTGTACTGCGCAGGGTCATGCACAACATGCCACTCAAGCTCTGGCATTTGGTTCGCGACGAAGTGAGCGCCTACCGCCCACAAATCTCATTCCTGCCGCTTGTCGAGGACAGGGGTACTAAAGGCCCAATCAGGCAACCAAGCCTAACGACAACACGTCCGGCAAACATGATCGAGAAGGAGCAATGACGGCTATTGTCGGGAAGAACCCAATAAAGAATCAATGTACAATAGCCCGTGGTATCATTTCACACGTAAAGCGACGCGCCATTGAAATGGCCACACAGAAGAGGCGTTTTGGCACTTTGGCAAAACGCGTTGTTTTCACTGAGTACAACATCGTGAGACAATTCCGCGGGGATAAATGAAGCTCATCGCAAGAGAACCAACGGATTGATCATGGTGTTTGCGGGGGGCCAGGTCGACAGGAGGTAAGGATCAGTGTGTAGCGAGTAGGTTGATTTTTATTGCCTCTGTCTACTTCGTCATTTAGAAAGGGATTCATGTGGCTCTGTGACTCTTTCACCCATGCTTTATGCTATACCGCAACAGTGTTGCGGCGAACTACTAGTATCAACGATTGCGATCCTGCAACTCCTATAAAAGACGTAATAGGAGCTTTGCCTTACTGGCTGATCGAGAAGAGGATCCTTCGTCTAGAACCTTTGTTGGAGATGCCCAACAACGCCCGCTCTGACAGGCAGACGGTTGTTGGGGTGAAACTCGCAATTGGAAAGTCCTTGTGCTTCTGTTCAAGGGCGTTACGTTCAAAGAAGGAAGAGACAAAGCTCAATCCTATAGTATCAGGTGCTCTGGCGTTGGGAACCCAGGTGCCTCCATGGCTGCTTGTTTGGTGTATAGAGCATACACCCAACGCGTCCTTGGAAGCGGGTAAAGGGTCTGATGGGATGTTACGGTAAATGAGAAGATCTGAATCTCCGGGGACGACGTACCGCGTTTAGTCTTCGAGATTTGCTCTGGCATGCGCAGACGGTGCATCCTTGTTCTCTCAGCCGCGATGATATACTGCTTGTCTGTGAAGCTGATCCGGAATAGGCATCATAGAATTTTTTTTTTGGATATCACGGAGGCGTGCTTTGATGTAAACTGGCCAAGGTTGGACCTTATTCCAACCGCGCTTGCAAGCCGACCAGGTGCTGGAATTGCTGGTTTGTCTTGTGCTGCTACGATTCACGTACGCTTTTCCTTTCTCTAAGCATGAAAACCCGTCAACATGTGTAGTGATGTTGTCGTCGACTTTGCCGAAACTGTGTTGGATTATGCCAGCCCTGTACAGTGGTGTGGAATGCGCCAACAAGTCTATTTCAATGATGGTGGTTTTGGCGCTTGCCGAGCGGATGTCTCTTGAACAGTTCCCCCATAAAGTTCCCCGATGCCATCTAAAGAACGAGATGATTGGAAAGTCGCTTTCCTGTTAGACAAGGTGACCACGAAGGTACAAGATATGGGCATACTGTCAGGAAGCACGTTGGGTGCGAGAGTGACAGGGCTTGAGGAGCGAAGGTGGTAAGACTGTATGCGTGGGAGTGGAGGGATTGGAGGAGCGAACGTGTTAGAGAGTCAAAGGTGGTGGAAATGGGAGGGACGAAAGAGTGTTCTAAAGGTGAGGGATCAGAAATGAGTACAAGGATCGACGGCCCTGTTGTGGCGCAGCCCTTTCAGTTCTGTGAGACCCTACAAAAGGTCACCCCTTCTCTGCACTGTGTGTACGCACTACATCTCCAGTCTTGAATGTAGGGCTATTCTTCAACCCACTCCGTGTGGTGTGACATTTGATGGTGGGACAGTGAAGGTGGTCCAGACGTAGGACAATTGAGCTCGATCAAATTGCGGTGTCAGTGTGCCCCCTTTTTTCATGCATTGAAAGCAGTCAGGGGTTCTTGAGCTCATCAATACCTTTTTCCCTCTCATCAGTTCCATCGATCACTCCATTCATTCCGACTTCACTCGACCTTCACTCGACCTTCACTTGCCTTCAGCGCTGACGTCCTGCCATGCTGAGCGACCCGGACATAGTCATAAAGAGCCAGGAAACAACACCTTCTAGGAATCCACTGGAGATACCCGAGATCTTGCTTCGTGTCGCACAGTGTCTCGCGGACAACGACCTCACAAGGTGTCTTCGCGTCTGCAAAAACTGGAGCGACCTGATCCTCCCTGTCTTGTGGCGAAAAGTCAGAGTGGATCGTGGGCAGCACTCAAGGTTGTCCGGTCCTGATCCAGTTTTCATCTATCGCCATCGTCACCTCATATACGACCTTGTGCTGCTTGGAAATGCCGGCCTTGACAAACACATCTATCCCAATCTGAAAAGGCTGACTCTTGATTCCGATCACTACACTAAGGATCTAGAACGAATGGTCAACTTGGATTTCATGGAGATGTTTCCGTCGCTTGTCGACTTGAAGCTTGATACTGTGAATGTGTCAGTAAGATCCTGGTTGATAATGTCCATGCACCATCACCTAAGAGATCTAGGCCTGTATCGTATCGAAGTGAAGGCCATTGATGCAGCAGGATTCTGGAGGGCGTGTGCGAACCTGGAGAGCCTCCGACTTGGAGAGGTGACCATTGCAGGCGGAGGCGTCCCATCCAACATGATGTTTCGTCGAATGCGCAAACTGTCGATAGCGACCATCAAACAAATGGATACAATCGCTCAACTGAATCTGATCCTCCAGTGCCCAAGACTAGAGGAGCTGACTTGGCTTGTGTTAGACTCTGGACAATATGCCTCAAGACCATTCGGTCACCTTATCCCAAAAGGCATGTGGCCCGACCTTCGTCGGCTATCCATCGTTGATTCGATTGCGGACTCTGACTTTGCAGCAATTCTCGAAGGCGCTGGAGGAGGACATGGAGGTCTTGTTCACTTGGAGTTCATGACTTCCATATTGCAGGGGCCGGCATTCAGGGCGCTTCATCGTCACTTTGATACACTTGTGCATTTGGACTGCCAGAGTTACCCCTCGCTCGTGAGTCCTATTATCCGAGAGGTGTTGTGTTGCTGCCCGAGACTGGAGGCTCTAAAAACTGGAACGATTCTCGCCAAGGATATCGCGGAAGGTGGACCCTGGGTTTGTCGGTCGCTCCAAGAGTTGAAGATCTGTTTTTGGTTTGGAAATATGGAGCAGGACTTGCAACAGTCAGTCTTTGAACGTTTATCGACATTGAATCGACTTGAGCGGCTGACGTTGTATCATCATGGAACAACGGACTCGGCAGAAGGAGGCAACATGCTCGAGTTTCGACTTGATCGGGGGTTGGGACAGTTGGCCAGCATACAATTGAAGTATATCATGTTTGGGGCGGCTTACGTAGCTCAGCTTGGTATGGAGGAAGTCGAGTGGATGGCGACTAGCTGGAAGAGGTTGAAGCAGATCAATGGCAAGCTCAACGATGACCCGGTGGTAGAGATGTCATTGGCAACGGCATTACAGGGCCATGGCATCAATTACCACAGGTGAAGGATGCAGCATGAGCCTACAATAAATCTTGCATTTGATAGATGAAAAAGAAAGAGCTGATTCCTTTCACTTTGTCCATCTCAATAGCTTTGCTGATAACTTGGTTGCTTCACTCGACCTTCATCTATCTACCTTGAACGCTGACTTCATACCATGTTACGCGATACAAACACAAGCATACAGGATTGAAGAACAACGCTCTCTAGGAACCTACTGGAGATGCCCGAGAACCTACTCCGCAGGAATCGTTCAAGGTTGTTTGGTCTCGACCTAAGTCACGTCCGTCGTCACCGCGTACGAGTTTTCCAACCTGAAAAATATTGACGCTTGATTGTTACGACTGGTGTCCGTTCCGGATAGTCCGCCTGAATCTGATGGAGATGTCCCACTCGCTTTCCGACTTGACGCTTGAAACTGCGAATCCGTCGGTATTGTACCACCTAAGAAATACGAGCCTGGATCGCATGAAAGTGACGGCCGAGGATGGAACAAGATTCTGGAAAACGTGCGAATTGGAAGACATGATAAT
>Ga0247824_10001733_pt1 | contig 12044 bp, 7 predicted proteins | sample 13C_PalmiticAcid_FD_194412 | JGI IMG/M metagenome (GOLD analysis project Ga0247824, IMG submission 194412) | Soil microbial communities from agricultural site in Penn Yan, New York, United States - 13C_PalmiticAcid_Day48 | ecosystem: Environmental > Terrestrial > Soil > Agricultural land...
CCCACCATGCGATGAACAAAACTCGACGTCAAATTCACTCCAACACGGTTTCTAAAACCACTGCTAACAATCCATGACCCCCAGCAACCAGTCCTCATGCTGCCTCGGTAATCATCATCAACCCAAACACCCTCCCAACCCTCCAAAGCCAAACAACCCCAAGACATTCCCCACGTCCAGCAAGTCCATCCATAAGCATCTTTGCACTCCTGTTTCCTTCCCACCCGTCACCCTATGATGATCAATCACCCATCCATCTGCTTCCTCTGCTTGCCTGCCGTGCGCAAGTACAAAACCCAACAACACAACCTCAACCGAAACTCCCAAACCAGCCAACCCCCTGCCAAAATTAAACCACCAGCTTCCACTCTTCTACCCCCAAGAATAAGACAACACCCCCCCTCTTCCACGGCGGGTAAGATATTACCGAGCAGCAGCCGCAGCCGCAGGGCTCGGAGCAGGCGGCGGCGGTGGAGCAGGCGACGCAGGCGGTGGAGGCGCAGGCAGGTGCGCCTGTTTCTGAGCCGGTGGCGGGGGCTGGACCAGGGCGGTTGCGACCGCGGGCGATGACGGCTGGCCTGTTTGCCTGCAAGCCACCTCGGAATGCCCTCATCCCGCTGCGGCCATCGACGCCACTGCCAAGACCAGACCTTTTGGTTCTGATACCTCTACCCGGCTAGGAAATTTGCCCAAAATCGTACAATACCTGGGTGGTCACATCAATCCCCATCTGCCGCCCTAGCTCCCGGATCTCATTCCTGACACCAAGCCACTCAAAGCTCACCTCCCCATCCTCATACATCAGCACAAGGCATAGGTTCCGAAGACGCGGCGCCGAGGCCCTCCCGCCTGCAAGCCACGTAACGATCGACCGTATATAGGCCGGCTCGTCCCACTCCTCGTTCCTGTCGGTGTCGATATATAAGTCGTCCGCTAGCGTGAGCTCCTCGAGGCTCCGCGGAAGGCAGTCTGCTAGCCTCTCCCCCCGGGTAGGTACCGGGAACCCCGTGAAGAAGGCGAGCGGGACGACTAGCTTAGTCAGGCGGTCAAAGCCCGCGAGCGCCCGAGCCGATCCCTGGACCTGTAGTGGGAAAGGCGTAGCAACACGGTTGGCATTATAGCAGGTGGCTACAATAGTCAGCTCGGTCAACGTCTCCCTGACGTACGCTAGGGCCGGCATGAGCTGGTCGAGGTTAATGATAGGGCTGTTGAACTGATCCTCGAAATCGGGGTCGAAGATCCATTTCCAGGACAAGGAGCGGAGCTGGGGCAGAGCGGCGAGTAGTTGGCCGAGATGCGATTCTCGCATACTGACGACCTTAAGAGAGGTAAGGCTTGAAGCGGAAGGCGGCTCGGCTGTCGGCCACGGCAAAGTCGGTACCAGCGGGTCCTCGATGAAGAGGGACATCTTCCTGAGGGACGGAAGGTAGAAAAACGGGAGGGCGTTGGCAGTGTTCCGAATGGACCTATCCCTACGATAGTTTTCGCCCTTGAGAGTGACAGTATGGAGTTGATTCAGCGTGGCAGGGATCCCGTTGATGCTTGAATCGGAGTGGGAATCGCAGAGGATGGACCGTAAGACTAGGGCTTTCAGGTCGTTTTCGATGAAAAAGCCGCAGTCGAGATGTAGATGTTGAAGGCAGGGTAATTGGGAGATCAGGACGGCGAGATAGGCGTCGCGCGTGCCCCCGCGTAGCTCCTCGCTCCAGGTACTCCGGTAGGACAAGCCAGTCCTCTCCACAAAGGAGATCGCCTCCAGAAGATCCGGCTCGCGCGCTACCAACTTGGGAACGTGTCGACCTCCTCCTCCCCACAAGTTTGGGTGACCTCCCTTGAGCAACAGGTTGCGTACGCGAGCGGCAAGCTCCGGTCTGCGTAGAATGGTGCCTACAAGTGAGGGGATAGGGGGCGGAGCAGCCCGGGCTTGGGAGTAATGGGGAATTTTGATCTCGATGGTAGAGTAGAGGACTGGCTGGGCAAGTCGACGCAGGCGCGGGTGAGCGAGGCAGACGGAATTGAGGTCTGCTTGTGCTAGATAGCCCAGGATTAGGAACAGCACATCCTCGTTGCAGTCGAGAAGGTTTATCGGCTGCTGCGATCCATGTAAGCAATAAGTAGTGGCTAAAACGACTTTAAATCGCTTTGAATCTTAGAGGAGTAACATACCATGGTGATCGGGTGGTAAGCGATGGGTCAGTAGTTGGGAGCTACCTTTAATAAGCGTTTTGGTTCCGAAGGAAGCAGGCACGCGTTGTGCAAAAAATCTTCATCTACAGATGTCCCTACCAAAAAGAAGGACTCACCGCCTTTCCACATTCTGCCCGGCAGAATTCGGCCATTTCCCCCACCCTGCCATCTTCCCCGCAATGGTAATGTTTTTTTATCACGTATCTATTTCTCTCTTTACTATAATTTAGTACATTTTCATTATGGTTTACTATAATATTGCTACGCACGCTCAAGCGCTAACTCTCAAGCTCATTGCTCAATTTGACAATAAACAAATCGAAGCCATTCCTGGTATGAAGCCTCGGTCTGTCAATAAGCTAGTCAATAAAGCTCTGGAACGCGGCTTTAATCCTCAGGGCTCCCCTCCTATTATCCTCGACAAGCACGTTTATAATGCCCCGAAGCCTAGCCGGCCCTCGAAACAATAAGACTATAAGGATAGTGTTCTTGACAAATATACTTGTGCCTCATTATAGGGTTATTGGTCCTCAACTGACCAAGAGGTCCTGCTGAGTAACAACTCCCGTTGGTCCGGTCTGGTGTGGAGGAGGCCACTGCCCGAGAGCGATAAGGGACCCCAGGCATCGACAGTCCGTGTAAGTCCCTTTACAGACAACCGAACCTCAACGACCCTGAGCATTCTTCGGATTCCATTTTCCCCTTTCCGCCAAGCAGAAAGAGCCCGTCCATCGGCCCCGCCGACATAGAGACCAGATCCTTCCATGAAGGCACAAGACCCCATTCACTAAAGGACCGATGCTGTTCGTTCGCCACTAACTTGGCTTCTTGGGAAGGTCTTGGCCTCGCGTTAGCCGGACCTTTAAGCGAGATGAGGCCGAAGGGCCGAGTGTCACGGACTGACCACATGGGGCGGCCAAGCGGCTGCAGGCGGAGCGCAGGGCACGCCACCAGCCAATCATTCAGAACAAGGTCACAGGGCCAATCAGGGATGGATCGTTGGAAGGCTAAGACGATCCAGTTAGATCGTCGGGAATAGAGAACGACCCGGTTGGGATCGTCGGGAACAAAGAACGATCCAGTTAGGATCGTTGGAAAGAAAGAACGATCCAGGGACAAAGGTACTTCGGGACAAAGAAGTCATCATATATATATACTAGCTAGTTAGTCACTCGTTAAGGGAGCTTAGGGCTTCCTCAGTAAAGCAAACACATTGATTACTGCTACTACTATTATATATCTTTAGCGATTGAGACACTTGTACCACACGTACTTATTGTAAACCCTTTGGCTTCACCGAGCCTTTGCAGACGTTATATACCTTCAGTGAACCCTTTCAGAGTGCTCTGCACCTATAGTTCGTCATACGTTGCTTTACTCCCTTTGATCTGTCACGGTTCAGAACAAAGGTATAACTACTATATCGTCCCCTATCAACCTTCAGGAGCAGCTAGCCGCGGCCCAGGCCGCTATAGACTACGATACCCCCGACCCCTTCAACGGTACGCCGGACTCCGACGGCAAGGAGGAGGAGGTTACTATAGAGCAAGCCAGATAGCTCTACGATACGGTCTAGGACCTGAACCAGCATAACGCTACGCTAGTCGCATAGATTACCGCACTCCAGACCATTAAGCAGCGACTAAACGACATAGAGGCTAGAGGTAACCCGCGGGCCCCAGTCACGCCGGCCCGACGGAACGCTAAGGTCGGAACGCTACCCCAATTCAACGGGACCAAGCAGGAGGAACTTCAGGGGTTCCTCACTTAGCTCCGGTCCTACTTCTAGTTCTATTCGAACGAGTTCGAGGAGGACTTCGAGAAGGTACTATTCGTAGCTACCTACCTCGAGGGACAGGCGCTAGAGTAGTTCGAGCCTACTTAGCGGGAGTTCCTCGAGAGTAGCCCAGACGAGAGGGCTACTGAGACTAACTATATCTTCAAAGCTTTCGCTCACTTCGAAGACGCTATTACCAAGGTCTTTAGGGTCTATAACAAGAGGGCTAGGGCAGAGACGGATCTCAATAACCTTCGCTAGTATAAGTCAGCTATCGAGTATACCTCGAAGTTCAGGCAGCTCGTATTCCGGGTTCATTAGGGACCCGACGCGCTCAAGAGACAGTTCTACGACGGGCTTAAGGACGACGTTAAGGACGAGCTCATTAAGACCAACCGAGATACGCAGACGCTGGATATATATATAAATACCGCTATTACGATCGACAACCGGCAGTTCGAAAGACGATAGGAGCGGCAGGGGAAGAAGGGCGTACTATTTATGCCTTCCTACCCTAAGGCTAACTATAGCTACAAACGCTAGTACCCTAGTACGTCCTATAGGTACTATTGGGGACCTATAGACATAGACGCTAACTAACGGGACTTCCGTCCGTATAAGGATAAGTCTAGCGTTACTTACTACAACTATAGTAAGACGGGACACTTTAAGCGGGACTACTATAGTCCTAAGAAGGATAGATAGAGGCCTACGCTAGGTAAGGAGGTCGCTACTATCAAGCGAGGCACTAGGGTAGTCGAGGTATCGGCGTATAACGCCTACGACTAGGACGACCTCGAGATCGACATCGAGCACAAGTCCTAGTATATTAGGGAGGACTCGGAGGGCTCGGACGATATACCTATGGATTAGGAGCAACGGGTATATGACGCCGTCGGGGGTCGTATATAGGCAGCAATTGCCGAAGCGGTCCTTAGGTAGAACCTTAACCCGACCTAAGATATATAGGAAAGAATCGACGATGCTATTAATTAGGCTATAGACGAGGTCGGGGCGCAGGTCGATCAAGCCTTCGCTAGGGCTACGGAGGAAACAGTAGGACAGGGGGACGGCACTATCGATAGTATCGAAACAGTACTAGTACCGACCTACGGCGACCCGCCTATAGCGGAAGAAGAGGAGGCGTTATTACGGTCCGACATATACCTACTACCCGCAATCTAGGATATAGCAGGAACGTAGGGTCTTACGATAACCCAGGACGAGTTCGGGCGGTAGAAGACGTATAACCACCCCGGTAAATACGCCGGGCCGAGCCCTATATTCCTCTAGAAGCAGGTCGACTATTTCCGGTCGGGACTCGCCGAGACCTACAGCGAACTAGAAGACACCAAGAAGGTACGACAGCTCGCCTACAAACTTAAGGAGGAGGTCTTCCAGCTTAATGACGCTCTCTGCCGAGCAGGCACTCGGTAGGAAGGACCGACTACAGAGGACGTATATAACCTCTAATACGATACGCTCTATAACCTAGAGCATAAGTACTATAAGGAGCGGGAAAAACGGAGACTCTAGGAAAGGACTCCCTAGGGATAGGACGACTACTAGAGCAAGCGTCCGTACCTCAGCAAGGGACGGACTAACGACAATATAGACTAGGACTAAGTATAGGCGTTTAGGTTCGTAAAGAGAGGGGAGTACGATAGACTCTACCCCGGGCGAACGGACTATATCTAGGTTCCTTAGTTCCAGTACGTTACCGATACCTATAGGTACTACTTTAGGGAGAAGTTCGACTATAACTACTAGCCGATTAGGACCACCGATAGTAATAGGCTACCGGAGCCTATTATATAGGTCTTCGATTATAGCACGGGTTATAACAGCTTCTTATAGACCTATAGTAAGCAATCCGACGGGCGACTCTATATCCGGCCCCGGAGGGCCTAGCCGGAGGAGTACAGAGGCACCTAGCTCATAAGCAAGTACTAAAGCAAGGACTATATATTCTACCTAGTAGATAAGGTATATACCTAGCAAAAACGCTAGGAGGACGAAGATATACGGTAAAAGAGCCGACAAGCTCGGAAGAAGCTCTATTAGGAGCACCAGGCCAAGGCAGTACTCGAGGTAGAGGATAACGGTACGATACGTTACCTAGACGATATAGTCGCTATCGAGGGGGACGCCTCTCAGACTCAATACGACTTGGGAAACGACTAAGGGGCCTCCCTAGGCCCCAGCTAGCTCTGAAAACACCCCGAGGACGACAGGTCAGCCGACATAGGCAGAGTTAGGTACGACGAATGACCTACGACGACCTCCCAGCCGGCGTTATCGAGGTTACAGCTGTACAAAACGACAAACCCGACGACAGACTTTAGGTTATAGTAAGGTAGAACGGATGCTATATATTAGCCTTAGTAGATAGAGGATCATAAGTCGACCTTATCTCACTATAACTCGTCAACTAGCTCGAGATCCCGTAGAGGGACAAGGAGCGGGCGTTTATCGTCAGGGGACCCTTCGACATATAATAGGTTAGACGAGAGACAGAGCCGATCGACGTCGAAGTCAAGGGTAAGACGATAACAGTCGTATTCGATATTATAGACCTAGGGTCTAGGAAGGATATAATCCTAGGACGCCTATAGTATAAGGATTATAACCCTAACATTAGTTAGAAGGATAGTAGCTACCTACGACCTCGCTAGAGGGAGCACCTAGCTAACTCGATAGGAAGCATAGAAGACGGATCATACGAATGTCGCACCGGGAAGGTATACTTCAAGGATCTACCGCAAGAGCCGGACAGTGGCAGACAGACTACTACGGACTCAGGAAGAAGCGGCAATTACTATAGCAGGAAGGAGGGCAGAGTAATAAGGAAGTTACCCCCCGAGGATTTACTAGGGAAGCTGGGGATCGGACGATAACAGAGGACACGGACGGACCCCGAGGTTGCCGTCGTCTCCGTCGACGAATACAGGAAAGCCGAGCTTATAGAACGGGTTACTACGCTCGAAGCGGCCTTCGTTACGGCCGGAAACAATAAGTTCGCGTACTACTAAGACGCAAAGACGGACGCTAAGACAGGACGGATCCCGGCGGAATACTAGGGACACCCGGCGTTCTATACGAAACATATAGAGGGACTCCCAGACTATGGACCTTAGGACTATAAGATTAAACTCAAGGATAGGGCCCAGCTGAAGTTCTTCAAGGTATACTATACCAATGAGCTTTAGGACGTAGAGTTAAAGAGATATCTTGAGTCTAACCTCAAGATCGGGTATATCAGACTATCGACATTACTAGCGGGATACCTAGTCCTCTTCGTCCCTAAGAAGGACGGAAAGCTCCGGATATATATAGACTACCGACAGTTAAACGATCAGACGGTAAAGAACCGCTACCCGCTGCCACGTATCGACTAACTCCGGGACCAGCTAGCAGGCATACGTATCTTTATACGCCTTGATCTTCTAAATGCGTATGCCTATATCCGTATTAAGAAAGGTAACGAGTGGAAGACGGCGTTTCGTATATGCTATGGGCACTTTAAGTATCTTACTATACCCTTTGGGCTGACTAATATGCCCGTAATCTTCTAAGCGGTCATCGATCACGCGATCCGACCGTTTCTCGATAAGTTTACAGTCTGTTACCTAGATAATATTCTCATCTTCTCTAAGATACCTATAGAGCACAAGACGTATATAAAGGCAGTACTAGATGTACTCTATACGTAGAAGCTCTCCGTTAACAAGGACAAGAGCAAGTTCTATGTTATAAAGACGGTCTTCCTCGGCTATAAAATCTCGCTAGGATAGATCCGGATAGAACCAACTAAGGTCGAGGCTATTAAGGCATAGCCTATACCGACTAACATAATAGAGGTACGAGGATTCATAGGGTTCGCTAACTTCTACCGGATGTTCATTAAGAACTATAGCGACATTATACGACCTCTATATAACTTGACGAAGAAGGACGTCGAGTTCTAGTAGGGGGTAGAGCAGGAGCAGGCATTCTAGCAGGTTAAGGACCTTATAGCTAAAGAACCTATAATACTGCTGCCAGACCCTACGAAGTAGTACGAAGTAGAGACCGACGTGTCGAACTTCGCGGTCGGTGCCTAACTTAGCTAGCGGGACAGCAACGGCAAACTGCATCCGGTGGCATTCTTCTCTAAGAAGCTTAGCAGGCCGGCTCTCAATTACCCGGTCTACGACAAGGAGTTAATAGCTATTATCGAAGTATTCAGGGAATAGAGGCCGTACCTCAGCGGTACGACCTACGAAGTCCAGGTCTTCACGGATTATAAGAACCTACGGTACTTCACTACGACTAAGGAACTCAACGGACGTTAGACGAGATAGTACGAATTCCTCTTATAGTTTAACTTCGTCGTCTACTATAAGAAGGGCACGGAGAACATATATATGGATGCCCTGAGTAGGAGGCCGGACCATTTCGGCAATACTACGGAGACGTCGCTACTACTATTCCAGCTATAAGCATACGGGATGCTAAGGTACCTAATATAAACTATAGTAGACGATAAGAAGTATAGGGCGGTCTTCCGGAAATAATAACTAAGTAGGGATATATCGGTCCTAGGCAGTAACCCCGACGAGCAAGTTAGACTTATTAGGGTTATCTACGAGTCTAGGCTCGGTAGGTATATAGGGATTACGAAGACTATTACATAGCTCAAGCAATAAGGCTACGATTTCCCGGGACTTAGGAAACGAGTCGAGGAGGTACTTGCGGTATACGATATATACCGAAGGGGCAAGCCGGACCGGTATAAACCCTACGGACTCCTCTAACTATTGCTAGTTATGGAATGGCTATAGAGCTCGGTAACGATAGACTTTATTACCAAGCTACTACTCTCGAGAGACTCGGCGACGGGCATAGAGTACGATAGTATTCTCACTATAGTAGATCGGCTTACTAAGTGGATATACTTCCTCCTATATAAGGAGTTATAGTTAGTAGAGCAACTCGTAGATATAATCTATCGGTATATAGCTTTAGTATACGGATGGCCGATAGAGTAGATTACGGATAGAGATACTAAATTCGCGTTAAGGTTTTAGTAAGCCTTAATGATACGATTAGGTATAAAAAGCAAGCTATTAATAGCTTACTACCTATAGACGGATAGCTAGACGGAACGACTTAACTAGGTTATCGAGTAGTACCTCTAGATATTTATTAACTTCCAGTAAGATAACTAGGTCGAGTTGTTGCTAGTCGTATAGCTAGTATATAATACCGTGCTAACTGAGATAACGAAAGTTATACCGTTCTTCGCGAACTTTGGATTCGAGGCGGACCTATACTAGGGACCTATAGGGGTAGTTCCTAGGGCAGCGGTTAAGGCCGATAAGATAAGCACGCTATACGTAATACTTAAGGATGAACTCGAGTTTATTAGGACTAGGATGAAGTAACACTACGATAAACATAGGCTCGAGGGTCCTCGCCTAGAAAGGGGGGATAAAGTCTACTTAATCTTATAAAACCTTCGTACGAGTCGACCAAGCAAGAAGCTGGACTTCAAAAAGATTAGACTATTCCGGATCGACGAGCGAATTTCGAACAACAACTACCGACTGTTATTACTAGCAACTATACGACTACGGACGTACGTTTTTCACATTTCACTTTTGGAACTAGCACTAAGGAACGTACAGCTTACTACGGATATAGAAGCTAAGGACAAGGAAGAGGAATGGGACATCGAGGAAATCCTAGATTTATGTACTACGAATAGGCAGCTATAGTATTTAGTAAAGTAGTTAGATTTCGGGCTAGAAGACAACTTATAGCAACTAGCTACGAACCTCTAGTACCCCGAGAAGCTTTAGGAGTTCTACCGGAGGAACCCTAACCAGCCAAAAACGACGGATCCTCTACGAAAGACGGCGACCTAGCAAGCAACCTGAAGTGGGACATTAAGACCGGCTCTAACTATATATCCGGGTATACGGCATCCCAGAGCGGCACGAAATCGGCATCCAGCAAAGGCAGGGTAATAGGGGCTGACGGGGCAAGCCCTAAGGACTCCCGAGTTACTAGCGCCTCTGCTTCTTCTCGCTCTACCCTCTCTAACTCCTCTATAGTATCGATGCTACGGGCAATAGCACGCTTTATCTTCTCGAACTATAACTTCTTCTGCTTGTGTAGGCGGCGGACTTTGGCGTTGGCCGCTTCGGCTAATTCCTCTGTGTGCTCTAGTTCGGACTCGACTTCGTCGTACTACGTAGCGATACGCTGAAGTTATTAGGGAGTAACGCCCTAGGCGTCATAGAAGGACTCGTAGCAGCGGACGTATTCGGAACAAGCGGAGGACTCGGAGGGCGATACCTTGCAAACCAGGCCGAGGTCCTTATAGGACGAACAAGGGGTTTACATCTCGATCGAAGATCGGAGGATCGCTTTAAGCAAGTGGGAATGCTAGAGGGTCTTCGGATACGGGCAATCTGGTTTCGACTTTGTTCTCTTTATGCAGCTAGACATCTTGTCAGCAGGGCGATATAGCAGTACGATACAGGAGGAAAAATCGCAGTACTTATAAGTATAGCTGTTGGCGGTATTTGAAACAAGCCTCAGGTCTTTTGGGACGAAAGAGCTCGAGGAGGGGCATCGTATTACGGACTGACTATATAGGGCGGCTAAGCGGCTATAGGCGGAACGTAGGGCACGCTACTAGCTAATCATTTAGAATAAGGTTATAGGGCCAATCAGGGATAGATCGTTGGAAGGCTAAGATGATCCAGTTGGATCGTCGGGAATAGAGAACGACCCGGTTAGGATCGTCGGGAATAAAGAACGATCTAGTTGGGATCGTTGGAAAGAAAGAACGATCTAGGGACAAAGGTACTTTGGGACAAAGAAGTTATCATATATATATACTAGCTAGTTAGTCACTCGTTGAGGGAGCTTAGGGCTTCCTTAGTAAAGCAAATACATTGATTACTGCTACTACCATTGTATATCTTTAGCGATTGAGACACTTGTACTATACGTACTTGTTATGAACCCTTTAGCTTTACCGAGCCTTTGCAGACGTTGTATACCTTTAGTGAACCCTTTCAGAGTACTCTATACCCGTAGTTCGTTACACCGAGTATATAGGTAACTAAGCAGTACTAAGGTAACTCTTCCGGCTAATCTATGTATAATGAGATTCTGACAATTTACAATGTTCCCATAGGAGCATTCTCTACTCTATTGTACTGTCCTAATCGGGAAAGACGTCGTTATATTGTGGGATTTAGGGAAGCTAGCTAGCTAGCTGACCTATGCTTTAATACTAGAGCTAGCAGCTAATATTACGCGGGGTTATAGACAGGGACCCGGTCGGAAACTCAGGCTTGCAAAGGATCCCCGAGACTTATCACCTATATATACCGGGTGTCTACGAGCCGGGAAGTATTCGCTCATAGTTAGAAGTTGTTAGGGCTAACAGGGCTATAGCAGGGGGGGGGTTATAGCTGAAGTAAAGGGGTATAGGAGAGGCAGCTCAACATATGCTTAGTATAAGTGGGCATAGCAGGTAGGGGGCAATTGGAATGACCATTGAACTCTGCTCCCTATTAAAACCAGGGCGCTATATGCCCTCCTTATCCTCCTTATACCTTATAGTCCTAGACTCCCGTGCCCAGTTACCGTAGCTCTAGCACGGTGGAGCGTAGAGTAGGCTCAGGGCGGGCTTAGTCTATACGTACTCTACTAAACTCTACTCTACCCGGAAATCTACCCCTGAAGTCCGCTTAGTAGGCCCGATAGGTCCGCGACCCTAACCCTAACCTAACCCTAACCCTCTAGGGGCCTAATAGGACCCTCCCTCTCCCTAAGGCCCTATCCTAGGGCCGTTACCAGGGCGAAAATGCTTCGCTCCGCTAGGCTAGACTCCTCTGTCCCTGGACTTTATATAGGATGCCGATTTGCCACCCAAAATTAGGCGTTTTCTAAATCCGGAGCGACAAAGAACCCCGGATCCGGCGACGTAGCGCGGTTCGGCCGCTATGTAGGCGCGTTATGCCCCCCCTTTTTCCTCCCTAAATACCCCCTGAATCGCGATTTAGTACCTTTATAACAA
>Ga0247824_10001734_pt1 | contig 12035 bp, 12 predicted proteins | sample 13C_PalmiticAcid_FD_194412 | JGI IMG/M metagenome (GOLD analysis project Ga0247824, IMG submission 194412) | Soil microbial communities from agricultural site in Penn Yan, New York, United States - 13C_PalmiticAcid_Day48 | ecosystem: Environmental > Terrestrial > Soil > Agricultural land...
CCGTTTTTTCACACTTTGCCCCGTGTAAGAATTTAATCTAGCGTTTGGAGTGCAGCAGGGGCACTATCAGTCATCTCGGTGACGTAGATAGGGCCTCCATTGTGCTGTACTCCATCGTCACAACGTTTCGGACCATCCTACACCTACAACACCCTACAGCACCAACAACGCGCACAATGGTCCTAGTTGAATTGTACTTTTCCATTGAACCAAAAGACTGGAGCTGGGAAGACTTTGTGGTGTATTATCAGGAGCAGGACAATGAGAGCTCTGATGCCTCCGAACGCTGGGTGTATTGCTTGGGCATCATCATCAACTTCAAGCGTACCTCAAAAAGTGCGCTCGAGAAAGCTCGTGCACTCCTGGCAGAACACGAGGAAAGTGAAGCATAGAAGCGCTCCTTTATCAATCGTGTAGAACGTTCTCTTGAAAGAACTAGAACTGACACATGTTATCATTTCAACAGTTGAGACGAAAGCCTCTCAAAAGGCCTGCCTCGGCACAAGGAATGAGAGAGGGATTGCGGGCCTTTGACCGTACCTTATGGGAGGATCATTTTCTGCCTCCCTGGAAAGATGCTCCATTCAAGATGTACAACTCCTTGCTGCAAGATTCGGACAAGTTTATGTCTAGCACTGCCAAAGAAGCTTTCAAGAATTGGACCAAGGACAAAATGCTGAGGTTAAACGCCAATTGCTTTGGACGTGAGTTTAGCAAGTATGTCAAGGAGTGCAAGACCGCGTCCGATCTCGCCGGAATGGATCTCGGGATAAAGGAGGATTCCTACAAGAACATTACTAAGGCAGAGAGGGATTACATGTGGAGGAACATAATCTTCCAGTAAGTGGGATGGCTGGATACATAGCCCCCTGCCCTCCATTGTTTCCATTGTTTTGTGGTTAACGATATACCCACTCCTTTTTTATAGGAAGTGGCTCTGGAGTGTCTACTCCACCAAAAACACGGAAATGGAGGGCTGGCTGATTTCATTCGTGTATGGCCAATTCATGACCATTTTCATGGATATTGAAGGCACGCTTCTTAGGATGACGGAGCGCAAAATCTCCGAAAACTCAAAGAAGTTCGACTTCGTTTCTTGGCCTGAACGAAATGATTACCGCCACGACGCCCTCCTGCTTATGGAGGCAGTCAAGTTGGATGTGGTGGTCGTGGAGGCGAAGCCAACGGAGGTGAAGTCAGATGACGATTTCAAGAAACTGGGAATAGTCCTTTCGAACGACATTCTTAGTATGAAGGATCGTTATCCTGCCATTCCGGAGCAGGACCTCAAAGCCCATGGAATCATGTTCGTCGGGTACCAGGTTTATTTGCTGGAGACTCGGTTGAAAGACGGCAGTCCAGTAGTCTTCACTGTGTCGAGCTTCAAAATCCCGAAGGGTGGGGAAGAGAGTGATCACCAAACCCTTTTGTTGGCACTTAAATGGTTCATATCATTCGGCAAGCGTGTTCGGAATAATGTAGAGCTCATACTCAAAACCCTGCCTGTCTCCCAATCTGTCAAAAAGTAATAAACTGTTATTGCCTGAACGTGTTTTGTCCGCATCCATGTATCTACTGAATTCGTTTGTACAAAGCTTTGTGATAGTGGGCGAAGCTTTTGCTGCAAGACGAAAGGGATGGTTGCCGGGTTTCTGCGATCGATTGACGACTAAGTCCTTGTGGTCTTGCGTTGGAAAATGCCTAAAGGGGCGCCGATCCATGTGAGACACACCTGAGTACAACATGGCAGTAATGAGTAGAAGGGTAGCCTTGCTGATAGTCCTGACAAAGGGTGTGTACGTGAGAGATAGAGAAAGAGAGGGAGAGAGAGAGAGAGAGAGAGAGTGAGAGTGAGAGTGTGTGTGTGTGTGTGTGCGTGCTATACGCGTTTACCTTACACTGCTTCACCTCCATTACTTAACGACAACACTGCCTCCGGGGGGAGATGTCCATGGTGGTTAGAGCCCATGTCCGATTGAATTGCCCATCTTCAAGTGGCGAGGACTATATATACATCTCATTTTGCTTTATGCGTCAACAGCTTGATCCTACAGGAAAGACCGAGACTGAGCGATCGACCGGTCCTGGATGTGACAGCGTAAACGATCCTTTGTGCGATCCACGTGGTGTTAGAGCAGAAGAATGAAATGGGCTTGCGGTTTATTTCTAGTCATGACAGGCTTCAAGTCTCAATCCTGCTGTCTACAACACCACGTTGCTCCAAAAGCCGTACATTGAGTTCACTCAACCCCTCCATTTCGTGTGTCGTGATGCCCTTCACGGTAAGCTCTGCCTTTGTTGTTCTCCAACGAAGGCTCACTCGAGACTGATCCTTTTTCTCAATTTGCCACATACGCATCGATCCATCGTGACATCCAACAACCAAATAATCGATTTCTGAAGTCGACCCCCATGCAATGTCGTTGATCCATCCTTGGGAATCCCGAATCACTGCCTGACACTGTCCTGAGACGACGTCCCATAACCGTGCACTACAGTCCCCACTGCCGGAAACGATATGCTCCCCCTCCGTCGAGTACTCGATGCATGTGATGATGTCAGTATGGCCAGCCAAGGTCTTACAAGTTCTTCCTTCCGCATTCCATAGTCGTACAGTTCGGTCCTTGCCGCCAGAAGCAACTGTATTGCCTTGAGGTGAAAACCGGACCACAAAAACGCTGTCGGTGTGGCCAACAAATATATGACAGCATTCCCCTGTATCAGTGTCCCAAAGCCGTATTGTGTTATCATGGGAGGCCGAGGCCACCCGATCACCAGTAGGTGAATACGCGACGTTATTGACTCTGCTGTCATGGCCGACCAAGACATGCTGGCAATCTCCATCTTCAGCATTCCATAAGCGCACTGTAGAATCTCCACTTCCAGAGGCCACCTGAGCTCCACTCGGTGAAAACACGACGCAAAGGACCGGTCCGGTGTGGTCCTTTAAGGTGTAAGGGCCTGCTACTGTCAGGGGTTTCGTGGTCTGGGGTTCCGGCTGAGGGTTCGTCGTGATCTGGGGATCCGTCTCGATCTGGGGATCTGTCTTGGTCTCGGGGTCCATTTCTGTCAGACTGTCCGTCATGATCTGAGGGCTATTTGGCTTCACATGCCAAATTTGCACGGTTGTGTCATCACTAGCAGACGCAATTCGATCTCCTGACGGTGCATACGCTACTCCATTGACGACGTCGCTGTGAACGCTTAGAGTATAGAGACAAGCTCCAGTTTTTGTACTCCATAGCTGCATTGTCCCGTTGTTGCAACCAGATGCGATATAATCTCCATCTGCCGAATACACCACGCCACGAACAGTGTTCCCTTGGCATTGCAAAGTATGGCGGCATGACCCTGTTTCCACGTCCCATAAGCGGATTGAGCCATCCTTGCTGCAAGAGGCGACCTGGCTTCCTTTGGCTGAGTACCTGACGCAGGCAATCTCATCGGTATGACCGCTAAAGACATGGCGAGATGTCCCTGCCGCTACATCCCACAAGCGTACAGAGTTGTCATCACTGCCGGAAGCCACTTGAAGGTCTTTTGGTGAAAATGCAATGCTGTTGACTCTGGCACTATGGCCAACCAAAATGTGGCAAGCCTCCGTCTTGATATCCCAAAATCGTACGGTGGTATCATCGCCAGTGGAAGCGACAAGATCCCCTTGAGGTGAAAACGCGACGCTTGTGACCGATCCATCATGGCCTGTTAAGACACGACGGAGAACACCAGTTCTTGCATCCCAGAGTCGGATTTTCATATCATCACTGGCAGACGCAACCATATCCTCTTGAGGTGAATAAACGACACTGTTAATCCAGCTGTCATGGCACAAGATGCGGCTTGAAACTCTATCTCCAACGTTCCACAATCGTACGGTCATATCAAAGCTGCTTGAAGCGATTTGATTGCCCTTTGGCGAATAGACAACGCTGCAAACTCCCGCAGTATGACCATATAGTGTATGAAGGCATTCTTCAGAGCCAAGATCCCACAGACGTATCGTCATATCCTCACTCGCAGAAGCAGCCAGCATTCCATGAGGAGAATATGTTACGCTGTTAACGACGTCCGTATGACCTATCAACAGCTTCCTCTTGGTTCCAGACTCAACATCCCAAACCTCCACTGCGTTGCTGCTGCTGGCGGTGGCAATCAGATCGCCTGTAGGCGAGAATGCGGCTCCTCCGGCAAATTCGCTCTGGTCGTAGAAAACGTGGCAGTTCCCTGTATCAATATTCCACAAACGCACCGTACCATCCTCGCTGCATGAGGCAATCCGGGTGCCTTTTGGCGAATACACCACGCTTCTAGCCGTCTTACTGTGGCCTTCTAGTGTCCTCATTCTCGTCCAGTTCGATGTCGAGTACACATTGATCTTGCCATTGGAAAGAGCAATGGCAAAAGATTTCCCATCCAGCGAATACACGCACGACTGGACACCACCGTCCTGCGTTAGAAACGGCAGCTCTCCGAACTGTACCCCTCTCATTTTCCCACCGCTGAGATCGGCATGACGAAGCCAAGCATTGTGAAAGTTGACCTTCCTCAAATCCGCCCTTTGCAACTGGGCCGAATCGAACACGCCATGGCTTAGATCCGCTCCTGGAATCTGGATGCCGTTCAACTGTGCGCCATTAAATTGCACCCCAGCTCTGACCAAGATTGTGATGGAATTGGCAGCCGCGATGCGCCATTTCTTGTCCTTCTTCGAGTGTTCGATGTAGGAGAGCAACTGTTGTTTGAATACGGGCTCTAGTTGAGCACGCTCTTCGAGAAACTGTAGAATTGAGGGGTTCCTAGGGAAGTTGGCCAACGACAGCGGTGAATTGAGATCTGGTTCGTTGGCATCACTTCTTGAAGTTAGATGACCCTCGAAACTCAGAATGGAACTCACGCTCTGTCGTCGAGTAGAAGCCGACACAGGCGACACGTTCTCCCGGCTGTCTTGCGGATCAAATACTGCAAGCGCGAATCCAAATTCCAGTAACGATCGATGAATGAATCGGTGCTGGTTGCCGTTCCGTGTCATTGGACAGACCTCGAGCAAAAGTTGCTTTTCATCCTCATGGCTGAAAAAATCCGCCTTCCATGTGCCCTCGTCCTTGTAACGAGAGTACTTGACAATTGGATGACCATCCTGCTCTTTGTAGATTGCCGTCGACAGTCTCTTCAGGAAATCGAGACCATTTTGTGTGAATCCTTCTCGACTCAAGCTTTCGAAGGCTGCTTTCGTTTGAGGGTTCAAGTCTTTTTCTTCGAGTCGTTTCTTGCCTCGCTCCAGCCATTGCTTGATAAAATGATCGTACAGTGCCACTCTGGTGATATGGGCAGTCGAAAGGTGCTCCCCCGGATCCACAATGCGAGGTAGTACTTCCAAGGATAGCGTCATCAAGAACGGATTCTTGACCAATTCTTTGAGGCTTGGAATGAGATCCAATGCTTGCGTGTAATCCCTGGCCTGCCATATCGTCTTATTGGTCGGCACAGACACGTACTCATCGATGTAGCTTTGAACCTGTCCGGGTGAGAATGGTGTGATTACCGCCTCTTGAAAAAGGTCCGACTTCAGTTGCTGGTTGCGATCTACTGCTGGCTGGAAGCGATCGTGGTAGCCTGATCCAAGGTACTCACTACGGCAACTGATGACCATTTGGGCGTCCCACTCTCCTGGTTGGTTCAAACGGTTACTCATGTACAGGTTGTGTGTCTGTTGGCTCTCGTCGTATCCATCGCAAATCAGAATAAACTGCCGGTGTGTCTTCAGTTCCCTGATTTGAGATTCTGTAAACTCCAACCTCCGTAACTGTTTAGCAACCATGTCGTGTTCAGGCTTGTCAATAGCAGGCAGGTTGATATGGAGTGGGATTCGACCAGTCTTTGGCTTGTATGTCTTCCACAAACTGAACTCGAGCTCGCGGCTGAATGTTGATTTCCCCGCGCCAGGATCGCCTAGTATCAAGAAGACAGTCCGTTTGTCCTTCCGTTTACCGTCCAGGCCAAGGAAATCTTTAACCATTTCCGTCAATGGGCGCCCAGTGTCATCAGCAGCTTCCAGACTTGCCTTGGCTTGAGGCTGGATGTACACAGCTTCGCCGCGGTCTTGCAATTTACGCTTTTTCAGTTGACGCATACTGCTTTCGACATCGGGTCTGTTCTGGGCATGATCGAGCAGGGTCCAAGAAGTCGGTGTGACTGAGGCAACCGTCAAGGGATAAGGACTTTGGCCATTATCCAGAGATACTGGGTATTTGGGCTGTTTCTTGGTATCGCCACTCGTACATAGTTGATCTAGAAGTGCCTTTGCCTCTGTTATAAACCGAAGAGCTGAATGTTAGTTTTGAGATACAATAGCCCACATTTTGTTATGTTCATGGTTTCCAGGTCAAAACGGACATCTGTCATTGTCTTTCGATTGTGACATACCTTTCATTTCATTCTCAGAAGTGGACAACTGCCGGAGAATGTCCAGGATCCACTGCTTGATGTCAACTAGTTGGCCCCATGCGTCGTTCCGATAAATCTCTCCGAGAAAAACAATTGCTTCTCGTCGAGTGTCCGATTCCCATAATGGATTGGCCGCAATTTCCCCTAAACGTTGACACACTCCCCACTGGAAGGCCGGGTCGGATCTGCATGGAACTTTGTAAACTAGCTCCCTGAAAGTGGCGAGTTTCCCGTCTCGAATGAAGGTGTCTGCTCCTCGTAGTGCTGAATACCATTTGCGTTTCTGGTCAAAACTGAGACCCTCCTTGAGGCTGGTCATGAGGTCTTTTCCGCTTTTAGTCAATGTAACGACATTCCCAATGAGCTTTGAAACGACATCAACACCATCTCGAATGTCTCCTAGGCCCTCGACGAACATGTTCAAATCCAGACCCTTCACGGCACTGACTAGTCCCGATACTCCTTGGATCACTTTTCCCGCCCGTCGCACGCCCGCCTGCCATTTCTTTTCGTTATCCGGGACACAGAGGAGCGCCTGGTACGCATAAGCTGCTTGGTATACCAGGTATGACTCAGGTTTGTTCTCCAGGCTCTTCAGATAATTCAAGAGGGGCTCATGTGTCCTCACACGGTCAATGCCCTCGACTTCGGCATCTACCATAGAGTCCAATACGCATGACGTTGCAAGCAGCAATTGGTAAATGGACTTGGAGGATTCCTCGCGTGTCCCCTGTAGGCGATCAATGAGGAGCATCAGAATATTGTTGAGATCATCAACTTTAAGCTGCTTTGGTTTAGCGCCTTGTAGCAGCCGAGCGAGACCATCAAGCTGAGTTGTGTTCAGCAGGATGGATTTTTTAACCTCATGGCAAAACTCAATGAGCAGATCCTGAAAAGTATCGTTCTCGAGAACAGGTGCTAAATACAACACCTCAGTGATGATTTTGGTATCCTTGATTTCGGCTCTCTTGTACGCCCTGACCACATCCGTCGCAAGCATCCTGAGTCGTTCCTGCTCATCTAGATTGGCTTTGGTTTTTGTGAACCATTGGCGGGCTTCTGGATCCAAAATATCCTTAGCTGAGCGGACTTGTTGCAAAAGACCAAGACAACACACCAACTGAGGGATGTCGTTCAAATGTTTGTCTACCCCTGGCGGTTTAAACGGAATGACTGGCGGCTGCAGGTCTTGGGCGAAGAAAAGTCGTTTTGTGCGATATCCTCGTTCGTTGGAGCCTAGTTGAGTTACACTGCTTATTCAGTGGTGAGATTAAATATTTCGAGCCATGTCTGCAATCGATGACAAAGGATCAAAGAAAGTGCAAGTGTTCCTTACCCCCATTTCTGTGCTTTCTTGAGGGTACCCTGTGCCTTGTCCTTTCCACTCAATAGGTCCCTCAGTACTCTCAGCTCGGAATGAGCGTTGGCGACTTCCTCACGTAGCGTGGGATCGGCAGTGGTACTCGGTTTCGCAGCCCGTTTCAACGCAGAGTCCGCATCATCGCAATATGCTGAGGCAAGTGGGGAGTCGTTTTCATAGGCTTTGCGGGCATTCTCCAAATGGGCGTTCGCTAATTCCAGCATATGCCGTGCTGAGAGAGCATTATGAGACGACAAGCTTAAATTGTTGGATGCCATCGTCCTCCTTTGATTTCTTGACTAGTTGTGAAATCCGAATTGGATGTGAGGAGCGCAAGATTAGGAACCACTGTCAAGCAAGAAATCAAATAGGCACTTTGAAGTTCCAGGACATGTCGGAGCTCCTACGTTAGGCTACGTGAATCTTGCGGTTGGCGTCGTTACAAGCGATACCTGTCATCATGCAAGACAAACAGCCATAAAGTCAATAAGAGGATTTGTGTAGAAAGCAAAGAGGAGATGGCATGCCTCCAGATAACACAGTATCGCATCCTTACATATATCCCTGGTGATTCCTATTCGGTGGGGCCAGAACTGCTGTTGTCTCCAGTTGTATACGAAAGAGAGAGGACGTTGTGGTTGTGGGAGGGAGTGGGATATGCGTAGTGTTGGAAGGGCTCTCACAGTAGGAGTAAAGTACTGGGGGATTGAGCAAGCCCAACGATGCCGTTTCTTCGAAGCGCCGCAAAGATGATCAGCTCGACGTCTGTTCCTAACAGAAGCAGATAAGAGTCAAACTCTGGCTTTGTCGTTGTCTTTAGGATAGCATCAACAACAGTGTTGTCCTGTACCGAATATTCGTTCCGACAGAGTTTGGGACGTTGATATGCCGAGTTGTGGTTCGGAGAAGATGAAAAAGAAAAGGGGAAGGAAAGAGGGACGGGTGAGAATGAAAAGAGGACTGTTTCTTTTCTTTTCTTCCTCCCAGCAAGAAGTCGATTCCGCAATCCCCCCCCTCCTCTGGACATCGCACCGAGGCCTGGACTCTTTGATTGCCTGTGTATGTTGTTGCTACTCGAGTTTGAATCTGACAGAGAGGGCTTGTGCTGCAAGCCCATCATCTGATCAACCTTCCTTCTCTTCGCCATCGACAGCAACAACACAGGACCGCGGAGAGCACTAGGGCCAGCAAGGTCGACTGCTACGCGGCAAAGACAGCTTTGCATTGCTGGACACCTCATGGCGGATTCTCAAGGGCCAGTCGCAACACGACTTGCGTGAATGAACAAGGATAGCAGAGAATCCAACACACTTTTTTTTTCTCCCGCCACCTCCTCCTCCCCGGCTCCTTTTTCTTTTTTTGAACAATCGACAAGGAGTATTGGCACCGAGTTGCTCAAGGTCGCCACCCTTCAGAGGTGAGTTGTTTTTCATGGTATTTCTAACCACCTCCACACGGTGCTTTTTTGCACTCTTGGATTCGCTCTCTAGGGTCGCAAGTCGTCAAAAACATTGGATAAGGCAATGTCAACCCACTTTCGCATGCTCGATCATTGGATCCTCACCTAACGCCCAGCTGGTAACACTTATGGGAATAACGAGACAGTGTCACCGGTCAGGATGCAAGTCGAGGAAGTTGATGATCGGGTTATCAGGATGCACACTGAGCGTTCCATAACGACTCATGGACTCATCACGATCGGCTATGGGCTATGGGCAACAAAGATAATCTGATAGCCTAGGACAGCATGTAGAAAATGCTTCGTTAATAAAGCGGATGTCGGGAATCTCCAATCGGAACGACTACGATGTTTGTTTAATTCGCCTCACCTCTCTTCTGCCTAAGCAGTGACAAGTCGACCATAACAACGGCAGTACCATGCTTCGCCTCCTCTGACAGCTCCAGTACCAACTGCGAATGACTTTCAAATCCGAAGAATACGCACACGATTGCACCACATTCTGCTCTGCTGAGAAGTAGCACCTCGCCAAACTCTGTGCTTGCCATCTGGATCTGCTTGGAGCTGTCTGACACCTCGAAGGATGATCCTTCTCGGACCTGTATCTTGTCATACGGCTACTGTAGACTCTGGGCTGAGCTAAAGAAATGTCTTTATGAGAGTGTTCTTACAACTCCTACTGTCTAACAACTTGTTCTTTTGGAGGCGTGAAAGTCGGTGCGAATTCAGACACAGCCGACACCATTCTGGATATCTTCTCTCTTGCATCTCGGAAGAGATGGGCTGGCTCAGCAATGGCCCCTCGTTGTTTCAAAAGCTCTCTCTTGAGTGGAGTCAATCCTCGCACGCCTTGGATGGTAGCTCCTCTCACAGTGAGCGGACTCCAGCACAGGCGCACACGGCATTGGTCCTCCTCGTCGATGACCTGCCATTTGAGCAGCGACCCATCCTCATAACCAGTGATCAAACATATTGTGTCTGAACATTGGTCCCAAGCAACACTACCGACCGCTCCTGGTAAGTTCTGTATCACTGCTCCACTGCCCTGTTGTAGGGTTCCACAATCGTACCGTATTGCAACTGCCAGAGGCAAGTAGATCGTGCTTTGAGGAATACAGGACGGATGCATCATGTTGTCATGACCAGTTAGCCTAGAATGACATACCCCTGTCTCGGGATCCCATAACCGGATCGGCATGTCATCTCCAGCGGTTGCAAGCCGGTGTCCTTGAGGCGAATACGCAATGCTCCTCACCCAGTTGGTATGGCCTCCAAGACTTGCATGCACGACCCAGTTCCAGCGTCCCATACTCGTGCCGTGTAGTCTTCACTGGCAGAGGCTACCTGTTGGCCGTTCGGCGAATAGGCGACGCCCAGTACTGCAGAGTTGTGGCCAAAGCAAGTGTGTCGCCAGCGGTCGCATCCCATAGCCACACCGTCCCATAGTGACAACCCGACGCAACCTGGTCTCCTTGAGGCGAATACGCGACGCAATACACCCAATCGTTATGGCCATTTAAGATGTGTGGTAATGACCCTGTCTCGGAGTCCCATAGCTGTACCGTCTTGTCTCCACTAGCCGAAGCGATCCGGTCACTAGCTGGTGAATATGCGACGCACCGAATCACGTTGTCATAACCGCTCTACAAGTCCGTTGGCCTTTCTCTGCTGCGTATACCTCGAGATTGCCATTGTCGAAACCGACCGCGAATGACTTCCCATCTGATGAGTACGCCAGTGAGCGCTCTCCACGGCCTTCCATGAAGAACGGGAAATCGCCAAACTACACACCTTCCATCTATGCATCACTCAAATCCACTAGGTGGAACCAAACGTTGCGAAGGTTGGCGTCCCTCAAGTCAGCCCCTCGCAATTGAGCCGAGTCGAATACGCCGAAACTGATATCTGCTCCTGGAATCCGGATGCCTTGTAAGTCTGCACCAATGAACTGGACGCCTGCCTTGATCAGTATGGTGATGGAGTTGGACGCTGCAATACACCACTTCTTGTCCTTCTTTGAATGCTCGATGTACGAGAGCAACTGTTGTTTGAATGCCAGTTCTTGTTGAACACGCTCGCTCAAAAAATTAACGACCGATACTTCTTTGACAAGGCCTCTCATGATTAATGGTGAAGTCGCAACCACAAACGGCCCAATGGCAGTGCTCATTTTATCGGAACCACCCGCGACCTTGAACCTCCACGAAGAACCCCCAATTGTTCGCCGAGTACTGGGTGATGCCGATGGACCAACACTGCTGTTGAGTTGTGGATCGAATACAGCAAGCCCCAGTCCGTATTCCAATAATTGTGGAGGCAATGAGTTTTGTGCATGCTTTGGAAAACAGAGGAGGTCTTCGTATCTCCTTGGGCGTTACAGGACGACGCGTCTCTGTAGTCCTTCGTGTCCAGCAAAGGAAACTCTTTGCGTCAACGATGCGTGGAGCGTCGAAACTCTGCTGCCAAGCGTCTCGACTTTTGCCAAAACGCGAATGCAAGGGGCGAACGATCCTCGACGAGTGACTCTCCTGCATCCGTTGTTTTTGAAGCTTCGGAATCGTCTCCTGGCTGTACTGCTCAGGCCATCGTTGCCAGTGTTACTCCAGCTCCTGCCCTTTCATCGGTTATAGCTGGGTTGCTGTGAGTGATGGTTTGATCCTGACCAAAAACAAAAGCGGGCCAATCGCGCCCCTGAATCCTGCGCTTTCTCAAAAATGATATGTGGCACGTTCTCAATTCGCACAACCCCCCCCCCACAGACACACAGACACG
>Ga0247824_10001737_pt1 | contig 12025 bp, 19 predicted proteins | sample 13C_PalmiticAcid_FD_194412 | JGI IMG/M metagenome (GOLD analysis project Ga0247824, IMG submission 194412) | Soil microbial communities from agricultural site in Penn Yan, New York, United States - 13C_PalmiticAcid_Day48 | ecosystem: Environmental > Terrestrial > Soil > Agricultural land...
GTGAGAGGGGTGGGGGGGGGGGGGTTACCTTCACCGAGCTTTTCGATTTTCTGGTGGCAAACAGGTAGGACAGTTTGAAATAGCGTCAGCATACTGAAGTTGCGAAGCACCTTTACTCATTGCACAATCAGCCTGGCACAGAGTTGTCAAGTTGTACCTGGTACTTGTCCATGGAGGTGTATCGGATCTGGGCTTAAAGAGGGTGAAAGTTGGTCAAGGCGTGATCTCTCTGTTCCAAATGATAGTCGAGAGTAGTAAACGGGGGAGTGGGGAAGATGACGTTCGAGGATAGGGTGATATGGAGGAGAAGAGTAGCGAGGACGAGTGAGGGACCTTGAGCGACTCTATCTTCACTCGATGGGTTGATCCAATAGTTCGGGGAAGAGCGATGAAGGAGAGATGAGAAGGGTGTGTGGAGAAGGGGGGAAAGGAAGAGAGGAGAGAGGTGCGGTTGCTGAGCGCTTTTTTTTTACGTTGGCTTGGGCCACCCTCCATTTTTAAGCTCTATGTCAGACAAATCGCTCCCCTGCATCGGTGTGCTGAACGTACCACCAGTTGCTTCCATTCAAGGTACGGATGGGCACCCTTTTTTTCATCAAAACACCGCTATCTTCGCACATCATTCCAGGAGACAACAGATCTGCCCTGTATCTGCTGTGCTGGAGCGAACAGGGACGAGAGAGCTCATTGTCTCTCCAGTTGAAGATTCTGTTTGTTTTTGTTCCTTGCTCAACGCCTTCGGTCCTGTTGGCCATCTTCCCTGCTCAACTGTTGTCCTTTACTTGTTGATGAACTAGACCCTTGCAGCAAGCAATTGATCTTTGCGACCAAATTAGAGTCACCTGAAAGAGGCTGTCCAACCAACGGGCAACATGGCACAGCACGGCTCCTAATCTGGGACATTTGGACCCACTATACAATAACAAAGCTCTGCACAACTGCGTCATAGATCACATCACCGATCTGCCAAAAAGCATGGCAAGCATGATATGAAAGACTGTAGTGAGGCGGGGCAAAATATTCCTGCGAAGATCTTCTCGCTCTCGTGAATAATTGACCTTGTACGCCAATAACGTGTTCATACATCATGCTTTGAGGTGATCATGTTCCCTGAACACAAAGAATTGAAGGCGCATCGACAATGACCGGACAAGGAGGTAAACTGCCCTGACCTTGAAGTCCTCTTCCCGCTTTCTAAGGATGACCACGCACAATTGGAGTGGGAATGTTTTGTGTTTCCGCGCCTCATGAACAGGGTCTCAATTGAATACAAAAAAGTAAGGAAAATGAGTACTGAGAGTTATGTGACTCTACCCCTGACTCGAAAGCTTAGTTATACCTTGTGGTCTCCTGGTCAATTCGCCGACATCGTGCGCTAGGTATTGGTCTCGTAGCCTGTCACTTGCAGCTGCACACTGCACGCGAAGTGGTGCTTTTTTGCTCACCAACTCCTGGCCAAAGATTTCAACACGCGCTGCCTTGCTTCCCTCTAACTGCATATGCATTTATGGGGCGCTGCAATACCCGTCACACTACGCTGTTGGCGACAACAACAACAAGCTACTTTTTTTTCTTGCGCTTTGCCGTTGTCACTCTCCTCTTTCATAGACACCTACTAACACCTTCTAATACACTTTCGCCATGGGAAAAGCTGTAAGGAGCCCTGTTCTACCATGGCCTATACGTCTATTTTGCTCGATGCAAACAACCCCCCTCTGACCTACTTTGACGTTCAGCGCAAAAAAAGTAGAACGCACAAGAAACCCGGAGAGGGTGAGAACCCCAACGCACCAAAGACCCCCAAGACGTTTGTCATGCGCTCTGGAGAAGTTGGCCACTCTGTTATGGGTCTTGTCAGCGATATCCGCCGTGTCATGGAACCCAACACAGCCACGAAACTCAGGGTAAAAACAGCATATTGCCTTGAGACGCTTCAAAGATGATCGGCTCCGCTTACATGTTATACAGGGCATCCAATTGACACCTATTTGCTTTTGGACTACTTGCTCGACATCAGGAACGCAATACCAACCGCCTGCGCGACTTTGTCGCTGTTGCTGGCCCTCTTGGTGTGACACACTTTGTTATCCTCTCAAGGACAGATCACGGAACAAACCTCAGGATCGCTCGTGTCCCTCGTGGACCTACGTTGTCGTTCCAAATCAAAACGTATTCGCTAGCCAAGGACATTGCTGCTATGCAGAAATCACCTAAATCTCCAGGATCCGAGTTCAATCTCGCACCATTGTTGGTCTTGAATAACTTTGGAGACTCAAAAGAGTTGAAGCTAGTGAGCACAGTCTTTCAGAACATGTTCCCACCGATCAATATCCAGAGTGTAAGTACTCTCTATCTTGCTTAGAGTCACGCGAGTCTATACTTGATAGCAACCGGCTAGCACCCATCGATCCCGTTGTTGACATTGCATGATAATCATCGGTTGATAGATGCACCTGGCCGATGCCCGTCGAGTTGTGCTTTTGAACTACAACAGCGAGACAAAACACATCGACTTTCGCCACTACAATGTCTCAGTCAAGCCGGTTGGCGTATCTAAATCCATCAAACGTGTGATCACCACCGAAGTTCCCGACCTTCAAGGATTCAGCGATATCTCGGAATACGTTCTTCGTGGGGCTTACGCCTCGGAATCGGACATTGAGGATGGTCCCGAATCAACTGTTACATTGGGACAGGATTATATCGGCCGTAATAACCGGAAACAAGACCAAAGAGCTATCAAGTTGGTCGAGTTGGGTCCCAGGATGGAACTGAGACTTGTCAAGATTCAGGCTGGTCTATGTGATGGCGAAGTTCTTTACCATGACTACAGTACGTTGATCCCCTTCTCTTATCTGGATGGAGACATTGTGCGTTTTGGCTCTTTCGGCATCTTTTGCTGGCAATATGTCATTCTTTCTCTCACTCGCTCCCCTTTCTCACCATACAATAGTCAAACGCACACCTGAAGAAATCAAAGCCCAAAAGGTTACGCGCGAAAAGAAGATGCAGGAGAAGGCAGCACGTCGCAAGGCTCAAGATGTCAACGTTGCCAAGAAGAAGGCCGAACGGGAGGCTGCCAAAGAAGCACATCGTATTGCGACAGGCGGTGCACCACGCAAGGCCAAAGATGACGAAGAGGATGATAGCGACAATGACAATCAAGACTCGGGCGCAAAAAGGAAACGTGGCGACGATGACGACGATGACGACGAAGACAACGGGGACGGATATGGCGATGAATCAGAAGACAACTACTCGGACATGGGTGATATGGCACCACAGTTCTCAGACGATGAAGAAGCCTTCTCAGGAGAGGATCATGACCAAATGGAGGGTCTTAGCGATGAGGATGATCTTGAATAATGGCCGTCCGTTGTTTTCTCCAGTAAGCAATAAAAAAAAAACAGAAACCAACCATGCTGCATTGACAATTCATTACAAGCCCTCTCAGGGCTCTGAAGACAGTAGTGATGTGTACCCAAAACGTCTTTACTTGTCTGCACACTGGGCAGCTCTCTAAACGCACTTTTTAGTGACAATGGCCGATCCAGTCTCATCGTACTCCTTACGTGAGATCCAGAGCTGGTGGAAAGTACCCAATGAAGCCATAATCGATCCTCCGAGCCAGCTTCCGCACTTGCGTTCCACAGTGTTTCCAGGCGCGTGCAGCTTGACTTTGTACTACGATCACAGATTGACCCATGGTGGTTAGAAGGATGAAGAAATATACAGACACGAAAACAAAGCAGAAATTGTATCAGAATTCTTACAGAGTGAGGTATACTGTTCAACTCCCAGTGCAAACGATCGGCAAAGCCTGGGAAGAGAGTGTTGCCACCGGTCAAGACAACATTGCTGAAAAGTGTCGGCCTGAAATCAATATCACAAGACTGGGCGCTGTTAAAGATGAGCTTAGGCAATCCCACAAAGTTCTCTTGCTCCGGTGTTGGATTCTTCAAGAAGTCCTTGGGGTTAAACATGATCTCGGGAACCTTGAAGCGATCCGCTCCAAAGTTGAGGTTATATCCATCTGGCAACTCGTAGGGTTTTTGTGGTCGTTGGTTGATGTTCCTAGTAATCAATTCCATCGATCCATGTACAGATCTCCAGTGGTTAGTCATTATTAGAATAAATCACACGCAAAGAACGTTGTAGTCTTCCTCCATCACATGTCGATCGCTTTCCTGACGTACTGTTCATTGTAAGTTGATTCAGAAACTTGGCAAACCGACTCCTTGTAGTCATGAATGGCACGCATCTGCATCATCCTGTGGAAGCTGGCCGTTGCAGGACGATCTCTCAATGTGACAACAGCTTTTTGTCCTGGCTCCACTGGAGTCTTCTTAGCCACCAGATACTGAGGCACGATATCGACATTATTCGCCTTGAATTGCTGCAAGACCTGATCCGAAAGAACCTCGCCTCCTAGTGACTGGCGCATGATGCCCTTACGCAGAACGTATCCATCGTAGACTGGCACAACACTTGTCATATCCCCCCCTGAATCCACAACCAATGCATGTGGGCGTCCCGAAGCAAAACTAACCAAGATCATAGCGACAAGAGAGAGATACTTGAGTTTATGGAGATCTCCTTCGCCCGCTCAGTCATCATTGCAATATTTCTCAGGATCACGAACTTACGCAGTCATCACAGCATCCTTGGCCACAAAGAACGCTGGAAAGTTATACTTTTCGAATGCCAGCTCTGTGAACTTCTCGCGGATCTCACGCGTATTCCATGCGGTCTCTGTGATGATGAGAGGATGCTCCGTAGGATCACAACGAAGGCGCTTCAAAAAGGCATGGTCCCAAATCTGCTCCAGGGCATCCCAATCCTCGACTAAGCCATCCCTCATTGGGTACTTGATCTCCATGTTGGGTCGCCAGCAACCGACTTCGCCATCGCCTACATAGTACTTGCCCCGAACTACTTTTTTCTTTGGCGTTGCTGATGTTGGTGCCGTTCCTGAACCAACAGACTGTGAAGGTGGTACATCCCCTCCATCCGCATCCTTGCCGTGAATACTGTTACTGGCTCCATTCTCGCCAGACTGTTGCTGCGAGACGTCCTCCATCTGTGTATCCTCTGAATTGTCGGCATCATCACCCTTGTCTGCTTCTGGTGGTGTGTCAACCCAGCCGACATAAGTTGGGAAAATGGACTTGGGCGTGTCTTCTCCTGCATATCCAGCCTGTGTCCAGGTGTGACCCACGGACAGAACAAGAGCCGCAACTTCGTCTATAGCAGAGGGGTGATTAGTGAACAATATGATTAGGATCAGCGTTGTGCCTAGCAAAACGAGCCGAGAGTGTATGACGCGCTGGAGTATGAGACGAGCCCTTGCTTGCAGATCAAAGACAGGCTGGCTATATTACCTCCACCGTAGGTTCCCATGATGTCCAGAGGTGTGGATGCGAGTGGTGAACCGTTTGCGTTGATGATTTGGTTGCCTTCGTTTCAGTGTTACACATGCATGGATCGGTCTTCCTAGCGTCACCTTTGCCACCAAATTGGTGTGATATGGGACTCGATGAGTGCAAAAGCGGAAATGTTGAGAGAGAGAAGGGCAGTATCCCTTGAGCATTCTTGTCTAGTCTGACTGTTGCAGAAACTACCGACTATCCTGCTTAATGGATAATGGTCCGAAGACCTTTGCAGCTACTGCACGTAGCGCTCATTTTTGCTCCTCGCGTGTCAGTTCCTTGGGCCATAGGGCACCTTTGATCAATTGCTGGGCAGCCCTGGCAATGTTCGATTCCCCATTGTGATCCCGGTCCCTTTCTTAGGTGCAATTCCCGCGCTTGAACGATCGGGAATCCAATTGGCCGACGGCCCCACACTGGCAGCAGGTCACACTTGTCTTCAGGTCAGAAATAAATTTCTGGTGCAGTGTTGGCCCTTTCTGCGAATTGAATGATCCGTCGCCCACAACCACCAATGTCCGGGCCGTCCCTGCTTCCTGCTTCAGATCCTCAGCCTTTGCCAAGAGCCTATCAATACTCTTGCTGGAGGTGGAGGTCTTGGCCTGCTTCAATTCGCGACCCTTTATCTTGAACATCATAGAAGAGTAAAACTTGCGTGGTGGTTCTTCGACTTGCATGATGGAGATGACATGCCTTTCAATCGAAGCGCGCAAGGACTGCCACACTGAAAGCAGGTCACTGCCTTTTGCCTGCTGTGGTTCGACAGGTTGGATAGTGCTCCCAGTTCGCGAACCTCGTGATATCGACAGGTTCCAGTATGTGTCTGGCTGCGGTTACCATCGTGGCCGTGGCCGTCTTGCGCACTCCTGGATCAATACCAACAACCACGTAAGCCTCTGGGTTCAGCTCCTGGCTCTCGACCTGGTCAGGCGTCACCAAGACTTCCTTCACATCTGGAAGCTTCGATCGGGTCTTATTGATCTTCTCTTGAGGCAACTTTGGCTTGGGCTTGGGCTTGGGCTTGGGTCTTGTGATCGAGTAAGCAAGAACTTGCAGCTCGTGTCCGTTGGTGGAGATGGATCCACCGAGAACGTGCAATTTCTGCATCGTTGGAATCAATCATTGCCTTGTATTCACCTGGGTCCTCCAAGTGTGCATCAAGGTATGCCTTAAAACCCGCTTTGCCTTCCTTGGCGTTGCTGGCATTCTCCATAGTGCTCACTTGGTCCTCGAATTCTGACTCGGTCTGACCAAGAAGGGGTTGGATTCCTCGCTGCTCGAAATCCGCGTCAGCCGGAATGGTGGGGTCCACTACGCATACCGTTTTTGCATAGTCAACCTGCTTGCTGAGGAAGAGCTTGAATGCAAGGTCGCCAGGATCATTCGTTGATCTTCCTGATAGTAGTGCCTCGAGTAGCGCGCGCTCAGTCATCACAAAGTTCTGGTCCGTGAAGTCACTCTCAGGGAAATACGCTAGCTGTCTTTCCTGGGGGAGCCTGGAGTTTGAGAAGCCAGAAGAGGGTGACTTGGCCGTACGTGTCCGATGTACCCTTCACCTTGTCCACACTGTTAATGATCGAGCTGCCTTCACCAAAATACCACTCCTCATTGGACTGCTTCACACGACTCAGTAATTCGAGGTTGTTCTTTCGGTAATGCGACAACATCGGCTATCCTTTGACCCGCGAGCTGGAAGAACGTCCCAAGTCCTCCTGTAAGCTGTCGCTTGAGCGGGGGTACTGTTTTTCCTGCGGTCTCCAGCACGGTCCTGTAGTGCGCGATGATCTCGGATACACAACGGTTTGCGGGTGTGTCGCCTCTTGGCCTTTCTTGACGCCTGGACTGGTCATGCCAGGAGAACAGGTCTGACATTAAGTTGGCAAAGAACGCGTTGTTCTCAAAAAAGTCAAACTGCCGGAATGCCTCCTTCCTTTTGTTTGAGTCTTCCGCCTCGGTCGCCGGGTACTCGGTCATAATCTTGGACTCGTAGCACGCAATGGCGTGAAAGATCACTCGGGTGGTCTCTGTTCCAATGTAGACCATTTCTCTGATGTTAGAGGCAATGGCTTTCGCGACTACCCCTCGCTCTTCGGTATCCAGATCAGCGAAATTCGTCTCAATACCATCCTTTACCCTCCTGGATAGGGTACCGCAGTCCATTGCAATCGTCATGTACTTTACTGACAATTTGTCTTGAACAATGGTCATGGGATTCCTTTTGTTTGTTCTGCTTGGTGCTTTGTTCGTGCGGGTATCTTTCCGGTTCTCTCTGGGAGCAAGCGCGGCCTTTGGAGTCTTTCTCTTCTTTTTCTTCTTGGTCACCTTTTTGCGGGATGCGACCGTTGACTCTCGGGCAGTTTCCGTGGTTTTGCCTTGTATATGTTGCTGGGCATCAGACGTTTGTGCGCTCCAGTAGGGCGAGGGCCTGTAGAAGTCTTCTTGGGAATCGTCTGAGGTACCTTTCAGTTGGCTGAACGAGGGCGAGCATCATGATTCAGCCAATCCTAACAGCCGAAGTACCACAGCTCCCACAATGTCACACAAGTATGGTGGTCTCCATTGTGCTATACCTTTCCACCAAATTGGAGGATTTTTTATTCGCGATTGATATGGAGCAGCTCCATTTCGCTCTCGAGCGACCGTGGAGTAATAGTGGTGCTAGTCGCAGCTGAAAGTATCGTCACCTCGTTCATATGATGAACAGTTGCCCCAAGTCCGATCTCAAGACCATGATGACACGCGCCTGCGCTATTGATATACACTCCAGAGTGTGGATGATGTTCGTCATAGTGGCAATGGTGTTGATGACTGTGAGCTTGAGGTTGGTGGTGATGGTGGTGATGGTGGTGATGACAATCATCCCGCTGATACACGCTTGGTGGCGAGGATGAACATGAGGACACTGCCGAGGAATCTGATCTTGGGGTATATGTCTCAGGTGACGAGAAGCCATCCGCAAAACTACTGCTCCTGCTCCTTCCAACGTTGGTTAGCCGAGGGAATACGCGGCCAAGCGTGGAGGGACTTTGAAATCCACTTGATGCTGGAGATAGGCATTGCTGCTGCTGCTGCTCTTCCTCGGGTCCGATTGTCAGGTACCCATTTCCATGCAGCCATCGCTCCACATCGTCTCGATCCCTCTCCAGCCACAAGATATGCATTCTGATCCCCTCTAAGCATGTAGCCAAGATCCTTTCGCAGGAGCTCGTGTCCTTGGTCACAAAGAACTCTTGGATCTCATGATACCTCTCCAAACTGGAGAACGATCCAATGCCCAGTAGCACAAAGTAATCCAAGAATCGGATATCATCACAATGTCGCTCATACAGAATATCCCAGTATCGTCTCATGAAGTTCCATAGCTCTGCACGACCTCGGACAGAGGAACGCAATGTTGCAACTGCCGTCAAGATATCTTGACTACGCACCTCAGGTGACACGGCAAACGCAAGAGTCTTCTGAATCAACTCTGCAGAATGACCATAGCCCAGCACTGTGAGTGCGACCACCTTCTCTCCAGGCATATAGGTCTCGCGGTAGTAGTTCACAATGGCTTCGTACTCGTCAACACCGGTGGTTGTTCGAAGTACAATCTCAAAGACCGGGAAGCGCAGATCCGGAGAGATGGCAGACATATTCCGGTCGTTCATGAAGATCCAAAACCGCCTTCTAGCCTCGGCCACGACCCTAAAATAACAAGAAAAGAATGATGAGAATGAAGAAATACAATGATCCAGAATTGCATCCTTCGTCGAATGCGACGCGACCAGGACAACTTACTCTGGGTCGCCTGCTCGCCCTGCAAAACGGATCGCTAAAGCTCGCAAGTTCTCTGTTGCTTGATCTTCCCCTTCCTTAAGAGAATCCCAGCCCAAGCGCTTGACGATCTTGGTAAACAATCGTCGTTGCACTTCCTTGAGCCCGTTCATAATGTAGGCTGGTTGCTCTAACCAGACCGAGAACAGCTCTTGGAGACGGTACGATATCTCGGACCACACCCTAGAAAATCAAGTGTGAAAACTCTTGTTAGGGATGGCGAAGTGCGGAAGCGCGTTACTTACGCTGGCAAAGATATTTGCCTACAAAACTTACATGTAATCCTCCTCATCCTCAAAGTATTTCAAAAGCGTCAAGAAGCTGCTCGTTGGTGCGTGCCCACTAGCAACAAGTGCTGCTGCATCTGTCAGCAAACCGATCCTGTTCGCTGCATCCAACGATCCCGCGCCCCCCAATGCTTGTCCCAAGAGATCAATTGTCCTGGGCGGATATACAACACGGTAAAACCCTGTATGGCCCATGTTAAATTTGTACCACTTGGTAGTATCCACTTTAAGAACCATCTCCTTGGTATCAAGCATGATGTTTCGAGGGGACTGGTCATCTGCAGTGGCAATAGATAAAGGCACGGGCCACAGTAGTGTGTCTTCCGCTTCTCTGAGATCACCCGTGGAAAGAAACAGGTTCTGTCGGACCAGAATGGTGGACGCATCAAGCTCGGTGATCGATAACACTGGATACTAAGAAGCGGAATAAAATACTCACGTCAATGGATGCACTCTTCAAACATATTCCCAGTTGAGTAACCCAATCTGTCAACATGCGCGTGCTTCCACTGCTCTTACCCCCGTTTGTCTTGTCCATTTCCGCATAAACCCCGACACATCAGCATTGCATTCTTCGGCAAGAGTAACCCACAGATCCTCTGTTGTGGCGTTCCCCCACATGTACTTGTGCATGAACTTTCGAATGCCCTTAAACATTTGATCCTCGCCTAGCCATGCGTTCAGCATCCGAAGGACCGCGGCTCCCTTCATGTAGCTGACTTCATCAAAGATCTGTGTGATGTCGCTCGGATTCGCCACACCCACCTCAACAGGGTGTGATGTTCGAAGAGCATCGTGCTTCAACACCTCTTGGATTCGTTTCACGAACTCGGACCAGATGTCCCATTCTGGGAACAGTTCGTCCACGACGATGTAGGCCAAATAAGTGGCAAATCCTTCAAAGAGCCATAGATCCGACCACCAGTCCATGGTGACCAGATTCCCAAACCACTATATATTGGAAAGATACGGATTGAGTCGTAAGTTTTGAGAAGGTCTCGTAGTTCTGACATTGCAAGCATATCGCGCAGGTATAATGAATTTGGCTCAACGATCAATACACCTACCTGGTGAGATATCTCATGTATAACAGTGGCAGCAATCTCTCGCTTCCGTTCGTTCGTTCCGTGCTCGTCCAGAAGAACAGCGTAGGTCCGGAATGTAATCAAACCCCAGTTCTCCATCGCTCCAGGCGAAAAGTCGGGCACCGCAACCAAGTCCAGCTTAGGCAACGGATAGGGTATATTGAATAAACGTGAAAAGTATTCAACCGACTAGATATAAGAACAAACATTGTAAGCACTCTAAAATCACCCTCCTAATTGATCTACATGCTGTTACAAGACAAGAGCAACCTACCTTTACAGCAAGGTCCAAGGAATATTGACCATGCTTCGCGAGTCCAAAGGGAGCATACAGTCGACATAGGACAGGCTCACCGTTGAACTCGCCTGAGGTATAGGCCTCGATATAGTCAAAGTCGCCAATCGTCCATGCCAGCAGCTATTTCAATATCATAGCGAGATTGTTGGTAAGAATGCTGCTGCAACAAGCCAAGTTCAAGTAGATTATGTCCAAGCACTTCTTACATATGTTGCCATGATAGGTGTCTTCAGGAAAGTAACCTCTTGCATGCCGTTTGGAAGGATGACTGTGGACTTGATGCTCATGTTGGATAGGCATGTCATGCCTTGAGGTACAACCAGTGTCAGCGAGAAAGTAGCCTTAACGGATGGCTAACAAAGTGGGTAACGGAAATTTGTGTTTTAGTTCCAGTCCCAAACTCTCCGACCCCAGCCAACCCCGAACAAGCTTCCACCTACCTCGTCCCAGCAGGGAAACGCCCTCCGAGCATGCGTTGACTGGAATTGTGTTGTTGTCAATTGGCTGAATAACAAAGAAAAGTGTACAGAGATACCTTGAGCACTGAGCAACTCTATTCCTTCTAAACAAGTGATCTGCGCTCGCTACAAGCATAGAGGAGTCAAAATCATTCGCTTACTGAACATTATTATCGGCATCAGTGTAAACCGAACGATAGAAACCATTCAGTTTGTCGTTGACAAGACCGATGTAGGTGATATCAAGGATCCAAGAAGTTCCGACATGGAGGAGCTCCTGGAATTCGAGCGTAATCGTCTCATCCTCTACATTATAGCTAACACTTGTTGCGGTGACACTGTTTTGTGATAGAAAGAGCGAAATTGAAGAGTGAGCAACATGGGCAGCGTGAGGCTGTGTAGTTGGTGGCAAGCCCGTGCCCCAAGCCTTCGATCCTTCCATAGTCTCTCTCCCCGCCTCCGTCTACGATGGTCGAGGCTTTGAGTGGACGAATGGGCACCAACAATGGAAACGATGTCCGTTGCGGAGCAACCGCGTTTAACTGTAACCTAAACCCCATCGTGCTCTGATCCAGAACTTTTGATTCTCTCTTACCAACCCCTACCACCTCACCCCATGCCACGCGGGCGAGGTGGGCCGCGTGGCATGGGG
>Ga0247824_10001738_pt1 | contig 12025 bp, 13 predicted proteins | sample 13C_PalmiticAcid_FD_194412 | JGI IMG/M metagenome (GOLD analysis project Ga0247824, IMG submission 194412) | Soil microbial communities from agricultural site in Penn Yan, New York, United States - 13C_PalmiticAcid_Day48 | ecosystem: Environmental > Terrestrial > Soil > Agricultural land...
GCGCGGGCGTCGCTGTGACCAGTGCGACGATGCCGGCCGCGACGAAGTCGACCGGCACGATGTTCGTGTAGCCGAGGTTCGCGAAGGGCACGTGCAGGTGGTGGGGGATGGTGCCCATCAGCCGCAGGAACGGGAAGAAGTAATACGGCCCGTCGATCTTGTCGATCGCGCCGGTCATCGAATCGCCCACGACGATCGCCGGCCGGTAGACCTGCCAGGGCACACCGGACTCGCGGACGAGGCGCTCGGCCTCGTACTTGGTGCGGTGGTACGGCGTGGGGAAGTACTGCGCGACGTCGAAGTCGGTCTCCGAGTACCAGCCCTCGTGGTTGCCCGCCACGGCCAGGGACGAGACGTGGTGCATCGTGGCGCCGAGCCGCTCCGCGAGCTCCAGGGTGTTGCGAGTGCCCTCCACGTTGGTCAGCTGCTGGATCTCCTCCGGCGCCTCCATGTCGTAGACGGCGGCCAGGTGGATCACGTGGTCGACGTGGTCCGGGAGATCGCCCGGCGTGATGCCGAGGCCGGGCTGCGTGATGTCGCCCGCGACGGGCACGACCTGCGGCGCGAGCTCGTGGCCGAGGTCGGCGATTAGCCGTTCGAACCGGGGGAGCGAGGAGTCGCGCACCAGCAGGAAGATGGTCGCGTCGCGGTCCGCGGCGGCGAGCCGCGCCACGACGGCACGGCCGATGAAGCCCGTCCCGCCGGTGACGAAGTAGCTGGCCATACTGCGAACTTACCCCGTCGGTTCAGGGGGCTGCTATGGGCGCTATCACGGCCGACGTCGCGGCGACCAGGTCCGACGGTGCCAACTCGACCTCGAGGCCCCGTCGCCCCGCCGAGCAGAAGACGGTCTCGAAGCCGAGCGCGGACTCGTCGACAGCGGTCGGCAGCCGCTTGCGCTGGCCCAGCGGGGACACCCCGCCGAGCACGTACCCCGTGACGCGGCGGACGTCGGCGGGGTCGGCCATCGCCGGTCGGTGCAGGCCGAGCGCGGCCCCCGCAGCCTTCAGACTGAGTTTGCCGGAGGTCGGCACGATCGCCACCGCGAGTTGCTTCCCGTCACTGATCACCAGCGTCTTGAACACCCGCGCCGGGTCGTGCCCGAGCGCCTCCGCCGCTTCGCCGCCGAAGGACTCGGCGCGGGGATCGTGGACGTACTCGTGCGTCGCGAACTCGATGCCCGCCGCCTGCAGCGCCGCGATCGCCGGCGTCGCCGCGGCGTTCTTCTTGCCCATGTCGCCAGTCAATCAGGTCGCCTCGGTCTGTAGGTCTGCGGCACCGAGCGACCTGCTCGGTCAGCGGCATGCGTGGCGTGCGCACAGGTCGCTGGGGTTCGACGGGAGCAGCACCGCTCCACAATCCGCGCAGACCCGCCATGACTCCGCCCATGCCCCGGTCTCACGCCGGAAGCGGTCCGCCGCGCTGAACCACGCTTCGACGTCGTCCTCGCCCTCCGGAGGCGGTGGGACCGACCCCGCGAGCACGCCGGCCACGAAGTACCGGGACGCCTCCGACATCGCAGTGAGATCCGACGGGCCGACGTTGTAGTTGCGGTACTCCCACTCGACGTGCGGGCACCACGCGGCGATGCGCCCGGGGGTGCGCGAGTGGGCCCGTCCCATGAGGAAGTCGCGGCAGCCGCGAGCGCTGGTGAACCACAGTGCCGGGTCGAACGGGGCGCAGGTGGGCTCCGCGTCCTCCCACCGGGGCGGTATCGCCAACGCTTGCAGCGAGCAGTAGGCGACACCGTCGTCGCTGTCGAACTCCTGGATGAGATGCACACCGCGCTCCGTGGCGATGCGCAGCGCGTGGGTAAGGGGGATCTCCTCGGCATCGTCGCCGAGCCCGAACCGCACGACGGGATCGCTGATGGCATCGTCGTAACGGAGTTCGCGGAGGGGACGCATCCGTTCGTTCTACCCAGGCGGCCCCGGAGGCACGACCGGATTTCGCTCATGCGGCACCCAATTCTGGCTCGGGGTATGCAGGAACTGCATCGCTCGAATCGCTGAAAAGTCCTCTACCTGCGGTTTCGAGGGTGTGCGTCGAGTGCATACCCTCGCAGGAAGGACACCCACCTCACCGCCTTCGCGGAGGCGAGGGATCCGGGCGCGCTGCCGACACCGTCTGCGACCTTCGGCGCGACCTGGGAACAAGCGGGCGGACCGCGCTGTTGCAGAAGTCGTGAGTGCAGGTAGCGGCGCAGCGGTCCTCGAACGACCGGTAGCCTTCGACGGTATGACCGACGGGGACATCACGCACGTGGCGGAACTGGACTCGGCCCCCGACGAGGTGACCGAGACGCCGGAGCAGCTCACCGCCCGCTTCGAGGCCGAGGCGCTGCCGCTGCTCGACCAGCTGTACGGCGCCGGGCTGCGGATGACACGCAACCCCGCCGACGCGGAGGACCTGGTCCAGGAGACCTACGTGAAGGCCTACAGCGCCTTCCGCAGCTTCAAGAAGGGCACCAACCTCAAGGCGTGGATGTACCGCATCCTCACCAACACGTACATCAACGGCTACCGCAAGAAGCAGCGGCAGCCCGCGCAGTACCCCACCGACGAGATCACCGACTGGCAGCTCGCGGCCACGGCGGAGCACAGCTCCACCGGGCTGCGCTCCGCGGAGATCGAGGCGCTGGACGCACTGCCCGACGATGAGATCAAGCAGGCTCTCGCGAAGCTCCCGGAGGAGTTCCGCATGGCGGTGTACTACGCCGACGTGGAGGGATTCCCCTACAAGGAGATCGCCGAGATCATGGGTACCCCCATCGGCACGGTCATGTCGCGGTTGCACCGCGGCCGGCGGCAGCTGCGCGCCGAGCTGGAGGGCGTCGCGCGCGAGCGCGGCTTCCTGCGGGGGCAGGATTCCGACGGTGCCGAGGGCTCCGCCGAGCAGGAGGATGAGAAGTGACGTACTCGTCGGACGGCAACCCGGACCTGGAGCTCGATTGCTCCGCCGTGATGGCGGACATCTGGCTGCTCCTGGACAACGAGTGCGACTCCGCGGCCAAGGAGCGCCTCAAGGCCCACATCGACGGCTGCTCGCAGTGTCTTTCGCACTACGGCATCGAGCAGCAGATCAAGTCGCTGGTGAACCGCAAGTGCGGCGGCGAGCGCGCCCCCGAGGGGGTGCGCGTCCGGCTGACGATCAGCATCCGGCACACCGAGGTGCGCTACCGGTCGGAATGACCGCCGTCCGACCCCGGACAGGACGAGGGCCCGTCGACGATGTCGACGGGCCCTCGTTCGCAAGTGCAGTGAATCCTGATGGCTCAGGAGTTCGGACGCTTGCCGTGGTTGGCGGCGTTCTTCTTGCGCCCGCGCTTCTTACGTCCACGCTTTCCCATGGCGGTCTCCTTCCTGTCCCGAGCTGATTCGCAGTACCGGCTATTGTTTCACGACGGCACCGACGACGACAAAAAGGCGGTCTCATGGCCTCCCTCGCCGACCTCCTGGCGATCCACACCGACCTGCCCGGTCGGGCCGCCCGGCACCTGCAGCGCATCGCCGGCGAGTGGCAGCTGTTGGCCGACCTGTCGTTCGCCGATCTGCGGCTGTGGGTGCGCGACGATCCGGAGGGCGACACCACCGATCCGGCGTACATCTGCATCGCCCAGTGCCGGCCCAACACCACGTCCACGGTCTACGACTCCGACGGTGTGGGCGTCGTGGTTCCGCCCTGGGAGGCGCCCACGCTGCACGCCGCGTTCGAGGGCGGCGTGGTGGTGCGCGGCGTCACGCCCGCGTGGACCGGCCCGGCCCGGGTGCGCCGCGAGGCGGTCCCGGTCCCGTCGAACGGCGAGGTGATCGCCGTGCTGACCCGCGATTTCAACGTCACGCACCCGCGCACCCCCAGCCCGCTCGAGGTCGCCTACACCGAGTGCGCGGACGATCTCTGCACGATGGTCGCGGAGGGGACCTTCCCCGAGCCCGAGGAACTGCCGACCGGCGAGGCCGCGCCGCGGGCCGGCGACGGCTTCATCCGCCTCGACGCGGGCGGCCGCGTCGTCTTCGCGAGTCCCAACGCGCAGTCCGCCTACCGTCGGATGGGCGCGCCGACGGACCTGGAGAGCAGCGAGCTCGCCGAGGCCACGGCCGAACTGGTCGGTGACAGCTTCGAATCCGAGGACCTCGCGGCCGCCCTCGACGGTGCGCTGCGCCGCGGCGAGGGCTCGCGGATCGAGCTCACCAAGGGCGGCGTCACCGTCGTCCTGCGCGTGCTGGGGCTGCATCCGGGTGGCCGGCACGACGGTGCCGTGGTCCTGCTCCGCGATGTCACGGAGCTCAAGCGCCGCGACCGGGCGCTGATCTCCAAGGACGCCACGATCCGCGAGATCCACCACCGAGTGAAGAACAATCTGCAGTCCGTCTCCGCGCTGCTGCGGCTGCAGGCCCGTCGCACCCGCAACGACGAGGCCAAGCGCGCGCTGCTGGAGTCCGTACGGCGCGTGGCGTCCATCGCCCTCGTGCACGAGACCCTGTCGATGAGCGTCGACGAGCACGTCGACATCGACGAGGTCATCGACCACCTCATCCCGATCATGGGCGATGTCACACCCGCCGGTGGCTCGGCGGCGGTCACGGTCGTCCGACGGGGCGATGTCGGCCTACTCGACGCGGACCGGGCGATGCCGCTGGTCATGGTGGTCACCGAGCTGATCCAGAATGCGATGGAACACGCCTACGAGCCGGGGGAGTCGGGCACCATCGAGCTGCTCGCGCACCGGTCCACCCGGCAGCTGGAAGTGACGGTCCGGGACGACGGTGCCGGTCTGCCGCCGGGCTTCAGTCTCGAGGGCTCGGACCGCCTGGGCCTGCAGATCGTCCAGACGCTGGTGAAGTCCGAGCTGGGCGGCGAGCTGACGCTGACCAGCCGGGATCGTGGGACCGACGCGCTGCTCCACGTGCCTCTCCAGCCCGCCTGACCGCGCGCTGCTCGAGTCCGGACGAGCGCGCGGCCCCGGCACCGGACACGACGAAGGCCCGGTGGCGAGCCACCGGGCCTTCGTGCGAAGCAGAACCGTCTTAGACGGAGGTGCGGGTGCGCGTGCGGGCGTTGCGACGCTTGAGCGCGCGACGCTCGTCCTCGCTCATGCCGCCCCACACGCCGGCGTCCTGGCCGGACTCGAGGGCCCAGGACAGGCACTCGGCGGTCACCGGGCAGCGGTTGCAGACCAGCTTGGCGTCCGCGATCTGCGCGATGGCCGGACCACTGTTGCCCACGGGGAAGAACAGCTCGGGATCCTCGTCGCGACAGATGGCCTTATGGCGCCAATCCATGTCAGTACACTCCTTCAGGCGCGCAGGCGCGCCACTCATCGCAGGTGCCTATCCGGCACCGAATTTCCAGGCTGTTAACGCGGGGGGAACCGAACTGTTTCCGCGTTGTTACGTCATGAATATTTCCACGTTCCCGACGAGAGTCAATAGATTCCGACTCAGAGGTGGGGGATCTCACAGCGGGGGCGGTGAGGACCCCCTTCTGAGGGGTGAGCTACACTCCAGCCGGTTCAGCGGCGTGCCCGCAAGAATATCCGCACACGCTGCAGGTTTGCAATAGGTTTCTGCACGGTCGTGACGAATCGCTCAATCCGCCCTCCCGATCGGGTCACGCCGAGTCCTCGGGAAGACGCGGTGCGGAGGGTCCAAGTGGTCAGCGCACGCGCGGCAGCGGAGGCAGGTCGGCGACCACGCGGATCCGTTCGGGGGAGTACCAGAACCGGACCTCCGTGCGCTCGCCGAGGTGATCCCCGTCGACCTGCGCGGGCACGGGGACGGCGCTGCTCACGCGCAGTTCGGGCAGGTCGTCGTGCCGGACGAGGTGGCGCACCGTCGGCCCCTTGGTGCGGCGCGCGGAGAGCATCTGCCGCACCAGCATCAGGTTCGGGATGGTGCTCATCGACCGGGACGCGAAGACGCCCAGACCGGTGCCGTAATCGGTCCCCGGGTTGGTGAACACCGCGCGATTGTTGAGGAACGTCCAGGGGCTCGCGTTCGAGACGAAGGCGAAGTGCACCCCGTCGACGTCCTGCCACGTGCCGGGTTCGTCGCCGGGCAGGTGGACCGTCAGCAAGGGCTCGCGGCGCGCCGCGGAGAAGAAGGTGCGGATCGACGTGCGCACGTACCGCGAGGAGGTGGCAGCCTTGCCCTTCGCGCGCAGCGCCTCCATGTTGGCGATCACCTCGGCGTCCACGCCCATGCCCGCGTTGAACAAGAAGTAGCGCTCGTCGGCGCAGCCCAGGCCGATGGTGCGGAAGCTGCGGCGCGCCAGCAGGTCCGTGAGGTGGACGGTGGCCTCCTCCGGGTCCCGCGGCACCGCCAGCGACCGGGCGAAGACGTTCGCGCTGCCGCCGGGGATCACCGCGACAGCGGGCAGCTCGTCCGCGGGCACCGGCGGCGGACCGTCGGGCAGGCCCTCCCGCCCGAGGATGCCGCACACCACCTCGTTGACCGTCCCGTCGCCGCCGTGCACGATCACGAGATCGGTGCCGTTCGCCCGGGCCGCGGCGGCGAGCTCGGCGGCGTGGCCGCGGTGCTCGGTCTGCGCCAGGGTGACGTCGAGGGTGGAGGCCAGGGCCATGGCGACGAGGTCGCGGCCCGCCGCGGTGATCGACGTGGCGTTGGGATTGGAGATCAGCAGGGCGCGCACACCGAGCAGCCTACCCACGCCGCCCCGATACCCTGGGGTCGTGACATCGACCAACGGAAGCGGCGACGACGCCCGCCCGGCCGCCACCCGCTCCCGCACCAAGCGCTCCGGCTCCACGCGCACGGCGGCCCCCGGTACCGTTCTCGCCGCGGGCTGGCTCGTCGCGATCGAGGGCCTGGCCGCGCTCGCGGTCGGCATCGTCGAACTCGTCCGCGGCATCGCCGGGACCGCCTCCACGACGACGGGCGCCTACGGCCTGGCCTTCTGGATGATCCCGATGGGCGCCGCGGTCCTCGCGGGCGGCATCGCGCTGCTCCGCGGCAAGCGATGGGGGCGCACCATCGGCGTGCTGACCAACCTGCTGCTCGGCTTCACCGGCATCAGTGGAGCCTTCGCCCAGAGCGCGCCGGTCCTCGGCTACCCGCTGCTCGCGCCCGCGATCATCGTGCTCGTCCTGCTGTTCAGCCCGCCGACGGTCGCCTGGCTCGAGGGCGAGTACCGCCGGGACTGACGGCGCTCAGCGGCCGGTGTAATGGGCTGCCGCGTACCCCGTGAGCCCGAACCGGGTCAGCTGCGGGACCGCGTCTCGGTCGTAGCCGAAGACGGCGGCCGAGGCGGGCAGGATCATCACGTTGCGGCCGAATTCGAGCGGCTGCCGCAGGAACCGCGCGGTGAGCACGCGGCCGAGGTGCCCGTGCGCGACGAGCACGACGTCACCGTCGGCCATCGCGCCGCGGGCCCGATCGAGCACGCGGTCCACCCGCGCCGTCACCTGCTCCGGGGACTCGCCGCCGGGCGCGCCCGCCGTCCACACCGTCCAGCCTGGATCGTCGACGCGGATCTCCGCGCTGGTGCGGCCCTCGTAGTCGCCGTAGTCCCACTCCGCGAGGTCGGGATCGACGGCGGTCACCGTGAGCCCGGCGAGCTCCGCCGTGGTCGCGGCGCGCGCCCGCGGGCTCACCAGGACCGTCGGACGACTCAGCGCGAGGCCCTCGAGGACCGGTCCGAGCGCGCGGGCCTGCTCTTCGCCGGTCTCGGTCAGGGGGACGTCGGTGGCGCCGGTGTGGCGGCCGGCGCGCGACCACGCGGTCTCGCCGTGGCGGATGTACACGAGGCGGTGGGTCTGGCTCACCCGTTCATCGTCGCGCATCAGTGGGTACCCTCGCACCATGACCGGTGCCACGCCGTCCGACGGCGCCCCCTACGTGCTCGCCGTCGCCAATCAGAAGGGCGGCGTCGCCAAGACCACGACCGTCGCCAGTCTCGGGGCGGCGCTCGTCGAACTCGGGGCCCGCGTGCTGGTCGTCGACCTCGATCCGCAGGGCTGCCTGACCTTCTCCCTCGGCCACAACCCCGACCGCCTCGAGCACAGCGTGCACGACGTCCTGTTGGGGGACAAAGGCATCGACGACGTGCTGCTGGAGACCGAGGACGGCGTCACGGTCCTTCCCGCCACGCTGGACCTCGCGGGCGCCGAGGCGCTGCTGCTCATGCGTGCGGGCCGGGAGTACGCGCTCAAGCGGGCCCTCGCCGATGTCGCCGACCGGTTCGACGTGGTGATCATCGACTGCCCGCCGAGCCTCGGCGTCCTCACGCTCAACGGGCTCACCGCCGCCGACGCCGTCGCGATCCCGCTGCAGTGCGAGACGTTGGCGCACCGCGGCGTGGGGCAACTGCTCAAGACGGTCCGCGACGTCCAGGCCATCACCAACCCGGAGCTGAGCATGCTCGGCGCGATCGCCACGCTCTACGACGCGCGCACCACGCACAGCCGCGACATCCTCTCCGACGTCGCCGACCGCTACGACCTCGCCGTACTCTCCCCGCCGATCCCGCGCACCGTCCGCTTCGCGGAGGCCAACGCCGCCGGGCGCACGGTGCTCTCCGGCCGGAAGAACAAGGGCGCCACCGCGTATCGCGAGTTGGCGCAGAGCATCAAGGGCCACGTCTCCGACGGTGCGCCGCTGGTGACCTGGGCCGCCGAGTAGCCGCGAGCGGCTCGCGTCAGGCCGCGCGGTAGGCCTGGACCGTCGATCCCCACTGGGCGATCACGGTGTCGCCGGCCTCCGCGAGCAGGACGGCGCCGTTCGTGTAGCCGGGCTTGTCGATGACGGTGGAGCGGGTCATGGCGTGCGTCCGGAGGTCGTACGCGCTCAGCGATGTGGGGCCGGGAACCACGAGCTGGCCGCCGATGACCGCGCCGGGCCCGAGCGTGCCGGGGATCGCCATCGACACCGTGAGCGACGCCGCCTCGACCACGACGGTCGAGGTCCCGGTGTAGAACGAGGCGATGCCGGCCTCCGTCACCACCGGCACGTCGCGCGGGGCGCCGCCGGGGGAGGTGGTCACCTCCACGTAGTACAGCGTGCGGCCCTGCGGGTCGACGGTGACGACCCGCGCGGGGCGGGCGTCCTGCGCGGGCACGTAGACGACCGCCCCGGTCGAGGTGGCGGTGATCAATCGGGCGCGGTCACCGCCCTCGGGATCGGCGGCGCCGAGATCGGGAGCGACGACCGACGAGGTTTCCTGCGGTTCGCTCGCCTCCTTGGGAGAGGCGCCGATCACCGTGAGCCGCGGGGAGGGCTCGGTGGGGCAGGTCTCGAGGACGGCGATCGACGCACCTGCGGGGAGCGCGGAACCGATGGTGCATCCGGAGCGGGGCTGCACGCCCGGGTTCACCGGCACGTCCGGCTTGCCGTACTCGACGGTGCGCACCAGGTCCGAGCGGAAGACGTCCACGCGGGTCGGCCCCTGGACCACGGCGTAGTTGCCGTCGCCCGTGAGCGTCACGTCGTGGTCCTCACGGCTGGTGCGGCTGGCCCGGCGCTGCCCCGTCGTGGGATCGAGCGCCATCACCTCGCCGCAGCCGCGGACGTCCCGGTAGAAGGCCAGGGCCAGTCCGGCGTTCTCGATGAGGCCGCAGACGTCGGTCTCCCGCTGGTAGCGCCAGGTGCGCTTCCCCGTGACGGGATCGTGGCCGGTGACCTCGCCGCCGCGGGCGAGCACCAGGCTGCCCGACGCGGCCAGGGTGAGTGCCGGCCGGTCCGCCTGCGCGGTCCACGCCGCCCGGAGCGTCGCGGGGAGCTCGACGAGGTTGCCGGGCACCGTCGTCGGTGCGGGCGCCGTCTCGCTGACGGACTTGCTCGCCGAGCCCGCGTTCCACGCCACGAAGCCCGCCACGACCACCGCGACGAGGATCGCGGCCGAGACCGCGAGATCGACGGGGGTCCTGCGTTCGGGTTTCACGGGCCCGAGCCTACTGGCGACGGGGGCTGCTTCCCGTCAGCTGGCGTTGAAGCCGACCGAGCGGCTGTCGTTCGTGCCCACCTCGACGTAGGACACGCGGGCCGCGGGCACCAGGAACTGCTTGCCCTTCTCGTCCGTCAGCTCGAGCAGCTCCGTGCGGCCCGCCAGTGCGTCGGCGACGGCCTTCTTGACCGCATCGACGTCGTCCTTGCTCTGCACCACGAGTTCGCGGTTCGAGTCCGCGATACCGATCTTGATCTCCATGGCACGAGGCTATCGGTCCGGGCGGAGTACATGCGCCGCCGGACCGCAGATTTCCGCTGAGGGCAGCGTGCACGGCGCTCCCGCCGGTTCAGCCCAGGCCGAGCGTCGCCATCCGCTCGGCGTGCCGGGTCTGCAGCGACTCGAAGAACTGCGCCACGCCCGGGAGATCCCCTGAGTGCTCGAACAGCAGCGCGGCCAGCTCGTCGCGCGTCGCCAGGACCTCCTGCGCCTGCGTGATCGCCTCGGACAACAGGCGGCGGCCCCAGAGCGTCAGCGGCGAGCGCAGGGCGGGGTTCGCGGTGACCGCGGCGCGCACCCGCTCCACCGCGAAGTCCGACTCGCGCGTGTCGGACAGCACCGCGGCGACGATCGTGGCCGGCTCACCGGGCAGCGCCCGCGCGACCTCCGAATAGAAGTCGGCGGCGAGACCGTCGCCGATGTAGGCCTTGACCAGCGACTCGTTCCAGTTCCGCGGGGTCGTCCGCTCGTGGTAGCGCGTGATCACCGGCACGAACGGCGCGGTCGCCGTCGCCACGTCCTGCCCGCGACGGTCCAGCTCCGTCTCCAGCAGCTCGAAGTTGCGCATCTGCGCCGCCGCCATGGACGAGACGGCGATCCGGCCGCGCAGATCCGGCGCCATCTCGGCCTCCTTGGCGAGGCGCTCGAAGGCGGCGAGTTCGCCGTACGCCAGCACCGCGAAGAGGGCCGCGACGCCCGGGTGTTCGGCGCTGATTCCCCGGTCTTGCGGCTGTTCGCTCATGGTGCACATGCTAGTGCGGGCTGCTCCGCGGGGTACGATGGTCGGCAGCGATCGCCTTCGGTCGCTGGTAGTTGTGCGCGCACTCCGCCTCCGTCGCCGAACGGCAGGGGCGTCGAGGCGACGATGACGGCCCGTGAGCGGGCCGGGGATTCATTGGCCGCAGCAGTGCGCGCGTGAGACATGAACGCGACGCATTCGCCGCCGATGAAAGGCAGAACCATCACCACCGCGAACAACGACATCCACACCGAGCCCGCCACCGAAGAGGGCATGCCCGACGTCCACGTGATCGGCGACGATCACGTCTCGCCCAGCTTCGCCGAGCTCGGCGTCGACCAGGGCATCGTCGACTCGCTGGCGAAGCGCGGCATCGAGAGCACCTTCGCCATCCAGGAGCTCACCCTCCCACTCGCGCTGGCCGGCAACGACCTCATCGGCCATGCCCGCACGGGCATGGGCAAGACCTACGGCTTCGGCGTCCCGCTGCTCAACCGGCTCGTCACGCAGGCCCGCGCCGAGGTCGGCGAGGACGGCCTGCGTGCGCTCGACGGCACGCCCCGCGCCCTGATCATCGTCCCCACCCGCGAGCTGTGCGTGCAGGTCACCGAGGACCTGGAGCGTGCCTCCGACGGCGTCCGGGTGCAGACCACCAAGGGCGAGCGCGACCTGAAGATCACGTCGATCTACGGCGGCCGTCCGTACGAGGCGCAGATCGAGGCGCTGCAGAAGGGCGTCGACGTGGTCGTCGGCACCCCGGGCCGCCTCCTGGATCTCGCGAAGCAGGGCCACCTCGTGCTCGGCAAGATCCAGATCCTCGTGCTCGACGAGGCCGACGAGATGCTCGACCTCGGCTTCCTCCCGGACATCGAGAAGGTCCTCGGCATGGTCCCCACGGACCGGCAGACGATGCTCTTCTCGGCGACCATGCCCGGCCCGATCATCACGCTGGCCCGCACCTTCCTGCGGCAGCCCACGCATGTGCGCGCCGAGCATCACGACGACTCCGCCGTGCACGAGCGCACCACGCAGTTCGTCTACCGCGCGCACGCCCTGGACAAGGTCGAGATGGTGGCGAAGATCCTGCAGGCCGAGGGCCGCGGCGCC